>FSXZ01002678.1_pt1 | contig 11428 bp, 13 predicted proteins | sample 1638121 | NCBI WGS metagenome assembly FSXZ01 (sample SAMEA3914788, study PRJEB12502) | metagenome | biome: forest; material: soil | place: Canada | collected 2011-07-03 | depth 0.1 m
CGGCTCAGGCGGGTGATGGGTGCTCGGCGTTCGCGCGCCGGCGCCGGGCTTCGGCCGGGGTGTCAGCTGGAATCGCGGCGAGCAGCGTGCGGGTGTACTCGTGCTGCGGGCGGGAGTAGATCTCGACGGCGGGGCCGGTCTCGACGATTTGGCCGGACGTCATGACGGCGACGCGGTCGCTCATGTGGGCGACGGCGGCCAGGTCGTGCGCGATGAACAGGTACGTGAGCCCGAGATCGTCCTGCAGTTGCCGTAGCAGGTTCATGATCTGGGCCTGCACGGACACGTCGAGCGAGGACAGGGGCTCGTCGAGCACGATCAGATCCGGCTCGCCCGCCAGGGCGCGGGCAATGCCGACGCGCTGGCGCTGGCCCCCGGAGAGCTCGTGCGGATGCCGGGCGGCGGCGTCGGCCGGCAACCCGACCTGCTCGAGCAGTTCGTACACGCGGGCCCGCCGGGCGGCGGCGTTGTCGCGCAGCCGGTGCACCCGGATCGGCTCCCCGATCGACGAGCCGATGCTGTGCCGCGGGTCGAGCGACGACTGCGGGTCCTGGAACACCATCGCCACGCGGCGGCGCAGCGTCCGCAGCCGGCGGCGAGGCCAGGTAGTCACGTCCTCCCCGAGGATGCGGATCGTCCCGGCGGACGGGCTGACCAGGCGCAGCAGCGCCAGCCCGGTGGTCGACTTGCCGCTGCCGGACTCGCCGACCAGGCCCAGCGTCTCGCCGCGCCTGATCTCGAACGAGACCCCGTCGACGGCGCGCACCTCGAGGGTGCCGGACGAGGTCCGGACCCGGAATCGAACATGCAGGTCCTCGACCGCCGCGACCACGTCGCCGCCGGTCGCGCTCACGACGCACCCCCGGTCGGCGCCGCGTCGGCGACGTCGGCGTAGAAGGTGCGGGCCAGGTGGTCGCGGCCGACCGGCGCGAGCGGCGGCAGCTCCGTCGCGCAGCGCGCGTCGCCCCGCGCCGGGCAGCGCGGGTAGAACGCGCATCCCGCGGGCAACTGCAGCGGGCTGGGGGGCGAGCCGGGGATGGCGGCGAGCGGCGACCGGTCACCCATCCGCGGCCGCGCGGCCAGCAGCGCCCTGGTGTACGGGTGAGCGGGACGTTCGAAGATCTCGTCAACCGGCGCCTGCTCGACGATGCGGCCGCCGTACATCACCGCGACCTCGTCCGCCATGCCGGCGACAACGCTCAGGTCGTGCGTGATCCAGATGACGGCGGTGCCGAGCTTCGCCTGCAACTCGGTCACGAGGTCGATCACCTGCGCCTGGATGGTGACGTCGAGGGCGGTCGTGGCCTCATCGGCGATGATCAGCTCCGGTTCGCAGGCGAGCGCCATCGCGATCATCACCCGCTGCTGCATGCCCCCGGAGAACTGGTGCGGATACGAGTCCACCCGCCGCTCCGGGTCGGGGATGCCGACCTGGCCGAGCAGCTCGACGCTGCGGCGGCGGGCGTCGGCCCGCGATCGTCCCTCCAGCAGCTGGTAGGCCTCCCCGATCTGCCGGCCGACGGTCATCAGGGGGTTGAGCGACGACAGCGGGTCCTGGAAGACGAACCCGACGTGCCGACCCCGGAACGCCCGCCGTTGCCGGGCGCGCAGGGCTCGCAGGTCGGTGCCGAGCAGTCGCACCGAGCCGTCGACGCTCACCCCGGGCGGGGTCAGGCCGGTGGCGGCCAGCATCGTCATGCTCTTGCCGCTGCCGGACTCGCCGACGACCGCAAGGGTGCGGCCGCGCTCGACGCTGAGGTCGACGCCGTTGACGATGGACGCGAGGCCCCGCCTGGTGCGCACGCTGACCCGCAGGTCGCGCACGGAGAACACCTGATCGGTCATGGCCGGGCCGCCGCTTCGAGTTGAGTGCGCCGCCGCGGGTCAAGAACGTCCCGCAGCGCGTCGCCGACCAGGTTGAACGACAGCACGGTGAGCACGATCGCGAGCCCGGGGAAGACCGCCATCCACCAGGCCTGCTGCATGAACCCCTGCGCCTCGTACAGCATCCCGCCCCACGACGGCTCGGGCGGCTGGACGCCGAGTCCGAGGAACGAGAGCGCGGCCTCGGTCAGGATGGCGAACCCGAGCGACAGCGACGTCTGCACGATGACCGGGCCCGCGACGTTCGGCAGGATGTGCCGGGCGATGATCTCGCGGTCGGGCACGCCGATCGAGACCGCCGCGCGCACGTACACCTCCTCTCGCACGCCGAGCACGCTCGCCCGGGTGATGCGGGCGAAGATCGGGGTGTAGACCACCGCGATCGCGATCATCGCGTTGCCGATGCCCGCCCCGAGCACGGCCACGATCGCGATCGCCAGCAGCATGACCGGGAACGAGAACAGGATGTCCATGCAGCGCATGACGAACGCGTCGGCGAACCGGCCGTAGTAGCCCGCGATCAGGCCGAGCAGCACGCCCGCCACAAGCGCGAAGGCGACGCTGACGACGGACACCTCGAGTGACGGCCGAGCGGCGATGATCACCCTGCTGAGGACGTCCCGGCCCAGCTCATCGGTGCCGAACCAGTGGGCGGCGCTCGGCCCCTTCAGCATGTTGGGGACGTCGACGTCGTTCTCGCCGAAGGGCGCGATCAGCGAGCCGAAGAACGCCAGGACCACCATCAGGCCAATCCAGACCAGGCCGCCGAGCGCCAGCGGCCGGCGCAGGAGCACCCGGGCGACGTCGCGGGCGGACGCGGCGGTCAGCTCACCGGTCGGCGCGCTATTGGCGGTGACCGCCGTCGGGTCCGCCAGCGGTTCGGGGGATTGAGTGGAGGAGGTTGTCATCGCAGCGAGATCCTCGGGTCGACGACCGCGTAGAGCAGGTCCACCAGCAGGTTGACGACGATGAAGATCGCCGCGATCAAGAGCACCGTTCCCTGCAGCACCGGGTAGTCACGCTCCTCCACTGCCTGATACGTGAGCAGGCCGAGGCCCGGCCAGGCGAACAGGACCTCGACGACGATGACGCCGCCGAGCAGCGATGCGAGCTGCACGCCGACCACGGTGAGGACTGGCACGAAGGCGTTGCGCATCACGTGCCGGCGCAGGACCAGCGTGGCCGGGATGCCCTTGGCGTCGGCCGTGCGCACGTAGTCGCGGCCGAGTTCCTCCAGCACCGCGGTGCGGATGAACCGCGTCAGGATCGACGCCGCCACCAGTCCCACCGCCAGCGCCGGGAGCAGCACGTGCCGCCCCCACTCGACCGGACTATCGGTGAGCGAAACGTAGCCAGAAGGCGGCAGGCTGCCGGCCGTGCCGGTGAACACCAGGATCAGCAGGGTCCCGATGAAGAAGTCAGGCACCGAGACGCCCAGCTGGCTGACGACCCGCGCCGCGCCGTCGACCCAGGTGTCGTGGCGCACCGCGGCGAGCACGCCGAGCGGGAACGCGATCACCACGCCGATGATCATGGCGGTGACGGCGAGCGAGAGCGTCGCCGGCAACCGCTGGAGGAGGATCTGGGTGACCGGCTGCCCGGTCTGGAAGCTCACCCCCAGATTGCCGGTCAGCGCGTGGCCGAGGTAGCTGAAGTACTGCACCGCCAGGGGCTGGTCGAGGCCCGCGCGCTGACGGAGCGCCGCGTAGATGGTCGGGTTGAACCGGATGCCAAGGGCGATGCGCACCGGGTCGCCGGGGACAAGGTGGATCAGGGTGAAGACGACGAGGGTCACGCCCAGCAGCACGACCACCGACTGCGCGACGCGCCAGGCAACGATGCGCAGCATCAGCCCAGCCACGCCTGGTTGAACCGGACGGCCCGGTCCGGCCGCACGGTGTAGCCGTGCAAGTCGGTGCTGAACGCCTGGATCACGTCGGGGTTGTACAGGTAGATGTAGCTCGCCTGGTTCACGATGATCGTCGCGGCCTGATCGTAGAGGCTCTTGCGCTGCGCGAAGCCGGTCGTGGACTGCGCCTGGTCAAGGAGCTTGTCCACCGTCGGGTTGCTGAACTTCTGGAAGTCGAAGCTCCCGCCCGTGGTCTGCTGCGCGTAGTAGTAGTCGGACGGGTCGAGGTTGCCGAGCCAGCCGAGGATGAACGAGTCGAAGTTGCCGGCTTCTTCCTGGGCGAGCCAGGTGCCGAAGTCCAGCGTCTGGATCTTCACCGTGATGCCGAGCGGCTGCAGTTCGGCGGCGATCACCTGGGCGGCGGTGACGGTCTGCGGATACTCGCTGGTGACCATCATGTTCATGGTCAGGTTCTTCACGCCGGCCTGGGCCAGCAGGCTCTTGGCCTTGCTCAGGTCGGTGGTGAAAGGCGAGTAGTCGTAGTACCACTGGCTGGTCTTCGGGATGGCGGTCTCGTTGACCGTCGCGTTGCCGAAGGTCGCGGCCTGGACGATGGCACTGCGGTTGAGGGCGTAGGCGATCGCCTGCCGGACAAGGACGTTGTTGTAGGGCTTACGCGCCTCGTTCAGCGTCATGTACCAGTAGTCGGTGCTCGGAATCGACTTCACCGTGAAGCCGTTGGCCGACTTCTGCAGAGACTGCACCTGCTGCGGCGGCAGATTGTCGGTCCACTGCACCTCCCCGCCCTCCAGGTCCTGCAGCGCGACGGTCGGGTTGGAGACGAACTCGTACTTGATCGTCTGGATCTTCGGCGCGCCGCCCCAGTAGTGGGGGTTGGCCGCGAGCGTGATCGACAAGCCGTGGTCCCACGAGACCACCCGGTACGGGCCGGTGCCCACCGGGTCCTGCGCGATCTGGTTCGACTCGACGTTCTTCTTCTCCACGATCGCGACCCCCATGAAGCCGCCGATGTCGTTGAGCAGGTCGGGCGTGGGCTGCTTGAGGGTGAGGACGACCTTGTGGGCGCCGTCGGCGGTGACCGATTTGACCGAGGCGAACCGGTACGAGTTCGGGAGCTTCTGGTCAATGATCCGGTCGTAGGAGTAGACGACGTCGGCCGAGGTGAACGGCGTGCCGTCCTGCCAGGTGGTGCTGCGCAGCGTGAAGCTCCAGGTCAGCTGGTTCTTGCTGGTCGTCCAGCTGGTGGCCAGGGCCGGCTCCATCTGCAGGTTGGCGTTGGGCTCCACCAGCGTGTCGAAGACGTTCTCGAGCACCTCGAAGCTGTTGTAGTCCGAGGTCTTCTGCGGATCAAGCTGGTCGGGCTCGCCGCTGATCGCGGCCGTGAGGGTGCTGCTCGCGCTGCCGCTGCCGGAGGCGCTGCTTGACGCGCCGCCGACGTTCACGCTGCCGCCAGCAGAACAGGCGGCGAGGGCGGCCGTGAGGGCCCCGATTCCGACGATCCAGCGCATCCTCATCTGTTGCTCCTCCGTCCGAGTGTCTTCAATATATTGAAGACACTCGCATTATGCGCATCCCCTCACATCACGTCAAGTCCCACTTATTTGCGACGACACGTCACACTTGCCGCAAAAACGGCCGTCAAACCCCACGGAGGCGGTCAGAACGAGGGCGGTGTGACCGCCCCGATGATCACGGCGACGCTGTCGGCGGCGTTCACCCAGTAATGGGGCACGGACGAGTCGTAGGTGATCGAGTCGCCCTCGGCCAGCTCGTACCGCCGCCCGCCGATCCCGATCTGGAGCGTGCCGCTGAGCAGGTGCACGCATTCTTCGCCGGTGTGCCTGAACGGGTCGTCGCGGTTGTCGAACCCGGGTGGGATCTGGCTCCGCAGTACCTCGAGGGAGCCCCCGAGGCCGGGAGTCAGCAGCTCATAGACCAGGCCGGGCTCGGTCGGCAGGCGCAGGCGCTTGCGCCGGTCGGCCCGCACCACCATCTGCCCGGTCTCCGGGCCCTGCAAAAAGTGGCCGAGCGGTACCTGCAGGGCGGTGGCGAGCCGCCTGAGGGTGAGGAACGAGGGGTTGCCGCGGCCCCGCTCGAGCTGACTGATCAAGCCGGCGCTGACGCCGGCCGTGGCGGCGAGCGCCTCGACGCTGAACTGCGCGGCGACGCGCGTCTCGCGCAGCACCCGGCCGAGCACGACCACGTCCCCACTGCCGGGGACCGGGGTGGGCGAGGGCCCCTCACTCATCGTCATCCTCCGCGTCGCAGTATCGCACAAGCTTCACCTTAATGAAGGCGGGGCCTGTCTCCAAACAGCGAGCGCCGATTGGCCGGAAGCGCCCCGTGCGGGCGTCACCCGGTAGGGGTGATGCGGCCGGGACGGGCAGAACGAAAGGGTTGAGCGCAGGCGGCGGGGAGTCGGCCGTTCCGCCAGGAGAGGCACCACTCCGGGTGGCACCTGGGCGGTTGCGGACAAGGGAGACCAGGGCGCAGGCATGACCTTCACCGTGGCGTTTGCCCTGGCCGCCGCCTTGTCCAGCGCGGTCAACCTGATGACGCAGCATTCGGCGAGCGTCGGCGCGCCGAAGGAGGAGAAGGGCTGGCGCCTGGTCGCCTACCTGTTCCGCCAGCCGCCCTGGCTGCTCGGCTGGCTCGCGGCCGGGGGTGCGTTCGTTTTCCAGGCCGTCGCGCTCCACTACGGCCAGCTGTCGGTGGTCCAGCCGATCCTCGTCACCGAGCTGGTCTTTGTCCTGGTGCTACGCCGGCTGTGGATCCGCCAGGACGTGGCGCGGGCCGCGTGGGCGGCGGCGCTGGTCGTCTGCGGGGCGCTGGCGGCGTTCCTCGCGGCGGCCGAGCCGACCGGTGGCCATTCCAGTCCCGACACGCCGGAATGGCTGTCCGCGTTGCCGGTGTTCGGCGGGGCCATAGCCCTGCTGGCCGCGCTCGGAACGCGGGGTTCGGCGACCCGCCGAACTGCCCTGCTCGCGGCGGCGGCCGGGTTGGCGTGGGCCCTGACGGCAACGTTCGTCAAGACGGCGACCGAGACGCTCGCCGTGGACGGTGTCAGCGGCATGCTCACCCGCTGGCCGGTGTACGCCCTGGTCGCCGCCGTCATAACCGGCATCCTGCTCGACCAGTCCGCTCTGCACGTCGGGCCCTTGAGCGTGTCCCAGCCGCTCCTGGCCATCGTCAACCCGATCGCCAGCATCATCTTGAGCGTCTGGCTGTTCGACGAGCGCTTCACCGACAACCCGGCCAGGGTCGCCGTCGCCGCACTGGCCATGGCGGTCCTGGCCACCGGGGTTATCGCGCTGTCGCGAACGGCGCCAAAAGATCTCGATCCCTCAGCCGACGCCTAGCGCACAGTCCGCGCTGACAGGAGAAATATCAACTGTGTGGCGTCTGACGTCGCGCTCGAACTGGCGACATGTGGGGTCGTTGTCCTTGGATTCGTCACTCGTTCCCTGCTGCCGTCGCCTGGGCTGAGTCCGCTGGAGCGGCTGGGAGGTTGAGCCACTGGCTTGCCACGCGCTCGAGGTCCCGGCTGGTGGCCTGCTCGAAGGCGTCCAGGTGCAGGAAATGGCGGGCGACGGTGAGGCCGAGGAAGGTGCTGACGGTGAGGGCGGCCGTGAGCTCCGCGTCGGGTCGGGTGTCGTCGCGGGCGAGGTTGGCGACGCGCTCGTTGAGGAACTCTCGCACCGCCTCGGCCGCGGTCGGGCTGGTCAGCATCGAGCGGAACAGCGCCATCGTCTCCGGGGGCGGCTCGTCGAGCTTCGCCGCGAGCACATCGCGCAGGTGCTGCTCCCTCTCGCCCTGCGACACTGCCGTCGCGGCTGTGAACAGCGCGTCCTTGGAGGTGAAGTACTGCAGCACCAGGGACGGGTCGACGTGGGCGCGGCGGGCGATCGAGCGCACGGTGGCGGCGGATCCGTGCGTGGCGAACTCCTCGCGCGCGGCGCCGAGGATTCTGCTGATCGTCGCTGCGCGCTGCGCTGCCCGGGCACCGGTGCTCTTCGGCATACTTTCACTCTAGCAACGTTGAGTGAAAGGTGCTACCTTTCGCTCAACAGGCGGTTAGCTTAAGGAGTCCCGATGGATGTCACCGAGCTGTTCTGGGCGTGGGCCGACGCGTGCGTGGCTAAGGAGGTCGACACGATCGCGGACCTGTACTGCGTGGACGCGACGCACGCTTTCCCGTTCCGGGACGGCGCGCCGGTCATCCAGGGCCGGGAGGCGATCCGGCGGCATCTCGCAGAAGGGCTGGGGCGGGCTCCGGTGTCGTTCTCCGGGATCAAGCACGCGATCGTGCACCGCACCGAGGACCCTCGCACCGTGATCGTCGAGTGCACGTTCGATGGCACCCTCACCTCGACCGGAGCGGTCTTCGAGCCCTCGTACGTCGAGGTTCTGACCGAGCGGGACGGTCTGATCGGCGCGGTGCGGGACTACGAGAACCTCGCCTACCGCGCGGCGCGCGACGTTGCCCACCGTTAGCAGGAGCGAACGATGTCGTACGAGTGGACGCAGGAACCCGGACCGCTGTTCGCGGAACGGCTCACGCAGATGCTGACCCAGGGCATCCCCGAGGCAGACGCGCGGGCAGTGCGCTCCGCGACGACGGACATGTGGCTGGACGCGCCGGGCGGCTGGGTGCGCGAGTGGTCGCAGCTCGCGGCGCGCTACGACAAGGAGGGAAGGCATCTGCTGGCCGCCCAGGCCTATGGGTGGGCGCATTTCCCGACCCTGGCCGACCAGCCCAAGCGCACCGCGCTGGCCAGGCAGCTAGAGCAATACCAGCTAGCCGCGCCGGAATTCCCGGCCGCGTTCGAACGGCGGGAACTGGCCCTGCCCTTCGACGGGGACGTGACCACCGTCCCGATCCACATCCTCGCCCGGCCCAACCTGCCCGAGCACGCGCCGGTCATGCTGTTCAGCGGCGGCGTGGACAGCTGGAAGATGGACCTGCACAACATGATCATGATGTTCGTGCGGGACCTCCCCGTCCGGGTGGTCGCGTTCGACCTGCCCGGGACCGGGGAGTCGCGGCTGCACCTCGGCCGGCCCGCCGCGAAGGTTATCGACGGTCTCGTCCAGACCGCCCGCGGCATGACCGACGGACCGGTCGTGCACGTCGGATTCTCCTTCGGCGCCTACTTCGCGTCCTACAGCGGGCTCAGCGGGATCGTCGACGGCGCCGTCTCTCTGGGCGGCCCCGTCGACCAGGCGTTCTCACCCGACCGCACCTGGGCCTACGGCATGGCCGACATCGTCGGCAACGCGCTCGGCTACGACCAGCCCCCCAGCCCCGGCGACCTCAGCGAACGGCTCGCGGCCATGTCCCTGCGCGACCTGCTCGACCAGGACATCAACGCGCCCATGCTGGCCATCAACGGCGCCGACGACGTTCACGTCCCCCAGCAGGACACGCTCGTCTTCGACGGCCGACGCAACTGCACCGCCCAGCTCATCCCAAACACCGGGCACTGCTGCTCACCGAGGCGCCGGGAAGCGATGGCGACCATCATCGAATGGCTCGCCGACCTCGGCCTGCGATGACACGCTCAGGACCCGGCAGCTACTCCGGGATGCTTTCCACGATGATTTCCTGGGCGTGGGCGGTGTCGAGGTATTCGCGTCCGGCGTGGATCTTGCCGTCACGCACTTCGAGCAGGTCGTGGTAGTGGTTGTGGTATTCCCTGCCGGTGGCCGACACGCCGTCGGCGTTCATCTCGACCGCCACCCGGTCGCCCTCAGCGGTGACCCCGGTGATGGTTAGCCGGATTCCGTTGGGCATGCCCTTCCCGATCGTGGCCAGCATCTCGGCCAGCTCGGCCTTGTTCTTGGTGCCCGCGATCGCGAACTGCTCGGGCTCTCCGGCGAGCCACCACACGACGTCGTCGGCTATCAGGTCCAGGGCCGCGTCGATCTGGCCGGCGGAGAGGTTCTCGAGGAAGCTCAGCGCGACCAACGCGTTCTCTTGCTCGTTCACTGTGTCACGTCTCCCTTTCCGGCCGGCCGTCAGCGCCGAGGCCGGCCGCGTTCTCGGTCAGATGGCCATCCGGCCGCCGTCGGCGGCGATGACCGCGCCGGTGATGTAGCTGGCCTTGGGCGAGGCGAGGAAGACGATCACATTGGCGATCTCCTCGGGCTGGGCGGCCCTGGCCATGATGGTGGTGGCGCCGACGGCGTCGGTGGTCTCGGGCGGCTGGATGTTCGTGTAGACGGGACCGGAGGCGACGGTGTTGACGCGGACGCCGGCCGGGCTGTACTCGGCCGCCCATGAACGGGTCATCGCCGCGAGCGCGCCCTTGGTGCCGCCGTAGGCGGCTCCTCCGGGCATGCCGACGTGGCCGGCCATGCTGCCGATGTTGATGATGCTGCCGCCTCCCCGGGCCGCCATCTTGGGGGCCAGCGCGGCGACCAGGACGTAGGGCGCCCGGACGTTGACGGCAAACAGCTGGCCGAAGGTCGCCCGGTCGAGTTCGGCGGTAGGCCCGAACCATCCGACCCCGGCATTGTTGACCAGGACGTCGACCTGGTCGGCCTGCCGGGCCAGGTCGTCCAGGTCGGCCGGGTCGGTGACGTCGGCGGTGACGAGGCGGGCCTTGCCGCCGTCAGCCGTGATGGCGTCGACGACGGCGGCGGTGCGATCGTCCCGTCCGTGCACGACGACTTCCGCGCCGTGCCGGCCCAGTTCCTCGGCCGCGGCCCGGCCGATGCCCGAGGTGGCGCCGGTGACCAGTGCGCTCAGCCCGTCGAGGTCTCGCTGCTCGTCCATGTCGCGCCCTCGCTGCTCTCAGAGGTGGTTGCTTCGGTCCTCAGTCGAGCACGCGGCACCCGGCGTGAGGTATCCGCCATCCGACTGACCGCAGGCCGTTCACCGTGACCAGTCAGACTGCGGATGCCCCGCGGGTTTGCGCCGCCTCGCGCTGGAGCACCCTGGCGCTGGGGCGGACGTTGCGGTCGCGGTCGATGATCCCGAACCGAAGGTCGTAGCCGTGCAGCCATTCGTCGTTGTCAACGGCGGTCCAGTGGAACAGCCCGCGGACGTCGATCCCGCGGGCGATGGCGTCGGCTGGTCACCTGCAGGCCGCGTTCGAGGTAATCCGCCCGCTCGGCGTCGTCGCTGGTCCCGATGCCGTACTCGGCCACCAGGAGCGGCGTCCCCGGGAGCATCTGGTGCAACCGGTCGAGCACCAGGCCCAGGCCGTCGGCCCAGATGCCGTACCCGAGCGGGGACACCGGCGCGTCGGGCGGGTACGGGACGCGGGCGCCCTGCCGGATCCCCATCGTCGAGTAGTACGAGAAGCCGATCAGGTCGAAGGAACCGGCCAGGTCCGGCCGTTCGACCGGGTCAAGGGCGGGGACGCGGAGTATCCCGTCGCGGAACAGCTCGAGCCCCGCTCGCCAGTTGAGGTCGTTGAGCAGGCCCGCCAGCCGGGTGGTTTCCGGCGTGTCGTCCATGGCCCGGACGTCGGACAGGCCGAAGATCGACGCTACCGGCGCCCCGGTCTGCCCGAGCCGGACGGCGGCCTCGGTCTGGGTCGACGAGGCGCCGCTGCCCCACATGAATCCGTCCGGCCAGCGCATGCGTCCTCCCCGCCTCGCGGCCGCACCGGGTAATCGCGCAGCGCGGGCCGGCGGCGGCCAACAGACCGATCTTGCCCGCAAACC
>FSXZ01002582.1_pt1 | contig 11427 bp, 6 predicted proteins | sample 1638121 | NCBI WGS metagenome assembly FSXZ01 (sample SAMEA3914788, study PRJEB12502) | metagenome | biome: forest; material: soil | place: Canada | collected 2011-07-03 | depth 0.1 m
CGGCGGCGATGGCGCGGCCGCCGTCCGAGTCGTACGCGTGGCCGGTGGCCATCAGCAGTGCGCCGAGGTTGGCGTAGCCGATGCCGAGCTGGCGGAAGTCGCGGGTGGTCTGGCCGATGGACTCGGTCGGGAAGTCGGCGAAGCAGATGGAGATGTCCATCGCCGTGATGACGAACTCGACGGTCTTGACGAACAGCTCGTGGTCGAACGAGGCGGCGTCGTCGCTGAGGAACTTCAGCAGGTTCAGCGAGGCCAGGTTGCACGAGGAGTTGTCCAGCGAGAGGTACTCCGAGCACGGGTTGGACGCGGTGATCCGGCCGGTGTTCGGGTTGGTGTGCCAGTCGTTGATGACGTCGTCGTACTGCAGACCCGGGTCGGCGCACTCCCAGGCGGCGGTGGCGATCTGGCGGAACAGGTCCTTGGCCCCGACGTGCTCGATGATCTCGTCTGTGGTGCGGGCGCGCAGGCCGAACTGGGCGTCCTGCTCGTAGGCGCGCATGAACGTGTCGTTCACCCGGACGCTGTTGTTGGCGTTCTGGTACTGGACCGAGGTGATGTCGGAGCCGCCGAGGTCCATGTCGAAACCGGCGTCGCGCAGGACCCGGATCTTGTCCTCTTCGCGGGCCTTGGTCTGCACGAACTCCTGGATGTCCGGGTGGTCCACGTCGAGCACGACCATCTTGGCCGCGCGCCGGGTGGCGCCGCCGGACTTGATGGTGCCGGCCGAGGCGTCGGCGCCGCGCATGAAGGAGACCGGCCCGGAGGCGTTGCCGCCGGAGGAGAGCAGCTCCTTGGACGAGCGGATCCGGGAGAGGTTCAGGCCTGCGCCGGAACCGCCCTTGAAGATCAGGCCCTCTTCCCGGTACCAGTTCAGGATCGAGTCCATGGTGTCGTCCACGGCCAGGATGAAGCAGGCGCTGACCTGCTGCGGGCTGGCCGTGCCGACGTTGAACCAGACCGGCGAGTTGAACGAGAAGACCTGGTGCACGAGCATGTGGGTCAGCTCGTGCTCGAAGATCTCGGCGTCGTCGTCGCTGGCGAAGTAGCCGTGCTCCTGGCCCGCCTTGCGGTAGGTCTGCACGACCCGGTCCACGACCTGGCGCAGCGAGGTCTCCCGCTGCGGGGTGCCGAGGGCGCCGCGGAAGTATTTGGTCGTGACGATGTTGGCGGCGTTGACCGACCAGAAGTCGGGGAACTCCACGCCGCGTTGCTCGAAGTTGATCGAGCCGTCGCGCCAGTTGGTCATCACGACGTCGCGGGACTCCCAGTTCACGGCGTCGTACGGGTGCACGCCGGGGGTGGTGTAGACCCGCTCCACCCGCAGACCCCGACCCTCGGTCGGGTCGCCCTTGCCGTTCTGTGCGGGCACGGTCGCTCCCTTCCTGCCGCCGCGTCGCGCTGCCACGCTGATGGCCTCCGTCATGTGAACAGTCAACTCCCTGTCCTCGCCAATACAACGTCTCGGAGCGCGCTCGGCTTCCCCGCCGTCGCGTCCCGCCGGGGACCTGTCCCGGTTGTACCGAATCTACGAATATACGTGTCTCTGTATGCCTGTGTGTGCCGCACCCCGGCCGCCTCGTCCGGCGCGGCGGCTGCTCAGGGCGTGGTCGCGGGCTGGGCACCGGGCTCGACCCCGATGTCCAGGTCCGCCTGCGCCGAAACCTCGGCCCCGCGCAGTTCGGCGATGGCCTGCTCGAAGTCCTCGAGCGACTCGAACGCCTGGTAGACCGAGGCGAAGCGCAGGTACGCGACCAGGTCGAGCTCGCGCAGCGGCCCGAGTATCGCCAGACCCACCTCGTGCGTGGGCAGTTCGGCCACGCCCGAGGCGCGCACCGCCTCCTCGACCCGCTGGGCCAGCAGCGCCAACTGGTCTTCGCTGACCGGGCGGCCCTGGCAGGCCTTGCGCACTCCGGCGACGACCTTGTCCCGGCTGAACGGCTCGGTCACCCCGGACCGTTTGACCACGAGCAGGGCCGCGGTCTCGATCGTGGTGAAGCGCCGGTTGCACTCGGGACAGGCCCGGCGGCGGCGGATGGCGGTGCCGTCCTCGGTGGTACGCGAGTCGATCACCTTCGAGTCGGTGTGGCGGCAGAACGGGCAGTGCACGGGTCCGCGATTCCCTTCGACTCGGCGATGCGACGCGTCCGCCAGGGCGCGCCCCAAGTGCGTCCGTGACAACCTGCACTTGCGTTGATACCACAAGTTCTAGATGTCCCAGACGCGTTCCCTACAAGATGTAGGGGTAAAGGTAGTCTCCCGCCGACGGCGGTGCAAGCCGCGCACCACCCGATCGGCCGCATGCCGCTCACCCCGGTCAGCTACGCAGAGCGATCCCGGCTGGTGGCCCCGAACGACCGCGACCACCACCGGGCAAAATCCGCAAGGGTGTTCGCCGCAAATTCCTTCGACAGGATGAATTCGCTTGGCCACTCCGGGAAAATCGCCGCAGATGCCGCAAGATTACTCTCGGGAGCAGGTCGTCCGGTGGCGGGCGGGCGCGGCCCGCCGCCGAAGGTGACGACGCCTCATTCGAACAAGTGTTGGGCGCTTGTCGGTACCCTCGGCTACCTTGGTCGGTGAAACGGACGAAGGGGATATCCGACATGAGCGGACAGGGCGTCGTGCGACAGCGCAAGGGCCCGGCGGCGGAGAAGCCGCGCGGCGCCTCGGCCGCCGCGAAGGGCGCGGCCAAGGGTGTCAAGGCGGTCACCGCCGGCAAGGGCCGGGGCGGCGCCGGGCGGGCCGGCGCACCGGGCGGGGGCGGCAGCGGGGGCGAGGCCGCCGGACGAGCGGAGCCCGCTGTGACGAAGGTGCCGCTGGCACTGCGGCTGACGGACCGTCAGTGCCGCATCATCGAGGTGATCCAGGACTCGATCGACCGCCGCGGCTACCCGCCCTCGATGCGCGAGATCGGCGAGGCGGTCGGGCTGAACTCGACCTCCTCGGTACGCCACCAGCTGGTGGTGTTGGAGAACAAGGGCTTCATCCGCCGGGACCCGAACCGCCCGCGCGCCTACATCGTGCGCGGGCCGAGCGACCCGACCCAGGCCTGGCGGGCCCGGATGGCGCAGACCACGCCGCAGGGCGCCCAGAACGGCACCCTCGGCTCGCTGGCGACCCCGGACCACCCGCAGGGCCGGATGCAGTCGGCGATCTCGACCCTGGGCAGCTCGATGGCCGCCGGGGCCCAGTCCGCGCTGGCCGCACTCGGCGCCCTCGGCGGCTCGGTCGGCGCGATGGAGTTCGTGCCGCTGGTCGGCCGGATCGCGGCGGGCGGTCCGATCCTGGCGGAGGAGTCGATCGAGGAGCTCATCCCGATGCCGCGGGCGATGGTCAGCGACGGCACACTGTTCGCGCTGACGGTCGTCGGTGACTCGATGATCGAGGCCGGGATCATGGACGGCGACACCGTGGTGGTGCGCCAGCAGCAGTCCGCCGAATCGGGCCAGATCGTCGCCGCGATGATCGACGGCGAGGCGACGGTCAAGCAGCTGAAGATCCAGCGGGACGAGGGCCGGTACGAGGTCTGGCTGATGCCGCGCAACCCGAGCTACGACCCGATCCCCGGTGACAACGCCGTCGTGCTCGGGCGCGTGGTGACGGTGATGCGCAGGCTCTGAGGCGGCAGGAGGCGGGCGGCGGCGTGACGCGGCAGTGTAGGGCGGCGCGGCCCGCCGGCTGGGCTGTAACCCGGCGCGCTGCGGCAGTGGCGGTGGCGCGCCGCGGTGGCTGACGCTGTAACCCGGCGCCCCGGCGTGCGAGCGTTGGCCGAGCGCCGGGGCCGGACCGACGGCGGCGGCCCTGCGGGGGCGTCGCCGCCGTGTGCCCGCTAGGCCTTCTCGCGTTCCTTGGCGGTCTCGTCGAGGCGGCGCAGGGCGGCGTAGACGGTCTCCGAGTCGGTGGTGGGCCAGAAGTCGGGCAGGCTCGCGCGCAGGAAGCTGCCGTAGCGGGCGGTGGCGAGGCGGGAGTCGAGGATGGCGACGACGCCGCGGTCCTCGGAGGCGCGGATGAGGCGGCCGGCGCCTTGGGCGAGCAGCAGCGCGGCGTGGGAGGCGGCCACCGCCATGAAGCCGTTGCCGCCGGACTTGGCCACCGCTTCCTGCCGGGCCGTGGCCAGCGGGTCGTCGGGGCGCGGGAACGGGATCCGGTCGATGATCACCAGTTGACACGCGCTGCCCGGGACGTTCACGCCCTGCCACAGCGACAGGGTGCCGAACAGGCAGGCCTTCGGGTCCTCGGCGAAGCGCTGGATCAGCTGGGGCAGTGAGTCCTCGCCCTGGCACAGCACCGACAGGCCCAGGTAGTCCAGCCTTCCGCGCATCTCCCGCGCGGCGAGGTCGGCCGCGCGCATCGAGGAGAACAGGCCCAGCGTCCGGCCCCCCGCCGCCGCGATGAGTTCGGCGATCTCGGTCAGCTGCTCCTCGCCGAGCTCGCGGCCGGGGGCGGCCAGGTGCTTGGCGGTGTAGAGGATGCCCTGCTTGGGATAGTCGAACGGGGAGCCGACGTCGAGGGCCTGCCAGGGGATGGGGTGGTCGGTGTCGGAGGCGCTCGGGCCGGCGGGCTCGCGTTCGTCCTCCGGCTGCGCGTCGGCGGCGTCGGATCCGGGCCCGGCGCCGCGTTCGGGGCGGGGGCCGTCGAAGCGGTCGGCGCGCTCGGAGGGGTACAGGCCGAGGGAGCCGGCCACGTTGTCGAAGTCGCCGCCGATCCGGAGCGTGGCCGAGGTCAGCACGGCGGGGGTGCGCGCGAACAGTCGATGTCTGAGTTGCTGGGCCACCGAGAGCGGGGCGATGCGCAGCGCGGTGATCCGCTCGCCGCGCTCGAGCCAGACCACGTCGTATTCAGAGCTCTGCAGCAGCCGGTCGGCGAGTTCGAAGATCTGCTCCACGCCTGCCTGCGCCTGCCTGCGCGCGCCCTCGTCGCCGCCGCTCTTGTCGCGGTTGCGCCCGAGCGCGCTGACGGCCTCGCGGGCGGCGTCGCGCAGCATGGTGAGGGCGTCGGCGAGCGGCTCGGGCAGCTGGTGGGTGAATCGCCCGGCTTCGGCCTCGTCGAGCTCGGCGCCGAACTCCGCGGCGGCCAGGTCCAGGCGCTGCGAGAGCGCCTCGTCCAGCTGGCGGTGACAGCGGCGGGCGGCGCGTTCGGCCAGGCCGGCGGTGAGTTCGCCGGAATCGGCGCCGGTGGCGCGGGAGACGAGTTCGTGGGCCTCGTCGATGATGACGGCGTCGTGCTCCGGCAGGACCTTGATCTCGCCGTCGAAGGTGTCGATCGCGAGCAGGGCGTGGTTGGTCACGACGAGGTCGGCTCCGCGGGCCCGCTCCCGGGCGGCCTCGGCGAAGCAGTTCGGGCCGAACGCGCACTTGCTCGCGCCCAGGCACTCGCGCGAGCTGACCGAGACCGCGCTCCACACCCGGTCGGGCACGCCGGGGGTGAGGTCGTCACGGTCGCCGGTCTCGCTCTCCTCGGCCCACTCGCGCACCCGCAGCACATGCCGGCCGAGGTCGGACAGCGCCTTGGGATCGAACAGGCCGTCCTGCTCGTCCTCGTCCTCGGCCGAGTTCACCTTGTTCAGGCAGACGTAGTTGTTCCGGCCCTTGAGCAGCGCGAACTCGGGCGCGCGGCCGAGCAGCGGGGCGAGCGCGCCACTGATCAGCGGCAGGTCGTGCGCGACCAGCTGGCGTTGCAGGGCCAGGGTGGCGGTGGCCACGATCACGCGGCGTTCCTTGCGGGCGACGGTGTGCGCGATCGCCGGGACCAGGTACGCCAGCGACTTGCCGGTGCCGGTGCCCGCCTCCACCAGCAAGGGGTCACCCTGCGCCAGCGACTGTGCGACGGCCTTGGCCATCTGCTGCTGGCCGGGTCTGGGCGCGCCGCCGACCGCCGCCACCGCCGCGTCGAGCAGTTCGTCCAGTGCAGGCTTTCCCATGGCGAACAAGCCTACGGGGTGGTTCCGACAATCCGGACCGGGATGCGTGCGGTGACGGGGGCGGCCGGTCGGCCGGTGCCGCCCGGCTAGCCCGCCAAGGGGTTCGGGACCGTGCCATACGGCTCCACATGCGGCCGGGTGGAGCGGTCGCGATATCCGTCGAGCAGCAGCCGGTTCCGGTTCAGGCACAGCCGGTCGATCTCGAGGGTGGCGAGATCGAACAGCCGGTAGCGCTCGGCCCGCTCGGGGAAGCGGGCCTGGTAGGCGGCGAGCTCGAGCCGGACGGCGGCCCAGAACCGCTCGGCCGGCACGCCGAGGCGCTGCTCGAACAGGTCGGCGAGGTAGCGGAAGTGGCCCACGAACAGGGCGCCGTGTAGGAACTGGCACAGGTACCCGGCTTCTTCGCGCAGCAGCACCCGGGCGGCGTCGGCGGAGAGCTCGGCGAGTTCGGGCAGATCCTCGGCGGTGATGTTGACGTCGTCCACGAAATCCTTGATGGCCAGGCGCACCGGGGATTCGTCCTCGTCGAAGACCACGATCGCGTTCTCGCCGTGCGGGGAGAAGGCGGTGCCGTAGACGTAGAGGAAATGCAGCAGCGGCGGCATGATCGCGTGCAGCAGCAGGGCCAGCCATTGCGGCGCGGACTTGCCCGAGCGCGCGATGAGTTCGGCCGCCAGCGGCCTGCCGTCGGCGCCGACGGACAGCAGCGACGCCAGGGTCCTGGCCCGCTCGCCGGGTTCGAGCGCGGGCGGCAGCGGCTCACGCCAGATCGCGCCGAGTAACTCGTGGTACTGATACGGCACGCCGGGCATCCGCTCGAGCACCTCGTGCCGCACGGTCACCGAAGCGATCTCGCCGAGCAGGATCACCCGGCACTCCCCGGTCAGGAAGGCGTCGGCCGCGGCCAGGCCCTTGAGCCAGCCGGTCACCGCGGGGGCGGCCAGGGTCCGCTCGGTGGGCAGTCCGCGAAAGACCATCGTGTTGAGGATCGAGAGCGGCAGTTTCACGTGGCGGCGGGCGGGCTGGCTGATGTTGCTGAAGGTGCGGATGGACTGCTGCGGCAGGTAGACGTCGTCGCCCTCGCCGAGGTACACCATCCGCGCGTCGGCCAGCTCGGTCCCGAAGAGCACCTGGATCATCTCGTCCCACTGCCACGGGTGCACCGGCAGCCACCAGTACCGGGCCGGGTTGCAGCCGCGCCGGATCAGCTCGGCGCCGAAGCGCACCCGCTCGGCGGGCGAGAGTTCTTCGGTGTAGAGGCGGCGGGCGGTGAGCCCGGGGACGGCGCGGTAGTCGGCCACGTCGTCGCGTACGGCGATCCACATCAGCCGCCCGGGCACCCGTGATTCGGGCGCGTAAAGCTCGGTGTCGGAGACGGAGAAGCCGAGGCGGCCCTTGTTGAAGGTGATCCACGGGTGGCCGGTCTGACAGCCTTCGAGCTCGGCGTAGCCGAGGTCGGCGAGTTCCTTGGCCGAGTGTCCGGCGCGCGCGGCGATGCGCACGTCCGCGGCGAGGGTGGCGGCGAACTCGCGCACGAGGTGGCCGGCCGTGTCGCCGGTCAGGCCCAGGGTGCCCTGGGCGTCCGCGAGGAAGGTGAGCGGGTCGGCGGCCGGATGTCCGTCGCGGCGCAGCGATCCGGGCTCGAGGAACCAGGACCCGTAGGCGCCGCGGCGGGCCCGGAAGGCGTACTCGGTGGCCACGGCGGGAGCGGGCTTCTCGGCAACCGAGGCGTCGTCAGCCGACGCGTCGTCAACCGTCGCGTCGTAGTCCGTGGGGGCGGCCGGCGCGACCGCGGGGGGCGCCGCGGTCACGGTCAGCCGGTACCAGCCGGGCTCGCCGGGGACCGGCTCGGGCCGGAGCAGTTCCTCGTAGGAGAACTCGCCGAGGGTCTTGGCCAACAGGTCCCGGCCGGCGGCTCGGCGCAGCAGCGCGGGGTCGGCCTCAACGGCGGTCCGGGGACGCGGCGGCGGGGTCATCGACTCCGGTCGGCGCTGCGCCGGGGTCGACGGGGCCGGACTCGACGGGAGCGTCCTCGAAGCCGTCGCCGGCGGCGCGTCGGCGTTCTCGGCGCAGGGCAGCCGGTCGCAGGGCTCCGGCGACGTCGACGCCGTCGACGGGGTGGGCTGTGCTGCGGGTACGTCGCTCACGGCGGTCCTCCGGCTGGCTGGGGATCTGCGGTTGGGACGGCTGCGGCGGCGCCGGACGGCCGTCGGGGCGTTGGGCGTGCCGGGGCCGGGCGAACCGGGCCGCCTCGGCCGACGGCCGGATCGCCGGGTCGGCGGCGGCGGCCGTGGCGGGGCTGAAACTGGTGTGCGCGGTGCGCCGGGGCAGCCGGTAGAGCTCGCTGCCGGCCACCGCGTTGAGGATCGCGGCGGCCCGGTAGGCGCCGAGGCCGAGGTCCGGGGCGCCGACGCCGTGCGTGTGCACTTCCCCGTTCTGCACGTAGAGGCCCGCGTCGGTGCCGCTGAGCGCGATCCGGTGGTCCCGGCCGATGACCGGGCGGCCGCGGGCGTCGCGCTGGATGAGGGCGTCCATGGGGGCGAGCATGGCCTGCGGGCGCGGCGCGTATCCGGTGGCCAGCACCAGCCGCTGGGTGGTGACGGTGCAGCCGCTCGGGCCGCGGGCGTGCACGAAGTCGACTTCGAGCCCGGTGCCGTCGCCGAGCACCCGGCCGCCCACGGCCTCGACCCCCGGCAGCAGCGTGACGCCGGTGGCCCCGGGGCCGTGCGGATGGGTGCGCAGGTCCAGTTCGGCCCGGATCTCGGCCAGGGTGGCGTCCGAGACGGCCTTGTAGAGCCTGCCCTGGCCGGCCAGCAGCTGGTCCCTGGCCGGTTCGGGCAGCGCGTGGAAGTAGTCGGTGTAGTCCGGGGTGAAGTGTTCCAGCCCGATCTTCGAGTACTCCATCGGTTCGAACGCGGGGGTGCGGGTCAGCCAGCGCAGCCGCCGGCCCGGACCGTGCCAGCCGCGCAGCAGGTCCAGCACGATCTCGGCGCCGGACTGGCCGGAGCCGAGCACGGTCACGTCCTCGGCGGCCCGGATCCACTCGGCCCGGTGCAGGTAGTGCGCGCTGTGCGCGATCAGCGCGCCACCGTCCGCGCACAGGTCGCGCAGCGCGCCGGGCACCACGGGCTCGGTGCCCAGGCCGAGGACCACGTTCGCCGCCAGCACCGTGCGCGGTGTGCCGTCCTCGGCGTCGTAGCAGACCACGAATCCGTCCCGGCCGTCGGCCAGCCTGGCCTGGCGCACCGCGGTGACCCGGCAGCCGAAGCGGCAGCTGCCGAGGCGGTCGGCGACGTCGCCGAGGTAGGCCTCGTACTCGGCCCGGGGCACGTGCCAGGCCTCGCCGAAGTAGAAGCCGAACAGCCGGTCCCGTTCGCGCAGCCAGGCCAGGTAGCTGTGCCGGCTGGTCGGGTCGACCAGGCTGACCAGATCGGCCAGGAAGGGCACCTGCAGCGTGGCGCCCGGCACCATCATGCCGGGATGCCAGCTGAAGCCGGGGTTCTCGTCCAGGAACAGGCAGGCCAGGTCGCGCACCGGTTCGGCCAGCGCGGCCAGCGCCAGGTTGAACGGGCCCAGGCCCACCCCGACCAGGTCGTAGAGTTCGGCGCTCAAGCCGCCTCCCGCCGCGGGCCGGGCACGCGCAGCATCAGGGTGGCGCGTTTGTCCGGCAGGTCGAGGGTGCCCGAGGCGTCGAACCCGGCGGCGGTGAACGCGCGGATCGAGGGCAGGTTGCGCTCGTCCGGCTCGGCCACGATGCGGCGCGGCGTGCGGGACTGCACGGTGTCGGCGAGCACCCGCAGCATCAGGCTGCCGAGGCCCAGGCCGCGGCAGTCGCCCTCGCCGATGAGCAGGTGCACGCCCAGGTCGTCCGGCTCGGCGCGGTAATAGTGCGCGAGCGGGTCCTCAGCGGCGCGGTAGAGCTCCCAGTAGCCGATCGGGCGGCCGGACAGGCGCGCGAGCATGGGCTCGGTGTAGGGCAGCTCGATCTGCCGGCGCACGTGCTCGGCGGTGCGTTCGGGCGGGCCGGCCAGCTCCCAGTAGCGGGCCACCTCGGGGTCGTTCATCCAGCGGTGGATCGCGGGCAGGTCGCGCTCGGGCTTGACCGGGCTGAGGGTGAACCGGCCGGCCGGGGTGGCCAGGTCGTACCACTGCACGGTCGGCGGCACCGGGGCCGAGGTGCTCGGCGACGCGGCGGAGTTCATCGGTTCCCGCCCACACCGAAGCAGGGATTGGGGATCTCCACGTACACCGACTGCGTGGCCAGTTCGCCGACCAGCTCGTCCAGCCCGGCCGCGCGGGTGAGCAGGTTGCCCTTGCAGCGCAGCGTGGCCGCGGTGGTGAGCAGGTCGGTCGGGCGGTGGCCGCGCAGCGGGGCGAGCAGTTCCCGGGTCAGGCCGAGCAGTTCGCGTTCCTCGGCGAGGCCGGCGCAGCCGAGGGCGCCGACCATGCCGAGCAGGTTGTTGATGCCGACGTAGTAGATCAGGCGTTCGGTGACCACGTCGTCGGCCACGATGGTGGAGCTGGCCTGGCCGAGTTCGGGATCCGCGGCCAGCTGGGCCAGTTCGGCGATGCGCGAGGCGCGGTAGTAGAAGCCCTGGTTGTCCCGGTACCAGCCGGCGCCGGGGTAGCCGTGCTCGTCCAGTTGGATCAGCGTGTTCTGCATATGGCCCTCGAGCGTGACGCCGAGCTCCGCGTCCAGCCACAGCATCGGCTTGATCAGCCGCTCGACGTAGCCGGCGAACCAGTCCGCGGTGACCGTGCGCAGGTCCCGGCCGGAGCCCGCGGCCAGGCCCCGCAGATGGGAGGCGAGCTCGTGCGGATGGCCGTCGGGGGCGATCTCGCCGCGGCCGAGGTCGGTCAGCGCGGCGACGCAGTAGACGTAGTCGGTGGGGCGGAACGGCGAGTGCCGGAAGGAGACGTCGAGCCCTGGTACGCCGTCCACGGCGAGGTAGGCGGCGTCGGTGAGCATCCGGAAGTCGGGGTGCGCGCTGAGCAGGCGGCTGCCGGCCGTCCCGGCGAACAGCCGGTGCGCCTCGACGCCGCGCACCAGTTCCTTGCGCAGGTTCTCCCGCTTGGAGTTGGTGATGTGCAGCCCGAGCGAGAGCTTGAGCATCACCGGCGCGTCCTGGCGGTAGACCGTGCGCAGCGAGGAGGTCGGGAACCAGCGCGCCCCGGAGCGGCCCCGGTGCCGCAGCAGGCCATCGGCCAGCAGTTCGCGCACGGCCGGACGGCGCATCAGATCCGCGGCCTGCCAGGGGTGCGCGGGCACGAGCACGCCGTCGTCCGGGAGGGTGCCGCTCAGGAACGCGGACAGGTCCTGCGCGGTCGGGCCCATCTCGCTCTCCTGCGCGATCAGTTCCCGGTCCACGCTGAACCAGTCGAGTTGGAAGCCGCCGCGCAGCTCGGGGCAGTAGGACGGCTCGGTCAGCCCGTCCCGGCTCTTGGGCGTGGGGTGCAGCGGGTGCCCGGCCAGCAGCGCCTGCTCGGCGGCCAGGAACGGGGTGGTC
>FSXZ01000198.1_pt1 | contig 11421 bp, 9 predicted proteins | sample 1638121 | NCBI WGS metagenome assembly FSXZ01 (sample SAMEA3914788, study PRJEB12502) | metagenome | biome: forest; material: soil | place: Canada | collected 2011-07-03 | depth 0.1 m
CCTCGACAAGATCGGCACCTTCGGCATGCTCCGGTTCTGCCTGGAGCTGTTCCCGAGCGCCTCGCACTACTTCACCCCGGTGATCCTGGTGCTCGCGGTGATCAGCACGATCTACGGCGCGCTGCTCGCCATCGGGCAGCAGGACATGAAGCGCCTGATCGCCTACACCTCGATCTCGCACTTCGGCCTGATCACCCTCGGCGTGTTCGCCTGGACGGCGCGCGGCCAGGTCGGCGCGACGCTCTACATGGTCAACCACGGCCTGTCCACCGGCGCGCTGTTCCTGCTGGCCGGCTTCCTGATCAGCCGCCGCGGCTCGACCGCGATCGACGCGTACGGCGGAGTGCAGAAGGTGGCCCCCGTGCTGGCCGGCACCTTCCTGCTGGCGGGTCTCAGCTCCCTGGCGCTGCCCGGCCTGAGCTCCTTCGTCAGCGAGTTCCTGGTGCTGGTGGGCACCTTCGAGAAGTACCCGGTGGCCGCGATCTTCGCCGTCACCTCGATCGTGCTGGCCGCGGTCTACATCCTGTGGCTCTACCAACGCACCATGACCGGACCGGTCACCGCGGCGGTCAGCGGCTTCAAGGATCTGACCCGGCGCGAACTCGCCGCGGTGGTCCCGCTGCTGGCCCTGATCCTGGTGCTGGGCTTCGCCCCCGGCATCCTCACCAAATACATCAACCCGGCCGTCACCCAGTCGACGTCCTTGCAGGTGACGCAGCAGCCGTCCACCGCGGCCCAAGCCCAGGGGAGTGACCAGTGAGCGCCCTCGCCGCCTCCACGTTCACGGTGCCACCGGTCGAATTCGGCAAACTCTCGCCGATGCTGATCGCCTTCGGCGCGGCCACCGTCGGCATCCTGGTCGAGGCCCTGGTGCCGCGCGCCCAGCGCTACCGGATCCAGGTCGGCCTCGCCCTGGTCGGCATCGCCGCCTCCTTCGGCGCCGTACTGGCCCTGGCCAAGACCGGCGTGGAGGTGGTCGCGCAGGGCTCGGTCGCCATCGACGGCACCACCCTGTTCCTACAGGGCACCATCCTGGTGATCTCCTTCGTCGGCTTCCTGGTCATCGCCGAGCGCAAGACCGACCAGAACCAGGACGCGTTCGCCGCGCAGGTCGCCGCGGTGCCCGGGTCCCAGGCGGAGCGGGAGACCACCCGGCGCGGCTGGCAGAGCACCGAGGTCTACCCGCTGCTGATGTTCTCGGTCGGCGGCATGCTGCTGTTCCCGGCCGCCAACGACCTGCTGACCATGTTCGTCGCACTCGAGGTGCTCTCCCTCCCGCTGTACCTGGTCTGCGGCATCGCCCGGCACCGCCGGCTGCTCTCGCAGGAGGCCGCGCTCAAGTACTTCCTGCTCGGCGCGTTCTCCTCGGCCTTCTTCCTCTACGGCGCGGCCATGCTCTACGGCTACGCCGGCTCGGTCGACCTGAGCGTGATCGCGCAGCACGTGGCGCACCCCGACGCCGGATCCGCCCTGCTCTACGCGGGCCTGGCCCTGCTCGGCGTGGGCCTGCTGTTCAAGGTCGGCGCGGCGCCGTTCCACATGTGGACCCCGGACGTGTATCAGGGTGCGCCGACCCCGGTGACCGGATTCATGGCCGCCGCCACCAAGATCGCCGCGTTCGGCGCGCTGGTGCGGGTGCTCGACGTCGGCCTCGGCGGCCCGAACGCGGTGACCGTCTGGCGCCCCGTCATCGAGGCCGTGGCCGTGATCACCATGCTGGTCGGCGGCATCCTCGCGCTGACCCAGCGGGACATCAAGCGGATGCTCGCCTACTCGGCCATCCTCAACGCCGGCTACCTGCTCATCGGCGTGACCTCGACCACGGCGCAGGCCCGGGCCGCGGTGCTGTTCTACCTGCCGGTCTACGGCGTCGCCATCATCGGCGCCTTCGCCGTGGTGACCCTGGTGCGCGACGCCGGCGGGGAGGCCACCGACCTGAGCCGCTGGGCCGGCCTCGGCAAGCGCGCCCCCATCCCGGCCGCGCTGCTCGCCGTGTTCCTGCTGGCCTTCGCGGGCATCCCGTTCACCAGCATCTTCATCGGCAAGTTCGCCATCTTCCAGGCCGCCCTGAACGCCGGCGCCCCGGCCCTGGTGATCGTGGCCGTGCTGGCCAGCGCGCTGGCCGCGTTCTTCTACCTGCGCGTGGTCGTGGTGATGTTCTTCTCCGACCCGCTGCCGGACGGCCCGACCATCGCGCACCCGTCCATCGCGGTCAAGACGGCGCTCGCGGTGGCCGCGTTCGCCACGGTGGCCCTGGGCATCGCGCCGAGCCTGCTGCTGCACCTGGCCAACAACTCCGCGGGCATCCTGGCGAAGTGAGCCGAGGCGGGGCCGCTGGGGCCGATCCCAGCGGCCCGGCCGCGTGCCATAGGCGAAGGTGCATGCACTAGGTTGGGATGCGGTAAGAGTGGACGACGGGTGACCCGACCGGGTGAAAGGCGAGTGGCGTGAGCGTGCAGGTGGCGACCGAACGCGCGAGCAGCCTCCCCTGGGGTCTGGTCACCAGCGACCCCGGATTGCTGGACCGGGTACGGACCGGCCTCGCCGAGGTGGAAGACCTGCTCACGCACTGTGCAGACAGTGACCACCCGTTGATTCGCGAGGCGGCCGGCCACCTCGTCGCCGCCGGCGGCAAGCGGTTCCGCCCGCTGCTCACCCTGGTCGCCGCCGAGTTCGGCGAGCCCGGTGTCGCACAGGTCACCGTGGCCGGCTGCGTGGTGGAACTGACCCACCTGGCCACGCTCTACCACGACGACGTCATGGACGAGGCCGCACTGCGCCGCGGCGTGCCGACCGCGAACGCCCGCTGGGACAACACGATCGCGATCCTCACCGGCGACTACCTGTTCGCCAAGGCCTCGATGCTGCTCGCCGACCTCGGCCCGGAAGCCGTGCGGCTGCAGGCGGCCACCTTCGAGCGCCTGGTGACCGGTCAGATCAACGAATGCGTCGATCCCGACCCGGACGAGACCGCGATCGAGCACTACCTGCGCGTACTCGAGGACAAGACCGGCTCGCTCATCGCCACCTCGGCCCGCTTCGGCGCCCTGCTCTCCGGCGCCGGCCCCACCGTGGTCGAGCAGCTCACCCGCTTCGGCGAGACCTTCGGCGTCGCGTTCCAGCTGGCCGACGACATCATCGACATCGTCGGCGCGTCCGAGCAGTCCGGCAAGCTCCCCGGCACCGACCTGCGCGAGGGCGTGCCCACGCTGCCCACCCTCTACGCCCTGGCCTCCACCGACCAGGAGTCGGCCCGCCTGCGCGAACTGCTCGCCGCCCCCATCGAGGACGACGCCCTGATCGTCGAGGCCCTCGCCGCCCTGCGCACCCACGCCGCGATGGACCAGGCCCGCGCCACCACCCGCCGCTACGCCGGCGAAGCCCGCTCCATGCTCGACGGCCTCCCCGACATCCCGGCCCGCGACGCCCTCTACGCCCTCTGCGACCTGGTGCACTCACGCATGGTGTGACGGTTCATATAACTCGGGACCGCCCACGCCATCGCGCAGGCGGTCCCGAAGCGTCTGTGTCGCGCGTCAGTCTCCGAAGACGTCAGCCGCGCTGGTGGCCTTGAGGGCTCGGGTGAACCACTCGTCGAGCAGCTGCTCGTCCTGGCACGTCTCGATCCGCTGGTGCTGCTCCGGGCTGGCCTGGATGTTGTTCGTCTCCAGATAGCGGAGCAGGAAATCGGCCTTGCCCTGGGCCTTGCCTTCAGCCTTGCCTTCGGCCTTGCCTTCGGCCATGCCCTGGGCTTTGCCTTCGGCCATGCCCTTGTCGACGATCCCGCGGAGCGTCGGGCCGAGGTAAGTGTCGGGGCGCAGCTTCATCAGATTCCTCCAGAGGTTCCCGGCGGGGGAGCTTCCCAGCGTCAGTTCGATGTAGTTGGAGATTCCGGCCCTCTCGGGTTCCGGCGCTTCGGCGATGCCCGTTGCCACCGATTTCAGTATGGCATCGATGTCCTGATCGTTACGGTGCACGACGACGGACAACGCGGCGTACTGGGGGTCGGCACGGGCGACGGCGGGGTCGGTGATGCGCGCGACCGTGCTGGGGCCGAGGACGAGGGGGCGCACGTGCAGGGCGTCGCCGAGGCCGTGGCCGAAGTCGAAGCCCTTGCCGGCCCAGCGTTCGCAGTGCGCGTTGGAGGTGATGACGACGATCATGACGGGGACGCCGTAGCGGTTGACCAGGGTCATGCCGTAGAAGCCCCAGGACGCGGGCTTCTTGAGGTCCTTCTTCAGCTGGACCTCGATGACGAATATGCCTTCTTGGCCCTCTTCGGTACGGAAGCGGATGACGCGGTCGGCGCGCCGCTCGACGGGTTGGACGGTGCTCAGATCGGTGCCGAGGTGTTCGAAGGCGGTGAGGTTCGGGAAACTCCGCCCGGCGTGGCGCATCGCGCGGGCGATGAGACCCGGGTCGTCTTCGAACAAGGTGTGGCCGATTTCATGGTGGTTCGTGACCATGGGCTGAAGCTATGAGCTTTTCAGCGGCTTTTCCGGCTGTTTTCTTTGGTTCACCTGATTGGGTGAGTTTTCCTATCGCTCCTCCGAGGATACGGCGCCGTATTCTGGCGGCCGCGATGTCCGAAACCCGCTAGAGATCGGCTGCCCCGGGGCGCATGATGGAGGCATGACCTCCACCGAGCCCTTGACGGACGAGCACCGCTACCAGGCGGTGCGCGGGCGCGACCCGCGGTTCGACGGGGTGTTCTTCACGGCGGTGACCAGCACCGGTATCTATTGTCGGCCGAGTTGCCCGGCGACCACGCCGAAGCGGGAGAACGTGCGGTTCTACGCTTCCGCGGCGGCGGCGCAGGGGGCCGGGTTCCGGGCCTGCCGGCGCTGTCGGCCGGACGCGGTGCCGGGGTCCTCCGAGTGGAACGTGCGGGCGGACGTCGTGGGCCGGGCGATGCGGCTGATCAACGACGGGGTGATCGATCGCGAAGGGGTCGGCGGGCTGGCCGAGCGGCTCGGGTACAGCGAGCGGCAGGTGCAGCGGTATCTGGTCGCCACACTCGGCGCTGGGCCGCTGGCTCTGGCGCGGGCGCAGCGTGCGCACACGGCGCGGGTGCTCATGCAGACCACGTCGCTCACCGCGGCCGACGTCGCGTTCGCCGCGGGATTCGCGAGTGTGCGGCAGTTCAACGACACGATCCGCGAGGTGTACGCGGCCACGCCCACCTCGCTCAGGGAGTCCAGAAGCGGCCTCGGCGATGCCCCCGGCGCCGGTGCGGCCATGCGCGCGACGCCTGGTACCGGCATCACCTTGCGGCTGGCGTATCGGGAACCGTACGCGCGCGGGCATGTCTTCGACTTCCTCGGCGCTCGTGCGATCCCCGGGATCGAGGAGATGGCCGGCCCGCCGGGCGCCCGGGTGTATCGGCGGACGCTGCGATTCGAGCACGGCCCGGGGCTGGTCGAGGTGCACGAGCGGGCCACCGGCGGGGCCTGGCTGGAGTGCCGGCTGGATCTTTCCGACCTGCGCGGGTTCACCGCCGCGATCGGCCGGGTGCGGCGGCTGTTCGACCTCGACGCCGATCCGGTGGCGGTCGGCGAGACCTTCGCCGCGGACCCGATCCTGGGGCCGCTGGTGCTCAAGAACCCGGGCATCCGCTCGGTCGGCGCGGCGGGGCCGCAGGAGATGGCGATCCGGGCCGTGCTCGGGCAGCAGATCACGGTGGCTGCCGCGCGTACCCTCGGCGGCAAGCTGGTGGCCGCGCGCGGCGAGCCCTTGGCACAGCCCAGCGGCGGCCTGACGCACCTGTTCCCGGAGGCCGCCGACCTGGCCGAGGCCGACTTCGCCGAACTCGGCATGCCCGCGTCCCGCAAGGAGACACTGCGCACGATCAGCCGGGCGCTGGCCGACGGCAGCCTGCGGCTGGACCCGGGCGCCGACCGGGAGCAGGCGCAGCGGGAGCTGCTGGCCCTGCGCGGGATCGGCCCGTGGACGGCGGGCTACCTGCGTATGCGGGCCCTGAGCGACCCGGACGTGCTGCTGCCCGGCGACGTGGTGATCAAGGCGGCGCTGCGCCGGGCCGGACTCGGCCCGGACGAGACGGAGCGCTGGCATCCCTGGTCCTCTTACGCGATCCACTACCTCTGGAGCGACTCATGAACGGCACGATCTACACCACGATGACGAGCCCGGTCGGCGAACTCGTGCTCGCCGGCGAGCACGCGGACTCGGCGCCCGGCGGCGTCGCGCTCAGCAGCGTGAAGATGGAGAAGTGGAAGGGCGAGGTACGCATCGGGCCGGACTGGCGCTACGAGCCGGACGCGTTCGCGCACGCGGTGAGCCAGCTCGAAGCGTACTTCGCGGGCGACCTCAAGGACTTCGACCTCGCGTACGTGACGCACGGCACGCCGTTCCAGGAACGGGTGTGGTCCGCGCTGCGCGAGATCCCGTACGGCACCACGACGACCTACGGCGCCATCACCGCTCAGCTCGGCTACGAGCGAGTGCAGGCGCGCGCGGTGGGCAGCGCGATCGGCTCGAACCCGCTCGGCATCGTCGTCCCCTGCCACCGTGTCCTCGGCGCCAAGGGTGCGCTGACCGGGTACGCGGGCGGGCTGGAGAACAAGGAGGCGCTGCTGGTGCTGGAGGGCGTGCTGCCGCAGCCGCTGGTATGACAGTCGCCGGCCTGACATCCACTGGCGTGAAACAGGCCCCTGCCGGATAATCCCCTCCCATGGATGGGATGGGTGGGATACCGGCGGCAGGGGTGAAGATTCCCCGGTGGCTGAAGCGGATCGAGCAGGTGGAGTACACGCGTCGGCCGGGCTGGTGGGGCTGGTTGACGCGTCGCGGGAAGCCGGACATCGAGCTGGACGCGGCGTTGCGCGAATCCGACCGGCGACTGTGGTTGGACGGGGGCTACTTCGCGATGGGGGCGGTGGTCGAGTTGATCGACGCCTGGTTGCGCAGAGGCGGCAGGCAGAGCGCTGGACTGTCTTTCTGGATTCTCTACTTGCCGTTCGTGTGGATCGTGCTCACCGATCTGGTCGGAGCGGAAGATCGTTGGATCGGCGCCATCGCGCGGCGCGCGGGACGGCCCGGCGGTGTCGGACCGGCGTGGATGGCGCGGCAGAAGGTGATCCGCCACAGGCTACGGGTGCGGCGTATCACGCTGTGGGTGTTCGGGCTGCTCTTCGTTGCGATCCTTCCGGTGACGCACGCCTTGTACCACCCGCATCCGGGCGCGATCAGCCGGTACGAGGTCGAGCAGTGCGAGATCGCCGCGGACTTCCTGGCCTACGCCGCGTTCATCGTGTTCTTCTTCCGGCGGCTGAACCGCCGGTGCTTCCACACGGTGCTCGAGGCGCTGTATGCGGCGGAGACGCAGCTGGCGTCGCTTCACGCTTCCATCGCGGGCACGGTCGAGGACGCGGTACCGTCCGACGCGATCAGCTGGGAGATCACCGGCTGAGGTGCCCCCGACGCGTCCGCGGCCGCCGAACTCCGCGGGCCGCGGCCCGCCTGGCGCAGGCCGTCCCAGGTGAGCACGACGAGTGCCACCCAGACGATGCCGAAGCCGATCCACTCGCTGCCTGGCACGGTCTCGTGCACCACGAACACGCCGCAGGCCAGTTGCAGGATCGGGGCGAGGAACTGGAGCAGGCCGACGGTGGACAGGGGCAGCCGGTTCGTGGCGCCGGCGAACATGAGCAGCGGGACCAGCGTGACCACGCCGGCGAAGGTCAGCAGCAGGGTGACGTGCCAGGCGGCGTGGCCGTAGGCGGCGGTGCCGTCGGCCTGAATGAAGATCAGGTAGCCGAGGGCGGGCAGGAACTGGAAGCCGGACTCGATCGCCATCGACTCCTGGGCGGGGACCTGGGCGAGCTTCTTGCACAGTCCGTAGCTGCCGAACGAGGCGGCCAGGACGAGGGCGATCCAGGGCAGTTGGCCGTAGGTGACGGCGAGTTCGATCACGGCGGCGGCGCCGATGCCGACGGCCAGCCACTGGGTCGGGCGCAGCCGCTCGTGCAGGACGGCCACCCCGAAGACGATGGTGACGAGCGGGTTGAGGAAGTAGCCGAGCGAGGTCTCGATCACGTGCCCGGCGTTGACCGCCCAGATGTAGGTGCCCCAGTTCACCGTGATCAGGGCCGCGCCGACGCCGAGGAGGGCGATTTTGCGCGGGGAGCGGCGCAGCTCGGCGAACCAGGACCAGTGCTTGCGCGCGGCGAGCAGTACCACCACCGCCACCATCGACCAGACCATCCGGCTGGCCAGGATCTCCAGCGCCCCGGCCGGTTTGAGCAGCGGCCAGTACAGCGGGAAGACGCCCCACACCCCGTAGGCCCCGATGCCGTAGATCAGTCCGCGCCGCTGCTCCGTCACGGGTGAAAGTGTAGTTGGATTATTACCGTACTGGTACTACGGGTGGAGGCGCACGGAGGCGCGGTGGTACCGCGGCGGCCGTGGCGTGGTACTGCGAATCCCCGTGTGCTCCGATCCGGTGGTACCGCCCCGGCGGCGAAAGTGTTCCTGTCAGCACGATTCGCCAGCGGCCGCACGAAGCGGCCACGAGTTCCGGAGCACAAGATGACTTCTTCCGTGTCGCAGGCCCTGATCGTCAACGCTCTCGTGCTCGGCTCGGTGCTGGGTACCGACCTGGGGTCGGCCCGCAAGATCGGCCGGGCCCGGATCCTGCGGCCGCTGCTGGTGGCCGGCGTGATCGTCCCGATGTTCGTCAAGGATCCGGCCACCTCCGGCACCGGCCTGCTCTTCGAGATCGCCGGCGTCCTGCTCGGCGCGGTGTGCGGGCTCGCGGCGGCCGCACTGATGCGGGTGCGGCGTTCGCCGGAGACCGGGAAGCCGGTCTCCCGGGCCGGCTGGGGATACGCGGCGCTGTGGACGGCCGTGATCGGGGCCCGCTCGGCTTTCTCCTACGGCAGCCAGTACTGGTTCCCGGCGCAACTGCTGCACTTCGGCCAGGCGCACCGGCTGACCGTGGCGGGCCTGACCGACGCGCTGGTCTTCATGGCGATCGCGATGCTGCTGGCCCGCACCCTGGGCCTGACCGCCCGCGCCGCCCGGATCCCGGCCGCGACCGGTGCCGAGGCCGCGAGCGCCGCCCCGGCCCGGGCCGCCAGCCTGGTCTGAGTCCGCTTCACCCTCCCGAGGTACCCCCGTCGGATGACGGGGGTACCCGCATTTGCGGGCCCTTGCACTAGGGTGTCCGGATTGTGAGTCATGTCAGCGTACTCAGTTCCGTGGCGGTGGGGACCCTCGCCTCCCTGGCCGGGGTCTACGCCGGGCCCCGGGTGCCGGAGCGAACGAATCTGGACTGGGCCCTGGCCGCCGCGGTCATCGCCTCGGCCACCGCGGCGGGCTGGGGCTTGCTGCACCAGCGGCTGCTCGCCACGATGATCCCGTTCGTGCTGGTCACCTGTCTCGCCGGGGAATGGCGAACGCGCCGGGCGGCGAAGCTCGCCTCGCCCGACGCGTCCGAGTGACGGTGCCCGCGGCGCCGCTCAGCCCTCTTCCTCGTCCCCCTCGCGCGGCAGCAGCCGGTAGGACGGGTTGGTCATGGCCAGGTAGCCCTCGGTCTCCCCGACCATGCCCTCGACCCGGATCTTCGCGCCCGGCTCGACGCCGGGGATGGAGCGGCGGCCGAGGAAGACCAGCGTGATGCCGCCGGTCTCGTCGTAGAGTTCGGCCTCGAGCGCGGGGGAGCCGGAGACCGGCCCGACGTAGACCGAGCGGATCCGGCCCTCCAGCGTGGCCCGGTTGCGCCAGCGCACTTCGCGCACCGGGATCGGCGCGTGCGGGTCGACGCCCTCGACCTCCTGCTCCGGCGCCGGGCACTCGGTGTTCAGCAGCATCTTCTTGGTGCGCCGGGCCGGGCGGGCCGGGCGCGGTCCGGACTGCTGGCCCGAGCCCGGGCCGAGGGCCGGCTCGTGCGTGGTGTCCATCTCCTCGATCGCCTCGACCACGTCGAAGGGCACGATCATGGCGGCCACGTGCGGCAGCCGGGAGACCGCGGAGGCGATCTTGTCGGCGGTGCGGTCGTGCAGCAGCCGGCTGGTGATGGCGAACGCGCGCCGCGGCAGCATGATGGTGACCTCGGTGTTGGACTCCTCGGCCGTGCGGGCGGCCAGCTCCGCCGCCGCGCGCCGCAGCCGCCGGTCCGGGACCTCGATCACCTCGAGCGGAACGTCCGCCGCGTTGGAGGCGTCCCAGCGCTTGCGCAGGTGCTCGGCGTGCTTGGAGTCGATCATCAGGTGCACGGCCCGCAGTTCCACCGGGCGCAGCGAGCGCGCGTAGCGCAGTGCCTTGACCACGGCCAGGTCCACCGAGTCCACCAGGACCAGCACGGTGTTGCGGGTGAGCGTCGGCAGGCTGGCGCTGGCCGGGGCGCCGGCCAGCGCCGCGGCCTCCCTGCGGTACCGCTCGTTCAGCTTGATCAGCGCGAACACGCCGATCGGGAAGACCACCACGACCAGCCAGGCGCCCTCGGTGAACTTGAAGACGGCGAAGATGAGCACGACCGCGGCGCTCAGCACGCAGGCCGTGCCGTTGATCACGAGTTTGATCGTGCGGTTCTTCTCGCTGCGCCGGGAGTGGTAGCGCACCAGGCCGGCCGCGGCCATGGTGAAGCCGGTGAACACGCCGATGGCGTAGAGCGAGACCAGCCGGGTCAGGTCGCCCTTGGTGGCGATCAGCAACAGCAGGGACAGGCCCGCGAGCACGATGATGCCGTTGGAGAAGGACAGCCGGTGGCCGCGGTGCAGGAACTGGCGCGGCAGGAAGGAGTCCTCGGCCACGAACGAGGCCAGGAACGGGAAGCCGTTGAACGAGGTGTTGCCGCCGGTGTACAGGATCAGCGCGGTGGCCAGCTGCACGATGGTGAGCATCACGTTGCCGAAGGCGTTGTGCCCCCAGATCAGGCTGGAGAGCTGGCCGATGACGGACGGGCTGCCGCTGCTGTACGGGGTGGCGTGGGTCTTCCAGGCCAGCACCGAGACCGAGAGCACCAGCGCGCCGAGCATGAGCGACATCCAGAACATGGACTTGCGCGCGTTGCTGCCGTTGGGCTTGCGGAACACGGACACGCCGTTGGAGATCGCCTCGAGCCCGGTGAGCGAGGAACCGCCGTTGGCGAAGGCGCGCAGCAGGCCGGAGATCGCGGCGAAGGTGAGGATCGCGTGGGTGCCCGCGCCGGCGTCGAGCGAGTTGCCGAGCGCCCCGCCGTACCGGGTGTCGTTGAAGTTGTTCGCCTGCGGCAGGTCGCCCGCCATCAGCCTGATCAGACCGGCGATGGCGGTCAGGCCGATCATGACGACGTAGAAGTACATCGGGAACGCGAAGGCGCGCCCGGCCTCGCGGATGCCGCGCAGGTTGCCGTAGCACAGCAGGCAGACCATGAACACGGAGATCCACAGGCTCCAGCCGGTGATGTCCACGTTGAAGGTC
>FSXZ01001518.1_pt1 | contig 11418 bp, 12 predicted proteins | sample 1638121 | NCBI WGS metagenome assembly FSXZ01 (sample SAMEA3914788, study PRJEB12502) | metagenome | biome: forest; material: soil | place: Canada | collected 2011-07-03 | depth 0.1 m
GCCACGGACTCCGCCACCGTGACGTTCAGCACAGCCTTCTTCTCGTTCATGTTCTTAACATAACACGAACATAACAGGCCCCGGGCGTGCAGAAAGCCGCCGCGCGGCACGGGCATGGCGCGCAGCGGCTTTCTGGGCTACAGGTCAGGTCAGTGGAACGAGTCCCCGCACGCGCACGAGCCCGACGCGTTCGGGTTGTCGATCGTGAAGCCCTGCTTCTCGATGGTGTCCACGAAGTCGATCGTGGCGCCCATCAGGTACGGCAGGCTCATCTTGTCGGTGACGACACCGACCGTGCCGAACTGGTGGACGACGTCGCCCTCAACCTCGCGCTCGTCGAAGTAGAGCTGGTAGCGCAGACCCGAGCAGCCACCGGGCTGCACGGCAATGCGGAGCCGCAGGTCATCCCGGCCCTCTTGCGCCAGCAGGTTCCCCACCTTGGCCGCGGCCGTGTCGGTGAGAAGCACGCCCTGCGCGGTCTCCTGGTCCTGAACAGTCATGTGGCTTACACTCCCGCGTCAACCAGCCGTGCCCCTGCGGCCCGGCCTCGTCACGTGCACCAGCACTTGCTGTACCCACCAACCATATGCCCGCCCCCGGCATTCCGGTCGCGGCGGCCGGTTAACTAAATCTATAACCGCCCGGGACCCTACAGGCCGGGAGCGCCCCAGACGGGGAACCACCGGCCCAGCTCGGGCTCGATCTTCAGGTCCGCGCCGAGCGTGCCGCGGATCTGCAGCTCCAGGGCGTTGTCCCGGCGCTCGCCGCCCAGCGGGGCGAACGGGTAGAACGTCCCGCGCTTATACAGGTAGACCAGCCCGAGGCTGCGGTCCTGCGCGTCCCGGAAGGCCATGATCGTGCAGAGCAGCTGCGGGCCGAAACCACCCAGTTCCAGCGAGGAATTGACGGCATGCAGGTCGGTGACCAGGCCCTCAGGGTCGCCGGGGTCGTGATGGCAGACCAGCCAGGTGAACCCGAACGAGTCGCGCGAGGTCTCCACGGGCTTCTTGTTCTCGCCCATCTCGAGCAGCTCGCGGACCTCCTTCTCGATGTCGCTGAAGGCCCGGCCCTCGGCGGAGCGGAAGCACACCGACCCGGTGCCGGTGGGCCGGAAGTCCGTCCCCGCCTCGAGCGTGAGCGCGGCGCCGGGCAGGCTGAACAGGTTGTCCAGCTTGGGCGCCACCGGCTTGGTCCGGCCGAGCAGCGTGTCCAGGAAACTCACCTGCAAACCTCCGAGCCGCCGCGGTTACTGGCTGAGCTGCTTCGAGATCTTCTCCAGCTGGGCCAGCCGCTTCTCCAGGGACGGGTGCGTCGAGAAGATCTGGGACAGGCTCAGCTGCTGGCCGGCGCGGGCGGACAGCGCGGGGGCGAAGTAGAACGCGTTCAGCGGCTCGGCCGTGCGCAGGTCGCGGGTCGGGATCCGGCCCATGTCGCCCGTCACCTTGATCAGGGCGCTGGCCAGCTTCGAGGGCTGGCCGGTGAGCAGCGCGGCGGACCGGTCGGCGGACAGCTCGCGGTACCGCGACAGCAGCCGGATGAGCAGGAAGCTGACCGCGTAGGTGACGATGCCGACGATCATGACGATGAAGATGACCGGCAGCGCGCCCTGGTTGTTGCCGTTGTTGTTGCGGCCGCGGCCGCCCCCGCCGAACAGCTCGCCGTAGAAGGCGAACCGGACCAGCAGGGCGGCGACGATCCCGAGGAACGACGCGACGGTCATGACCGCGACGTCCTTGTGGGCCACGTGCGACATCTCGTGGGCCAGGACGCCCTCGAGCTCCTCGTTGTCGTCGAGCTTGTTCAGCAGCCCGCTGGTCGCGCACACGACGGCGACCTTGCTGCTGCGCCCGGTCGCGAAGGCGTTCGGCATGTTGGTGGGCGCGATCGCGACCCGCGGCTTGGGCATGTCGGCGAGGGCGCAGATGCGGTCGACGACGGCGTGCAGCCGGGCGGCATCCGGGCCGTCGTCCGGGGTGACCAGCCGGGCGCCGGACGCGCGGAGCGCGATCTTGTCCGACCAGTAGTACGAGGCGAAGGCCGCGCCGATGCCGATGATCGCGACCAGGACGACCAGTCCGTCGCCGCCGCCGGCCTGCCCGCCGCGCTTGCTGTAGACGTCCAGTACAAAGAACAGGGCAACCACGAGTCCGACGAAGACCAGCCCGAGCAGGAACATCGTCGCGCCCATGCGCGCGATGAGACCGGGGTCAGACGCGTAGCGAGTTCGCGCCATAGGAGGCGCCTCCGTTTCGTGGGCGGCCCGCCAGTGGGCCGCCTGGTTCATTCTCCTGGATGGTGCATGCCCATCCGCTGACTAGAACGCGAATACGACCCGCAACGTTCCCCCGGCCCGCCCGTCACAGGCGTTACTCAGCCAGGAATCAGCCCGTCATCAGCCAGCAGCCCGCGCACGTCGGCCATGGTCGCGTCGGCCTGCGGCAGGATCAGCGCCGACGGCGCGAGCGTGCCGGGCTCGGCCGGGGTGCCGATCTCCCGGACCCGGCCCAGCAGCGTGCTCAGGGCCGCGCGGAACCCGGCGTCATCGCCCCGCTCGACCGCCGCCTCCAGCTGGGCGTCGAGCTCGTTCAGCTCGTCGAGGGCGGCGTCGGCCACGTTCAGCTGGCCTTCGCCCAGGATCCTGACGATCAAGGCGCATCACCGGCCCGCTGCTGGTCGGCGACGTGCGCGGGCTCGGCGGGGCCGGCCTCGATCTGCCCGGCTGAGCCCTGGGCCAGCTCCAGCTTCATCCGCTCCAGCTCGCTGTCCACCCCCGTGGTGGCGCCGATGCGGTCCAGCTCGGCCTGGATGTCGTCGCGGGGGCCGCCCACCGCGTCGTCCAGCGCGCCCGAGGCCATCAGCTCGTCGATCGCGCCGGCCCGGGCCTTCATCTGCTCGGTCTTGTCCTCGGCCCGCTGGATGGCCATGCCGACATCGCCCATCTCCTCCGAGATGCCGGTGAACGCCTCATTGATCCGGGTCTGCGCCTCGGCTGCGGTGTAGGTCGCCTTGATGGTCTCCTTGCGGGTCCGGAAGGCGTCCACCTTGGCCTGCAGCCGCTGGGAGGCGTTGGTCAGCTTCTCCTCCTCGCCCTGCAGCGCGGCGTACTGCGTCTGGAGGTCGGCCAGCTGGCTCTGGACGCCGGCCCGCCGCTGCAGCGCCTCGCGGGCCAGGTCCTCGCGGCCGCTGCCCAGCGCGTCCTTGGCCTGCCGCTCCAGCTTGTCGGAGGACTGCTGCAGCGTGTTGATCTGAAGCTCGATGCGCTTGCGGGAGGTCGCGACGTCGGCGACGCCCCGGCGGACCTTCTGCAGGAGCTCCAGCTGCGTCTGATAGGAGTAGTCCAGCGTCTCGCGCGGGTCCTCCATCTTGTCCAGCGCCTTGTTAGCCTTGGCGCGGAAGACCAGTTGCACTCGCTTCATAACGCCCATCGGCGCGACCATCCCCTCATACAAGTACATCGCTGCCATGTACACCGCCCGCGACGACGGCGCGCGGGCAAGGCGCCTCCGGGAGGCAACGCACGTGGACTGGCACGTGTTTCTGACCAGCCTACGACGAGGAGATGCGAGCGTCATCACATAGGGCGCCGCGCCGGCCCGCCCCGGCGGGCAGGCATGCCCGCTGGGCTGCGCGTAGTGATCTGCGGGGTTCGTCCCGGTAGGCTGGGGCCGTGTTCAAACGACGTGCTAGCAGTGCCGCTGACGTGCTGGACCCGGGTACGGCGCCGGAGCCCGAGGCCCCGGAGCCGGCCCGGCCCGGCTACACCCCGGCCAAGGGCCGCCCGACGCCCAAGCGGAGCGAGGCGGAAAAGCAGCACCGCCAGCCCTTCGGCGGGCCGTCCGGCGGCCGGTCGTCGGCTGCCCCGCGCAGCAAGGAGCAGGTCCGCGTGGATCGCGCCCGCCGCCACGAGGCCATGCGCGCGGGCGAGGACTGGGCGCTGCCGCGCAAGGACCAGGGGCCGGTGAAGGGCCTGGCCCGCGACGTGGTCGACTCCCGCCGCGGCGTCAGCGAGTACTACCTGTACGGCATTGTCGTGCTGATCGCGGCGCTGTTCATCCCCACGCTGCGCAAGAACCTGGCCGTCGACTACGTCATCCTGGTCATCCTGGTGGTGATCGTCATCGAGGGCATCTTCGTCAGCAACAAGGTCATCAGGCTGGCCAAGGAGCGCTACCCGGGCCAGAGCCTCCGCGGTATCCGGGTCTACACCGCGCTGCGCGGCACGCAGATCCGCAAGATGCGCGTGCCGGCCCCGCGGGTGTCCCCTAAGGACAAGGTCTAGCCGCGCCCGCCCGCGGCCGGGGCCGGGGCCCCGGCTAGGTTGAGCCCATGGAATACCGCCGTCTGGGCCGGTCTGGCCTGGTCATCAGCGAGCTCGCCTACGGCAACTGGATCACCCACGGCTCCCAGGTGCAGGAGGACGCGGCCACGGCCTGCGTGGCCGCCGCGCTCGAGGCCGGGATCACCACCTTCGACACGGCCGACGCGTACGCGGGCACCCGCGCCGAGGAGGTGCTGGGCCGCGCCCTGCACGGCGTGCGCCGGGAGTCCGTCGAGATCTTCACCAAGGTCTACTGGCCGACCGGGCCGGGCCGTAACGACCGCGGCCTGTCGCGCAAGCACATCCTCGAGTCGGCCCATGCGTCGCTGCGCCGCCTGGGGACCGACTACGTCGATCTCTACCAGGCTCACCGGTACGACCACCAGACGCCGCTGGAGGAGACCCTCCGGGCCTTCGACGACCTGGTCCGCCAGGGCAAGGCCCTGTACATCGGGGTATCGGAGTGGCGCGCGGAGGAGATCGCCGCCGCGCTGAAGATCGCGGGCGAGATGGGCTTCGACAAGATCATCTCTAACCAGCCGCAGTACAACATGCTGTGGCGCGTGATCGAGACCGAGGTCATCCCCCTGTGCGCCAAGGAGGGCATCGGCCAGGTCGTCTTCTCCCCCATCGCCCAGGGCATCCTGACCGGCAAGTACCGGCCCGGCGCGGCGCTCCCGGCGGGCTCGCGGGCGACCGACGAGTCGGGCGGCAAGGACACCATCGACCGCTTCCTGACCGACGACCTGCTCACCCGGGTGCAGGAGCTCAAGCCGGTGGCCGACGAGGCCGGGCTGTCGCTGGCCCAGCTGGCCGTGGCGTGGACCCTGCAGAACCCCAGCGTGTCCGCCGCGATCATCGGGGCATCCCGGCCCGAGCAGGTCCGCGAGAACGCCGGGGCGGCCGGCGTCACCCTGGACGCGGGCCTGCTGCGGCGCATCGACGAGATCCTGGGCCCGGACATCATCACCGACCCGGCCCGCACGGCCAGCCCGGCGCGGCCGTAGCCGGGGTTACTCCTCCGGCGGGCGCAGGCTCATCGGGCCGTACTCCCGGCGGCCGTCCTCCATCAGGCTGGCCTGGGCGACGCCCGCCTCGGCCAGGCCGCGCCAGTTCTCACCCAGCCAGCTCTCCGCGTCGCCCTGGCTGCCGAAGCTCTCCTTGGCCCCCTCGCGGCCGCCGGCGGGGCTGCCGTCTTCCTTCTCCAACTGCCAGGTCCAGGTCATCAGTCGCCTCGTCGCTAGGATCGCCAGATCAGGGCTGGCCTGGTCGGCTGCCATCGTAGCCACCGCGATCCGGGGCTGGTAAATGGACGTTCGGTTCCTGGGCACCGGCGGGCCGGACGGGTGGCCGGCGCCGGGCTGCCGGTGCGCCTCCTGCCAGCGCGCGGGCGCCGGGCCGGGCCGGAGTCCCGGCGGCGTGCTGGTGGACGGCGCCCTGCGGGCCGGGGCCGGGGCGGGCCCGGCCGCGGCCGCCGGCTACCGCGTCGAGCCGGTGCCGGGCGGCTGGGACCTCACCGGCCCCGACGGCGGCCGGCTGCTCATCGCCGCGGGCCCGGGCCAGGTCCCCCGCCCGCCCGCCGGAACGCGGCCCTTCGGCCTGCTCGTGCTCGACATGCTGGCCGCGCCCGAGCAGCTCGGCGCGCTCCGCGCGCAGGGCCTGGCCGGGCCGGCCGCCACCGTGGCCCTGCTGGCGGCCGATCACCGGATCTCGTCCGAGCGGGAGCTGGCCCGGCGCTGCGCGCTGTGGCGGGTCGCGGTGCCCGGCGACGGGGACGTGCTGAGCACCGCCGGGCCGGCCCCGGGCGCGGGACCGGCGGCGGGCGCGGGACCGGCGGCGGGCGGGCCGCACCGGACGCTGGTCCTGGGCGGGTCCCGGTCGGGGAAGTCCCGCGAGGCCGAGCTCCGGCTGGCGGCCGAGCCGCGGGTGACCTACCTGGCCGCCGGCCCCTGGCCCGACGGCACCGGGCCGGCCGCCTCGGGACCGGGCGCCGATCCCGAGTGGGCGCGCCGGGTGGCCGCCCACCGGGCCGCCCGGCCGGCCTGGTGGCCGACGCTGGAGACCACCGACGTGGCCGGCGCGCTGCGCGACCTGGACGGCGCCGTGCTGGTCGACGGGATGGGGACCTGGCTGACGGCCGTGCTGACCGAGGCCGGAGCATGGCCGGAGCCCGGCGCGGGACCGGCCCCGGCCGGTAATGTCAGTCCGGAAGCTGGCGGTCCGGGTGCCGGCGGCCAGGTTTCTGGCCATCGGGACCCGGCGGCCCTGGTCACCGCCCGGGTCGACGAGCTCATCGCGGCCTGGCGGCAGACCGGCGCCCGGGTGATCGCGGTCAGCGACGAGGCCGGCTCCGGCGTGGTGCCCGCGACGGCGGCCGGCCGCCTGTTCCGCGATCAGCTCGGGCTGCTGAACCAGCGGCTCGCGGCCGAGTCCGAGGAAACCGTGCTGGTCGTGGCCGGGCGCGTGCTCAGCCTGCCGGGCTGAGCACCTAAGACGACCTAATCGGCACTATTAACCGATTCGGAACGCGAACCGCGCGAGAGCCGTCTGCGAAACTGTTAAGTTCTATGCGCTAGCTCTGAGACCGGTGTGCCTCCGCCAGGCACCCCCGGCTCATAGCCCCGGGATCAAGGTGGTGAGACGGCATGACCCGCGTCGTCGTCGTTGGTGATCTCATGACGGACACGGTCGCCCACGCCGCGCTGCCCCTGGCCCGGGGCAGCGACACGCCCGCCGTCGTGACCATGCACGGAGGCGGCTCCGGCGCGAACATCGCCGCCTGGCTGGCCGTGGACGGGGCCGAGGTCGCCTTCGTCGGCCGCCGCGGCGCCGACATCGCGGGCCGGAACCGGGACATGGAGCTGATGGGCTACGGGGTCGACGCCCGCCTGGTCATGGACCCGGAGCGGCCGACCGGCACCTGCGTCGTCATGGTGACGCACAAGGGCGACCACACCATGCTGTCCGACCCCGGGGCCAACGCCGCGCTTTCTCCCGACGACCTGCCCAAGGACCTGTTCACGCCGGGCAGCCACCTGCACATCTCGGGCTACACGCTGCTGAACGAGGGCTCCCGGCAGGCCAGCCTGACGGCGCTCTCGCACGCCCAGCGGGCCGGGATGACCATCTCCGTCGACGGGGCGTCGGCCGCGCCGCTGGAGCGGGTCGGCGCCGAGCCGTTCCTGGAGCTGACCAACGGGGCCGCCCTGCTGTTCGTCAACAGCGACCAGGGCCGGGTGCTGACCGGCCGCGATGACCCGGCCCAGGCGGCCCGGGTGCTGAACGCCTGGTACCCGCACGTGGTCATGAAGATGGCCGCCGACGGCGCGCTGTTCTACGCCAACGGCCGGCCCGACCCGATCCGGGTACCCGGGCCGCCGCTGGAGAAGCTGGTCGACCGGACCGGTGCGGGTGACGCGTTCTGCGCGGGCTTCCTGCCGGCCTGGCTCGACAAGAAGCCGCCAGCGGAGGCCCTGGTCAGCGGTTGCCGGCTGGCCGCCCGCGCGCTCAGCCTGGTCGGCGCGCGGCCACTGCTCTAGCCGCCGGGGCGCGCCCGGCGGCCCGCCCCGTGCCCCTGGAGTGCCACCGCCATGACCGCCTACCTGGACCAGCTGTTCTCGCTCGACGGGCGGACCGCCGTCATCACCGGCGGCAGCTCCGGCATCGGCTGGGGCATGGCCCGGGCCATCGCCCGGGCCGGGGCGGCCGTCGTCCTGGTCGCCCGTGATGCCGCCGTGCTCGCCGCCCGCGCGGCCGAGCTGACCGCGGCCGGCGGCCGGGCGGCCTGGGTCAGCGCCGATCTCGGTGACCGGGCGCAGGCGGGCCGGGCCGCCGCCGCGGCGGCGGCTGCTTTCGGGTCGCCCGACATCCTGGTCAACTGCGCCGGGCTCAATCTCCGGCCGCCGCTGGGCGAGCTCACCGTGGCCGACTGGGACGTCACCATGGCCGTCAACCTGACCGCCCCGTTCCTGCTCGGCCAGCAGTTCGGGCCGGTGATGGCCGGCCGGGGCTGGGGCCGCATCATCAACATCACCTCCCAGCAGGCGGGCCGCGCGTTCGGGAACAGCGGCGCGTACGGGGTCTCCAAGAGCGGGCTGGCCGCGCTGACCCGCTCGCAGTCCGAGGCCTGGGCGCCGCGCGGGGTGTGCTGCAACGCGATCTCGCCGGGTTTCGTGGCCACGCCGCTGACCGCCCCGGTGGCCAGCGACCCGGTCCGCTCGGCGGCCCTGGCCGCCCGGACCATGGCCGGCCGCAACGGCGAGCCGGGCGACTTCGCCGGCGCGGCCGTCTTCCTGGCCAGCCCGGCCAGCGACTACGTCACCGGCCAGGTCATCCACGTGGACGGCGGCTTCTCGGCCACCTGAGCCGCCGGAGATGAGCCGCCGGGCGTTGCTAACGCGCACCACGGCCGGCGGGACGGCACAATGGCGGTCATGGCCAGACGCACTACGACAACTCCGCCGCCTCCGGAGGACTTCGAGGAGAACATCGTTGACATCGACGTCACCGATGAGATGCGGGGCAGCTTCCTCGAGTACGCCTACTCGGTGATCTACCAGCGCGCCCTGCCGGACGCGCGGGACGGGCTGAAGCCCGTGCAGCGGCGGATCCTCTACCAGATGAGCGAGATGGGCCTGCGGGCCGACCGGCCGCACGTCAAGTGCGCCCGCGTCGTCGGCGACGTGATGGGCCGCCTGCACCCGCACGGCGACAGCGCGATCTACGACGCGCTGGTCCGGATGGCCCAGCCGTTCGCCATGCGGCTGCCGCTCATCGACGGCCACGGCAACTTCGGCTCGCTCGGCGGCGACGACGCCCCGGCCGCCATGCGGTACACCGAGGCCCGGCTGTCCGCCGCCGCCATGGAGATGACCGCGTCGCTGGACGAGAACACCGTCGACTTCATCCCCAACTACGACGGCCAGGAAGTCCAGCCCGAGGTGCTGCCGTCGGCCATCCCGAACCTCCTGGTCAACGGGGCGGCCGGGATCGCCGTCGGGATGGCCACCAACATGGCCCCGCACAACCTGGGCGAGGTCGTGGCCGCCGCCCGGCACCTCATCGCGCACCCGGATGCCGACCTGGACACGCTGATGCGGTTCATCCCCGGGCCGGACCTGCCGACCGGCGGCCGGATCGTCGGGCTGGACGGGATCCGGGACGCCTACGCCACCGGGCGCGGGATCTTCCGGACCCGCGCGACCGTGCGCGTGGAGAAGCTCACGCCCCGCCGGACCGGCCTGATCGTCACCGAGCTGCCCTACGGGGTCGGGCCGGAGAAGGTCATCGCCCGGATCAAGGACCTGGTCCAGGCGAAGAAGCTCAACGGGGTCACCGACCTCAAGGACCTGACCGACATGAACCGGGGCCTGCACCTGGTCATCGAGGTGCGCAGCGGCTTCGTCCCCGAGGCGGTGCTGGACGAGCTCTACCGGCTGACGCCGATGGAGGAGACGTTCGGCATCAACAACGTGGCCCTGGTCGACGGCCAGCCCCGGATTCTCGGCCTGCGCGAGCTGCTGCAGATCTACGTGGACCACCGGATTGACGTCGTCCGGCGGCGCACCGCGTTCCGGCGCGACAAGCGGGCGGCCCGGCTGCACCTGGTCGACGGGCTGCTCGTTGCCCTGCTCAACATCGACGAGGTCATCCAGGTCATCCGGGAAAGCGATGACGCCGCGGCCGCCAAGGAGCGGCTGATGGCGATCTTCGACCTGAGCGAGATCCAGGCCCAGTACATCCTGGACACCCCGCTGCGCCGGCTGACCCGCTTCGACAAGCTCGAGCTGGAGCGCGAGCGCGAGACCCTGCAGGCCGAGATCGCCGAGCTGACCGAGATCCTGGAGTCGGAATCCCGGCTGCGGCAGGTCGTCTCGGACGAGCTGGGCAGCGTGGCCGAGCGCTTCTCCACGCCGCGCCGGACGGTGCTGCTCGAGGGCAGCGGCGCGGCCCGGACCGCGGCCGTGCCGCTGGAGGTGCCCGATGACCCGTGCACGGTACTGCTGTCGGCGGGCGGCCTGCTGGCGCGGACCGCGAGCGGCGTCGAGGCCGGCCAGGACACCCTGGCGTTCGACGGCGCCGGGGCGCCCGAGGCCGGGCGGCGCGGGCGGGCCCGGCAGCGGGCCGCGCACGACGTCATCGCCGGCGCGGTCGCGTCCACCGTGCGCGGCACGATCGGCCTCGTCACCTCCCGCGGCCGGCTGATCCGGGTCGGCGTGCTGGAGCTGCCCGCCCTGCCGCCCAGCGCCCAGTTCCCCGGCCTGTCGGGCGGCGCGGCGGTGAGCGATTTCGTGACGCTCGAGAACGGCGAGAGCGTGGTCGGCGTAGCCGCCGAGCAGGAGGCCGGCGCGGGCCTGGTGCTGGGCACGGCCCAGGGCGTGGTCAAGCGGGTCGCGCCGGACTACCCGCAGAACGCGGCCGAGTTCGAGGTGATCTCGCTCAAGGACGGCGACCGGGTCGTCGGCGCCGTCCAGCTCCCCGACGAGGGCCACGACCTGGTGTTCATCACCAGCGATGCGCAGCTCCTGCGGTTCGGCGCGGACGCGGTGCGGCCGCAGGGCCGCGCGGCGGGCGGCATGGCCGGCATCCGGCTGGCCGCGGGCGCCACGGTGACCTGGTTCGGCGCGGTGGACCCGGCGGGCGCCGACGAGGAGCCCGCCGGGGACCCCGCGGACGGCCCGGCGGGCGGCCTGCCCGGCGTCCCGGTCGTGGTCACGGTGGCCGACTCGGCCAGCGCGCTGCCGGGCACGGCGGCCACGGTCAAGGTCACCCCGTACGCGGAGTTCCCGGCCAAGGGCCGGGGCACTGGCGGGGTCCGCTGCCATCGCTTCCTCAAGGGCGAGGACCTGCTGGCCCTGGCGTGGGCCGGCCCGGGCCCGGCCCGCGGGGCCACGGCGTCGGGCGCGCCGGTCGAGCTGCCTCCGGCCGCCGGGCGCCGGGACGGCTCCGGCGAGCGGGTCCGCCAGCTGCTGGCCGCGGTCGGCGGCACCGCCCCGCCCGCTTAGCCGACGCGCCAGCCCCGGCGAGCGGGCCCGCCAGCTGGTGGCTGCGGTCGGCGGCCCCGCCCGCCCGCGCGTCGGCCCCGGGAATCCGGCCGGCGC
>FSXZ01002736.1_pt1 | contig 11414 bp, 10 predicted proteins | sample 1638121 | NCBI WGS metagenome assembly FSXZ01 (sample SAMEA3914788, study PRJEB12502) | metagenome | biome: forest; material: soil | place: Canada | collected 2011-07-03 | depth 0.1 m
GACAGGGTGACCTTGAACGAGGTCGCCCCGGCCACCACGTGGTTGTTGGTGACGATGTCGCCCTTGCTGTCCAACACGATCCCGGACCCGAGCTCGCTGCTGGTGTTGATCTGCACCACCGACGGCATCACGGTGGAGATCACCGACTCGTAGTTCGACTGCAGATCGCTCGCGCCGTTCTGCACCGACACCGTCGGGCTGCTCGAGGAACCCGTCGAGGACGAGGAGGAGGACGAGCAGCCGCCGAGCAGCCCGCCGCCGACCGCCACGGCCCCGGCCATACCGCACGCCACGAGTCGCCTGCGCACCTGGACCACCCAACAATCCGTGTCGAGGAACCATCCCATGCCCACCGACAAGGAGAACCCGAGGGCTCGTCAGCCGCACCCCGGATGGCCCGAATGGGCCGTCAGCCCAGGTCGACGTCAGCCCTCAACCAGGATCACGTCGAGTCGTCGTGGTCCGTGGACGCCTTCGACGCGGTCGAGTTCGATATCGCTGGTGGCGGAGGGTCCGGCGATCCAGGTCAGCGGCCGGGTGGGGTCGAGTCGGGGGAGTGCGTGGTTGATGGAGGCGACGACCTGGTCCGGGCAGCGCAGGACGCAGATGTGGTGGTCGGGGACGAGGGTCAGGGCGCGGCGGCCCTGGCCGGGGCCGGTGTCGAGGACGATGGTGCCGGTTTCGGCGATGGCGAGGGCGGCGGTGGTGATGACGGCGTCGATGGTGTCGAGGTCGTGGGCGGTGAGCTCGGGCGTTTCCGGATGCAGGGCGGTGCTGCCGAGTGCGCCGAGCCATTGCTGCGGCAGCCCGTTCGGGACGACCACCGATCCGTCGCCGTGTTCTGCCACGAGGCGGGCGATGACGTCGGGGATCTGCGTCTGGGCGCAGCGGTGGACGGTGGCGCGGTAGTCGGCGAGGTTCTCGGCGAGGAGGTCGGTGAGGTCGGCGGTGGCGTGGGCGGCGAGGTAGGTGTGTTCGACCGGGGCGCTCTCGGGGACTCCGAGGACGGCGGCGTGGATGCGTTGCAGGATTTCTTCGCGAGCGGTGGTGGTCATCGGTGGGTGTCCTTCCACCACTGGCGGAACGTCTGGGCGGGCAGGTCGGGTAGGTCGCGGGTGTCGGTCCAGGCTTTGCCGGGTCCGAAGGGGATCTTGTCGGGGATCAGTTTCCTGCCGCGTACGGCCGCGGTTTCGGCGGCGCGGTAGGCGGCGGGGTGGGTCATGGCGTAGGTCGCGGCCTTCATGGCGGTGCGTTCGGCGCGGTGTCCGGGTGCGTGTTCGACGGCCTTGGCGCGCAGGTGGACGAGGACTTCCGGGATGTCGATGGCGACCGGGCAGACTTCGTAGCAGGCCCCGCACAGCGAAGAGGCGTAGGGCAGCGAGCGGTCCAGGTCGGTGTCGGTGCCGCGCAGCTGCGGGGTGAGGATCGCGCCGATGGGTCCGGGATACGCGCTGCCGTAGGCGTGTCCGCCGGCGCGTTCGTACACGGGGCAGACGTTCAGGCATGCGGAGCAGCGGATGCAGCGCAGTGCCTGGCGTCCGACCTCGTCGGCCAAGGTCGCGGTGCGTCCGTTGTCGAGCAGGACGAGGTGGAAGTCCTTGGGCCCGTCGCCCTCGCGGGTGCCGGTCCACATCGTCGTGTACGGGTTCATCCGCTCGGCGGTGGAGGAGCGGGGCAGGAGTTGCAGGAACACTTCCAGGTCCTGCCAGCGCGGCAGGATCTTCTCGATGCCGACCACGGAGATGAGGGTCTCCGGCAGGGTCAGGCACATCCGGCCGTTGCCCTCGGATTCGAGGACGACGAGGGTGCCGGTCTCGGCGATCATGAAGTTGGCGCCGGAGACGGCGACCTTGGCCCGCAGGAACTTCTCGCGCAGATGCAGCCGAGCGGCCTCGGCCAGCACCTTCGGCTCGTCGGTGAGGTTCTCCGGTGCGGGTCGGCCCCAGGCGGCCATGTGGTCGCGGAAGATGTCGCGGATCTCGGTGCGGTTGCGGTGGATCGCGGGGACCAGGATGTGGGAGGGGCGGTCCTCGCCGAGCTGCACGATGAGTTCGGCGAGGTCGGTCTCGTAGGCGTGGATGCCTTCGGCGGCCAGGTGTTCGTTGAGCTCGATCTCCTGGGTGGCCATGGACTTGACCTTGACCACCTCGGTTTCGCCGGTGGCCTTGATCAGGTCCGTGACGATGCGGTTGGCCTCGTCGGCGTCGCGGGCCCAGTGCACGTGCCCGCCGGCCGCGGTGACTTTCTCCTCCAGCTGGAGCAGGTACCGGTCCAGGTGTCGCAGCGTCTGGTCCTTGATGGCCTTGCCGGCCGCGCGCAGCTGGTCCCAGTCCTCGAGTTCGGCCACCGCGCGGGCGCGCTTGTCGCGGATGGTGTGGGTCGCGCGGGTGAGGTTCGCGCGCATCTGCGTGTTCTTCGTCGCGCTGCGGGCGGCCTCGGGGAACGCGGGCAGCCCCAGGTACACCCCGGTCATACCGCCACCGCCGTTTCCTTCGTCGCGGCCAGGATCTCGGCCAGGTGGATCGTGCGCACCGGCGCGCCGGAGCGACGGGCGGTGCCGCCGATGTGCATCAGGCAGGAGTTGTCCGCCGCGACCAGGTACTGCGCCCCCGACTCCACCGCGTGCGCCACCTTGTCCGCGCCCATCGCGGCCGAGACGTCAGGGTTCTTCACCGAGAACGTCCCGCCGAACCCGCAGCACTCCTCGGCCGCGGGCAGCTCCACCAGCTCCAGCCCCGCGACCGCGCGCAGCAGCCGCGTCGGCCGGTCCCCGAGCTTGAGCAGCCTCGAGGAGTGACAGGTCGGGTGATAGGCCACCCGATGCGGGAAGTACGCCCCGACGTCCTCCACGCCCAGCACGTCGATCAGGAACTCGGTCAGCTCGTGGACCGGCGGGGTGCGCACGTCGGGAGCGAGCTTCGGGTGCACGTCGCGGACGAACGCGCCGCAGGAGCCGGAGGGGATCACGACCGCGTCGTATCCGGCGACGTCGCGGGCGAACTTCGCCGCGAGCGGGGCGGCCTCGGCCGGATAGCCGGTGTTGTACTGCATCTGCCCGCAGCAGGTCTGCGCCTCGGGGAACGCCACCTCCACCCCGAGCCGCTCGAGCAGCCGCACCGTCGCGATCCCGGTACTCGGGAACGCCACGTCATTGACACACGTGATGAACAAGGCAATACGCATCGCGGCTCGAATCATCGGAGGACTTCGGTGGCATCGATGCTACTGCCGAGCTCTCACCGGAATCCAGGCTGCGTGTGGAAATGAAGGCGTGGCGGGAAGCGGAGCGCGGGTACGGAGAGGTGGGATGGCTGGGGGCGGCTACCCGGCCGACGGCAGGACCCGGCGGACGGCGGTGATCGGCATCATGTCCCACTCGCCGTACTGGATCTGCTCGCCGGTGGTCGGGGCGTGGATGACCAGGCCGTTGCCGATGTACATCGCGACGTGGGCGCCGTCGAGGTAGAAGATCAGGTCGCCGGGCCGCAGTTCCCGCTCCTCGGGTGCGACGGGCTGGCCCGCGTCGAGCTGATCCCACGTCACGCGCGGCAGTTGCACGCCCGCCGAGGCCCACGCCGCCTGCACCAGGCCGGAGCAGTCGTAGCTCGGGTCGCCGGTGCCGCCCCACTCGTACCACAGGCCCAGTTTGGACTCGGCGAAGGCGATCGCCTGCGCCGCCCGGCCGTCGGCGAGGGGGACGCCCTCGATCTGTTGGCGCGTCACACCCGAGGCGTCCAGGGCCATTTGCTCGGCCCGGGAGAGTCCCCGCAGCAGCGTCTGGGCCTGCTGGTACTCGGCCACGATCCGGCCCTTGTCCGCTGCGGCCTGCTGCTCCTGCTGCGCCGCGAGCACCGTGTCCGCGCCGGCCTGGGCGCGGAACTCCTCGAGCCGCTGCTGCTCCTGCTGGGCCGACTTGAGCGCCTCGTCCTGGCCGCGGCCGACGTTGTCCATGGTGGCGGCGCGCTGGAGGAATTCGTCGGGCTGCTGGGCCAGCAGGAGTTGCAGGGTCGGGTCCACGCCGATGCCGCGGTACTGCGCGGCGGCGATCCGGCCGAGCGAGGAGGCATAGTGCTGGACCGCGACCTGGGCCAACGCGGTCTGCGCCTGCAGGCCGTCGATCTGCTGCTGGAGCCTGGCCATGTTCTGGGTGGCCTGGTCGTACTGCTGTGTCGCGGTCTCCGCGGCCGCCCGCAGATCGCGCACCTGCGCGGCGATCGACTGCGGGTCCGCGGCCTGCGCCGGGGCCGGGGCCAGTGCCACCACCCCCACCGCGGCGGCGGCGCCGGAGGTGAGCACCCCCACCCCGCGCAGGGGAGAGAGCGCGGACGGCTTACGATGGCCGCGGTGGCGCAAGCCGACCACGCGCACCGGCGTGGCCGGGGCTGCGGGTTCGGTCATCATCATGGATCGCTCCTGGAGGACGACGAGGCACCGTTTCGCGTGGGGTCCCCGGGCGAGCGGCGCGCCGTACACGCTATGCCAGCCGTAACCGTCCGGTTGCCCGCGGTGAGCGCCGCTTTGCCGGAACTTTACCGTGGGGCTTGCGATTCGGGTGCACTTGCCCGTTTCGGGCGACACGATCGGGGTACGGCGCGCCCCGATGCGCTGCTGGACTGGCCGAGACCGCGATCCTCGGCTAAATAATTTGGCGACAGCGGTGCGGTGGGCGCCTAGAATCTTCGATTCAGTGAGACAAACCGTACGCTCAGCCCATGAGCGGATATTTGACACGCTCAGTCCATCACCCCCAGCAGCACGGAGGCTCCCATGTCGGCACCCGCGGTTTCCACGGCAGACCCCGCGCCAAGCCCTGTGCCATCCTGCCGACCCTGCCGCCCGCGCGCCCGCCGGATGATCGACCGGGTGCCGCGCACCGAGGCCGTGGACGACGGTCTGGGCTGGAGCGAGCCGGAGAAGGCCGAACTCGCCCAACTGGCCCCGGGATTGCTGCCGGGGCGAATAATGACCTGTGATCTGGCCGGCGCCCTCGTGCTGACCGAACTCGGCGCCGCCAGCGCCACCTACGGCGCGAGCCTGCTGCTCGCCGCGGCCCGCGCCCGCTCGGCCGGGCGGCTGTGGCCCAAGCCCGGCGACCGCGTCGCCCTGCGCCGCTGGCCGGACGGCCCGGTGACGGTCGAGGGCGTCGTCGTCTAGCCCCCGCCCGGCTCGCCCACGAGGGCCCCCGCGCCCGCGCGCTCCACCCCCGGTGCGGCCAGTCGCCCGCCACGCCCCGCACACCCGAACCGACCCGCCCCGCGACGGGTCGGCACCCGGCACTGCCTACTGCGGTGCGGAGGCGGTGGACTTCACGGTCTGGCCCCAGGCGGCCCGCGCGCCGGAGTCGCCCACCTGCACCACCCGGACCAGGCAGATCGCGCTGGCTCCGATGGCCAGCGCGGCCACCACGACCATGGCCGCGTGATGGTCGGCGTAACCCAGGCGATCGGCCACGACCAGCGCCACCGCCATCACCGCGACGGCGGCGACGAACCAGACCAGGGTCGAGCCCAGCGCCTTGTGCTGGGCCGCCGGGCTGTTCGGGAAGTTGAAGTTGTGGTTGTACAACTGCTCCCCGGCCAGCTGCGTCGCGTAGGTCACCGGGATCATCACCACCGCGAGGATCGCGGTGAGCAGTCCGAATCTGCGCCGCCAGGCCGGTCGGACCGCGATGGCCAGCACCGCGAGGCACGCGAGCGGGATGCCGACCACCGCGAGGTGGATGAGCAGGATGTGGGTCGGAAGTCCGAACACGGAATACGGCATAGGGTCCTCTGGCTGACGTCGGACGGTACTCTCACCATTCAAGCGTCAACAACGTACGCCCCAGCCTCCGGGTTCACTCCGGCCAGGGTCACACCTCGACCGTGCCGCCGGAGCGCCAGTAGAAGCCCTCGGCCCGGGTGAGCAGTGCGGCGTCCACGAGATAGCGGCGCAGCGCGGCGTAGTCCGGGTGGAAGCGGGCCAGGGCCGTGTTGACCTCGGCCTCGGCATAGCGCACGCCGGGTTCGAAGGACTGCGCGAGCTCTTCGAGCACGATCAGCAGCCGCTCGCGGTTCTTCAGTTCCGGCAGCCGGGTCAGCCGGCCCTCGTCGTCGAAGGCGCCGAGCAGGACCGCGACGGCCTCCGGCTCGGTGGTGTGGAAGCTCGCCCGCAGCCGTTCCTCGCGCTTGCGGTTGTACTCCTCCAGGCTGGCCCGGAAGGTCTCCGGGGTCGCCCGCCACGGCTCCGGACCGGCCACCAGTCCCGCCGTCTGCAGCCCGGCCAGCGCCTTGACCACCTCACGCACCGTCAGGCCGGTGGCCTCCGCCAACTGCGCGTTGGTCGCTCTCTTCGGCTCGGCCAGGGTCAGCGCGGCGAACACGCGCAGCTTGGCGGTGTCGGCGAGCATGGCGACGAGTCGGCGCGGATCGGGCGCCGGGCGGTGTTCGTGGTCTTCTTCGAGGTGGTCCATGAGCGCGGAGCCTAGTCGGCCGCGCGGCGGGGGTCCCGGGATTTTCCGGCCCCCGCCACGGCGGCGGGCTACGCGGGCCGGCGCGACTGGATGAAGCGGAAGCGTCCGGCCACGAAGGCGTGGTCGGCGTAGGTGGCGTTGGCGGCCGGGTTGGCGCCGGTGCCGTGGTAGTCGGAGAAGGCGGCGGACTGGTTCACGTAGACCGGGCCGGTCAGGTTGATCGAGAGGTTCGCCCCGGCCTCCCAGGTGGCCTCCTCGGCCGCGTCCAGCACCTCCTCCGAAGTGGAGTAGACCGCCGCGGTGAGCGCGCCGTGCGCCTTGACCGTGTCCCGGTACAGCTCGATCGAGGCCTGCGTCGAGTCGGTGCTGATGAGGAAGGAGATCGGGCCGAACCACTCGCGGGTGTAGACCTCCGCGTCGGCGGCGTCCACGGCCGCGATCAGCGGGGTGCGCACGGTCGCGTCCGGGAACTCGGGGTGGGCCACCGCGCGCGAGGCCAGCACGGTCTTGCCGACGCCGGCCGCGTTCTCCAGCCGCTCCAGGATGAACGGGTTGACCACGGCGCCGAGGATCGCGGTGGCGCGCGCGTCGTCGCCGAGCAGCTTCTCGATCGCCCCGGCGAGGTCCGCGCCGAACTCCTCCGGCGACTTGGTCTCGGCGCCGACCCGGATCCCGTCGCGCGGCACCAGGATGTTCTGCGGCGAGGTGCACATCTGCGCGGTGTAGAGCGAGAGCGAGAAGGCCAGGTGGCCCAGCGCGGCCTGGTACTCCTCGGGCGGGAAGGAGTCCACGATGATCGTGTTGATCCCGGCCTTCTCGGTGTAGACCTGCGCCTGACGCGCGTTCTGCTCGAGCCAGTTCCCGAACTCGTTGGACCCGGTGAAGTCGACGATCCGCACTTCCGGGCGCAGCGCCAGGGTCTTGGCCAGGCCCTCGCCCGGCGCCTCCGGGGCCAGCGCGACCAGGTTCGGGTCGAAGCCCGCCTCGGCCAGCACCTCGCGGGCGGTGGCGACGGTCAGCGCCAGCGGGGCGACGGCGTGCGGATGCGGCTTGACCACGACCGCGTTGCCGGTCACCAGGGACGCGAACAGGCCCGGGTAGCCGTTCCAGGTCGGGAAGGTGTTGCAGCCCACGACCAGCGCGATGCCGCGCGGGGCGGCCACCCACTTCTTGGCCAGCCGCACCGGCTCGCCCTTGCCCGGCTTCTCCCACAGCGCCCGGTCCGGGTGCGCGGTGAGCGCGGAGTAGCCGTACGCCACCGCCTCGAGTCCGCGGTCCTGGGCGTTGGGGCCGGCCGCCTGAAAGGCCATCATGAACGCCTGGCCGGTGGTGTGCATCGCGGCGAAGGCCATGTCGTACGTCCGGGTGTTGAGCCGGGTGAGGATCTCGATGCACACCGCCGCGCGCGCCTCGGCCCCGGCGTCGCGCCAGGCCGGGATGGCCGCGCCCATCGCGGGCAGCAGCACGTCGGGGTCCATGTGGTCGTAGGAGATCTCGAGGCCGAAGCCGTAGGGGGAGTGCTCCGCGCCCACGACCGTGCCGTCGGCGCCGGTCTGGCCCCAGCTCCAGCTCTGGCCGCGGCGGGCCTCGAACGCGGACTGCGCGGCGTCCTTCGCCTCCGCGGGGTAGGCCTTGGCGCTGTCCGGGAAGTGGGTGTAGTACGCGCGGGACCGGATCGCGCCGAGCGCGGCGTCGAGGGTCGGGCGGTGCTGGGCGATGAGGTCGGCGACGGTGGCGTTCATCTGCGCGCTCCTGGGGACGGCTGAGGGTTCACCGGCCAGACTAACCGACCGTTCGGTAGGATCGAAGGGGGACTCGGCGACCAGGAGGAAGAGCATGCCCGCAGTGGCCAGACGCGCGGACCGGCACACACCCGAGTCGCTGCTCGCGGTGGCGGTGGACGTGTTCAACGTCCGCGGCTACGACGGCACCTCGATGGAGGAGCTGGCCAAGGCCGCCGGGATCACCAAGTCCTCCATCTACCATCACGTGGCGGGCAAGGAGGAACTGCTCCGGCTCGCCGTCACGCGCGCGCTGGACGGGCTGTTCGCCGTGCTGGAGGAGCCCGGCGCGGTGCGGGGCACGGCGGTGGAGCGGTTCGCCTACGTGGTCCGGCGCACCTGCCTGGAACTCGTGCGCAACCTGCCCAATGTGACGCTGCTGCTGCGCGTGCGCGGCAACACCGAGGCCGAGCGGGACGCGCTGGAGCGCCGCCGCGAGTTCGACCACCGGGTGGCCGAACTGGCCGCGGCCGCCGTGGCCGACGGCGACCTGCGCGCGGACGTGGACCCGCGGCTCACCGCCCGGCTGGTGTTCGGCCTGGTCAACTCAGTGGCCGAATGGTACCGGCCGGACGGCCCGGTCTCCGGCGAGACCGTGGCCGACGCGCTCGGTTCGCTTGTGCTCGATGGGCTGCGGCCGCGCGCCTGAGACGCGCCCGGGCCGCGGCCGCAGCCCTCGATCACTCCTGGACCAGCGAGAGCGTGCCGCTGCCGGAGCCGGAGAACCACGGGACGCACTCGGTGCTCGAGTCGGTGGCGAAGGACTCGCCGGTTCCCGGCGGGGCGCTGGCCGCGCCGCTGGTGTCCGCCTTGGGCGCGGTGGCCGTGGTGGTGATCAGCGGGGTGAACTTGGCGCCGGACTCGAAGTCGGAGCCGATGAACACGTTCACGCCGGCGAAGTTCGAGTTCTGCTGCACCTGCGCGGCCGGAATGTTCAGCGCGGAGGCCACGGCCTGGGCCCCGGCCTTGTCACTGGAGCTGTCGTAGTAGACCAGGCTGGAGGTCACCGTGGCGGCGTTGCCGGCCGACTGCGCCTGGCTGAATCCGTCCGAGGAGAGCGCGTCGACGATCGTGGTGGCCCGGCCGGCCACCCCGTCCGCGTTGTACACGTGCACCGACACCTCGGACTTGTCCACCGACGCGGCGGCCGGGGCCGGCGTGGTGGTCGCCTTCGGCGCGGCGGATTTGGCGGTGGAGGCCTTCGCGGTGGTGTTGGTGAAGGACGTGTCGTTCTGCAGGTCGGTGAAGACGGTCTTGGCCGAGCTCAGCGGGAGGACGCGGGCGTTGTCGTTGGGGTCGTACTCCCACGGCATCGTCATCATCGTGATGTTCTTGCTCGGCACCTTGTTCAGGCCGGTGATCAGGCCCTCGAGGTTGCTCGCGCCGTTCAGCGTGTCGCTGATCGTGGTCGACTTGGCCGCGGCCTGGGCGATCGAGACCAGGGTGCTGAGGTCGCTGAAGTTCATGTTCTTGCGCATGGTGCCGATCAGCTGCGAGAGGAAGTAGTGCGTGGCCATCTCGCGGCCGAGGTCGGAGCCGTCGAAGAAGGAGTGGCGGGTGCGCAGGAACTCGAGGGCCTGGTCGCCCTTGATCACGCTGGTGCCCGCGGGCAGCTTCAGGCCGGAGTCCTTGTCATCGACCGCGTGCGTCACGCACACCGGCACGCCGCCGAGCGCGTTGGACATGCTCACGATGCCGCTGAAGTCGAACATGATGTAGCCGGTGAACGTGATCCCGGTCAGATAGTGCACCGCGGCCACCTGGCATTCGGGCCCGTACTGCAGCGCCGCGTTGATCTGGTATTCGCTGTAGGACCCGGTCAGGCTGGTGGTGCCGGACTTGTCCTGGGAGCAGTTGGGCAGCGTGGCCACGGTGTCGCGGGGGATTGAGAGGATCGTGGCGTTCGTCCGCTCGGCCGAGACGTGCAGGATCATCTCCGAGTCGGCGTTGGCGCCGGCGCCGCAGTCGCCGCCGAGCGAGCAGTCGCCGGAGGTGTCGCGGGTGTCCGAACCGATCAGCAGGATGTTGAGCGGCGTGTTGCCGTACTTGTCCGGCGGCAGCGCGGCCTGGGTCATCCCGCCGGGCAGCAGCGGCGTGCTCTTGATGCTCCCGAACGTGGTCTGGTACAGGTAGCCGGCGTAGCCGAGCCCGGCCACCAGCACCAGGCTGACGCCGATCGCGCCCCACTTGGTCGCCTGCCGGGTGCGCGACGGCGGCCGGTTCAGCCGCGCCTTCTCCTTCTCCCAGGCGCGCTGGGCCCGGCCCTCCGGGTCGAGCTCGTCGAGGTCGAGGTCCGCGTTGACGTGGCTGGGGCCGGTCGGCGCCTCGGTCTGCCGGCCCGGGCCGGTGCTCCCGCCGGACCGGCGCCGCCGGGTGGCCGGGATCTCGTCCGCGGGCTCGGCGCCGGCTTCGGGCGCCTGCCAGACATCCGCGGACTGCCGGCGCGGCGGCGGGGTGTACGGGTCTGACGGCGCGTCGTAGCGCGGCTGGCGCGGTCGCGGCGGCTGCTGCTGCGGCGAGCGGCGCGGCGGCGGAGTGTACGGATCGTACGGGTCGGCCGCGCCGTCCGGGCGCGGGGCGCCGTGCGCCGGGCCGCGGCCGGACTGCGGCTGGCCCTGGCCCTGCGGCCGGTACCCCTGCGGGTACTGCGGCTGCTGCTGCGGCGCGCGCCGCTGCGGGGGCGTCTGGGGTGGCTGCGGCTGCCCGTACGGGTCGTAGCGCGGATCGTCCGAACCCGGGTACCAGCTTTGCCCGTCACCCATGGTCCACCGACCCTCTCCACCGACAATTTCGAATGACTATCTGGTAATCCCAGACCGTATTGTCACCGATTCGGTTGCGAGTCCTGCCTCCGTCGTGTCCCGATCCCGCTACATCCGCGCGCCCGGCTGCCCGGGATCGCAGTGATTTGTCAGGATAATGAACATCGCGTTCTGTGACATCCGGGATATTCGGTCGAAAGGCGGGCCAATGGACGCGCGCACGGCGGTGGCGGGCAGGGCGGCGGGCTGCGTCCGGGCGGGCGCGGCCGCGGCCGCGGGACCCGATCGGGTGTCCACTCTATGGACAACCGACCCGGATCACGTCCAGACTGGGGGTACGCAACCGACCGAAGGTTCGGTAGGTACGGCCGACCGCCGACCTGCCGGAACAGCAGATGGAGACCCCATGACGCTGCTGGA
>FSXZ01002606.1_pt1 | contig 11404 bp, 9 predicted proteins | sample 1638121 | NCBI WGS metagenome assembly FSXZ01 (sample SAMEA3914788, study PRJEB12502) | metagenome | biome: forest; material: soil | place: Canada | collected 2011-07-03 | depth 0.1 m
CCGCGGGGGGGGGGGCCCGCCCCCGCCCGCCGCAGCGATACGGCGCGGCGGCTGTCGCTGGCCTTGCACGGTCGGGTTCATTGCCTTGTCCCCTGCCTTGCCGGTGCGTCTCCCCGGAGCCCCGGCTGCGAATCGGTCATGCCGGGCCGGCCGGGCTAGCGTGGTTCAGCGTCGCGAGCTGAGGAATGGAATGCGGCATAGTGCTGCGCCAGCAGGGCCTTGCCGTAATCGTTCCCGTTCGGCTCGCGAATGATGGTGTGGACATGGAAGCGCTCGGGCTCGTCATAATCCAGGAATATCCCCGGATGATTGTCATACTCGATGATGACCACCGGCGAGTGCACCCGGTAATAGAACGCGCCGGATTCGTCGTGGCGGCCGCGCCAGGCAAAGCGGGTCTCGTCCAGGTAGCGGCCGACCTGCGCTCGCTTGAGCGCGGCGTGCCGCGCCGGCAGCCGGCCGATGTAGTCATCGATGACGGTGACCAGCAGCTCCCGCTGACCCGGCGTCAGCGCGGCGCCGGCAATTCCCTCGTACGGGATGACGACGTTATCGGCCCCCGCGCCCGTGAGGTGCCGGCCGTTGAACGGCCCGGCGAGCTCGGCGGGCAGGTCAGCCGACAGGATGGACGGCCCCAGCTCAGCCGCGGCCACCTGGCCGCTGGTGAGGGAACGACGCAGCGCCAGGCCGTGCTCGGTCTCGCGGTCGAACATCCTCGTGCCCGCGTACGTCCCGTGCGTGGCCGAGGTCGGCTCCGCGCCCAGGAATACGGGCGCGAGCACGAGCTGGGTCCCGACGAAGACGCAGTTCACGTCGACGTGGTGGCCCATCAGCTGCCATCCCCACGGCGCTCCGGCCGATGCGCGCGCTGGCTCTCCGAAGATGGTCATCCAGTACGTGAACTCCTGGAGGGTCTCCTCGTAGTCGCCGACTATCTCGCCGAGCGCCCCGTTCATCCGCATGGCGTCGCGGACCGCGCCGAACCCGTCGTGGCTGAGGCTCGCCGCCATCACCGCCAGCGCGGCCTCGCGCTCGGGCTCCGACATCCGGCCCAGCTGCACTCCCTTAGGCACCCAGGCCGGAAAGGCGTTCGTCCAGCGGCGCCAGATCGGCGAGTCGACCGGCAGGACGGCCGCCGCCCGGTAGTGCGGCCGCAGCGTGTCCAGGTACCGGGCCGCGGCCCGGGCGGCGGCCTGGCCGGAGATCCCGGTATCCATGAGGGAGTACAGGCCCGGCCGCGGATCCCCGTCGGTCGTGACCCCGACGTAGGGCGTCTGATAGTTGCGGTCCGCGACCGTGAGCTCGTGAGCCGCCTGGGGCGGGAGCAGCTCGGGGTGCAAGATGCCGTCGATGAAGGGGTACAGGCCCTTGGGCCGAACCCGGTAGCCATGGTCGACGGCGCTCGCCACCATCAGGTCCCCTCACTGTGCGGATAGTCAGCTCTGACCCCGCTCACGGCCCGATCAGGATGTTACAGTCATCTCGGATAATGAGATGCTATCTCGTAATGCGAGTTACAGTAGTCGCGCGGCGGCGGGGGCGCAAGCCGTGCGACATGACGAGCGGAGGCCGACACGGTCACGTCAGCCGGCGACGCCGGGAGCGAGGAGCAGTCCGCCGGATCCCGGATCGCGGTGATCTCCAAGGCCGCCCTGGTCCTGGACGAGATGCTGCGATTCCCCGGCGGCGCCACGCCGAGCGAGGTCGCCCAGGGCACGGGCACCAACCGCAGCACGACCTTCCGGCTGCTGACCTCGCTGGAGTACGCCGGCCTGCTGGACCGGGACGCCGCCACTGGCCGGTACCGGCTGGGGGTCAAGCTGCTCCGGTACGCCGATTCGGTCCGGGACAACCTGGGCCTGGTCCGGGCGGCCGAGCCGGCCATGCGCGACCTGCGTGACGAGACCCGGCAGAGCGTGTACCTCTCCGTTCGCGAGGGCTGGGGTGCAGTGTGCCTGCACCGGCTCGCCGGGCCCGAGGTCGACGTCCTGGCCTGGAAGGCCGGCCAGTGGCTGCCGTTCCACGTCGGTGCCGGCCCCACCGCCCTGCTGGCGGCGACGCCCGATCACGAGCTGGCCGTCTACCTCGGCGCCGACGAGCGCCGGGCCAACCGGCACGGTGACCTCAGCCGCGCCGATCTGGAGGCCATGATCGCCGAGGCCCGGGCGCGCGGCTGGTCCTTCAACAGCGAGGGCCTGACCGAGGGCGTGGCCTCGCTCGGCGCCGTGGTCAGGGACCGGTCGGGAGGACCGCTCTGCGCTATCTCGGTGGCCGGGCTCGTGCGCCACTACCACGGCGACCGCCTGGACCAGACCGCCACGGCGGTGCTGCGAACGGTATCGGACCTGGCCCGCCAGTTCGGGGGGCCCCGTTGACCCGGTCGCCCCGCGCCCCGGCATGAGCAATGCTTCCGTCGCCGGCCGGGCGGCCGCCGCCGCGCCCGGCCGGAAGATTCCGCTGCGGGTCGTGATCGTCCTGGGCGCGCTCTCCGCGTTCGGGCCGCTGTCGATGGACCTGTACCTCCCGGCGCTGCCGGAGCTCGCCCGCGACCTGCACAGCCCCGCCGCCGCCGCGCAGCTGACCATGTCGGCGTGCATGGTCGGGCTGGCCGTCGGCCAGCTGCTGTCCGGGCCGGCCAGCGACCGGTTCGGACGGCGCCGCCCGCTGCTGACCGGGATGGCCGCGTACGCGCTGAGCTCGCTGCTGTGCGCGCTCGCCCCGGACATGGGCGTCCTCATCGCGCTGCGCCTGGTGCAGGGGCTGGCGGGCGGGACGGGGATCGTCATCGCCCGCGCCGTCGTCCGGGACCTGTGCGACACCGATGCCGCCGCCCACATGTACTCGATGCTCATGCTGGTCACCGGCGTGGCGCCCGTCGTCGCGCCCGTCGCCGGCGGCCAGCTGCTGCGGATCACATCCTGGCCGGGCCTGTTCGTCGTGCTCAGCCTCGTCGGCTGCGTCCTGCTCGCGGCCGCCGCCGCCGTCATCCGCGAGACGCTCCCGCCGCCCCGGCGCCACCGCGGCGGGATCGCCGCCGTTAGCCGGGAGTTCGGGACCCTGCGGCGCGACCCCCGCTTTATCGGCTTCACCGCCGTGCTCGGCCTCGGCAGCGTCGTCCTGTTCGCTTACATCGTCATGAGCCCGTTTGTCCTGCAGGGCGGCTACGGCCTGAGCGCCCAGGAATTCTCGTACTGCTTCGCCGCCAACTCCGTCGGCCTGATCGCGGCGAGCCGCCTGGCCATGTGGCTCACCCGCCGGACCAGCCCGGAGCGCACGCTGCGGATCGGGCTGGCCGCCGGCTTCGCCGGGGGCTGCGCGCTGACCGCGGTCACGGCCGGCCGCCTGCCCCTCGGGGCGGTGCTTCCGGTTCTGTGGCTGACCGTGTCCAGCGTGGCCCTCGTCATGCCCACCGCGACCGCCCTCGGCCTGGCCGGCCACGGCTCCCGCGCGGGGGCCGCCGCGGGCGTGATGGGCCTCGCCCAGTTCGGCGTCGGCGGGATTATCGCGCCGGTCGCTTCCGCGGGCGGGGCGACGGCGGTCACGATGGCCGCCACCATGACCCTGGCGGGCGCGCTGGCCTGGCTGATCCGCTGGCTGATCCCCGGGTCCGCACGGCCCCCGGCCGGGACTGAGCGCCGGGCGGGAACCAACGAAACCCGCGCCCGCCGCCGGCGGGCGCTCGCACCTCGAAACCCACCGGAGGTTCCGCATGCCGCTCGTCCAGGTCTCCCTGAAAGAAGGCCGTACCCCGCAGCAGATCCGCCGGCTGATCACTGAGCTCACCGCCGCCGTGGTGCGGAGCGTGGACGCGCCGGGCGACACCGTCCGGGTCATTGTCACCGAAGTGCCCCCGGCCCACTGGGCGGCCGGCGACGTGACGCTGGAGGAACGAGCCTCGGGTCGTCCTGAGCAGTCCGGGACCCGCTGACCGCCGCGCGGTGACGGGGCGAACGGGGCCGGCGGGCGCCACCGGCTACGCGATCGCGGGCGCCCTCACCTCACCCCGGCCGCGCTGCCCCGTCACGGCCGGTCGCGGTCGCGGTCGGGAGTGATGCTGACGGAACGCGCTAGCTCCCGGGCCCGGTCGATGATCTCGCCGACGGGCAGCCCGGTGCGGCGGGCCGCGGCCTGCGCGTCTGCGAATTCAGTCTGCAGCACGACGAACTCGCCGTCGAGGATCCCCCGCTTGACGCTGACCGCCTGGCCGGCCACCTCGACCTGGACCTGGTCACGGGGAAGCGCCCGTCGCTGCACCGCATGGACGCGGACACCGAGCGTGGTCGTGGCGGTCGCGATGGCGCGGACGACGGAATCGACGACCGGCTCGCCGGCCAGCGCGCTGAGCACATGACCGGGCCGCCCGTGGCGCATCAGCGCGGGCGTCAGCCAGCAGTCGGCGGCGCCGGCCGCGTGGATCGCCTCCAGCGCACCGGGCCAGAGCCGGGGGTCGAGGTCATCAACGGTAGTTTCGATCATGACCATGGACGAGGGCTGCCACGAGCCGGCCCGCCCGGCGCTCTCGCCGATGACGACCCGCACCACGTTCGGATGACCGTCCGGGTCCCTGGTTCCAGCGCCGTACCCGGTGGCGCGCAGGGCCATGGCGGGCAGGTCGCCCCAGCCGGTGGCCAGCGTGGCCATGAGCGCGGCGCCGGTCGGGGTGCACAGCTCGCCGGGGCCCGGGCCGGCGCTGACGGGAGCACCGGCATCAGCGAGGATCCGGACGACCGCCGGAACCGGCACGGGCAGCCGGCCGTGAGCGGCCCGGACCCACCCGCTGCCCACCCCGACGGAGCTGACGGTCACCTCCGCGCCGGCGGCCAGCAGGCCGAGGGCGGCCAGGGCGGTCGCGCAGCCGGCCACGTCAGCCAGCGCGTCGAGCGCCCCGACCTCGTGGAAATGAACCTCGTCCGCGGGCACTCCGTGGACCTCCCCCTCGGCCGCTGCGAGCAACTCGAAGACGGTGACCGAGAAGCTGGTGACGGCCTCCCCGAGATCGGCGGCGCGCAGCAGGGCCACGACGTCGGGCAGGGTCCGGCGGACGGAGGTCGGCGCCGCGGTGACCGCCGCCCGGCTCGCCCGCAGGCCGTGCCGGCGCACCCCGGAGACCTGCAGCGAGACCTGATCACCGCTGACCCGGCTCAGCGCGGCGAATGAGCCCTCGACCGCGGCCGCCGGGGCTCCGGCGTCGATCAGGGCACCCAGCAGCATGTCGCCCGCCGCGCCGTTCGCGGCGTCGATCCAGAGGACCCGGGTCACCGGGACGGTCCCGGTCGCCGCGCGATCCGGGCCGCGCTGACCGCGGCCCCGAACCCGTTGTCGATGTTGACCACGCTGACTCCCGGTGCGCAGGCGTTGAGCATGGTCAGCAGGGCGGCCACGCCGCCGAAGGAGGCCCCGTAGCCGACGCTGGTCGGCACGGCGATGACGGGGACCGGGACCAGCCCGGCCAGCACCCCCGGCATCGCGCCGTCGGTGCCGGCGATGGCGACAATCGCGTCCGCGCGGGCCAGGTTCTCGGCTTCCGCGAGCAGCCGGTGCAGTCCGGCGACCCCGACGTCGGTGACGAGCATGGCGGCCGCCCCGTAGACCTGGACGGTGGCCAGCGCCTCATGAGCTACGGGCAGGTCGGAGGTGCCGGCGGTGACCACGGCGACCAGGCCGGCCGGTTCCGGGAGCGGCCCGAGCACGACGGTCTGGCCGACGTCGCTGATCACCGCGCCCGGCAGCTCGCGCGCGCAGGCCGCTCGCGTCGGCTCGTCGCAGCGGGTGGCCAGGACCGCCCGCCCGGGGTGCGCGCGCATAAGGTGCTGCAGAGATGTCACGGTCTGCTCAGGCGTTTTGTGCGAGGCGAGGACGACCTCGGGATCCCCGGTCCGGCGGAGCCGGTCCAGGTCGAGCCGAGCGAAGCCGATATCCCAGGTCGGAGGCTGGTTCACCTGGCCAATCGTGTCATAATCAGCGTTATGGCATGCGCCCGGGACCTCAGCTCCAAGGACCGCCGATGACCGCCGCGCCCGATGCGCCGGGCGCAGCCGGGCGGGCGGCCGAGCTGCTGGCCTGGTTCGGCGGAGTCGGCCAGGTCGCGGTCGCGTTCTCCGGCGGGGTCGACTCCGCGCTGGTCCTGGCCGCGGCCGTCCGGGCCCTGGGCCCGGGCCGCGTGCACGCCGTGACCGCCGTGTCGCCGTCCTTGCCGTCCGGGATGCTGACGCTGGCCCGGCAGCTCGCCACGAGCCTGCAGGTGCGCCACACCGAGATGCCCACCGCTGAGATGGACAGCCCCGGCTACCGGGCGAACGGCGCGGACCGCTGCTACTTCTGCAAGTCCACCCTGCTCGACGCGCTGCTCGCGCTCGACGGGCTGACGGCCGGCGAGCTGGTCGTGACCGGCACGAACGCCGACGACACGAAGGCGGGCTGGCGGCCCGGGATCCGGGCCGCGGCCGAGCGCGGGGCGCGGACCCCGCTGGCTGACGTGGGGCTGAGCAAGCAGCAGGTCCGCGAGATCAGCCACCGCTGGCAGCTGCCGACCTGGGACCGCCCGGCCAGCCCGTGCCTGTCGAGCCGCATCGCGTACGGGATCCAGATCACCCCGGCCCGGCTGGCCCGGGTCGACCAGGCGGAGCAGGCCGTCCGGCGCGCGCTGGACGCGGCCGGCATCCAGGTCCATGACCTGCGCGTGCGTGACCTGGGTGACTCGGCCCGGGTCGAGGTCGACGGCGCCCTGGTGGAGGCCGTCCAGCGCTGCGCCGCGGTCCGGCCGGCGGTGGCGGCGGCCGGGTTCGGCTCAGCCGGGGTCGAGGTCCGCGCATTCGCCTCCGGCGCCCTGAACTCGGCGCTGCCCGCCGCGCTGCGCTTCGCCTAGCCGGTTCCCGGTCAGCCCTCCCGGCTGGCCCGTGTTTAACTGAGGTTGTGCGCGCGCCCGCGCGTGTCCGGGGATGCCGGGGGCGCAGCCGGCGTCTCACCGCGGCCGCGCAGCGGCCAGGCAGAGTTGGAAGCGACGAGGAGCTGATGATGATCGAGCGCGCCCCATTCGGACGTACCGGCCACCTGAGCAGCCGCGTGATCTTCGGTGCGGCGGCGCTCTCGCGGGTTGACCAGGAGACCGCCGACGCGGTCCTGGCGACCGTGCGGGAGGCCGGGGTCAACCATCTCGATACCGCCGCCAGCTACGGTGAGTCCGAGCTCCGCCTCGCCCCGCTGCTGGCGTCGCACCGCGACGAGTTCTTCCTGGCGACCAAGACCGGTGAGCGCACCGCTGACGGCGCCCGGGCCAGTCTCGAGGCCTCGCTGGAGCGGCTCGGCACCGACCGGGTCGATCTCATCCAGCTCCATAACCTCGTCGAGGAGGACGAGTGGGCGCTGGCGCACTCGCCGTCGGGCGCGGTGGCCGGGCTCGTGCGCGCCCGGGACGAGGGCCTCGTCCGCTTCATCGGCGTCACCGGGCACGGCCTGCGGATCCCCGGGATGCACCGGCGCAGCCTGGAGCGCTTCGATTTCGACTCGGTGCTGCTGCCCTATAACCACGCGCTGCTGGCCAATCCGGCCTACCGCGGCGACGTCGAGGCGCTCCTGGAGCGCTGCGCCGAGCGCCAGGTCGCCGTCCAGACGATCAAGTCGATCGCGCGGCGGCGCTGGCCCGAGCGGCCGAGGGGCGCCCGGAGCTGGTACGAGCCGATCGAAGACGAGGCCGCGATCGGCCGCGCCGTCGCGTACGTGCTGGCGCGCCCGCAGCTGTTCCTGAACTCCTCCAGTGACTTCACGCTCCTGCCCGCCGCCCTCGCCGCCGCCGCGCAGGTCATCGAGGCCCCCAGCGAGGAGGCCCTCGAGGCCGATGCCGGCGCCCTCGGGATCACCCCGCTCTTCGACGGCGACGCGCTCGAGCGGATCTGAGCCGCCGCGGCTGCGCCCGGCACCGGGTGAAGTTACCCCGGCCGGACCGGGACCGGCTGATCACCGGCCGGGGTCGAACGGGCGCAGCGCGGCCGGGCGCTCGCCCGTGGCGATGAACTCGGCCAGCAGGCGGCCCGTCGCCGGCCCGAGCGTCATGCCCCACATGCCGTGACCGCCCGCGACGTACACTCCGGGCTGCCGGGTCGCGCCGATGACGGGCAGCCCGTCCGCGGTGACCGGACGCGGTCCGACCCAGACGTCGCTGACCGACGCCCAGTCGGCTCCGTCCAGGTAGTCCCTGGCCGAGCGGACGATGGCGTCGACCCGGCGCCGGTCCAGGGGATCGTCGGCCGGCCGGAACTCCATGGTTCCGGCCAGGCGCATCCCGCCGGGCGTCGGCGTGCACGCAATCCGCTGCGCCGGAAGATAGAGCGGCCCGGCGAGCGGCGTCGCGGTGGCGACCGTGAAGGAGTAGCCCCGGCCGGCGGCCAGCTGCGGGCGGACGCCGGCCGCCTTCCCGAGCCGGCTCAGCCACGCGCCGCTGGCCAGCACGACGGCATCGAAGGCCGTCCGCTCGCGTCCGCTGACCACGGTGAGCCGTCCGCGGCCGGGGGGCTCGACCCGGTCGACGCGGACGCCGCAGGTGATCTGCCCGCCTCGTGACCGGACGGAATCGGCCAGGCTCTGGGTATAGGCCAGCGGCTGAAGGTAGCGCTGGCCCTCGAGCTTCAGCCCGTGGCGTGCCCGGGCCGAGAGCACGGGCCGCTCCTGGCGCAGCTCGCGCGGGCTGAGCCCGGTCACCCCGGCCGCCATCCCGGCTTCGCCGATGACCCTCAGCTCGTGCTCGACGGGCGCCGCCTGGGCCGCGTCCCCGAAGGCCATGACTATCGGCGCGGACCGCACCTCAGCCGTCACGCCGCCGCGCCCCAGCCGGTCGTACGAGCTCAGCGCCAGGGCGCAGAGGCCGGCCAGGCTCCGGACGCCGCGCTCCCACCTGGCCCGCGTGCAGTTCATCGCGAACGGAACCAGGAACCGGGCGGTGGCGGGCAGCGCCGCGGGCGTCACCCGCAGCGGGGAGTCCCGCCGGAGCAGGGACCGCAGCGCGTAGCCGATCACGCCGGGCTCGGGCAGGGGCGCCACCATGCCGGGGGTGATCCAGCCGGCGTTGCCGGCTGATGCGCCCCCGCCGACGCCGCGCGCGTCGAAGACCGTGACCTCGAATCCCTGCTCCTGCAGGAACCAGGCCACCGACAGCCCCACGATGCCCGCCCCGACCACTGCGGCCCGGCTGCGGCTCTGGCCCGCCATGGCGCTCCTTCCGGCTAGCGGGAGCCAGCGAAGTTGTCGTCCCCGCCGGCGGGGACGACCCGCAGGACGAGCCGCGAGCTGTGCGGCCCGCCGTGGAAGACGGTCTGCCGGACGACGACGGGCGGCGCGCCGCCCGCGTAGCCCAGCCCGGTGTTGGGGTTGGGGTGATAGTTCGGGGCCAGCGAGGAGCTGACGGCCACCTCCAGCGCCTCGCCGGGGGCCAGCCCGAGCGCGATGTCGCTGACCTCTATCTCCAGCTCGTAGATCTCGCCCGGGTGGAGCAGGCTGACCTCCTCCAGGCCGGAGCGCAGCGCGGCGCGGACGATGCCGTCCGCGACGATCGTGGTGGAGCCGTCGGCGCGGACGTAGCCGACAGAGACCACGAAGTCGGTGTCCGGGCCGGTCGTGGAGGCGAACAGCACCGCGTGCACCGGGCCGGCGATCGACAGCGGTACCCGGGACGGCGCCGTCCGGTACCGGAGCACGTCCGCGCGGCCGTCGATCAGGACGCCGGGCCGCGGCGCCCACTCCAGCCGGTCCCGGTTGTGCAGCAGGAGCATGCTCGGTACCGGGCGGGCCGGGTCGTACTCGTACTCCCGGGCCGCTTCCGCGGCGGCTGGCTGCGGGCTCGCCGTCCCGTCGGCGTGCAGGTAGAGCACGTGCTCCTGGCTTCCGGCCGGCGGCCAGCTGGCTGACTCGCGCCACTCGTTCACGCCGAGGAGGTAGTACCGGACCGCGGGGTCATCGGCGCCGGCGGGCTCGCCCTTCAGCCACCGGGCGAACCAGCGCTCCCACAGCAGCCGCAGGTCAACGGTGCCCTGCGCGCTGATGGCCAGGTCCCCGCCGACCGCCTGCCCGGTCACCACCGCGGCGTGGTGATCCCACGGGCCGACCACCAGCGACTGCCGGCCGGCCGCCGGCGACCGCTCGCGCATCTGGTGGAAGTGGTGGTACTCGCCGGCCGCGCAGGCATCGAACCAGCCCGTCACGTGCAGGACCGGGATGTCCATCTGCTCGTAGCCGTCGATGTCGAGCGAATGCCAGTAGCTGTCATACGTGGAGTGGTCGAGGGCCGCCTGCCAGGACGCGAGCGGACGGCCCGTGTCGGTGTCCAGCGTGCGCAGGCTGGGGTGGCTCAGGTACCAGGCCCAGCTGGGGAACGGGACGGGCTGGACGACCCGGCGGGCCGTGCGGTTCAGCCACTCCAGGTAGTCCGAGGCGTAGAACGCGCCAAACCGGTAGGGCCAGTCCCGGAACCAGCGCCCCGGACTGCCGCTGGTCACCATGGCGGCCAGGTGGGCGGGATGCCGGCTGGCGGCCGCCCACTGCACCCAGCCCTCGTAGGATCCGCCGAGCATGCCGACCTTGCCGGTGCACCAGGGCTGGGCCGCGACCCACTCGACGGCGTCGCGCCCGTCATCGAACTCACTGACCCACGGCTCCCAGGCACCGCCGGAGTCACCGCGGCCGCGGACGTCCTGGGCGACGACCGCGTAGCCATGATCGGCGAAGAAGTCCGCCCAGCCGATGATGCGGTCGTTGACCTTGGAGTAAGGCGTGCGGATGAGGATGGCCGGCCAGGCTCCGGCCGGGCCCGGCAGCGTGATGTCGGTCGACAGGCTGACGCCGTCGGCCATCGGCACCTGGACGTCGAACAGCCGGCCGGGTGTCATCCGCCCCACACCTCGCGCAGGACGCGCCGGAAATTGCCGCTGGCGATCCCGCCGATCTGCTCGGTGCTGTAGCCGCGGCGGGCGAGGCCATCCCCGATGTTGCGGATGTCGGCGAAGCCCGCGATACCCGGCGGGTAGACCCACGGCGGGCGGGGATAGGTGTCCTCCTCGTAGCCGAAGTAGTCGTAGTCCTCCTCGGTCTCCACGCTGAAGTCCATGCCCAGCCCGACGTGCTCGGCACCGACGAGGCCGGCCAGGTAGTCGACGTGGTCCAGGAGCTGGCCGAGGTCAGCATCGGCCGCGCTGACGAACCCGGGGAACGCGCAGACGCCGATAACGCCGCCGCTGGCGGCCACGGCCGTGATCTGCTCGTCGGTCAGGTTGCGCCGGCTCTCGTACACCCCGCAGGCATTGCCGTGGCTGACGATGACGGGCGCGGAACTGGCCTCGATGACGTCCAGGCTGGTCCGCCGGCCGACGTGGGCCACGTCGACGGCGATCCTGAGCTCGTTCATCCGGGCGATGGCCGC
>FSXZ01002525.1_pt1 | contig 11384 bp, 12 predicted proteins | sample 1638121 | NCBI WGS metagenome assembly FSXZ01 (sample SAMEA3914788, study PRJEB12502) | metagenome | biome: forest; material: soil | place: Canada | collected 2011-07-03 | depth 0.1 m
AGCGGCACGAACAGGTTCACCGGCAGCGGTACGCCGAGCGTCCCCGTGTTGTAGGCGATCTCGGCGTTGTGCAGCAAGGGGGTGGCGATCACGTTGCCCAGCACGGTACCGAGGGCCACGCCGAGCGCCGCGGGCAGCAGCGCGATCCACGCGTACGCGCGCATCACCTGCGCGGGCGTGGCCCCGAGCGCCTTGAGCACGCCGATTTTGAACAGGGCCGACCCGATCGCGCCGCTGACCACGTTCGTGATGATCAGCACCGCCGTGGCCAGCGCCAGCACTCCGAACGCGACGATGAAGGGCACGAACGGCGCCACGTTGTGATCGGCCGCGATCTGCGTGGCCAGATACGAGGTGGACCCGGTCAGCGCGCCCGCGGGCAGCATCGCGGTGACGGCCGAGCGGTCCGCGAGCACCTGGGCGTCGGTGCCGGCCCGGGCGAACCGGTAGAGCATCTGGTACGTCGGCGCCGTGCCCTGATCGGCGAGAGCGAAGGCCTGGCTCGGTTCGACCCAGGCGTCGGCCGAGTCGGTGACCGACTGCGCGTAGCCGACGACGGTCAGCGTCGGGGCACCCGGCGCGTTCGGGAAGGCGGCCGGGGACCCGAGCGGGACCTGGAGCAGCTGGGTGGAGAGCACGATCTGCCCCGGACCGGTGACCCAGTGCCCTGAGACGAGGGCGACGTCGTCCACCGGGCCGCCCGGCTGCGAGCGCCCCACCAGCGCCAGGCCGGAGAGCGTCAGCTCGCTTCCGTCGGGCGCGTCCAGCCGCACGGTCGCGGTCGCGGACGGCAGCGGGCCGGCGACGGCGCTGACCCCGGCCGCGTGCGCGGTGGCGGCCAGTTGCGCGGTATCAGCCTTCGAAGCGTCGAATGCGGCGGTGAGCTGGGCGCCGTGCTGGGTGGCGAAGGCGTGCAGGAAGGGCTGGTTCGAGGCGAGCAGCAGCGCCGCCGCGGCCACCGCCGCCGCGCAGGCAGCGAGGGTGGACAGGCAGGTGACCACCGCCGCCGCGCGCCGCCGGGCCACCCCGGCGCGCACCACCCGGCCGAGCCCGCTCACCGCCCGGCTCCGGTTCCGGGCACCGGCAGCGTGCCCGGCGCCGCGGGCGCCGCGGGCGTCGTGGGCGTGGCGGGCGTGGTGGGCGTCGTGGGCGTGGCGGGCGCCGCGGGCAGCGCCCCGGCCACCGGCTCGTCCGCGGCCACCCGTCCGTCCACCAGGTGCACCACCCGGCTCGCGCAGCTGCGCGCCAGGCTCAGGTCGTGGGTGACCATGATGATCGTCTGCCCCTGCTCGCGGTGCAGTTCCAGCAACAGATCCCGTACGTCCTGGCCGGAGGCCGTGTCCAGCGCCCCGGTCGGCTCGTCCGCCAGCACCAGTGCGGGCCGGTTCACCAGCGCCCGGGCCACCGCGACCCGCTGCCGCTCGCCGCCGGAGAGCCGGGACGGGTAGGCCCGCGCGTGCCGCTCGACGCCGAGCCGGCCCAGCAACTCCTCGGCCCGGGCCAGCGCCTGCGCCCGCCCGACCCCGGCCAGCCGCGCCGGGAGCGCGGTGTTCTCCAGCACGGTCAGCTCCTCGAGCAGATGGAAGAACTGGAACACCAGCCCGATCCGCTCCCGCCGGAACCGGGCCGAGCGCGCCTCACCGAACTCGTCCACCCGGCAGCCGGCCACCGTCACCGTGCCCGTGCTCGGCCGGTCGAGGCCGGCCACCAGGTTCAGCAGGGTGGACTTGCCGCTGCCGGACGGCCCGAGCACCGCGACCGCCTCCCCGGCCCGGACGGTCAGCGTCACCCCGGCCAAGGCCGGCGGTCCGCCGTCGAACCGCCGGGTCACCTCATGCACCTGCACCACCGCGTCGTTCATGTCGCAGCCTCCGCACCGTGGGAAAGCGGACCGGCTCGGCCCGACGGCGCCACGCTAGGTTCGGCGCACCCTCGCCGTCGTCGGACCGGCGGCCGAATTCCGCCTCGCCCCCCGGGCCGAGCCGCGCGCCGTCATCCCTCGGGCGTACGCCCACCGGCGTCCGGCGTCAGTTCCCGGTCGGACGCGGGCCACGCCCCGGATCTGCGACGATGGCTACCCGCGGGGGATGCGCCGCGAGGGAGACCGAGGAAGACGACCGTGGTGAGCAAGGCCCTGCACTGGATCCGCGGCGCGAGCGGACCGTTCCCGGCACACTCGCGCCGCACCCTGCTCGTGGACGCCGGGATCGCGGTGCTGCTCGCCCTCTACGCGCTGGTGGCCGCCCACGGCCAGACCGGCCAGACCGGCGAGGTGCACGTGCTGCCCGGGCTGGCGCCGTTCAAGGTGGCGTTCCGGCAGACCCGGAGCAGCGACCTCGCCGACTATCTCAGTGCTCTGGTCAGCACGCTGCCGTTGACGCTGCGCCGGCGGTACCCGCTCGCGGTGTTCTGGGTGGTGATCGTGATGTGCGCGGTCAAGCCGGAGGACGGCGACGCGGTGGCCAAACTCTTCGCCGCCACCATCGCCGCGTACACCGCCGCCGCCTACAGCCCCTACCGCCCGGCCGCGCTGGTCAGCCTGGCCGCGGCGGCCGTCGCCATCGCGCGGATCTACCAGAACGCGGTGCCCAGCATCCCGAAGACGCTCGGCATGATCCTGGTCTTCGTCCCGATCGTGGCCGCCGGGGCCGGGCTGCGCAGCCTGCGCGAACGCGTCGCCGTGGCCCAGGAGCGAGCCCAGGACCTGGAACGCGACCAGGCGCGGGCGACCGCGCTGGCCACCGAACAGGAACGGGCCCGGATCGCCCGGGAACTGCACGACGTGATCACCCACAACGTGAGCGTGATGGTGGTGCAGGCCGGAGCCGCCCGCACGATCATGGGCCGGTCCCCGGAACAGGCCGCGGCCGCCCTGCTCGCGGTCGAGTCGGCCGGACGCGCCGCGATGACGGAACTGCAGCACACGATGGGCCTGCTCGCCCCCGACGGCGAGGCCCAACTCGCGCCGCAGCCGGGCCTGGCCGAACTGGACCAGCTGATCGGCCGGGTACGCTCGACCGGGATGCGGGTCGAGCTCATCGAGACCGGCGCGCCCCGCCCGCTGGCCCCCGGCGCCGACCTGGCCGCGTACCGGGTGGTGCAGGAAGCCCTGACCAACGCGGCCAAGCACGCGGCGGGCGCGGCGACCCGGGTGCACATCGGGTACGCCCCGGCCGAACTCGTGGTCGAGGTGGGCAGCGGTCCGGGCCGCAGCTCCCCGGACGCCGCGACCGGGAACGGCAGAGGCCTGATGGGCCTGCGGGAGCGGCTGGCGGCCTGCGACGGACGGCTGGAGGCGGCGGGGCGGGCGGACGGCGGATTCGAGGTGCGCGCGGTGATACCGCTGCACCAGGGAGTGGAGGCGGCGTGAACCAGAGCTCGACGACCGGGGGCCCGGCCGCCCCGCGGGTGGTCATCGCGGACGACCAGGCCCTGGTGCGGGCCGGGTTCCGGATGATCCTGGCCGCCGACGACATCGACGTGGTCGGCGAGGCGAGCAACGGGCTCGAGGCGGTCGAGCAGGTGGCCCGCACCCGCCCCGACGTGGTGCTGATGGACATCCGGATGCCCAAGCTGGACGGCCTCGAGGCCACCCGCCGCATCCTGGCCGACCCGGCCTACCGCACCGATCCGGACCCGGACTCGAACGCAGGCGCGGATGCGGATGCGGACGCGGACCCGGACGCGCAGACGCCGTCCGGCCCGGCCGCGCCGCGGGTCATCATCCTGACCACCTTCGACCTCGACCGCTACGTCTACGAGGCGCTCAGCAGCGGCGCCGCGGGCTTCCTGCTCAAGAACGTCACCCCCGAGCACCTCGCCGCGGCCGTGCGGCTGGTGCGCACCGGGGACGCGCTGCTCGCCCCCACCATCACCCGGCGGCTGGTCGAGCGCTTCACCCGCGGCGGCCCGCACGAGCCGGGCCGGACCGCGCGCCGCGATCTCAGCGCCCTGACCAGTCGGGAGGCGGAGGTGCTGGAGCAGATGGCCCGGGGCCTGAGCAACACCGAACTCGCCGCCCGCTTCCAGGTCAGCCAGGCCACGGTGAAGACGCACGTCGCCAGAATCCTGACGAAGCTCCAGGTGCGCGACCGGGTCCAGGCCGTGATCGCCGCGTACGAGGCCGGGCTGGTCGCCCCGGAGGCGCCGACGGCAAACCCCTGAGCGTCAGATGCCGTATTCTGTGTGCAACGACGAAGTTGGGGTACGCGGCGCTATGGCTACGGAGAACGCAACCGAGCAGGAGCAGCAGACCGAGGCGCCGGCGGTGACCCGAACGCGGGCGAAGCCGCTGCTGGCCAGCGCCGCCATCGTGCTCGGGCTCGGCATCGCGGCCATGATCTGGCACGCCGGCCACCATCCCGCGCCGGGCGCGGTGAGCACCAGCCACGGCGCCGACGGCGTCACCGCCGTCGCCCTGTCCGACTTCAGCGGCAACCTGACCGTGCTCGCCGGCGGTTCGGCCCAGATCGCCGCCACCGCGCAGCCGGTCAGCGGCGATCGCGCACCCGGCCTCGAGTTCCACCTGAACGCGAGCACCCACCTGCTCACCCTGGCCTGCTACGACCAGAACGGCGGCCAGGCGATCCCCTGCCCGGCCACCCAGTACAAGATCTCGCTGCCCGCGGGCATGGGCCTGAACCTGATCGGCTTCACCGGCCAGGCCACCCTCACCGACCTGTCCGGTCCGGTGGACCTGAGCGGGAAGAGCGTCTACGTCGACGCCCAGGGCCTGAAGACACCGAGCTTCACCGCCACCGTCACCAGCGGCACCCTCAACGCGGCTTTCGCCCAGGCCCCCGCCAAGGTCGACGTCGCGGTCACCTCCGCCCAGGCCACCCTGCACCTGCCCGGCACCGTCTCCTACGCGGTCCGGCAGCAGACCACGTCCGGCTACGTCCAGGTCTCCATCCCGCAGTCGAACGCCGCGACCCGCACCGTACTGGCCGCGGCGAACTCCGGCGAGATCAGCCTCCTGACGAACTAGCCCGCGGTCGCGGGGAACCGAGCCGGGCCCGCGCGCATCCAATTCGCATCCGTCCCGCCGACAGGCGGCGGGACCTGCGGTGAGGGTTGGGGATTCCAGACATGCGGATGCGATGCGGTACGGCCGGACATGCCGTCGGAATGCTCGCGCTGGCGAGTGTGGCGGTGCTGGGCGTGGGGCTCGTCTCGGGATGCAGTTCGCCTTCGAGCGCAAGCAGCGCCTCGGCGAACGCGGGCGCGGCGTTCGGCGCGGCGGCTCCGGAGGCGAAGGGTTCGAGCGGCGGGAGCAGCGCCGCCGGCGGCGCCGCGGCGAACGTCGCCGATACCAGGAGCCTGATCGTCATGGCGGGCCTGCAACTGGCGGTGCGGGATCCCGAGCAGTCCGCCAGCGCCGCCGAGCAGAGCGTGCTCGGCGCGGGCGGCTACGTCGCGGCCGAGGCCGAGGGCGTCGGGGCCCAGTCCCTGCCCTCCGCCAACACCACCGCGGACACCGCCGTCAGCAGCGACACCGGCGTCAGTCCCATGACACTGCCGGCGCCGAACGCGGCGCCCGGCTCCGAGCAGGCGCTGCTGCTGCTCCGGATCCCGCCGGCGCGGCTCGCGGCGGTACTCGCGGCGCTGTCCGGCAGCGGGTCCGTGGCCTACCGCACGCAGTCCGAGACGGACGTGACCGGCCAGGTCGCGGACGTGACCAGCCGCGTCGCCTCGGCCCAGGCCTCCATCACGGAACTGCGCGGCATGATCGACAAGGCCGCGTCGATGAACGACCTGATCTCGCTGGAGCAGGCACTGTCCAGCCGCGAAGCAGACCTCGAATCGCTGGAGGCGCAACAGCGCGCGCTCGCCGACCAGGTCTCCTACGCCACCGTCACGGTCGGCTACTTCGTCCGGTCGGGCACGGTGGTCGCGGTCGCGGCGCCGCACCGCAATCCGTTCGCGGCCGGACTGCACGACAGCTGGCACGCCCTGATCTCGATCGGCCGCGCCCTGCTCGCCGCCGGCGGCTGGCTGCTCCCCTTCGCCGTGCTCATCGCGCTGTTGTGGTGGCCGGTGCGCCGCCTGGCCCGCACCTGGCGCCGGCGCCGCCCGACCCTGGTCCCGGCCGTGGCGACGGCCACCGCCGCGACCGGAGCCCGGCCGGTCGGCGAAGACTGACGGCACCGCGCCGAGCTCAGAGACCGACCATCTTCAGGTGGGCCTCGCCGTAGCGGTCGCCGGACACGCCGATCCGCTCGACCAGGCCGTTCAGGTCGGCGAGGGCGTCCGCGGACAGGCCGAGTCCGGTCGCGGCGGCATTCTCGTCCACGCGCTCGGGACGGCGGGTCCCGGGGATCGGGACGATGGACGGGTGCTGCGCCAGCAGCCAGGCCAGCGCCACCTGCGCGCTGGTCGCGCCCAGGGTCGCGGCAAGCGCGTGCACGTACTCGAACAGGGCCTGGTTGGCGGCGAGGTTCTCGGCCTCGAAACGCGGGATCGAGCCGCGGATCTCGCCGGGCCCGAACCTCGCGTCGGGCTTGACGGTGCCGGTGAAGAAGCCCTTGCCGAGCGGGCTGAAGGGCACGAAGCCGATGCCCAGTTCCACGCAGGCGGGCAGCACGGCGGCTTCCGGATCGCGGGTCCAGAGCGAGTACTCGCTCTGGACGGCGGTCACCGGGAAGACCGCGTGGGCCCGCCGGATGGTGGCGGCCCCGGCCTCGGACAGGCCGAAGTGCCTGACCTTCCCGGCCGCGACCAGCTCGCCGACGGCGCCCGCGACCTCCTCGATCGGCACGGCGGGGTCCACCCGGTGCTGATAGAACAGGTCGATCGCCTCCACCCCGAGCCGTCGCAGGGACGCCTCGGCGACGCGGCGGATCTGCTCCGGCCGCGAGTCGGTGCCGCGCGAGCGTCCGTCCACGATGTTCCAGCCGAACTTCGTCGCCACCACGACCTGATCCCTGATCGGCGCGATCGCGGCGCCGACGAGCTCTTCGTTGGCGTACGGGCCGTAGACCTCGGCGGTGTCGATGAAGGTGACGCCCTGTTCCACGGCGTGGCGCAGCACGCCGATCATCGCGTCGCGATCGCCCGGGTTGGGCCCGTAGGACTGCGACATCCCCATCGCGCCCAGCCCGATCGCCGAGACTTCGAGGCCCTGGCCGAGCCTTCTGCTATGCATACTTCTTCAGCCTTTCCTGACAGGGGTTCGAGGTGTGCGCCGGTGGCGGCTACGGCCGCAGCAGTGCCTTGACGGCGCGGCGCTCGTCCATGGCCCGGTAGGCCTCGACCGCGTCCACGTATTCGTGGCCCATCGGCGTGGGGCCCGAGACCTGTTCGACGCCGCGGTAGGGCCACAGGTCGGAGCCGCAGACGCAGGTCGCCGAGAGCCGGATGACGGCGTCGGCCGGGTGGATGATCACCAGGTCCTCGCGGTCCTGCACCCGGATGTCACCGGGGGCGTGCAGCACGGCACCGAGCATGATCGCTCTCCCTGTTCTGCGTGGTTCCTTCTCGCTTGCCCCTCCAGCACACCGCGATCGCCGGGCGCGCGGGAGCTCCTGTTGAGAGGTGTACCGGCAGGGCATCCCTCGGCTCGGGAACAGGGCGTACCGTCGTGTCGTGGACAACCGTGCCGAAGCCCGCGAGTTCCTGGTCTCGCGGCGCGCCAAGATCACCCCGCAGCAGGCGGGGCTGCCCGCCGGTTCCGGCCGGCGCGTTCCCGGCCTGCGCCGCAGCGAGGTCGCCGCGCTGGCGGACGTGAGTGTGGAGTACTACGCGAAGCTCGAACGCGGCGCGCTCGCCGGGGCTTCGGCCGGGGTCCTGGACGCGATCGCCCGCGCGCTGCGGTTGGACGAGGCCGAGCGGGCACACCTGTTCGACCTGGCCAGGGCCGCGGACGGGACCAGCGCGCTGGAGCGTCCGCGCCGCCGGGCCGGCTCGGCCTGGCAGCCGCGGCCGAGCCTGCAATGGGTGCTGGACTCGGTCGTGGACGGGCCGGCGTTCGTGCGCAACGGGCGGATGGACATCCTCGCCGCCAACCGGCTCGCCCGTGCGTTCTACGACGAGGTCTACGCCGATCCGCAGCGGCCGCCGAACCTGGCCCGGTTCGCGTTCCTGGACCGGGCCGCCCACCGCTTCTATCCGGACTGGGAGCAGCTCGCCGACGTCACCGTGGCGATCCTGCGCACCGAGGCCGGGCGCAATCCGCACGACAAGGACCTGCAGGACCTGATCGGCGAACTGTCCACGCTCAGCGACCATTTCCGCGAGCGCTGGGGCGCGCACAACGTGCGCCGCCACGGCTCCGGCGCCAAGAATTTCCGCCACCACGTGGTCGGCGAGCTGACCTTGGCCTACGAGGGTCTGGAGCTGGTCGCCGAACCCGGCCTCACCCTGACCCTCTACGCGGCCGAGCCTGGCTCGCCCTCCGCCGAAGCGCTGCGCCTGCTCGCCAGCTGGGCCGCGACCCAGGACCTGCAGGACGCCCAGGACGCCGAGCCCTCGCTCAGGCCAGCTCGCTGAGCACTCCGGCCAGCCGCCGGGCCAGCTCGCGGCACTCGCTGATATCGATCACCGGCCGGCTTCCGGCGCGCGCGCAGCAGCGGGCGAGCAGGCCGCGGGCGAGATCCTCGACCCGCGCGGCCAGGGTGTCCGGCGCGGGGGCGGGGTGGCGGTGGGTGAAGGAGTTCCAGCGGCGCCGCGCGGCGCGGGCGAGTTCCGGGCGGCGCAGGTCGATCTCCGGAATCCGGCTGCCCGCGCGGTGCGCCGCGTGCAGGATCGCGAGCAGGGGATCGGCCTGTCCAAGATCGTGGGTCATGTGGTTCTCCCGAGATGAGCGTGGTCGCCGGTGGGCGGTGCGGGCCGCCGGGTCTGGCCGAGTACGGTGCCCGCCACGTCGCGGAACGCGGCCGCGACACCGTGCCAGGGGTGCAGTGCGGCGACCTGTCCGCTCTTGGTCTGCATGCTCGCGGCGAGTTCGGGTTCAGTCAACACCCTGCGCAGTGCGCGGGCGAGTGCTTCGGGGTCGCGTGGCGCGACGATCAGCCCGGCGCCGTCTCCGAGCAGTTCGCGTGCGTGCGGGAAGTCGCTCGCCACGACGGGCCGGCGCGCCGCGAGGGTCTCGGTGAGCACGGCCGAGGTGGTGCGCTCCCGGGAGACGTAGGGCAGCACCACCACGTCCGCGCGGCGCACGAGGGTGGCCAGCGCGCCGGGGGTGCGGTAGGCGGGGTCGAAGGTGACCAGATCCTCCACGCCGTGTTCGCGGGCGGTGCGCAGCAACAGGTCGCGGTACGCGTCCGAGCCCCAGGACTCCACCCGCGGATCCTGCTGACCGCAGATCAGGTAACGCGGCGTCGGCTCCAGGTCGCGCAGCCGGGCGAGTGCGGCCACGACGTGCTCGATTCCCTTGCCCGGCCCGATCAGCCCCCAGGTCAGGATGGTCGGCACACCCGGTGCGGAATGGCGCTGGCCCGGCTGTCCGGGGATCGCGGGGGTGGTACCGCGGGGGATCACGGTGAGCCGGTCCGGGTCGATCCGGTAGTGCGCGTGCAGGGTCGCCGCGTCGGCCCGGGAGAGCACGACCACGGCCGCGGCCGCGTCGATCACGCGCTGGAGCACCAGCCGCCGGTGCTCGGGCGCCTCGGCCGGCACCGCGTGCAGCACGGCGATGACGGGAATATCAAGGGCTTCCATCACTCCGAGCACCTCGTCGCCGTCCGGGCCGCCGTAGATGCCGAAGTCGTGCTGCACGATCGCCACGTCGTAGCGGCCCAGCGCCTCGATCACCCTGATCGCGCTGGAGGGGTGGCCCTTGACCAGGAACACCGTCGGATCCTGCCGCGGCCGGGGCCGGAGCCGGTCCACGACGTGCACGATTCCGCAGCGTTCACCGCGCTGCGGGTCGTGCAGCTGCTGGGCCAGCGCGAGGCTGTGGGTGGCCAGGGCGCAGCGGGTGGGCGGGAAGGTGCTGAGAAATCCGTACGCGACCATGGAGCGGGTCCGCCTCACTGGAAACGGAGGCGCCAGCGACTGCCTCGGACCGCCCTCGACGGCTCGTCACACCGCGGGCACGAAGAAAGGCCGGGAGGCGGGGCTGAATCCTCAATCCGCCTGCTGACTCGATGCTGAGCCCGGGCCCCCGGAAGTCAAGGGCTTACCGGACCCGGCGCGAAGTGGGCGAGACCCGCGCCTGACGAGCGCCGCCGGAACAGGCGGATGCGCCCCACCGTAACACGGCGGGGTCCGCGCCGCGCCGTACCCGGCCCACGAACTCGAATATGCGAACTCGATCCGAACCGGCTCGGCTCACACGTACCGGCGCCGGGCCGGAAGCTCTTCGACGTGCAGGGCGGCCGGGGCGCCGGCCGCGTTGAGGTCCGCGATGCACGCGGCCGCGCTCTCCCGGGTCGAGTACCGGTAGGCGTTGGCCCGGACGAACGTGAGTCCGTCGACCCCCCAGCACCGGCCCCAGTAGCTCTCGGAGTCGGAGGCGATGATCCAGCTCGTGGTTGCCGTATGCATGAGCTCACAGTAAGCCCGCCGTCGCCCCAGCCACAACCGGTGAGGCCCGGTGAGGTGCGGCGGGGCGCGACATTCGGGTTCTGCGGGCCGTACGCCGGCGTGGCGCGCGGGTCGCCGCGGGGCCGCGGCCGAGCGCGGTGACGGGGCAAATCGGGGGAAGAGGAGTACAGTCCGAATCACCGGTTCAACGCGCAGGCCGCCTTCAGGCCCCTGGACACCGGTCGATCGGCAACCGGACCTGAGCGGCCCGGATCGGCGCACACTCGACGCAAGCTCGACGAACGCCCGACGCCCCGCCCGCTGGCACGGCCCCGGTGTCGCGCACTCGCCGCGTCCCTCCCCCCGGAATTTCCCGGCACGCTCGCATCAGAATCTGGGAGAAAACATGGCCGCAGGCACCGTGAAGTGGTTCAGCGTCGCGAAGAAATACGGATTCATCGTCCCGGACGAGGGTGGCAAGGACGTGTTCCTGCACCTGTCCGCCCTGGTCGAGGCGAAGATCCCGTACCTGGACGACGGCACCAAGGTCACCTTCGACCTGGACGAGGGCGCCGACCGCCGCAGCGCGCTCAATGTAGCCCTCGCCACGCTGGATCCGGCGGGCGAATCCGTAGCGCCGTGACCGCCCCCGCCTGCACGAAGGCCGTTCGAGTGGGCGACACGCCCCGAGAATTCGCCGCGGCGTGACCAAATCCGCGGGGCAAGTCGGGTAAGCTGAATTCGATGTGGAACAGATCTCGCAGCGCGAGCCTGCACGTTTTCAGGCTGGGGCGAGTGTTCCATAAAGGAGAGTTAGACGCATGGCAACTGGCACTGTGAAGTGGTTCAACGCGGAGAAGGGCTTCGGGTTCATCGAGCAGGACGGGGGCGGCCCGGACGTGTTCGCCCACTACTCCGCG
>FSXZ01001814.1_pt1 | contig 11332 bp, 10 predicted proteins | sample 1638121 | NCBI WGS metagenome assembly FSXZ01 (sample SAMEA3914788, study PRJEB12502) | metagenome | biome: forest; material: soil | place: Canada | collected 2011-07-03 | depth 0.1 m
CCGCGGGACTGACCGTCCTGGGCGTGGCCGGCGGCCTCGACCCGGCCCAGGACCGCGATCACGCCATCAGCCGCAGCGGCGTGCCGGTACTGCTCGTCCATCCGGACGAGCAGCGCCAGATCGCCCGGGTCGTGCACGCGGTCCTGGCCGGCGGCCGCGACCTTGACGGCCCGTAGCCGCTGCCCCGGGCTGCCCGGCCCGCCAGGCATGCCGCGGCGCGCGGCGGGTAAGGCGGATCAGGAACAGGCAAGCCGGCGCAGGGAGGACCTGATGGCAACGGACAGGCAGAAGGAGGCGGCCCGGGAGAACCTCGTTCACGCCCGCGAGGCGCAGAGCGAGCGGGCGCACGGGGAGGACGTGCCCCGGGAGACCGAGGGCCTGAGCACGGCCGAGAAAGACCGCCTGGACGACTCGGAGTTCGCGTTCCCCAAGGAGCGCAAGGAACCGCTCAGCGACGCCCGGCACGTGCGCAACGCGATCTCGCGCTTCGACCAGGTCGAGGGCGTGAGCGACACGGAGCGCGACCAGGCCTGGAAGCGGATCGTCGCCGCGGCCAGGCGCTACAACGTGGAGGTCTCCGCTGATGACTGGCGGGACCTGGCCCACGGCGGCAAGGACCGCTGAGGTCAGCCCGGCCGACACCACCAGCGGAAAGGGGGCCTGATGCCCGGAGTAAAGAGCCTCCACGAGCTCTATGAGGCACTGCGCGACGTCCGATTCCCGGCCACCAAGGACGACCTGATCCGGGCGGCCGCGGCCGCCGCGGCGCCCGAGGAGGTAATCCACGCGTTGCGCGCGATCCCGCCGGAGGAGTACCGCAACCAGGAGGAGGTCGGCCGGTCCGTCGAGGTCGACCTGGCCGCCGAGCGCGACCTGTCCCCCGGCCAGCTGGCCGAGCAGGCCCGGCTCGGCGGGGAGCGCGGGCTGGGGCAGGTCGAGCGCGATGTGCCGCGGCCCCCGGTCGAGGAGGCCGAGGGCGAGATCCCCGACCGCCCGTAGTCAGCGCTCATCCGGCCTCCGCTTCTCGCTTGCGTCAGCGCCCGGCCGCCATGGCCGCGGCGCTGCGGGAGTTGATGACGCGGTCCGGCCCGATGCCGAGCTCACTGGCCCGCGCGCAGCCGCTGCCGAGCCAGTCGAGCTGCCCCGGGGCGTGCGCGTCGGTGTCGATGGCGAACAGGCAGCCCGCCGCCGCGGCCGCGCGCAGCAGCCGCTCAGGCGGGTCCTGGCGCTCGGGCCGGCAGTTGATCTCGACCGCGACGCCGCTCTCGGCACACGCCGCGAACACGGCATCGGCGTCGAAATCTGACTCTGGCCGGCCCCGGCCCGCGATCATCCGGCCGGTGCAGTGCCCCAGCACGTCGACCTGCGGGTTCCGGACGGCGGCCACCATCCGCTCGGTCATCTGCTCGCGGGGCATCCGCAGGCGGGAGTGCACGCTGGCCACCACCACGTCCAGCGCGCCGAGCAGGTCCTCGCGCTGGTCCAGCGCGCCGTCGTCGAGGATGTCAACCTCGATCCCGGTCAGCACCCGGAACGGGGCCAGCCCGGCGTTCAGCTTGCTGATCAGGCCGAGCTGGTCGGCCAGGCGCTCGGCGGACAGGCCGCGGGCCACGGTCAGCCGGGGCGAGTGATCGGTCAGGGCGATCCACTCATGCCCCAGGGCGCGGGCCGCCTCGGCCATCTCCCAGGGCGGGCTGCCGCCATCCGACCAGTCCGAGTGCACGTGGCAGTCACCGCGCAGCGCGGCGCGCAGGCCGTCCCGCCCGGACGGCGGGTTCTCGCTGCGCAGCCGGGCCAGGTACGCCGGCTGCTCGCCGCGCCCGGCCTGCTCGATGACCTCGGCCGTGACCGGGCCGATCCCGGCCACCGCGCGGAGCGTTCCCGCTTCCAGCCGGCCGCGCAGCCCGGCCGGCCCGAGGTCCCGGACGGCCTGGGCCGCCCGCCGGAACGCCCGGACCCGGTAGGTCGGCGCGCCCGCCCGCTCGAGCTCGAAGGCTATGGCGCGCAGCGCCGGTTCCGGGTCCACGTCCTCTTCCTCCCCGGCTCGCAGCCGGTTATGACTGGCCAGCGGCCTGCGGGGGCCGGCCGGCCGGCGCTGCGGCGCAACCCTGAGCTCCGTCGTCATCGGATCGCCGCCGTAGCCGGCGCTGTCCGGGGTAACGTGGGTTCTGCCACCGCGCCTGCCCTGCCACGGTACGGCGCGGCTGGCCGCTCCCTGGTCGTGAAGCCTGCCGGGCTGAGTTGTGGCTGCGCGCTGCGTGCCTCAGTTCTGGCCTGCGCTGGCCCGGCCATCAGCGGCCGGGTGCCGGTCGGCAGGTACCAGCCTGCATACAGCCACGGGGAAATGGCGGCCATGCCTGACGGGATGCTCACGCCTGAGGAAACCGACGACAGCGCGCGGGACGCGATCGCGCTCCTGCGCGCCTGCAACTCGGGCGACCCGGCCGCCGTGTGGGCCATCCTGGACAACGCCCGCCTGGCCGTCGTGGCCCGGATGCTCGTGCCGCTGGCCCTGGGCTTCATGGAGATGAAGGCCCGCGCCGACGGGTTCACCGGGGATGAGCACCAGCTCCGCGCGTTCATCGACGAGCAGCTGCAGCAGTCCACCGGGCTCCTGCTGGCCATGGCCCCGGAGAACCTGAGCCAGCTCGAGGGCCCCGACCACTGAGCGGCCCGCGTTCTGCGCCGGGGCAGGTGCGCCCGGCGGCCGGGCCGCAGGCGCTAGCCTGAGCGGGCGCACCGTCTGGGCGCGGCCACCCCGGGAGGCACGATGCTTATCTCGCAGGTCGAGGCGCGCCTGGTGCGGGTGCCGGTGGCCCGGCCGACCCGGATGGCGACGCGCGTTCTCGGTCAGCGCGACTACGTGCTGGTGACGATCAGGGCCGGTGATGCTGAGGGCACCGGCTACTGCTACGCGGGCACCGGCGGCGGCACCGTCGTGCGGGAGGCCATCCGCGGCGACCTGGCGGCCGTGCTGGCCGGCGCCGACGCCGAGGACATCGCCGGCGCGTGGGACCGGATGTACCAGGAGACGCTGCTGTCCGGGCGGCGGGGCGCGGTGCTGCGCGCGATATCGGCCATCGACGTCGCCCTCTGGGACCTGCTCGCCCGGCGCTGCGGGCTGCCGCTGGCCGTGGTGCTGGGCGGCGGGCGCAGCCCGGTGGCGGCCTACGCGTCCGGCGGCTACTACCGCCCCGCGGATGAGGGCACCGCCGCCGAGCAGGTCGCTGCCGAGATCCGCGGCAACCAGGGCCTGGGGTTCGCCGACCACAAGATCAAGGTCGGCGGGCTCGCGCCCGAGCTGGACGCCGAGCGCGTCGCGGCCGCGGCCGCGCAGATCGGCCGCGGCGGCCGGCTCGCCCTGGACGCCAACAATGCCTACCGGACGGTCAAGGAGACCCTGCGCGCGATGCGCATGTTCCAGGACGCGGCGGGCCCGACCGAGCTGTGGTGGATCGAGGAGCCGCTGGCTCCCGACGACATCGCCGGGCACGCCGAGCTCGCCCGGCGGCTCGAGACGCCGGTCGCCACCGGGGAGATCGCCCAGACCCGCTGGGAGTTCCGCGAGCTGATCGAGCAGCGGGCGGCCGACATCCTGCAGCCCGACGCCGGCGTGCTGGGCGGGGTCAGCGAGTGGATGCGGACCGCCCGGACCGCCGAGTCGTTCGGGGTCCCGGTGGCCCCGCACTGGCACGCGAACCTGCATGTCCACCTGGCCGCGGCCGCGCCCAACTGCGTGGCCGTCGAGCACTTCGCGCTGGAGAAGGACATCTACAACTTCGAAACGCTGGTTACCCCCGAGACGCGGATCCAGGTCCGCGACGGCCAGCTCGTCGTGCCCGGCCGTCCTGGCCTGGGTATCGAGTTCGACCCCGCGCAGGTGCAGAAGTTCACGGTGGACTAGGCGCCGAGCCGGGCGGGATCACGATGGCCCGCAGCGCGTCCCGGAGCTGCTGCGCGGCCTGCGGGGTGAGCGGCGCGAGCAGCGCCCGCTCCGCCTCGGCGCTGGCCGCTACCGCCCGCCGGAGGGTGTCCTGCCCGCCCGCGGTCAGCTCGACCACGTTACGGCGCCGGTCGTCGGCGTCCGGGTGACGTGACACCAGGCCCCGGGCCTCGAGCGTGTCCAGCAGCGCAACCATGGTCGTGCGGTCGACCCCCAGGCGCTGCGCGGCCTGCTGCTGTGACGTCGGCTCGTGCCCGGCCAGGACCAGCAGCACCCCGAGGTCCCGCCCGTCGATGCCGTACGGCGCCAGGGCCGCCGTGTTCAGCCCGGCCATCTGGAGCTGCGCGTGCTTGAGCAGGTAGCCCAGGGTGCGGGTCAGCTCCGCGCCCGGCCCGTCAGTCTTTGACACCCCCCGATCCTATCGCTAGCCTGATTGTCAGTAGTACTGATGATCAGCATCACGACAGGAGGATATCACGATGATCTTGGTGACCGGAGGGCTGGGGTTCATCGGCTCGCACACCGTGCAGGCCCTGCTCGACCTGGGCGAGGGCTGCGTGCTGGTCCAGCGGCGCGCCGGAGGGGTCCCGGCCCGCCTCGCGGGCGCGCAGGTGGCGGTCGAGCAGGCGGACATCACCGACCGGCCCGCGCTGCTCGGCGTCGGCACCCGCCACAAGATCACCGGCATCGTGCACCTCGCCGGGTCCATGCCCTGGCCGCCCGGCCCGGACGAGCCCGTCGAGGCGGCCCGGACAGCGCTCGGCGGCCTGTTCAACGTCATCGAGGCCGCCCAGGCCTGGGGCGTGGCACGGGTGGGCATCGCCAGCACGATCGGCGTGTACGGCGGCGTCACCGCCGAGGGCGCGCTGCGCGAGGACATGCCCCTGCCGATGACCTCGCGCCACGTGATCCCGGCCTTCAAGAAGATCGGCGAGCTGCTCGGTGACTACCTGGCCGGCGTCACCGGCCTGGAGATCGTCAATTACCGCATCGGCGCCATCTGGGGCCCGCTCGGCCGGCCCGCGGACCCATTCTTCCCGGCCGCCCAGCTGGTCCACGCCGCCGTCCGCGGCACCGCGCCGGACCTCTCGCTGCTGCGCTCCCCGGTGCACGCCGAGGACGCGCTCGACCTGTGCTACGTCCGGGACTGCGGCCGGGCCATCGCGCTCCTGCAGCTGGCCGGGGACCTCCGCTCCCGCACGTACAACGTCGCCTCCGGCCGGGCCACCGCCAACGCCGAGGTCATCGCCGCGATCAAGCAGGTCATCCCGGACGCCCGGGTCGACCTGCCCGGCGGCGGCACCGGCCCGCAGAACTACCTCGACATCACCCGCATCCACCAGGACACCGGCTACCAGCCCGCCTACGACACCGAGCGCGCGGTCGCCGACTACATCGGCTGGCTCCGGGCCGGGCACGAGCGGTAAGCCCCTGGCGGTGCCCGCGGCCCGGCCGGCATCGTGGTGATCAGAGGCCGAGGTGCTCGGCCAGCCACGGGCCGGTCGCGCTGGCCGGGTCACGGGCGACGTCCTCGGGCGTCCCGGCCGCCACGATGTGCCCCCCGTCCGGGCCCGCGCCCGGGCCCATGTCGATGAGGCAGTCGGCGGTGGCCAGCAGGTCCAGGTCGTGGTCGATGACGATGATCGTCGCCCCGGCCTCCAGCAGCCGGTCGAACACGCGGACCAGGGTGCCGACGTCGAGGGGGTGCAGGCCGGTGGACGGCTCGTCAAAGACGTACAGCGCGCCGCGCTGGCTGCTGCGCAGCCGGGAGGCGATCCGCAGCCGCTGCGACTCGCCGCCCGACAGGGACGGCGTGGGCTCGCCGAGCCGCAGGTAGCCCAGGCCGACCTCGCTGACCGGGCGCAGCGCCGCGGCCACCGGGGCCTGGCCGGCGAACCGCTGCAGGGCGTCATCCACGGTGAGGGCGAGCACGTCGGCTATGGTCAGGCCGTCGACGCGGACGGCCAGCGTGGCGTCGTTGAAGCGGGCGCCGTGGCAGGACGGGCACTGGACGGTGATGTCGGGCAGGTACTGGACGTCGAGGTCGATGCCGCCCAGCCCGCGGCAGACCGGGCACTGGCCCGCCCGGGTGTTGAACGAGAAGTGGCCGGGCTTCCAGCGCCGCCGGCGGGCGTAGCCGGACTCCGCGAACACCCGGCGGACCTGGTCGAACGCCCCCGAGTAGGTGGCCGGCGTCGACCGGGCGTTCTGGCCGATCGGCGAGGCGTCCACCTGGACGATCTGGCGGATCCCGGCCAGGTCGAGGCGGCGGACGTGGGCCGGCAGCGCCGACCCGCTCAGCTGCGCCCGGGCGGCCGGGATGAGACTGTCGAGAACCAGCGCGGTCTTCCCCGCCCCGGACGGCCCGGCGACCGCCGTCAGCCGGTGCACCGGAAAGCCGGCGGCGACGTCGTGCAGGTTGAACAGGTCGCTGACCTCGATCGTGATGGTCCCGTCCGGGCTCCCGGCCGCGGCCGCCCGGTCCCGGCGGACGGTGGCGGTCCCGGCCAGGTACGGCCCGATGACCGAGCGCGGGTCGGCCTGCAGCTGGGCCGGGGTGCCCTCGGCCACGATCGTGCCGCCCTTGGCCCCGGCCGCGGGCCCCAGCTCGATGACCCAGTCCGCGGCGAGGATGATCTCCCGCTCGTGCTCGACCACGACGACCGAGTTGCCGTTCCGGGCCAGGGCGGCGATCGTCGCGCGCAGTCCCTGCACGTTGCTGGGATGCAGCCCGACCGACGGCTCGTCCAGCACGTACAGCATGCCCGTGGTGCTGGCCCGCACGGTTGAGGTGAGCTCGATGCGCTGCCGCTCCCCCGTCGACAGCGAGGCGCCGGGCCGGTCCAGGGTCAGGTAGCCCAGCCCGACCTCCAGCAGCGGGGTGAGCGTCCCGCTCAGCTCCGCGAGCAGCCCGGTCGTCATCCGCTCCAGCTCGGCGGGCAGGCCCGCGGGCAGGCCGGCCGCGAACTCCCGCAGCTCGTCGAGCCGCAGCGCGCTGATCTGGGCGATGTTCGCGCCGCCGAGCAGGGAGGTCAGCGCCTCGGGCCGCAGCCGGGTGCCGTGGCACACCGAGCAGGTGCGGAGGTTGAAGAAGCGCTGCACCTGACGGCGGGCCTGGTCGCTGTCGCCGTCCAGCGCCCGGCGGGCGGTGGCGATGGCGTTCTCGTAGGTGACGTTCAGCTCCACGGTCCGCCGGCTCCGGCCGGACTGGAACCGGACCCGCTGCTGCACCGGCTCGCCGTGCAGGACGACGTCGCGCTCGTGGTCGGTCAGCGACCGCCACGGCACGTCGAGCCGGACGCCCAGCTCGCGCGCCGCGTACTGGTAAAGCCGGCGGGAGCCGGCGTTCCAGGGCAGCACCGCGCCGTCCTCGATGCTCTGGCCCGGGTCGGGTACCAGCGCCGCGACGTCGACCTCGGGCCGCACGCCCAGGCCCTCGCAGGCCGGGCACGCGCCGTAGGAGTTGAACGCGAACGACTCGGCGCTCGGGTGCTCGAAATGCGCGCCGCACTGCGGGCAGGTGATCTCCATGGCCTGGGTGGCGATCGACGGCGCGACGAGGTGACCGTTCGGGCACCGGTGCGAGGCCAGCCGCGACATCATCAGCCGCAGCACGTTGAGTACCTCGGACATGGTGCCGACCGTGCTGCGCGGCCCCGGGATGGGCGGCCGCTGGCGCAGCGCGAGGGCCGGCGGCAGGTGGTCGATCCGGTCCACCTCCGGCCGCTGGGCCTGGGTCAGCCGGCGGCGGCTGTAGGTGCTCAGGCCCTCCAGGAACCGGTGCATGCCCTCGGCGTACAGGGTGCCGGTGGCCAGCGATGTCTTGCCCGAGCCGGACACGCCGACCACCGCGACCGTGCGCCACAGCGGCACGTCCACGTCGATGTCCTGCAGGTTGTTGTGCCGGGCGCCGTGCACGCCGATGACCGTGGGCAGGGTCTCCGGCACTGGGAGGTCGGCAGCCGTCATAGAGCCAGGTGTTCCCGATCATGGTTGGTTGACACAGGCCGACGAGGCTACAGCAAGTCGGCGATGAGGCGGGCGGCCCGGGCCGCGCCGTCGCTGGCCACCGGCAGGTAGTCGACCGGCCGGCCGATCTCGGCCGCGATCGCGGCGGCGATATCGCGGGGCTGGGCGGTCTCGAAGTCCATGTAACGGCCCGCCCGGTAGCGCTCCAGCCGGTGCCGGACGTGGAAGTTCTGCTCGAAGTGATGCCGCAGGGGGAAGTACAGGAACGGCCGCCGGGTCGCGGTCAGCTCCATCGCGGTGGTGAGCCCGCCCTGCACGATCGCCAGGTCGCACGCGGCCAGGTGGCGGTACAGGTCGGGCACGAAGGGCCGGATCTCGAGGCCGTCGTGCGCGGGCAGGCTGGCCGGGTCGATGCGCGGGCCGGCCACCACGATCATGCGCAGGCCCGGCACGAGCCGCTTCGCCTCCGGATAGGCCGCGATGACCCGTCGCAGCAGGTGGCCGCCCACCCCGGAGCCGCCGACGGTCACGATGCAGACACGCTCCCCGGGCCGGTACCCGAGTGCCTCCCGGCCGGCGAGCACGGCGGGGTCAAAGCCGGTGACATAGCCGGCGAAGTCGTAATGCTGCTCCGTCCAGCCCCGGATCGGCGGCAGGCCCGGCCCGAAGCTGTCCGGCACGATGTCGGCGGGCTCCCCGACGAAGATCGCCCGGTCGCGCAGCCGCGGGTACCGCGCGACGTGCTCGATCATCTCGGCGTTGTAGTCGGCGGTCAGGCGCGCCTCGCGCTCGCCGCCGTCGGCGACCGGCAGCCAGCCGACGAAGTCGGTGAGCCACGCGTAGGCGGCCGACTTGAGCTCGGGGTTCTCGTGCAGGTAGTAATCGAGCTCCCAGGCCTCGTCGCCGATCCACAGGTCGTACTGCTCGTCGGCGGCCAGGTCGTGGAAGACCATGAAGTTGGCCACCAGGATCTCGTCCATCCGCCGCCACGCCTGGAAGCAGTGCAGGTCGTGCTCGGCCGACTCGGACTCCATGTGGCCCGACTCGCTGGCGAGGAACGCGCTGGCCGGGTGAATCCGCTCGCCGTGCCCGGCCAGCACCGCGGTCACCGGGTGCTGGGCCAGCCAGTCGATCTCCAGGTCGGGGTGCAGCTTGCGCAGCTCGGCCGCGATCGCGACGTCGCGCTGCGCGTGCCCGAGGCCGATCGGCGAGGAGACATACAGCGCGCGGCGGCGGCGCGACTTCCCGCGGCGCCACCGCGGCCGCGGCGGCGCCGGGCAGGCGAAGTCCCGCAGGATCAGGTTCGTCCGGACGGGATCGCGAAGATGCGGGGCGTGCCCGGACCCTTCCAGCGTGACCAGGACCGAATCAGGGATGGCCGCGGCCACCGCCGCGCCGCGGGCCGGCCCGACGATGGCATCCTGCGTTCCCTGGATGATGAGCACCGGGCACCGGACCTGCGCGCAGAGCGCCAGCACTTGCCCGGTCGTCAGCCACTCGGCGTCGATGCCGCGCAGGATCGTCACCGGGTCGGTCTCGTGGCCCCATCCGATCGCGTCCTCGATCTGCTTGGTCGAGTGCGGCTCGGGGAACGCCTGGCTGAAGAAGAAGTCCAGGAACCCGGGCCAGTCCCGCAGCCAATAGTGCCGGTTCCACCTGGCCCAGCCCTCCTGCACTGTCAGCTCGTCCTCGAATGAGTACCCGGCCTCATCCGAGGGGTCGGCGCTCAGCGGGTAGTCCGGCGCGATCAGCACCGCGGCGGCCACCCGCTCCGCCTGCCCCGAGGCCATCAGCAGCAGTTCCTCGCCGCCGGCGCACCACGCGACGACCACGGCCGCGGCGGCGCCGACCGCATCCAGCACCGCCAGCGCGTCCCCGGCGAACTCGCGCCGGTCGTAGGCCGCGACCTCGGCTGGCCGGCCCGACCGGCCGTTGCCGCGGGGGTCGAACGTCACCACCCGGCCGTGCCGGGCCAGGTACGGGATCTGCAGCTTCCAGCTCCGGGAGTGGAGGATGTTCCAGGTCGGGAGCAGCAGGATGACCGGCTCGCCGGTCCCGTACGCCTCGAAGTAGATCTGCACTCCGTCGCGGTCCAGGTAACCGCTGACGTCGGGATCGGCGGCGCGCATTACGGCCGGGCCTCGAAGACGGCGTTGAACGGCGTCTCGGCGACCCGGCGGAACCGGGTGAAGCCGGCCGCCTTGACGACATCGGCGATGCGCGCCTCGCCCGCCTGGGCGCCGAGAGCCAGCCCGACATCCTGAGACAGCGACGCGGGCGTGCACAGCAGGGTGGAGAACCCGTAATATGCGCGGCCGACCGGGTTGAGGTTCTCCTCCAGCCGGTCACCGGCCTGCGGCTCCACGATCATCCAGGTGCCGTCCGGCGTGAGCGTGCCGCGGACATGGCGGGCCGCGCCGACCGGGTCGCCCATGTCGTGCAGGCAGTCGAACATCGTCACCAGGTCATAATCACCCCCGCCGTACGTCTGCGCGGGGGCGACCTCGAAGGTCAGCCGGCCGGCCAGGCCGGCCTCCGCCGCCTGCGCCCGGGCGGTCTCGATGGAACCGCCGTCGTAGTCCGAGCCGGTGAAGGCCGAGTTCGGGTAGGCCTGGGCCATGAGGATCGTGGACGCGCCGTGCCCGCAGCCGACGTCCGCCACCCGGGCGCCGGCCTCCAGCTTGGCCACCACGCCGTCCAGGGCGGGCAGCCACGCCGAGGTCAGGTTGGCGTGGTAGCCGGGCCGGAAGAACCGCTCGCAGCCCTCCAGCACGTCGTGGCCGTGCTCGCCCCAGCCGAAGCCGGCCCCGGTCCGGGCCGCGTCGGTGATGCGCGGCGAGTCGAGCACCGAGCCGAGCGCGATCTGGAAGAAGCCGGGCAGGTAGGCCGGGCTGCTGGCGTCGGTCAGCGCGACGGCCTGCTCGGGCGGCAGCGTGAACCGGCCGCTGTCGGGGTCGTAGCTGACGAAGCCCCCGGCCGCCTGCGCGCTGAGCCACTCGCGCACGTACCGCTCCGCGGTCCCGGTGCGCGCGGCGAGGTCGGCGGGCGACAGGGCCCCGGCCCCGGCCAGCGCCCGGTACAGGCCGAGCTTGTCCCCCATGACGACGAGCGCGGCGTTGAGCGTGGCGCCGACCTCGCCGACGGCGCGGAAGACGAATTCCATCAGCTTGTCGGTGTCGACGGCGGCCGTAGCGGCCTGCTCGGTGCTGGTCATGACAATCCTTCCCTGGGCTGGCTTGTGCGCCGACGCTAGGCCGCGCGGGACCGGCTTCGCTTCCGGGGGCCACCTAGTCCTGGCGCCCGGTTCCCGCCGCCGCACCGGGTGCCTACAATCACGGCATGCTGCTGGGCCGTGGTCTGGAGCGGCGCCACATTGACGACGCGCTCGCGCGGGCCCGCTCGGGCACCAGCGCGGTGCTC
>FSXZ01002661.1_pt1 | contig 11305 bp, 8 predicted proteins | sample 1638121 | NCBI WGS metagenome assembly FSXZ01 (sample SAMEA3914788, study PRJEB12502) | metagenome | biome: forest; material: soil | place: Canada | collected 2011-07-03 | depth 0.1 m
GGAAGTAGGCGAGACAGAGCGGCGGCACTGAGGCTTCGTTGCGCTCGAGGAGGGGGGCGGCGATGCCGGAGGCAAAGGCGCGCTTCATCGACTCGGCGAGAGCGACGCAGCTGCGTTTCGTGACCCAGCGCGGGGCGCTCGGGCGGGTCCGGCCGCTGCCGCAGCCCATGGCCCCGGGCCCGGCGTCCGCCGCCGGCCCGCCCAGCTCACCCGCCGCCGCGCCCAGCTCACCCGCGGCCGCGCCCAGCTCACCCCCGGCCGCGTCGGCCGCGGCCGTGCCGCCGCAGGCGGGCCCGCCTGCGGCCGAGGCCGCGGCCGGGACCGGCCCCGCGGTCAGCCCAGCCACCTCGTCAGCGGGCTGAGCCGGACCCGCCACAGCCGGAAGTCGGCGGGCAGCCGGACCAGCTCCCGGATTACCGGCAGGTGGTCCGCCCAGGCGGTCAGGTGAATGGCGGGGACGATGTCCGGCGGCAGCGAGATGGCCGCGGCGACCGCGCCCGCGGCCAGGGCCGTCATCCCGATGAAGGCCACGACCGCGGCGGGCGCGCTGCCCGTGACCGCCCCGAAGAACTTGCTCACCGGGCGCCGGCACCGGGCCGAGCCCGGCCCGATGCTGTAGCAGGCCACCGCCGCGCCCGCCGCCCAGCCCGCGGCCCGGATGGCGCTGGGCGTGGCCAGCAGGCTGGCCGCGGCCGCGATCGCGGCGAACAGCAGGGCCAGGGGCAGCTTGGCCACCAGGTTCAGCACCGAGCGCAGCACCGCGACCGGGGCGAACGCGATGGCCGACGGCATGCCCGCCGGGCGGCCCGACCGCGACCGGCGCCCGGCCCGCCACGTGCTGGTGACGTCGGCCGACCGCAGCGCGATCAGCACGGCCAGGGCGGCGGCGGTGCCCGCGATGGGCAGCAGCACGCTGACGGAGATCAGGACGGCCATGACGGCCAGCACCAGCGGCGTCCGGGCCGGGCGCGACCGGTCCGCCTCGCGGCCGGCCGTCCCCGCGCCCGCTGTCCCGGCGGCGGGCTGGCCGGGACCCGGCGGGCCGCCCGGCCACGGCTGGCCCGGGCCGGGACCCGGCATCCCGGCCGGCGGGCCGCTGCCCCACGGCTGCGCCCCGCCCGGCAGCGCGACGGCGCCGGCCGGCCCGGCCAGCACCCGCTGCGGCTGGTACTGGACGGGCGGCAGCAGGTCGGAGTAGTTGTCCGGGGCGCCCCGGGTCCGGTCCAGCGCGACGCCGGCCGCGGGCCGGCCGCCCGCCCCCGCGAGGCCGCCCGCGCCGGCCAGCCCGCCCGCGCCGGCCGCGGCCCCGGCGCCCGCGCCGAAGCCGCCGCCCGGCGCCTGCCGGGGATCGGCGTAGGTCGTGGTCCGCGGGTCCGGCGGCGGCAGCCCGGCGGCGGGCAGCCCGAGCGCGGCGCGGCCCGGCGGGATGGTCGGGGCCAGGTCGGGAACGAGGGCGGCCGGGTCCAGGGCGGCGACCCGCTCGGCCAGCTCGGCGGCGGACGGCCGCCGGGACGGGTCGCGGGCCAGGGCGTGCAGCACGATGGGGAGCATCGGGGCCGGCATGGTGGCCAGGTCGGGCTGGCCGTTCACGATCCGGTAGAAGATGGCCTCATACGAGCCGGACCCGAACGGCGGGCGGCCGGTGGCGGCGAAGGCCAGGGTGGCGGCCCAGGAGTGCACGTCGGCGGCCGGGCCGCTGGGGCTGCCCTCGATGACCTCCGGGGCCAGGTAGCCGGGGGTGCCCATGAGCATCCCGCTCTGGGTCAGCCGGGTCGAGTCCAGGGCCTGGGCGATGCCGAAGTCGATCACGACCGGCTCGCCCGAGACGAGCATGACGTTGGCGGGCTTGAGGTCGCGGTGCACGATGCCCGCCGCGTGCACGGCGGTCAGGGCCTGGGCCAGTCCGCTGGCCAGCCGCAGCAGCGCGCGCCCGGTCATCGGCCCGTCCTGGGCGACGACGTCCTCGACGGTGCGGCCCGGCACGTACCGGGTGACGATGTAGGGCGGCTCGTGCTGCACGTTGGCGTCGATGACCTCGGCCACGAACGGGCTGTGCACCAGGCGCATGGTCTCGAACTCGCGGGTCAGCCGCCGCCGGGAGGTCTCGCCGGTGACCCCGTGGCGCAGCGCCTTGACCGCCACCAGCCGCAGCACCGGGTCGGTGGCCAGGTAGACCACGCCCATGCCGCCCTCGCCGAGCCGGTCCCGGACCCGGTACGGTCCGAGACGCTCAGGTAGTCCTTCCCCGGGGACGGCCATGCCGCAAGCCTACGGACCGATGGCCGTGCTGAGGAGCACGAACGACACGGAGTTCAGGATTAGCCCGTCCCGAGGCCGGGGCCGCCGGTGACCAGCCGCCGCAGGGCGGCCGCGGCGGCGGCGTTCTGCTCGGCATGCACCATAAGCGCCCTGGCCAGCTCGCTGATCCACTGGCCGAGGGGCACGGGCTGCCGGGACAGGACCACGCCGCGCACCTCCCGGCAGATTTCCGCGGCCGGCGCGCCGCGCTGCACGCCGAGGGACATGACCTGGTCGCCGAGGCGGACGGTGACCTTCGAGACGGTGCCGGGACGGCCGCGCATGCGGTCGGAGGCGGACCGCTGCCGCTCGACGCTGACGCAGCCCGGCGGCATGGCCTCGCTCAGCGACGTGGTCAGCACCTGGGCGTAGATGGCGACGTCGGTGCTGTCCGCGCGCAGCGCGGCCATCAGCATGTCCAGGGACAGGTCCTCGCCGGCCCCGGCCGGCTCCGGCTGGCCCGGGCCGGCCGGGACCGCGGGCTCGGAGCCGGGGACGGCCGGCTCACCGCCCGGCAAAGCGGGCCTTCCCGGGGCCGTTCTCCACGAAGCTGCGCATGCCGGCCTGGCCGTCCTCGGTGGCGAACATGCCCGCGAAATGCAGGCGCTCGATCTCCAGCCCGGTGTCGAGGTCGGCGTCCAGGCCCTCGTCGATGGCCATCTTGGCCGCCCGCAGCGCCACCGCCGGGCCGCCGGCGAAGCGCTGGGCGTAAGCGACGGCGGCCGACTCCACCTCGGCGTCGGGGACGACCTGGTCGACCAGGCCGATGGCCAGCGCCTCGGCCGCCCTGACCTGCCGGCCGGTGAAGATGATGTCCTTGGCCCGGGCCGGGCCGATCAGCCGGGGCAGCCGCTGGGTCCCGCCCGCGCCGGGGATGAGGCCGAGCAGGATCTCGGGCTGGCCGAGCCGGGCGCCCTCCCCGGCGACCCGGAAGTCGGCGCACAGGGCCAGCTCCAGGCCGCCGCCGAGGGCGTAGCCGGTGATGGCGGCGATCACGGGCTTGCTGATCCGCGCCACCGCCGTGAAGGACGCCTGCAGCGGCCGCGACCGGGCCGCCATGTCGGCGTAGCTCAGGCCCGCCATCTCCTTGACGTCGGCCCCGGCGGCGAACACCTTCTCGCCGCCGTAGATGACCACGGCCGCGACCTCCGGGTCGGCGCTGACCTGCGCCGCCGCCGCGGCGATCCCGGCCTGCACGGCCGAGCTCAGCGCGTTCATCGGCGGCCGGTCCAGCCGGATCACCGCGATAGCCGGGCCGGCCTCGCCCGGCGCCGCTTCCACGCGGACAAACTCGCCCATCCACCACCTCCGTGCCCGGTCCCGGGCTGCCCCGATCCTACGCGGGCCGGGAGTGACAGGCGTGCTCGCATAACGGGGAGTGGCACGCACCGCCGCGGCACACGCCCAGCAGGCAGGCCGGCGACACGGTGAAGTTCACCGCCACGGTCCGGGTGCGCTCCGTCCCGCTGCCCGGTGAGGCCCGGCCGCCGGCCCCGCCGGACGCGAGCGGCGCGGCCAGCGGCTGCTCGGCCAGCACCAGGTCGACCGCGTCAGCCAGCGCCAGGGCCGCGGGCAGCAGCCGGGAGGCCAGCACCGTGGTGGCCAGCCTGCTGAGCGAGCGCCCGGCGCTGGGCGCGTCGTAGCGCAGGAAGGCCGCGAAGGCGTCTAAGCAGGCCTGCTCCTCGGGTGTGCGGGTGTGCTGTCCACGCCGCCTCAGCCGCGCGCGTGGCTTGTCTAACGCCAGCATCACTCCCATAACCGCCCCCCCTCGGACAGACCGCGGATGTCGCTCTTCGCGCGCCAACGTACTGCGAAGGACCGCGAAGGTTCAACGACTTCGCAACATGTGTCTTGTCCGCCCAACTGACCCGGCGAAATCCCGCCGACCTGCGGAAAGTCCCCGATATAAGTACAGATCGCAGGCGTAAGTACCGGTCTGCGGACCGGTGCCGGCGGTGGCGCGGATGGCCGGGGCGGCCGGGCCGGGACCTAGGGACAGCCGCCGCGCCCGGACTGGTAATTCCTCAGGGCCTAGGGGCTCCGGAGCCCCTAGGCGCCATTGGACACGACGGGTGAGTACCGGGACCGGAGAAGAGAACCGGTACTCAGGCGGGCCCGGCTAAGCCGCCGGGGGCCGCGTTTCCGCTCCCCCCGGCGGCGCCGGTCCGGCGCTTCACTCCCCTGACGCGCGCGGCAGGGAAACGCCCTGCCAGCCATTAAGGAAGCTCCGCACCTCGCTCTCGCTGTAACGGCGGTGGCCGCCGGGGGTGCGGATGGACGAAAGCTTGCCCCCCCGCGCCCACCGGGTGACGGTCTTGGGGTCGACGCGAAGCATCGCGGCGACCTCGGCCGGGGTAAGCAGGCGGTTGTCCGGCTTGATCTGGGTTCGCACGACTGCAGTCCTCTCTCACGCTCGGGGGTAGCGGCCAGTTCACTTAAAGTGACGATAGGTGAGCGTTACTGACCGAGAACGCTCAATCACAGGATGTCACACCCCCCTCGGATTTGCGCCTCTTCCGGAGAACAGAGGAAGAAATTCTTCTCCCTCCAGCGGAATGGCCCCGCAAGCAGGACGCGACGTACAGTCTGGCGGTTTACTCGCGGAGCGTGTCAAGGCGGACACTCAATGTCGCAGTTAAGGCGCACTAATGTCGCAGCTCTGGGTAACCGGAGGTAGACGGCCTGCGAGCACGGCCATTCACGGAAGGGCGCCGGGCGCAACCCCGGAATCAGGGGCGCCCTGGTCAGCGCGCCGGCGGGGCGTCCGGCCCCGGGTGGGTCAGCGCAGGTCGCCGTTGAGCATGCCGGCCGTCGCGGCCGGCACCGACACCAGGCCGAGCTCGGCCGGGTTGCTGAGCAGCGGGTGACAGGGCAGCGCGCGCACGGTGTAGCCGAACGGCCCGGGCTCGCCCAGCTCGGCCTCGCCGACGTAGCGGGCCGCGCCGTCGGGCGCGCTGCCGTCCAGGGTCAGCGGCCGCCGCACCGGGTCGATGATCTCGTCGGAGTCGCCGGCCGGGCCGTAGATGACCTCGACGGTCACGTCCTGCGGCGAGAGCCCGCCCAGCGCGACGCTGGCCCGGATGGCCAGGCGGCCGCCCGGCACCAGGTCGGCGTCGTCCGCCTCGACGTGCTCGATGCGGACGCCGGGCCAGGCCGCCACGACCCGGCGCTTCCACGCGGCCAGCTCGCGCGCCCCGGCGGCGGCCTCGTCCCCGGCCGCAGAACCGGCCGGGACCGCCGGGCGCGCGGCGCCGGTCCCGCCCGCGCCGGAAGCAGCAGCCGGGTCCGGGTCGGAGGCGGCCAGGGCGGAGGAGGCCCGCGCGGCCGGGACGTACAGCTCGGTCACGTACTGCCGGACCATCCGGGTGGCCTGCGCCTTCGGGCCGAGGGTGCGCAGCGTGTGGGCCACCATCTCCAGCCAGCGCTGCGGCCCGCCCTCCCCCGCGCCGTCGTAGAACAGCGGCGCGACCGACTGGCCGAGCAGGTCGTACAGCGCCGCCGCCTCCAGCTCGTCGCGGCGGGCCGGGTCGCCGACCCCGTCGGCCGACGGGATGGCCCAGCCGTTGGCCCCGTCGAACCACTCATCCCACCAGCCATCCAGCACCGACAGGTTCAGGCCGCCGTTCAGCGCCGCCTTCATGCCCGAGGTGCCGCACGCCTCCAGCGGCCGGAGCGGGTTGTTGAGCCAGATGTCGCAGCCCTGCACCAGCGTGTTGGCCATGGCCATGTCGTAGTCGGGCAGGAACACGATCCGGTGCCGGACCCGCGGGTCGTCGGCGAACTTGACCATCTGCTGGATGAGCAGCTTGCCGCCCTCGTCGGCCGGGTGGGCCTTGCCCGCAAGGACGATCTGCAGCGGCCGGTCGGGATCCAGCAGCAGCTCGGTCAGGCGCACCGGGTCGTGCAGCATCAGCGTCAGCCGCTTGTACGAGGGCACCCGCCGGGCGAACCCGATGGTCAGCACGTTCTCGTCCAGCACGCTGTCGATCCAGATGAGCTCGGCGTCGGAGGCGCCGCGCTGGCGCCAGGAGGCCCGCAGCCGCTCCCGGGCCTCCGCCACCAGCCGGGCGCGCAGCAGCCGCCGGATCTCCCAGACCCGCTCCGTGTCGGCCGCCACCCGCTCCCACGACGCCACGTCGTCGGCCAGGTCCCAGGACGAGGCGCCGGCCTCGTCGGAGCTGGCGCGGGCCAGGCGGAGGATCTCCGGGGCCACCCAGCTCGGCGCGTGCACGCCGTTGGTGACCGACCCGATCGGCACCTCGGCGGTGTCGAAGCCGGGCCACAGGCTCTGGAACATCTCCCGGCTGACCTCGCCGTGCAGCAGGCTGACGCCGTTGACCCGCTGGGCCAGGCGCATGCCCATGACGGCCATGTTGAACACCGCCGGGTCGCCGCCGGCGAAGCTCTCGGCGCCGAGCGCGAGTACCTGGCCGGTGTCGGCCTGGCCGGCGAACTGGCGCGCGACCAGGTCGACCGGGAACCGGTCGATGCCGGCCGGCACCGGGGTGTGGGTGGTGAAGACGGTGCCCGCCCGGCACATCTCCAGGGCCTCGTCGAAGGCCAGGCCGCGCTCCATGTACTCCCGGATGCGCTCGACGCCCAGGAAGCCGGCGTGGCCCTCATTGGTGTGGAAGACCTGCGGCTCGGGGTGCCCGGTGGCGGCGCAGTAGGCCCGGACGGCCCGTACCCCGCCGATGCCGAGCAGCAGCTCCTGGCGCAGCCGGTGGTCAGTGCCGCCGCCGTAGAGCCGGTCGGTCACCTCCCGCAGCGTCGGCTCGTTCTCCTCCACGTAGGAGTCCAGCAGTAGCAGCGGCACCCGCCCGACCTGGGCAATCCAGACCTGCGCGACCAGCTCTGCGCCGTCGGCCAGGGCGACCGGGATCCGCACCGGGGCGCCGGCCGCGTCCCGCAGCAGGGTCAGCGGCAGGCCGTTGGGGTCGCTGGCCGGGTAGCGCTCGGCCTGCCAGCCCTCGGCCGACAGCGACTGGGTGAAATAGCCGTGCCGGTACAGCAGGCCGACGCCGATGAGCGGGACGCCCAGGTCGCTGGCCGCCTTCAGGTGGTCGCCGGCCAGGATGCCCAGCCCGCCGGAGTACTGCGGCAGCGCCGCGGTGATCCCGTACTCAGGGGAGAAATAGGCCACCGCCGCCGGCCCGCCGGCCGTGCCGTCCTGGCCGGTCTCCTGGTACCAGCGCGGCCCGGCCAGGTAATCCCGCAGGTCATCCGCGGCGTCATCCAGCGTCCGCAGGAACCGCCGGTCGGCGGCGAGCCTGGTCAGCCGTTCCTGCGGGACCCGGGCCAGCAGCCCGGCGGGCTCGCCGCCGGAGCGCTCCCAGGCCGCCGGGTCGATCGACGCGAAGACCGCCCGGGTCTCGGCGTGCCAGGACCAGCGCAGGTTGAGCATCAGGCCGCGCAGCGGGGTCAGCTGCTCGGGCAGGACGGGGTTGATCGTGAAACGGCGGATGGCTCTCACGTGCAGTGACCCTAATGCCCGCGGCCCGGTGACCGGAACCTAGGCCCGCCGAGCCGGCCCCGTCACCGGGCTTGATGCGGATGGCGCAATAACTTCCTAGCGCGCAGTACTTGCGTAACGCGCAAGCAAGTGGGTACAGTCAGGACCATGACACCGGCACCGCCCGCTAGCCGGCGAACCGAAAGGATCACTGTGATGCTGCTTCTCATCCGCGTCCGCTACCCCGCCCTGGCCAGCGTCCTCGGCCTCCTGTCCGGCTTCGCGTTCATCGCCTACGGCATCGCCGCCCACCACCCCGCGGTCGCGATCTTCAGCGCCGCCACGACCGCCCTGTCGGTCTTCCAGCTGCGCCGCGGCCCGCGCGCCCGCACGGGCGCCACGCCCGCCAAGTAACCCCCGCGCCGCCCTTGACGGGCAGATCCGCAGGCCAGCGCCATCCGGCGCACCCCGGTGCGGGGTAGTGCGTGACTTTCGGGTATCCCGCCTGCTTTGCTTCGCGATGGCCGGGTAGCTTCTGAGCGTGATCGGCAGAATCCCCATCCTCGACGTGCAGCCCTCCGTCCAGTGCGGCCGTTACCCGGCCAAGGCCGTCCCCGGCGAAACGGTGCTGGTCACCGCCACCGTCTTCCGCGAGGGCCACGAGATGCTCGGGGCGGGCGTGGTCCTGCGAGATCCGCGCGGCGCGACCCGCCCGCCGGTGCTGATGCGGGAGCTCGCGCCGGGCACCGACAGTTACGGGGCCGAGGTCGCGGCGGACGGCGTGGGCCTGTGGCACTTCCGCGTCGAGGCCTGGGGCGACCCGGTCGCCAAGTGGTACAGCGACGCCGGGATCAAGGTGCCGATCGGCCAGGACGCCGAGCTGATGCTGGCCGAGGGCGCGCTGCTGATGCGCCGGGCGGCCAGCAGCATCCGGCTGCCGCGCGGGGCGGTCCCGGCCCAGGTCCACGCGGCCCGCGCGGCGCGGGTCGTGCTGAACGACACCGCGAAGCGGCTGGCCGACGCGGGCACCACCCCGATGGACCGGCTCGCGGCGGCGACGCTGCCGCTGGTGACGGACGTGCTGCGCCGGTACCCGCTGCGCGAGCTGGTGACGCGATCCCGGTTCAGCCCGCTGATCGTGCACCGGGAGCGGGCGCTGTACGGCGCCTGGTACGAGTTCTTCCCGCGGTCGGAGGGCGCCCGGGTCGACCCGGAGCGGCTCCGGCCGCCGGAGTCCGGCTCGCTCAAGACGGCCGCGGGCCGGCTGGACGCCGTAGCGGAGATGGGCTTCGACGTCGTCTACCTCCCGCCCGTCCACCCCATCGGCCAGCTCAACCGCAAGGGCGGCAACAACACGCTGACCGCCGGGGCGGACGACCCGGGCTCGCCCTGGGCCATCGGCTCGGCCGAGGGCGGGCACGACGCCATCCACCCCGACCTGGGCACCATGCCCGACTTCGACGCGTTCGTGAGCCGGACGCGGGAGCTGGGCATGGAGGTCGCGATGGACCTGGCCCTGCAGACGGCGCCCGATCACCCGTGGGTGACCGAGCACCCGGAGTGGTTCACGACCAAGGCCGACGGCACGATCGCCTATGCCGAGAATCCGCCCAAGAAATATCAGGACATTTACCCTCTTAACTTCGATAACGACCCGGCCGGCATTTACGCGGAGGTCCTGCGGGTCGTCCGGCAGTGGATGGATCACGGCGTCCGGATTTTCCGGGTGGACAACCCGCACACCAAGCCCCTGCCGTTCTGGGAAAGGCTGCTGGCCGAGGTCGCGCGCACCGACCCGGACGTGATCTTCCTGGCCGAGGCCTTTACCCGGCCCGCCATGATGCGCGCCCTGGCCACCATCGGGTTCCACCAGTCATATACGTACTTCACCTGGCGCAATAGCCGCGAGGAGATCACCGAGTACCTGCAGGAGCTGTCCGGGCCGGCCTCGGCCTACATGCGCCCGAATTTCTTCGTCAACACCCCCGACATCCTCTCGGAGTACCTGGCCCACGCGGGCCTCAGCGCGTTCCGGGTGCGGGCCGTGCTGGCCTCGATGCTGGCCCCGTCGTGGGGGGTGTACGCCGGGTTCGAGCTGGGCGAGAACGTGCCGCTGGTGCCGGGCAGCGAGGAGTACCTGGACTCGGAGAAGTACGCCTACCGGCCGCGCGACTGGGACCGCGCCCGCCAGCTGGGCCTGGGCCTGGCGCCGCTGCTGACCCGGCTGAATGCCATCCGGCGCGCCCACCCCGCCCTGCACCAGCTCCGCAACTTGCGGTTCCATTACCCCAACAACCCGCAGATCCTGTGCTTCTCCAAGAGCTGGCGGCCGCCGGCGGGCGGCGGCGGGGATACCGTGATCGTCGTGGTGAACCTCAACCCGGACCAGCCCCAGGAGGCGATGATCTGGCTGGACGGGCCTGCCCTCGGCGCAGACGTCGCCGCCGGGTTCCGGGTCACCGACGAGCTCACCGGCGAGCAGTATCAGTGGGGACAGGAAAACTACGTGCGGCTCGACCCGGCCGTCGCGCCCGCTCATATTTTCTCGGTCTCCTATTAGCGCGTAACGTAACGGACAGGCAACGCAGCCCCCGCCCCGCCCGCAATTAGCTACCGTCTCGCTGCACCAGCCAGGCGGAGCGGTAGCGACCACCGAAAGCAGCAGGAGAACTGCGTGATGCAGCCCACGCATGATGCCCTCAGCGGGTCGCAGCCGCCGGAGTTCCACGCCAGCACCACCACCGCCCCGGTTGAGCCCGTCCCCGATTCCTTCTCCTTCGAGACGCCGCGGGATCCGCAGTGGTACAAGCGCGCCGTCTTCTACGAGGTCCTCATCCGGGGCTTCCAGGACGCCACCGGGGACGGCACCGGCGACCTGCGCGGCCTGATCTCGCGCCTGGACTACCTGCAGTGGCTGGGCATCGACTGCATCTGGCTGCTGCCCATCTACAGCTCGCCGCTGCGCGACGGCGGGTATGACATCTCCGACTTCACCCAGATCCTGCCCGATTACGGCACGATCGGGGACTTCGTCGAGCTGGTCGAGCAGGCCCACAAGCGCGGCATCCGGGTCATCGCCGACCTGGTCATCAACCACACCTCCGACGCCCACCCGTGGTTCCAGGCATCCCGCTCCGACCCGGACGGCCCGTTCGGCGACTTCTACGTGTGGTCCGACACCGACGACCGGTACGCCGGCGCGCGCATCATCTTCGTCGACACCGAGCAGTCGAACTGGAGCTACGACCAGGTCCGGGGGCAGTACTACTGGCACCGGTTCTTCTCCCACCAGCCCGACCTGAACTATGAGAACCCGGCCGTCCAGGACGCCATCCTCGAGGTGCTGCGGTTCTGGCTCGACCTGGGGATCGACGGCTTCCGGCTGGACGCGGTGCCCTACCTGTACGAGCGCGAGGGCACCAACTGCGAGAACCTGAAGGAGACGCACGAGTACCTGAAGCGGGTCCGCTCCGAGGTCGACCGGCTCTACCCCGACCGGGTGCTGCTGGCCGAGGCCAACCAGTGGCCGGGCGACGTGGTCGAGTACTTCGGCGA
>FSXZ01002446.1_pt1 | contig 11274 bp, 10 predicted proteins | sample 1638121 | NCBI WGS metagenome assembly FSXZ01 (sample SAMEA3914788, study PRJEB12502) | metagenome | biome: forest; material: soil | place: Canada | collected 2011-07-03 | depth 0.1 m
CGGCGAGATCGTGCAGCTCGCGCGCTGGCAGCTGATCGAGTTTGTCCGCATCAGTCATGCGCCGACCTTACCGGCCGGCCCGACCCCGCCCGCCCTGGACCGCCCTCAGGGTGACAGCCGGTGCCGGTCACGCGGGAACAGGGTCACCTCGCGGATGTTGGCCGCCCCGGTCAGCCGCGCTGTCCAGCGCTCCAGCCCGATGGCGAACCCGCCGTGCGGCGGCATCCCGTGCTCGAACACCTGCAGGTAGCTCGCGTACGGCGCCGGGTCCTCGCCCCGGCTGGCCAGTGCCGCCACGTAGTCGCCGTGCTCGTGCAGCCGCTGCCCGCCGGTGACCAGCTCCTGCCCGCGGAACAGCAGGTCGAAGCCGTTGGAGTAGCCCGGGCGCCGGGGGTCCGGGTGGGTATAGAACGGCCGCTTGCTCATCGGGTAGCCCGTCACGAACAGGAAGTCGCTGCCGAACTCGCGCCGCGCCCACGCGCCCAGCCACCGCTCGTCGGCCGGCGCCAGGTCCGGCTCGCCCCGCGGGTCCCAGCCAGCCTCGCCCGCGATCAGCTCCTGGGCCGCCGTGAAGTGGATGTCCGGGATCCCGGCGGGCACGTCCGGCAGCACCAGCCCGGGAACTTCCCTGGCGAAACGGGGTTGTCCCCGGACCGCCGCCGCCATGCCGCTGATCACGTCCCGGAGGACGGCCATGACGTCGCGGTGGTCGCGGATGAACCCCAGCTCAGCGTCCAGGCTGGTGTACTGGGCCAGGTGCCGCGCCGTGTCGTGCGGCTCGGCCCGGAACACGGGCCCTACCTCGTAGACCCGCTCGAACACCCCGACCATGGCCTGCTTGTAGAACTGCGGCGACTGGGCCAGGTAGGCCGGCCGGCCGAAGTAGTCGAGGCCGAATACGCTGGCGCCCGACTCGGTCGCGGACGGCACGATCTTCGGCGTGAATATCTCGGTGAAGCCCCGGGCGTCGAGGGCGGCCCGGAACCCGGCCACGCTGGCCGCGGCGATCTCGAAGCCGGCCCGCAGGACCGGGTGCCGCAGGCTAGTCGGCGCGCTGTCCAGGATCGCGGGCAGGCCCGCGGTCACGGCCGGGCGGTACAGGTCGAACGGGGGCGGCGCGGCCGGCGCCGACAGCGGCGTGATCACCGGCCCGGTAATCTCCGCGCCGCCCGGCGCCTGCGGGCTGGCCGTCACCGTGCCCTCGACCTGCAGGACGGTTTCCTCCGGTATCGGCGGCCCGCCACCGGGCTGAACGACCTGAGCGAGGCCGGAGCGGTCCCGGATGACCAGGAACGTCACGGACTTGAGCTCCCGGCGGCGATGCAGCCAGCCGGAGATCATCACGTGCTCGCCGACCTGCGCAGGCAGGTCGGCGGCTAGGACACGGGAGATCATCACACTCCTTGCGGGATTGCGTGACCCCTTAGGAGTGCGGGCGAGAAGGGAACTCGCGGTGCCACCGCACTTTCGCCGCCGCCGGCCTGACCAGCGGCGGCCTCGTTCTGGCCCGGTGACGGGGGCCGGCCGGCAGGGCATCGGGCACGCCGCCGGGCGCGGCGGCCGTTCCTCCCCGCGCTCGGGAGGGTCTTCACGCCGGGCCGCGGGGCCGCCTTCTCAGCTTCCGGCGGCTCTCTGGCCTCCCGCGGTGCTCCGTGCTACTTGTCTCCGTCAGCGCGTTGCCGCCAGCCTAGCGGGGCGCGCCGGGCACCCGGCAAGCGAATTACCCTGTACTGGTGTACCTTCCCCCGAGCTTCACGTTCGCCGACCTCGCTGAGGTGGGCGCGTTCGTCGACGCCGCGCAGTCCGCTGACCTGGTCACCTTCGACGGCGGTAAGCCGGTCGCCACGCTGCTCCCGGTGATCTGGGACCGCCCGGCGCAGGCCGCCGAGGGCGACTTCGGCACGGTGCTCGGTCACCTGGCCATCGCCAACGACCAGTGGAAGACCGCCCAGCCGGGCGCGCAGGCGCTGGTGATCGTGCACGGGCCGCAGGCCTACATCTCGCCGGCCTGGTACGAGAGCACCGCCCGGCACGGCCGCACGGTGCCGACGTGGAATTACGAGCTGGTCCACCTGACCGGCCCGGTGACCTTCCACCACGACCCGGAATGGCTGCGGGAGATGGTCACCCGCCTGACCCGGCGGCACGAGGACGGGCGCGACCGGCCGTGGACGATGGCCGATGCCCCGCCGGATTACATCAGCGGCCAGCTGCGGGCCATCGTCGGCGTCGAGGTGGCCGTCACCACCGTGGAGGCCAAGCAGAAGCTGGGCCAGAACCGCGGCCGCGCTGACCAGGCCAGCGCCGCGGCCGGCCTGCGGGGCGAGCCCGGCCCCGGTCCGGCCGCCATCGCCGACCTGATGCTGGCTCACCTGTCCGAGGATGCGCCGGCCTGATCGGCCTTCTGGGCCCGGCCGTTCCCGGCGATCCGGGGCGGCCTACAGCGGGCAGCTGCCGCGGCCGTCGTCCTCGAGCTGCTCCAGCGGCCCGGCGGCCTGGCCGTCCCGGGCCTCAGCCTCGGCATGGCAGACCGCGGCCGCCGGGGAGGAGCTGACCTCCTCGACGCCGGCCGAGATGGCGCTGCTGATGGCGAAGAGCTGCTCCACCTGCACCGGCGTCAGCTGGTCGAAGATCACCCGGCGCACCTGCTCGACGTGATGGTGGGCGGCGGCGTCCAGGGCGGCGAAGCCCTCGTCGGTCAGCCGCGCGATCTGGCCGCGCCGGTCGGTCTCGCAGGCCATCCGCTCGATCCAGCCCCGCGCCTCGAGCCGCGCGACCGCATGGGACAGGCGGCTCTTGCTGGAGGTCGAGGCGTCCGCGAGCTGGGTCATCCGCAGTTCCCGGCCCGGCGCCTCGGATAGCCGGACGAGAATCTCGTAGTATCCGTGCGGGATGCCCGCGACGTGCTGCAGATGGGCGTCCAGCTCCGGGAACAGGCGGTTGCACGCATTGAGGAAAGCCCGCCAGGCCTGCTGCTCAGGCTCGGACAGCCACCGTGTCGGCGCCTGTTCCGCTACCAGGCCAGTCTGCTCCATGTGTGCAGTATAACCCAGATAGTTGAAAGCTTGACAATATCCGGGCCGCGGTGGTACTCGTTGAGTGTTCAATGAACGTCCTGACGGAGTCACCCCCGGACGGAATCACCTAGGAGCACATAATGACGGAACTCTCGACGTCCTCGATCCCGGGGTACGTAGCAGGCAAGTGGAGTATCGACCCGGTGCACACCGAGGTCGGGTTCACGGTGCGGCACATGATGGTCAGCAAGGTGCGCGGCCGCTTCAAGGAGTTCTCCGGCGAGATCGTCACCGGCGAGAACCCGGCTGACTCCTCGGTCACCGCCGACATCAAGACGGCCTCTTTCACCACCGACAACGAGCAGCGTGACGGGCACATCAAGTCCGCCGACTTCCTCGAGGCCGAGACCTGGCCGGACATGACCTACCGCTCGACGGGCGTCCGGTTCGAGGACGGCGACTTCTACGTCGACGGCGAGCTCACCCTCAAGGGCGTGACCAAGAGCGTCCCGCTCAAGCTGGAGATCAACGGCTTCGGCCCGGACCCGTTCGGCGGCACCAGGGCCGGCTTCACCGCGACTGGCGAGATCAACCGCCGGGACTTCAACGTGAACTTCAACTCGCCCATGGAGAACGGCGGCGTGGTTGTCGCTGACCGGGTGGCGCTTAACCTCGAGGTCGAGGCCGTCCTCGCCTCCTGAGGCACCGACCGCGCCGGGCGGGGTGCGGCGGCTGGATGGCCGACGCATCACCGCCGTGGCGCAGGTGCGGCTGCCGGGACAGCCGCACTACCCGCCCTGGCGTATACGCGGCTACCGGGGGCAGCCGCAGCGCCACCCGGCACTCGCGCCGCCGCTGCGCGCCAGCGGCGGCGCCGGCCCGCCGGCCGGCTTGCCCTGGCCGGCGGGCTTTTCGCGTGCCCGGCCCGCGGCCAGCGCGCCCGTCCGGGCCGGGCCCGGGCGGCGGCCCCGGCCGGCGGCGCGTCTGGGCGGGCTGGCGGGGTGGCCGGGCCTGGGGGTTCAGCCTCGGGCCGGCCGGGCATTCTCCCTGGCGGGGACACCGGGGCTCAGGAGCGGGCCGAGCCCAGCCAGGACGAGGAAGTCGCGGGGGTCATGGGGGCATCGGGGGTAAGCCAGGCGGTCCGGCGCGGTCCGCCGCGGTCAGGACCGGGACCGGGGAGCTCGGGCGGCCAGCCGTCCGCGCGGACCCGGGCGGTGCTGCTGGAGTACGCGGCGGGCCAGCTGCTCCCGCCCGGCACGGAGCGGGACGCGCTCGGCGCCGTGCTGGAGCGGATCGCGGCCGACCTGGGCGCGCGGGCGGCGCTGGTCGTCGCGCCGGGGTCAGCGCTGCCGCTGGGCGAGGAGGCGGCCTACCCGGCTGAGATCCGCAACGACCTGGTCCTGCTCGCCCAGGTCCGGTCGGCCTGGGCCGGCCACGGAGCCCGCGCCACGGCCAGCGGCCACGCGTTCCAGGTTGATCTGGACTCTGGGCGCCGCCGGGTCGGCCTCCTGGTCGTCCCGGCCGAGCCCGATGAGGCCCAGCGGCCGTGCGCGCTCGCCCTGGTCGGCGACACCGCTCGCTGGAAGGCGGGCGCCCGGTCCACGCTCAAGTCGCTGGCCACCATGGTGGCTGTCCTGCTGCGCCAGGATGCCGCCGCCCGGGATGTCGCGGCCTGGGATGCCGGCGCGCGGGCACCGGCCCGCCCGGCGCCCGGCCGCGCTGCGTATCCCGGCGCGGGGCCGCGCCCCGGCCGGATCCCGCACCCCGCCCGGCCCGGCCGCCCGGTGCCGCCGCCGCCCGGCGAGATCCTGCCCGACACCGGCGACGCCCTGGCCCGGGCGCTGGTGGCCGGCGGGCCCTCGGCGATCGTCGCCGTCGACGCCAACCGCCGCGTCCGGGAGTTCAACCCGGCGGCCGAGGAGCTCTTCGGCCGCAGCCGCGCCGACACCCTGGGCCGGGACATGCCCGAGACGCTCGTTCCCGAGCGTTACCGGCAGCAGTTCGTGGACGCCATGGCCGGCTACCTGGCCACGGGGGAGAAGCGCAGCATGACCGGGCCGTTCCGGCTCCGCGCGCTGCGCGCCGACGGCACCGAGCGGCCGGTCGACCTCACGCCCATGCCGGTCACGGTGGCGGGCGAGACGTTCTTCTTCGGCTTCCTGCGCGACGCCACGGAGCTGGAGACCGTCACCACGGCGCTGGCCGAGGGCGACGCCCGGTTCGGCCTGCTATCGGACCTGGCCCCGGTCGGGATCATGCAGTCCGACGCCGACGGCACCTGCCGGTTCGTGAACGACAAATGGTGCGAGATGGCCGGGATCCCGCCCGCCAGCGTCATCGGCCGGAACTGGCGCACGACCATCCACCCGGACGACGTCGAGAAGATCGACGCCATGCGGCGCGAAAGCAGCGGCCCGGAGGAGCTGGCCACGGACTGCCGGCTGCTGACCGCGTCCGGCGGCGAGGTGTGGGTGCACGCCGTCGTCCGCCGGATCGTAGACCGGAACGGGCAGCTCCTCGGCCGGGTCACCGCGCTGACCGACGTGGATCACCGCCACCGGGACGAGGAGGCCCAGGAACGAGACCGCCGGAGGCTGAGCGAGCAGAACAGCGAGCTGAAGGACCTGAACGAGGCCCGGCTGCGGTACCTGGCCACGGTCTCGCACGAGCTGCGCTCGCCGCTGACGTCGGTGGTCTCCTTCGCCGAGCTCATCCGGCTCGAGAACGCCAGCCTCACCCCGGACGCGGCCGAGTACCTGGACATCATCCAGCGCAACGCCGAGCGGCTGCTGCGGGTGGTGGGTGACCTGCTGGACCTCAGCAGCCTGGAGGAGGGCGTCGCCCACCTGGACCTGCAGCCCGTCTCGGTGCCCACGGTCGCCCTCGAGTCCGTCCGTACCGGCTGGGGCATCGCCGCGGTCGACGGGATCAGGCTGGACATCTCCGCCCAGGAGGGGCCGGAGGTCCGGGCGGACGAGACGCGGCTCCAGCAGGTCCTGGACAACCTCATCTCGAACGCGGTCAAGTTCACCAGCGCCGGCGGCCGGGTCGAGGTCCGGGCCACCCATGACGACCGGGAATGGCGGATCGACGTTGCCGACTCCGGCATGGGCATCCCGCCGGACGAGGTCGACCAGCTGTTCGACCGGTTCTTCCGGGCCTCCAACGCGCGCCATGCCGCGGTGCCCGGCTCCGGGCTCGGCCTGCCGACGGCCAAGGTCATCACCGAGCTGCTTGGCGGCCGGATCGAAGTCGCGAGCACGATCGGCACGGGCACCACGTTCTCCGTCTTCCTCCCGATCGGGTCATGACCGGGCCGGTCCTCGTCATTGAGGATGAACCGGACATCGCGCGCGCCGTCGCGGCGGTGCTGGCGTCCGGCGGGCTCGAGGTGCTGACGGCGGGGGACGGCCGGGCCGGGTTGCGGTCCTTCCACACCGGGCGCCCGGCCCTGGTCCTGCTCGACATCGGCCTGCCGGTCCTGGACGGCTGGGCCGTGCTGGACCGGATCCGGGAGCTGAGCAACGTGCCCGTGCTCATCCTCACCTCGCGCAGCCTGGAGGCCGACAAGGTGCGCGGGCTGCGCGCGGGCGCCGACGACTACGTCACCAAGCCGTTCGGCAACGCCGAGCTGCTGGCCCGCGTAGAGGCGCTGCTGCGCCGCAGGCCGGCCGCCGCGGAGCCCGCGGGCGACGTCTACGACGACGGCCTGGTCCGGGTGACGTTCGGCGGCCGCGAGGTCCGGGTGGCCGGCCGCCCGGTCAGCCTGACGCCGATCGAGTTCCGGCTCCTGGCCGCGGTGGTGCGGCACCCGAACCAGATCCTGTCTCCGGACCAGCTGCTGGCCCAGGCGTGGCAGGACCCGGCCGGGGTGGGCCCGGACCGGGTCAAGTTCGCGGTCATGCGGCTGCGCCGCAAGCTCGGGCCCGACGGCGCTGACGGCCGGATCGAGGCCGTGCGCGGCTTCGGCTACCGCTACCGCCGGCCGGCCCGGTCAGCCCAGTAACGCAACCGGACTGCTACCGCCGGCACGTTCGCCGGCCGTCCTCGCGGTCATAACTAGGACGTAGAGGTGAGTACCTGCGCACGCTACGCTGCCGGGGGGTCAGTCATGAGCGGTGAGTACCAGCCCACGCCCGCTGTCCGCATCCTCCTGGTGGAGGACGACCCGGACACCGCGCGGTTCATCCTCCACGTGCTGCGGACCCGCGCTGGCTTCGAGGTCGAGCACGCCGAGAGCCCCGCCGTCGCGCTGCCCCGGCTCGCCGCCGAGCGGTGGAATCTGCTCATCACCGACGTGGAGATGCCCGGCATGACGGGCATCGAGCTGCTTGAGGCCGTGCGCCGGGTGGCGCCGGACCTGCCGGTCATCGTCGTCACGGCGCACGTCACCGTGGATAACGCGGTCGGCGCGCTGCGCGGGCGGGCCGACGAGTTCCTGCGCAAGCCGCTGCGGCCGGACGCGCTCATCCAGACGGTGAACGACCTGCTGGCCCGCAAGCGCGCCGCGCACGAGATCGTCCTGGCCGTGGGCGCCCATCCCGACGACATCGAGATCGGCTCGGCCGGCACCCTGCTCGCGCACCGCGCGGCCGGGCACGAGATCGCGGTCCTCACCATGAGCCGCGGCGCCCGCGGCGGCCCCGACGACGCGCGCGCCGGCGAGGCGCGGGAGGCGGCCCGGCTGCTGGGGGCGTCGCTGTACCTGGAGGAGATGGAGGACACCCGGATCAGCGAGTCGGACCCGACGATCGGTGCCATCAGCGCCGTCATCGCCGAGGTCAAGCCGACCATGCTGTACACGCACTCCATCCACGACGTGCACCAGGACCACCGGAACACCCACCGGGCCGCGATGGTGGCCGCCCGCGGGGTCGGCTCGGTGTTCTGCTTCCAGTCCCCGTCGGCGACGGTGGACTTCCGGCCGAACCGCTTCATCGACATCGAGGAGCAGATCGCCGGCAAGCTGGCCGCCATCAACGCCTTCGCCTCCCAGGCCTCCGTGCGCCTGTACCTCGAGCCGGACCTCATCGAGGCCACGGCCCGGTACTGGTCGCGCTACGGAGCCAGCCGCTACGCCGAGGCCTTCGAGGTGGTGCGCGATCACGCGTCGGGCCCGGCCAGCCCGACCACCATCCGCGCCGTGACCGACCACGTCTTTCCCCAGGCCGGGCCGGCCATGGAGGTGGGCCATGCTTCGTGACCAGCCCGGCGACATCGGCGTGCTGGTCACCGGCGCGGGCGGGCCGGCCGCCATCGCCGTGCTCAAGTCGCTGCGCGCCGATCCCTCCGTCCGGCTGATCGCCGCGGACATGGACGGCTGGGCCGCGGGCCTGTACCTCGTCCCGGCCGCCGACCGTGTCGTGATCCCGGCGGGCGACGCCCCCGGCTTCGCCGGGGCCATGCTGGCCTGCTGCCAGGACGTGGGCGCAGATGTCCTCATCCCGACGGTCGACTCCGAGCTGCGGCCGCTGGACGCGGCGCGGCCGGACTTCGAGCGGGCCGGCGTCGCCCTGATGCTGGCCCCGGCCCGCGCACTGGCGCTGACCCTGGACAAGCTGGCCCTGGCCCGGGCGTGCGCCGGCGTGGTCCGGGTCCCGCGGACCGAGTGCCTGGATGAGGCCGTCGACCCGGCGTCCTGGACCTACCCGGTGGTGGTTAAGCCGCGCACCGGCAGCGGCTCCCGCGACATCACCGCCATCGTGTCGGCCGATGAGCTCAAGGTGGCCCTCACCACGGCCGCGCCCGGCTCGGGCTTCCTCGTCCAGGAGTACCTGCCGGGCGAGGAGTACTCGATCGACATCCTGGCCGATACCGACGGCCGGGTGGTAGCCGGCGTGCCGCGAGTCCGGGCCCGGGTCGACGCCGGCGTCTGCGTGGCCGGCCGGACCCTGCACGACCGCGAGCTGGAGCGCTTCGGCGCCACGGTCGCGGCCGCGGTCGGCCTCGCCTACATCGCCAACGTGCAGGTCCGCCGCGATGCTGACGGCGAGCCCGCATTGCTGGAAGTGAACCCGCGGGTCCCCGGCTCGCTGTCGCTGACCATCGCCTCGGGCGTGGACATGCCGCGGCTGGCCCTGGACGCCCTGCGCGGCCGCCCGCTGCCCGAGCACGCCGAGTTCGTCGAGAAAGCCATGGTCCGCTTCCTCGACGAGCGGTTTCTCGACCTGTCGGAGATCTCCGAGACCGTCGCGTGAACGACTTCAGGTGGGGCCTGACCGCGCTGGTCATCGCGGGCGCCCTGCCGCTGATCGTGGCCAGCTACCAGTTCCTGATGATCGGCTGGCACTTCCGGCGCCTGCACTACAGCCGGTGCGCCCCGATCTTCCCGCGCACCGCGATCCTGATACCCGCCTGGAACGAGGCCGCCGTGATCGCCTCGTCCGTGGACCGGCTCATGCGCCTGTCGTACCCGCCGGACCGGCTGCGGGTCTTCGTCATCGACGACGCCAGCACGGATGAGACACCCCAGGTCGCGCAGGCCAAGGCCGCTGAGTATCCCGGCCGGGTGTTTCACCTGCGCCGGGAGGTGGGCGGCCAGGGCAAGGCGCACACGCTGAACCATGGCCTGGCCGAGGTCCTGTCCGACAACTGGATGCAGGCCGTCCTGATCATGGACTCCGACGTCATCTACGAGCCGCCGTCGCTGCGGCGGATGACCCGCCACCTCGCCGATCCCGGGGTCGGCGCGGTGACCGCCTACATCAAGGAGGGCAGCCGGCCCGGCAACTACCTCACCCGGTTCATCGGGTACGAGTACATCACCGCGCAGGCCGCCGCGCGGCGCAGCCAGAACGTGCTCGGCGCGGTCGCCTGCCTGGCCGGCGGCGCGCAGCTGCACTCGCGGGCCAACATCGAGGCCCTCGGCGGCCGGATCGACACCAGCTCCCTGGCCGAGGACACCATCACGACGTTCCGGACCCAGCTGCGCGGCGCCCGGGTGATCTTCGAGCCGCACGCCGTCGTCTGGGCCGAGGAGCCGGGCACCATCAACGGGCTCTGGAAGCAGCGGCTCCGCTGGGGGCGCGGGAACCTGCAGGTCACCCGGCGGTTCGCCCGCGTGTGGTTCCGGATGGACAAGGGGCACCGGCTCGGCAGCACCCGGTTCGGGCTGTTCTGGTTCACCCTGCTGCTGCAGCCGGTCTTCCTGATCTGCGCGTCGGCCTCGCTGGTCACGCTCTACTACATCGACGCCCCGCTGGCCTGGGACGCGTTCCACGCGCTGTGGATCGTCAATGTCCTGACTTATGTCTTCATCACGCTGTTCGCGCTGCTCATCGACCCGGAAACGGGGCGCCGCGTCTGGCGCGAGGCGATCCTGTTCCCCGGCCTGGTCAGCCTGCTCATCATGCTGACGGTCATCATCCCGGGTCCGCTGCGCTACCTGACGGATCACGGGCTGAGCCTGATCGGCGCCTCGGGCGTGCGCCATTACGGTGCCGAGTTCGAGCTGTTCATCTATGCCTGGCTGGCCGGCTCGATGCTCGTCGCCTACCTGGCCAAGGTGGCCGAGAACCACCTGCCCCACCGCGCCGGGGCCATCCTCAGCGGGGCGCTCGTCTACATCGCCGGCTACGGCTCCCTGCTGTGCGCAGTGTCGCTCGCCGCCTACGTCAAGCAACTGCGGCACGCCGAGACCACGTGGGACAAGACCGAGAAGAGCGGGAAGATGGCTGTCTCCGTATGACCCGCCGGCCGCCGTCTCCGCCGGCCCCGCCGCCCCGGCCGCTGTCCCGCACCTTCGGGGGCGAGGTCCGCCGGGCCGTCGCCTACGAGCGCGGGCTGGCCCTGAAGGCCGTGCTGTGCGTGGCCGTGGTGGCGCTGATCATCGTGGCCGAGATCGTCTGGGGCTGAACCCGGCCGGGCCCGCCCGCGGCCTCGCCGTGTTTCCTCCGGGCCAGATACGACCTGCGCTATTGTGAACCGTTTCTTGGCGCGCGGAGGGGAAGCACTATGTCGCAGGACTCACCGGAGGACACGACCGGCTGGGCCACGCAGGCCGCCGGCGCCGGGCCAGACCGGCCGGTGTGGCCGCAGGCCGATCCGCGCGCCGAGCGCCCGGAGCCGGGCCAGTACGGGCCGCCTGCGGGCCAGTCACCCCGGCCGCAGGACGGCCCGCCCCAGTACGGCCAGCCGGCGCAGTACGGCGAGCAGCCCGGCCCGCCTCAGTACGGCCAGCCCCAGCCGGGCCAGCCTCAGTACGGCCAGCCCCAGTACGGCCAGCCCCAGTACGGCCAGCCCCAGTACGGCCAGCCCC
>FSXZ01000624.1_pt1 | contig 11237 bp, 12 predicted proteins | sample 1638121 | NCBI WGS metagenome assembly FSXZ01 (sample SAMEA3914788, study PRJEB12502) | metagenome | biome: forest; material: soil | place: Canada | collected 2011-07-03 | depth 0.1 m
CCACCGGCCACCCGAACAGGAGCACACCATGCAGAAGTTCCAGACCCCGGCCCCGGTCCGCACCGTCCTGGAGATCGCCGCCGGACGCGTCCAGCTGATCGCCGCCGACCGGACCGAGACCACGGTCGAGATCCGCCCGGCCAACCCGGCCAAGGGTCGCGACGTGAAGGCGGCCGAGCAGACCCTGGTCGAGTACGCCGACGGTGTCCTGCGGATCGGTACCGCCGAACCCAAGAACCAGTACTTCGGCCCCTCCGGCTCGGTGGAGGTCACCGTCCAGCTGCCGGCCGGCTCCCACCTCGAGGCCAAGACCGCCAGTTGCGAACTGCGCGGCGTCGGGCGCCTCGGCGAGGTCTCCTTCGTGGGCGCGTACCGCCAGATCAAGCTGGACGAGGCCGCGTCGGTGCGGCTGACCGCGGTCGACGGCGACGTCGAGGTCGGCCGGCTCGGCGGCCCCGCGCAGATCAGCACCGCCCGCGGCGCCATCCGGATCACCGAGGCCGGGCCCGGCGTGCTGGTGCTGCGCACCCAGATGGGCGAGATCACGGTCGGCGCCGCCGCGGGCGTCTCGGCCACGCTGGACGCGAGCACCGGGCGCGGCCGGATCGAGAACGCCCTGAAGAACGACGGCACCGTAGAACTCGAGATCCACGCCAGCACCGGCCAGGGCGACATCAGCGCCCGCAGTCTCTGACCGATGGGAGCACGGCACCGGCGGCGCACCCCGACCCCGAGTCGGCGTGCGCCGCCGCGTTCGTCTCAGGACTCTGGGCACAGCGCGGCGCCCGCCGACTCATGGGCTGCCGGTCGGCGGGCGCGCTGGGCCTCCCGCAGCAGGTTGAGGAGCGGGAGCGGGAGGCGGCGCGGCGGAACGGGGGGGAGGTTCCGCGCGCGCCTCGACGTCGTGTACCCGCGCTCCGGAATCGAAACGGGTCGGGTTTCGAGATTTCTCAGTCGGCCGCCGGCGCGTCGGCGCGGCCGGGGCGCAGCACCAGGATCGCGACCGCGAGCGCGGCCAGCAACAGCCCGACGCCGACGCTGAAGGCCACGTGGTAGCCGGCCATCAGCGCGTCCGGAGCGGGCTCGCCGCGCCGCAGCAGCGCGGCCGTGCGCGAGGCGGAGAGCGTGGTCAGCACGGCCGCCCCGGCGGCGGAGCCGAGCTGCTGGGTGGTGTTGTAGAGACCTGACACGAGCCCGGCGTCCTGCTCGCGCGCCGTGGACATGGCCAGGCCGGCCGCGGCGGGCATGGCCAGTCCGCCGCCGGAGATCAGCAGCATGGTCGGCAGCAGGTCGGCGGCGTACCCCGCGTGCACCGGCAGGTCGGGCAGCAGCGCGAGCGCGCCGATGAGCATGAGCAGACCGGCGATGAGCACCGTGCGCGGGCCGAATCGGGCGATGAGCCGGGCCGAGACGAGCAGCGCGGTGGCGCCGATGCCGACCGCGGCCGGGAGCATCGCCAGACCCGTCGCCGCCGCGCCGTACCCCAGCACGTGCTGCATCGCCAGCGAGACCACGATCTGGAAGGCGAACATCGCCCCGATCATCAGGATCTGCACGGCGTTCGCGCCGGCCAGGTTGCGCGAGCGCAGGATGCGCAGCGGCATCAGGGGCGTGGCCGCGCGTCCCTGGCGCGCCACGAAGCCGGCGATCAGCAGTGCGGCGAGCGTGCCGAGGCCGAGGGTGCGCACCGAGGTCCAGCCGTACTGCGTGGTGCCCACCACCGCGTAGATGCCGAGCATGAGCCCCGCGATGATCAGCAGCGCCCCGGACGTGTCCGTGCCCGCCTTCAGGCCCAGGCCGCGATCGTTCGGGATCATCCGCGCGCCCAGCAGGATCGTGGCCAGGCCTATCGGCAGGTTGATATAGAAGATCCAGTGCCAGCTCAGGCTTTCGGTGAGCACGCCGCCGAGCACCTGGCCGAGCGAGGCTCCCGCCGCGCCGGTGAAGGAGTACACGCCGATCGCCTTGCCGCGCTGGGCCGGGCCGGTGAACAGCGTCACCAGGATGCCGAGGCTGACCGCGGCCACCGCCGCGCTGCCCACGCCCTGCGCGAACCGCGCGCCCACCAGCAGCGCCGGCGTGGTCGCGGCCCCGGCCAGCGCGGAGGCGGCCACGAAAAGACCGATCCCGCCCAGGAACATCCGCTTGCGCCCGAGCAGGTCGCCGAGCCGCCCGGCGAACAGCAGCAGTCCGCCGAAGGCGAGCAGGTACGCGTTCATCACCCAGCTGATCCCGGCGGTGGAGAAGCGCAGTTCGTTCTGGATGGAGGGCAGCGCGACGGTGACGATGCTGCCGTCGAGCACCGTCATCAGTCCGCCGCCGGCGATCGCGGCCAGCGCGAACCTCCCGCGCCGGTCGAATCCGGACCGCGCCGGCGGCGCGGGCTCCGGGCGCTGGGGACGGTCGGGATTCTCGGTGCTCTCGACGGAGGGAGCGGTGACGGTGGGCATGAAGGGCTCCGGCTCTCTGGGCGGACTGCGGCGGCGACTCCTGCCGCCGTTCTGATTCGACGGTAGCAGATAGTTTCGTAACGGACTATCCCCAAGAAGAAGATCCGCTTCAGTGCGTCCGTGCGGTATGCTGGACCCATGACCTCCCTCGCCCCGAGCCGATCCGCGGGCGCCGCCCCCGCCCGGGGCGGTGTGCCCGACCTCTCCTTCCTGCTCGACCACACCGGCCACGTCCTGCGCACCCGGATGGCCGCCGCCCTCGGCGAGATCGGCCTGACCGCGCGGATGCACTGCGTCCTGGTCAAGGCGGCGGAACAGGAGCGCACCCAGGCGCAGATCGCGGAGCTCGGCGATATGGACAAGACGACGATGGTCGTCACCGTCGACGCCCTCGAGCAGGCCGGCCTGGCCGAGCGCTGCCCCGCCCCCACCGACCGGCGGGCCCGCATCATCGTGGTCACCCCGGCCGGCGCGGCGATGGCGAAGAAGAGCCAGGCGATCGTGGACCGCGTCCACCGTGAAGCCGTCGAATCCCTGCCCGCCCCGGCCCGCGCCGTCCTCATCGACGCGCTGACCGCCCTCGCCGACGGCCACCTCGCCCTCCCCGACGACGCGTCCGCCGGCGTCCGCCGCGCCCGGCAGTGAGCAGCGTCCTGAGCACAGAGCCCTGAGTATGGCCAGACGGCACGTCGAAGGGGCCTGCGACGTGTGTCGCAGGCCCCTTTGAGGAGGGTCGGATTACCTCGGGTTGAGTTCGGGCTCGACGAGGGTCGCGGCGGTCTCCGGCACGGTGACCTTGCGGGCCCGGCGGGTGCCGGCCAGGGCGACTCCGGCGCCGAAGAGGGTGACGGCGCCGATGCCGGTGAAGGCCAGGCCGAGGCCGATGACGAGGTCGGTGACTTCCCAGGCCTGGTAGGCGGAGAGCAGGGAGCCGCGCAGGGATTCACCCATGAACGCGGTCTCGCGCTCGCCGGAGAGCGTGGTCAGCGCCGCGGCGGGGGTGGCCTTGTCGGCTTCGGCGGCCAGATAGGCGGTGGAGACCTGGCTGTAGGTCTTGCCGCCGGTGGCCTCCTTGATGTGGGTCTCGATCATGTCGGAGAAGGCCTTGGCCTGCGGCCCGGTGGTGACCTCTCGTCCCGCGTAGCCGGCTTCGGCGGCGGGCAGTCCGGCTTTGGCGTCGGCCGGGAAGGTGATCTGCTGCGCGACGAGCTGGCTGGTGACCTGGTGCCGGCCGGAGATGCCGACGCCGAGCATGATCGGTCCGGCGACGAGCAGGGCCAGCCCGGTGGCGGCGGCGAGGTAGCGGACGAGGGCGTGGGCGGTGTGCAGCATGCGGATCGGTCCCTTCGGGCGGCCCGCGGGTCGGGCCTCCGGATCGCTGGCGGTGAACCTTCGAGCGGTACAGGGACACCATCCGCCCGGCCGGGCCGGCGCGCCCGAGGCGTGCGTCCCGCGTTCCGGCGGACCTAAGGCCCGACTTCGTCCCCCGGATTTCGGGACCTTCGGCCCGTGCCCGGGCGGGCGGCCTGCGCCTACGGTGGAGCCATGACGCAGCCGTCGCGCGATGCCGCCGGACCCATCCGGGTGTTCCTGCTCGACGACCACGAGGTGGTCCGGCGCGGGATCAAGGACCTGCTCGAGGTCGAGGGCGAGTTCGCGGTGGTCGGCGAGGCGTCCACCGCCGCCGAGGCGCTGGCCCGGGTGCCCGCGCTGAAGCCGGCCGTCGCGGTGCTGGACGTGCGGCTGCCCGACGGCGACGGGATCTCGGTCTGCCGCGACCTGCGCTCCGGGATGCCGCGGCTGGCCTGCCTGATGCTCACCTCGTTCTCCGACGACGAGGCGCTGTTCGACGCGATCATGGCCGGGGCCTCGGGCTATCTGCTCAAGCAGGTGTCCGGGACGGATCTGGTCGGCGCGGTGCGCACGGTCGCGGCCGGGGGTTCGCTGCTGGACCCGAAGCTCACCAACGCGGTGATGGCGCGGCTGCGCGCGGGGAACCGGAAGGACCCGCTGGCGGTGCTGACCGCGCAGGAGCGGCGGATCCTGGAGCTGATCGGGGACGGGCTGACCAACCGGCAGATCGGCGAGCGGATGTTCCTGGCCGAGAAGACGGTGAAGAACTACGTCTCCTCGCTGATGTCCAAGCTCGGGGTGGCGCGCCGGGTCCAGGCCGCTGTCCTGGTCTCCGAGCTGCGCAGCGGGCCGAATCGGGACCAAAGGCCCTAGGCCGCACCCGGCCGCGGGCGCAGCATCGGGATATGAGCACTTCGGATGAACACCCCCCGGCGGAGATTCCCCTGGCCCAGGCCCTGGCCCTGCTCACGCAGGGCGAGGTGGGTCGGCTGGTCTACACCCGGCGGGCGCTGCCCGCCATCACCCCGGTCAACTACGCGGTGCGCGAGCGTGCGCTGTGGATCTGGACCGCCTCCACGTCCTCGCTTGCCCAGGCCGTGCGCGGGGCCGTGGTCGCCTTCGAGGTGGACGAGATCGATCGCGAGACCCGATCCGGCTGGTCGGTCGTGGTGGTCGGCGTGGCCGAACTGGTGCTCGCCCCGCACGAGCTCGACCAGGCCCGCGAACTCGGCGCGGACCCGTGGGTCTCCGGCCGCCGGGAACACCTGATCCGGATCCCGCTGCAGGTGGTCACGGGCCGGCGGATCGGTGCCGCGGCCCCGGCGGTGGACGAGGGCCACGCCGCGGCCGGCTCGGGCGCGACCGGCCCCCTCGCCCGAGCTGGTTCCTGACTGCTAGCTTGAACTCGGACGACGGCCGGCCGCGCGCCCCTGTGCGACGTCTGCACCCGGCTGCCCCGGTCGAGCGGAGCGTCTCGGTGAGCGACCATCCCGGCGATGAGGTTTCCCGACTCCTGCCCCGGCTGCGGATCGACGAGTTGCTGGACGAACTCCAGAGCAGGCTCGCCTCGGTCCGTTCTTCCCGCGACCGGGTGAGCCAGCTGCTCGAGGCCGTGGTCGGCATCGGCAGCGGACTGGAACTTGAGACCGCGCTGACCCGGATCGTGCAGGCCGCCGCGACCCTGGTGGACGCGCGCTACGGCGCCCTCGGCGTGCTCGGCGGCGAGCAGCGCCTCTCCCGTTTCATCACGGTGGGCCTGACGCCCGAGCAGATCGAGGCGATCGGCCCCTTTCCGACCGGGCACGGGCTGCTCGGCGAGCTCATCCGGCACCCGGTCCCGCTGCGGACCGAGGACCTGAGCCGGCACCCGCGCTCCTACGGCTTCCCGCCGAACCATCCGCCGATGCACAGCTTCCTGGGCGTGCCGATCCGGGTGCGCGAGGAGGTCTTCGGCAACCTCTACATGACCGAGAAGCTCGGCGGCGCGCCCTTCGACGCGGACGACGAGGCGGTGCTCACGGCCCTGGCCGCGGCGGCCGGCGTGGCCATCGACAACGTCCGGCTCTACGACGAGGCGCGGCGGCGGCAGGAGTGGCTGGAGGCCACCAACGAACTCACCCGGGGCCTGCTCTCCGGCCGGCCGGCCGACGAGGTGCTGACCGGTTTCGCCCGCCAGGTCGGGGTGATCGCGCAGGCCGATCTGGCCGTGGTCGCCCTGCCCGACGCCGAGGGCGAGGACCTGGTGGTGGCGGCGGCGCAGGGCCTGGGCGAAGAGCGCGTCCGCGGCCTGGCCCTGCCGATCGAGGGCTCGCTGCTCGGCGAGGTCTTCCGGTCCGGCCGGATGCGCCGGATCGCCGACGCGGCCGCGGACGGGCTGGAGCTAGCCGGGGACGGCCCGCCGGGTCCGGCGATCCTGGTCCCGCTGGGCGGTCCGGAGCAGGTGCGCGGGGTGCTCGCGGTGGCCCGCGCGGCCGGTTTCGACGAGCCGCTGGCGCAGCTGGTGTCCGACCTCGCGGCCCGGGCCGCGGTCGTCCTCGAACTCGCCGACCGCCGCCGTGACAGTGAACTGCTTTCGCTCTACGCTGATCGCGACCGGATCGGCCGCGATCTGCACGACCTGGCCATCCAGCGGCTGTTCGCCACCTCGATGTCCTTACAGGGCGCTTATAAGATCACCCAGAAGCCCGCCGTGGCCAAGCGGATCGCGCAGGCGATCACCGATCTGGACGACACCATCAAGGTCATCCGGTCCACCATCTTCGCGCTGCACTCGCACGAACTCGCCCATCAGGACTCGACCTCGGTGCGCGCGCAGGTACTCGAATGCTGCGAACGGGTGGCCGAGCAGCTCGGATTCAACCCGTCGGTGCGCTTCTCCGGCCCGGTGGACACGCTGATCTCGGCCGAGATCGGCGAACAGCTGGTGGCGGTGCTGCGCGAGGCCCTGTCCAACGCCGCCCGCCACGCCGAGGCCTCGGCGGTGGACGTCGAAGTGGCCGTGGACGGCGAGAGCGCGACCCTCACCGTGGTCGACGACGGCCACGGCATCCCGGCCGGCCTCGAGCGCCACAGTGGCTTGGCGAACCTGGCCGACCGGGCCGCCGAACTCGGCGGGAGTTTCGCCGCGGAGACCGGGGCGGCCGGCGGCACCGTGCTGACCTGGACCGTGCCCACCGAGGAGGACGAGGGCTGACGCGCACTCCCGCCGCCACCACCGGCGCCCGCCGCGGGCCGAGTCCGGCCGTGGTGCTGCCGAATCCGACCGCGGACCGGGCCGGCATGCCTCGGGCTGCTAGGCCATCCGGGTGAAAAGGGCGCTATATGGGGAACTTGTGGTCCTCGGTCCCTATCAGCCCGGCGGGTCGGCGCCGCACAGTGGAGCTACAGGACATGCCGCGACTAAGGAGATGCGCGATGTCTGAGAACCCGACGAACCTGCCGCCGCGTGGTGCGACGCCCGAGGCGCCCGCCACGCAGCCCACGGGCAGCGTGTTGCACGCCCCGGACCCCAGGACCCGTGAGGCGACCGACCGGGACCGGATGGCCGGACACCCCGAGATGACCGACCGGCAGCGGATGGCCGGGCACCCGGACGCGGCCGAGATGCGGGCGCGCTTCGACCGCGTGCTCGAGGGCCCGCGGGCCACGGTCGTGGACGGCTTGGCCGTGCTGACCGGTCTGTACGCGGCGATCTCGCCGTGGGTCGTGCACTTCGAGGGCACCAACACGGTCATGGCCGTGAACAACCTCATCATCGGCCTCGCGATCGCCGGGCTCGGCGTCGCCATGGCCGCGCGGCCGGCCCGCCTGCTGCAGATGGGCTGGGTGCTCTCGGTGCTCGGTGTCTGGTTGATCGTGAGCCCCTGGGTCGTCTCGCTCAACCACCACGCCGCCCGGGCCTTGATCTGGAACAACGCCTTCACCGGAGGTGTGGCCGTGCTGCTGGGACTGGCCGCGATGGGGGTGTTGGCCTCCGGACGGCACGCCGGCGCGCGGGCCTGACCCGCGGGAAAACCGTTGCAGGCATTGCCTTTTCGCCGCTTTTATGACTATTGTCCGACAGGGCGGATCGCCGATCGCGACGCTCCGCCCGGCCATCGACCGGCCATTGCGCAGTCTCACGCCGAGGTGATCTCCCATGAACTGGGCATCGTGGACGACTACTCGCATACTCACCGGACACGCCGGAGTGTGCACCGACGAGGCGGGGGTGCTCCGGGGGGAAGTGGATGTCCACACGACGTGGGCCGACGGACAGGCGATCGTGACCGCGCAGTTCAGCGGTTCGGCCGACTGGTACACGGTGACCGGAAGCCCGGTGCCCTGCGCGACCGAGCAGGAGAGCCGGGATCTGCATCAGCGCATCGTCGACGGTGCGCGCTCGAGCGAGCAGCCGTTGACCCTGGGGCTCGTGTAGCGCCGCGGTCCGAGCCCGGGTCCCGTGCCCGGACTCGGACCGCGGCGCCCGGGTTTCCCGGAGCTCATCCCTTCTTCGCGCGCAGGAACGCGGTGAGCTTGCGCAGCGGCCAGGCGTTGATCACGTCCTCGGCCGTGAGCCAGCCGCGTTGCGCGGTGCCGACGCCGTAGCGCAGGTTCGCCAGGTGCGGGACGGCGTGGGCGTCGGTGTTCACGGCGAACTTCACCCCGGCGTCGCGGGCGGCGAGGATCAGCTCGTCGCCGAGATCGAGGCGCTGGGGCGAACTGTTGATCTCGAACGCGGTACCGGTCTCGGCCGCCGCCCGGAACACCGCCGGCCAGTCCGCGTCCACCGCCGCGCGCCGGCCCAGCCTGCGCGTCGTGGGATGGCCGATCACGTGGACGTCAGGGTTCTCACAGGCCCGGATCAGCCTGCGGGTCATCGTCGCGCGCGGCTGGTCGAAGTGGGAGTGCACGGAGGCCACACAGAGGTCGAACTCGGTCAGGATCTCGTGCGGCCAGTCCACCGCGCCGTCCGGATCGATGTTGAGCTCGGTGCCGTGCAGCAGGCGCATGCGGCGGTGTACGCGGTCCAGCCGGCGCACCTGTTCGCGCTGGGCGAGCATCTTCTCCGTCGTCATGCGCTGCATGGACAGGTTCGGCGCGTGGTCGGTGATCGCGAGATAGGCGTAGCCGCGCGCCGCCGCGGCCTGCACCATCTCCTCCAGCGGGGCCACCCCGTCGGTCAGGTCGGTATGCGTGTGCAGGTCGCCGCGAATGTCGCCCTCGGTGACGAGCACCGGCAGCCGGTCCTCGCGGGCCGCCTCGATCTCGCCGCGGTCCTCCCGCAGCGGCGGCGCGATCCAGGCCAGCCCGAGCCTTTCGTAGAGTTCCGCTTCGGTGCGCGAGGCGATCAGCTCGTCCGTCTCGGCGTCGAAGAGTCCGTATTCGGACAGCTTCAGGCCCGCGTGCACCGCGAGCGTGCGCAGTTTGACGTTGTGCGCCTTCGAGCCGGTGAAGTACTGCAACGCCGCGCCCCAGGACTCAGGCGGGACCACCCGCAGGTCCACCTGTAGCCCGGCGCCGGTGCGGATCGAGGTCTTCTTCGCGCCGCTGCCGATCACCTCGACCACGTCCGGCATCGCCGTGAGCGCCCGCATCAGCGGGCCGGGATCGGTCGAGGCGGCGAGCACGTCGACATCGCCGACCGTCTCGCGGAAACGCCGCAACGACCCGGCACAGGCGCAGCGCTCGCAGCCGGGCACCCGCGTCAGCTCGGCCACGATCCGCTCCGCCGCGGCCATGGCCACGTCGATCAGCACCCGGCCCGCGCTGCTGCTGCGCACCTGCACGCCGTGCCGCAGGTTCTCGGCCGTCTTGGGGCCGAAGCCGCGCAGGTCGTCCAGCTTGCCCGCGTCCACCGCGGCCATGAGTTCGTCCACCGAGGTGACTCCGAGCTCCTGGTAGAGCAGCAGTGCCCGCTTCGGCCCCAGGCCGGGGATCTCCACCAGATGGCGCAACCCCTCCGGAATCGCGGCCCGCTGTTTCTCCAGCGCCGGGAAGGTGCCGGTACGGCAGAACTCGATGATCTTGTCCGCGATCGCCTTGCCGACGCCGGGAATCTGCCGCAGCCGCGCGACGTCCAGCGTGGCCACCTCGACCCGGTGGCCGCCCACGGCCCGGGCCGCCTTCTCGTACGCGCGAGCCTTGAACGCGTCGCCGCCGCTGATCGAGGTCAGCTCGGCCAGTTCGGTCAACGCGGCGGCCACCTCGTCGTTCGACACAGCGTCGGTCACGCCCTCCACGCTAAGCGGGCCGCGGGCCCCCGGCCACCCCCGCTGCTCCGCCGGGCCGGGTCCGGCTCGGCGACCTAGCATGGAGGACGGGCGGTGGCGCCGCAGGGCGTCACTCCCGGCTCGGAGAGAGGCTGCCATGTTCCAGATCCTGTGGATCGTGATCGTCGGACTCGTCCTCGGCGTCATTGCGAAGATCATCCTGCCGGGCAAACAAGCCATCCCGATCTGGCTGACCATCCTGCTCGGCATCGTCGGTGCCCTCCTCGGCAACGCCGCGGCGGGCTGGATCGGAGTCCGCAACACCTCCGGCATCGACTGGATCCGCCACGTACTCCAGGTCGGCTTCGCCGTCGCCCTGGTCGCGCTGGTGGGCCCGATCTGGGGCAAGTCGAGGTCGGGCCACGGCAGTGGCGGCGGCAGACCGCCGGCCAATTCGGGCTGGCGCTGAGCGCGGCGTCCGGGCGATCATGGGCCGTGACCCGCGAACTGTCGACTCCGCCCGCCATCGCCGCCGGCCGGCTCGGCGCCTGCCCGCAGCCGGTGCTCCCGCTCACCCGGGGCCTGGTGCTGCGGCCCTGGGCGCCGGCCGACGCGCCGGTGTTCCTGGCCGCGTACCAGGACACTGAGATCCGCCGCTGGCACACCCGCCGTCCGTCCTCGCGCAGCGTTGTGCTGGCCTGGTTCGAGGCCTACCGCCGCGAGTGGGCGGCCGAGCAGGGCGCGCACTGGGCGATCTCCGGCGCGGACGGCGAGGTGCTCGGCCGGATCGCCACGCGCGGCTGGGACTTCGACGACGGCGTCGCGGGCGTCGGGTACTGGGTCCTGCCGGCGGCCCGCGGCGCGGGGGTGGCGACCGGCGCCGTGCGGGCGCTCACGACCTGGGCCTTCGAGCAGGCCGGCTTCCACCGCCTGCATCTGGACCACTCGACGCTCAACCAGGCCTCGTGCCGGGTGGCGACGAAGTCCGGATACCTGCTGGAGGGCACCAAGCGCAGCGCCGCCGTGCACGACGACGGCCGCCACGACATGCATCTGCACGCGTGCGTCCGGTCCTCGTGAACCGCGGCGCCGCTCAGCGCGCCGGTTCCTCGGCGCGCCTCGGCTGAGCGGGCTGCGTCGGCTCGGCGGTGGCGGCCACGGCCCGGCCGCGGTCGCGGTGCAGCACCGTCAACGCGGGCACGATCGCGAGCAGCGAGATCGCGGCGGTCACCCACCAGGTCCG
>FSXZ01002695.1_pt1 | contig 11224 bp, 10 predicted proteins | sample 1638121 | NCBI WGS metagenome assembly FSXZ01 (sample SAMEA3914788, study PRJEB12502) | metagenome | biome: forest; material: soil | place: Canada | collected 2011-07-03 | depth 0.1 m
CCCACGGACTGTGGACGGCTGGGTCGGCTCCGAGTACGTGGTCGTAGATCAGCACGTGCCGGTATCCAGCGCGTTCGACCTCCTGCCCCCAGACCCGGACAGCCCCGGTGTCGTGGCCGAGTTCGGTCTGGGGGAAGATGGCACCGATGCGTAGCCGGGGTCCTGTCGGATCACTCACGCAAGGCCAAACGACACACGCCGTATGCGCATTCCTCGCCCAGAGACCACACCGGTCCCCCGCAGCCGAATTACAGGCAAGGCTTCAGGCGTCAGGCCGGTTGGGCGGCCGCCGTGGTGTCCAGGTCCTGCCAGCGTTCGGCCTCGGTCACCATGCCCATCACTGGTCGGATGGCCGGGTAATCGATCGTCCGCGGCTCAGCCAGCGGGGCCTGCCCATGGCCTTGCCCGCGTCGCGCACCCGGCGTGCCGTAGATCGTGGTCGTGCGTAGTCGGCAAAAATGTGGAGTGCCGCAGGTCCTACGGCTCCCTCCCCGCTGCTGGGTGCTAGGCGCGCGGGCTGGCGTTTGCCGCCGCGTACTCGGCCTCCGTCACCGCGTCGTGGAACTCGGTCGCCCCGATCGTGGTCGTCGTGTGCGACATCAGCGTGCTAGAGGTGGCGCCGTGCCAGTGCCGCTCGTTGGGCGCTGTAATTGCGCCCGCCTCGGCCTGAGAGCCGGTGTTTGAGTCGATGTGCCGCGTGATGGGCGCCGAGCAGCCGCCCTTGCTGGTGGCCCGAAGGGTGGTGCATCCCGGTCGTTGATCGGGGGGTCTGGGACTGGCCAGTCCACTGGCTGCGGCACCCGGCTACTTCGGGCACCACGGGTCCTGACGATGTCCTGCCACCGAACGTCTAACCCATCAGCCCATGAGCGGCAGATCAACCAGAACATCAGCGGCAGCTCATTCCTCGAATGATCGTCATGGCGATCGGCCGCGTCCGGAGATCGTCGCGGGCCAACCAGGGACCGGCTGCTCGTCGCGGACGTGCAATCATGATCTCGCCGCGCTCAGCGAGTTCGCGCGCAGACAGCGGTCGCGCGCTCAGCAGATCCGGGAGACCCGACCGATGGTAGAGCGACAGTTCCCGAATCCGGGCGAGATCTTCGAGCTCATGCGGTTCAAGAAACCGGAGCTCGACGGTAGGAAGCGCCGCCTGGCGGCCGCGCTGACCATCTACGACCTGCGCGACATCGCCAGGCGCCGGACGCCCAAGGCCGCATTCGACTACGCCGATGGTGCCGCTGAAGGGGAACTGTCCCTGGCCAGGGCCAGGGAGGCGTTCGCGGACATCGAGTTCCACCCCTCGATCCTGAAGGACGTCTCTCGGGTCGACACCTCGACCACTATCTTCGGCGGCCCGTCGGCGCTGCCGTTCGGCATCGCGCCGACCGGTTTTACCCGTCTCATGCAGACTGAGGGCGAGGTGGCCGGCGCGGGAGCGGCCGGCGCCGCGGGCATCCCGTTCACGCTCTCCACGCTCGGGACAACCTCGATCGAGGGCGTCAAGGCGGCCAATCCGAAGGGCCGCAACTGGTTCCAGCTCTACGTGATGCGCGAGAGGGAGATCTCCTACGAGCTCACCAGGCGCGCTGCGGCGGCGGGATTCGACACCCTGTTCTTCACAGTCGACGCCCCCGTCGGCGGCGCGCGGCTGCGCGACAAGCGCAACGGCTTTTCCATTCCACCGCAGCTGACGCTCGGCACCATCATCAACGCGATACCGCGCCCCTGGTGGTGGTGGGACTTCCTAACCACCCCCAAGCTCGAGTTCGCCTCGCTCAGCTCCACCGGCGGAACAGTCGGCGAGCTGATGGACAAGGCGTTCGACCCGAGTATCACCTTCGCCGACCTCGACCTAATCCGCGATTTGTGGCCAGGAAAGATCGTCATCAAGGGCGTGCAGAACGTCGAGGACTCGAGGAAACTCGCCGATCTCGGCGTGGACGGAATCGTGCTCTCCAACCACGGCGGCCGTCAGCTTGACCGCGCGCCCGTCCCGTTCCATCTGCTGCCTGAGGTCGTCAGGGCCGTCGGCGGGACGGTCGAGGTGGCGATCGACACCGGCATCATGAACGGCGCGGACATCGTCGCGTCGATCGCCCTTGGCGCGCAGTTCACCCTCGTCGGCCGGGCCTATCTGTACGGCCTGATGGCTGGCGGCCGGCCCGGCGTCGACCGCGCTATAGAGATCCTGCGCGACGAGATCATTCGCACCATGAAGCTGCTTCAGGTATCGAACCTTGGCGAACTCGGGCCAGGTCACGTGACCCAGCTTCGCCGTCTCATTCCGATGCGCCAAGCCGGGTTTCCAGGCTGAGGGACGAAGCCAGGGACGGTTGTCGTGGCCTACCGGATGGGACGGGACCGGCCATAGCGCGGCAGGGACATCGAGGTCACGGTGCTGGAGTTCGGCCGGGCCTGGTCCCAGCCGTCCATGCCAGGCAAGTCCAGTGAGCGCAAGCGCGCTGGCCGTCGTCGTCGACGGCCACACGCACATCACCAACCGGATGTACTGGGAGCGCATCGACCCCTGGGAGCCACAGCCGTTCGGGTTCGACTTCGCCCGCGCCTCCGCCAGCGGGGTCAACGTCGTCATCGAGAACGTCGCGCCCTACGGCTACGGGAACTTCGACCGCACCCCGAAGCAGACGCTGCGCCTGGTCGAGACCGCCCTGCGCTACCTCGAGGGGCACAGCGACCGCATGGCCCTCGCGCTCACCGGCGCCGATATCCGCGCGATCACCGCCAGCGGGCGGTTCGCAGTCGTGCTCGGGGTGGAGTCCGGCTTCGACCATGAAGGCGACCCTGACGTGCTGCGCGCCTTTTACCGGCTCGGCCTGCCGATCGACGTCACCCACGCCACCGCGCACGCCCAGGCCCAGATCATCGAGGCCAGCACCGCGCCCGTCGTCGCCAGCCACGTCAGCCTGGCCGCGGTATCCGGGACCGGCCTATCCGACGACCTGTCCGCCGTAATGTCAGCCCCTGCTGGCATAGTTTGCCCGGACGCCGGTGACGCCTGCCGGCGCGGTGGTGAACAGGCACGGAGGAGTCGCCCATGTCCGCGGTCGGTGACACTGGCGTCCTGGACGGTCTGGCGGAGATTCCGTGGCGCGATCTGTCCCACGCCTACGGGTCGGCCGAAGACGTGCCGGGGCTGCTGCGCGCCATCGCCTCCGGGGACGCCGAGGCCGCCGGTAACGCGGTGCATGAGCTGTTCGGCAACATCTGGCATCAGGGGACGGTGTACGAGGCCACGGAGTACGCCGTCCCGTTCCTCGCCCGAATGGCGGCCGCCGGCCTGTCCTCCCGCGATCTCTCTCAACTGCTCGGCTGCATCGCCGAGAGCGACGATCACGGCCGCTCGGCCACGCCTGGCGGCGCCCGGGCGGAGGTCGCCGCGCAGGTGGATCTGCTCGCTCCGTTGCTCGACTCGCCAGAAAGCCAGGTCCGCACGACGGTCGCGTGGGCACTGGCGCAGTCCGGGCCGGCCGCGGAGGTATTCCCGGCCTTGCGCGCGCGGTGGGAAACCGAAGCGGATCCCCCGGTGCGGGCGGCACTGCTGCGAGCGATGTCCGAACTGGACCCGCCTCAGGCGCTCAACGCCGCCGAGCGCGCCGTGATCTCCGGCACCCCGGGCGAGCGCTTCGTCGCGCTCTGGGCCCGGGTGACCGCAGGGCTGCCGTGGACCAGCGACCACAGCCAGGCCGCGGCCGCCTGGTTCGCCGGGGGCCTGGACCTGCAGCCCGGCTGGTGGCCCGGCCAGGACGACGGGCCGCTGGGCGACCTGCTGATGGATCTGGCCGGCCGGGGCGACCTCGACGCCGCCTGCGCGTTCGGCCTTGAGTGCCTGGCCCAGGCCAGCAGCTCCGAGGCCCGGGCCGCCGCCGCCCGGGCGATGGGCCAGTTCGCCGACCAGTACCGGGTTCCCGGCCCCCAACTGGCGGCCGCCCTGGTACCGGCGGTGGCCGACGAGTCGTCCCGCAGGAACGCGCTATGGGTGCTGCGCACGCTCGACCTCGAAGCCGCCGCCCGCACCGGGTCTTGCCGCGCGCTCGCCGACGCGCTGTTCGCCGCGGCCGACACGCGGGAATCTGATCTGACCGCCAACGACGCCCTGGCCTGCCTGTTCGCTCTCGGCGACCCGCGGGCGCCGGGGCTGCTGGCGCGCGACCTGCGGCACCGGGCCGAGGTGCTCGCCACGGGCAGCATCGTGGAGTCGCGGAGGCCGTGGATGGCCCTGCGATTCGATCCCTGCTTGCTCGACGCGATCCGCCGTGTCCTCGGCCACCACGATGACGCTGGCGCTCTGCTGCCCGGCCGGCCAGGTCACACCAAGCGCAACGCCGTTATCGGCCTGGTTGATCTGCTGGCCTCCTGGGGACCGGCGGCCGCCCCGGCGACGCCGGAGATCATCGCCGTCCTGCCCGTCGCGAAGGCGGCCGCGGGCCGCGCCCTGGTGGCCGTCGCGGGCCCGGTACCAGCAGCGGTCCGGGCGCTGCGCGCGGCGGCGCAGGCGACGGGGGACGGTGCCATCCACCGGATCCTGATCGCCGGCACGCTGCGCGACCTCACCGGGGATACCGGGCCGTTGTTGGCGGCGATCCGGGACGGCCTGAGCGAGCCGCGCGCGGTTCCGTTCGCCGCCCGGGCGGCCAGGAGCATCGAGGAGCCGCCGCGCTGGCTCATCGCCGCGCTCGAGACGGCGCTGGCGGCCGACGGCAACACCCAGTCCGCGCAGGGAGAGGTGGCCAGGACGCTCTGCCAGTTCGCCGCCGACAAGGCGGACGTCGTGCCGATCCTGAGCGAACTGCTGCGGCCGCAACCTGGTGTACTCGGCGGCCCGGCCGGCGGGTACGCCGTCCTCGAAGCGGCCCGCGATCTCGGGCCGGCGGCACGGCCGCTGATCCCGGTCCTGACCCCGTTCCTGGCTGACCCCGCCTGCTGTCCGCTCGCGGCCGACGCGATCCTGCGCGCCGGGCTGGGCGGCGTCAGCCAGGGGACGCTGGCCGGCCATCTCGTGACGGCAGCCGGGGCCGACGGCCGGCGCCACGAGCACGCCCTGGACCTGCTGCGCGAGATCCAGGGCCTCGACCAGGAAGCCGTCTCCCCCGCCATGCTCGAACAGCTCCGCGACGTCGCCGAGCGCCCCGCCCGTGTCATCAACAGTGGCAACGCGGACAACATCATCAGGCAGGACGAGGCGCTCCGGGCGCTGATCCGTGACTTCCTCGGGGCCGCCGCGGCTCCCGCAGACGCGTCAGGATCCGCCGGGTCTTCCTAAACGGCCCGGTCAGAAGGTGAATAGGCGGTGCCACTACCCGCCCAGAGCGGCCAGCTGCGCCGCTGTCAGGTCAGCCTTCGCGATGGCCTCGATCTGAGCTACGGTCATGTTCGCGTAGCCGAGCGCCGCGAGCTGGGCTACGGTCAGCTTCACTTTCACGACCGACGCGATCTGGGCTACCGTCAGCTGCTTATCGCCGCCGTCCGCCCCGGCGATCTGTTGCGCCGTCCGGTACGCCACGCCCAGTGCCTTGATCTGGAGTGGGGTCAGGTGCATCTTCTTCAGCACGGCCAGGTTGGCCTTGGTCACGTGCGCGTTCGCCAGCACCGTCGTCTGGTCGGCGGTCAGCCGCGCTGACCCCGGCGCCTGCCCTGACCCCGGCGACGACGATGCGGTTGAGTGCGCGGGCGTGACGACGCCGGTGTTGGCGGCGCCGGTGCTGGTGACGCCGACGCTGACGGCGATCGCCAGCACGCCGCCGCCGAGCAGGGCCGCCGCGCCGCCGCGCCGCCGCAGGGTCCGCCGGGCGGCGCGGCCGCGCAGCGCCGCGGCTGGGGCGAGGCTGGCGTTGCGGTCCGCGTATCCGGCGAGTTCGGCGAGCTGGGTGCTGAAAGTGTCGGGCATGAGCGTGTTCCTCTCTGTCGCAGTTACTCGTGCGCTGCCGCGGTGGCCGCGCCTGGCTGGGGGCTGTCGTCGAACTCGGACACGAGCGGTGCGAGCGCCCGGCGGCCTCGGGCCGGCCGCGCCTTCACGGTCCCGGTCGGCGCGCCCGTCTCGCGGGCGATCTCCTCGACCGACAAACCCGCCAGGTGATGCAGCACGATGGCGCGGCGCTGGTTCTCGGGGATCTTCCGCAGCGCGCTCACCAGCGCCACCAGGTCCGGGGACAGCCCCGGCAGTTCACGCTGCCGGCCGGCCCGCTGGGCGGTCAGCCTGTTCCTGGCCTTGTGCCAGGAATTCACGGTGATCCGGTAGGCGACCACGCGAAGCCACGCCTCCGGATCTTCGTAAGCGCGGATCCGCGGCCATCGCCGCCACGCCCGTATGTACGCCTCCTGTACCGCGTCCTCGGCCTCGCTCAGATCGCCGGTCATCGCGAATATCTGGCGGACAAGCCTGCGTGAGGTCGCGGCGTAAAACATGTCGAAGTCATCCGGTTTCGTCATGCCACCTCCGTGCCTGTGCCTATGTGCCCGGCGGCCACCACCGCCAAAGGGAGCACCGGCGAGCCAGTCCGCGGGTTGCACCGGGAACCAGAAAATATCCGGATCACCTGACCGAGAGATCACCGGAATCCGATGACGACACCTCACCTGCACCGTGGCCACCCTCGAAATGGCGGGAAGACCTGACCACCTTCCGCACAGGCGAGCGGCAGCAGGAGGGGAGCGGCAATGCGGCTGGCAGGGAAAGTCTGCGTCATCACCGGCACCGGCGGCAGCATGGGACGCGCCACCGCCCTGACGTTCGCCCGCGAGGGCGCGTCAGTTGTCGGCTGCGACGTGACGGTCGAGCCGGCGGCGGCGACCGTCGAGATGGTTCGCGCCGCCGGCGGCCGCATGGTGTCGCGGCAGCCGTGCCGACTCGGCGATCCAGCCGAATGCGCGCGGCTGGTCGAGCTGGCGGTGAGCGAGTTCGGCCGGATCGATGTGCTCTACAACCTTGCCGCCAGGGAGCACTTCCACCCGCTCGAAGGCTTCACTGACGAGGAGTGGGCTGCCGCCCGCAACGACGAGGTGGACCTGGTGTTCTACCTCATCCGGGCGGCCTGGCCGCAGCTGAAGGCCAGCCGTGGCGTGATCGTGAACATGGCATCCCTGAACAGCTCCCTCAGCTTCAAGAACATCCCGTCGCTGGCGCACACGACCAATAAGGCAGCGATCATCGGGATGACCCGCCAGCTCGCCCTGGAGGGAAGCGAGCACGGAATCCGTGTCAACTCGATCTCGCCGGGTCTGATCGAAAGCAACGCGACCCAGGGGCAGCTCGAGGACGACCAGTGGGCGCGCGACATGCGCGCCAGGACACTGATGGGCCGGTTCGGTCAGCCCGACGAGGTGGCCAACGTCGCCCTGTTCCTCGCCTCCGACGAGAGCTCCTACGTGACCGGCATCGACCTCGTGGTCGATGGCGGCATGAAGGTCTGGTGACCGGTAAATCACCCGATCTCGGCGATGATCAGTCACCCGGCTACCCGCGAGCGTGGACCCGTCCCGAAAGGCTCCTACCGGCTGAGGAGAGCGACATGGCACTGGACAACGAGCAGCTCGTCCGCAAGGCGTACCAGATCGCCGAGGACAAGGACATGGCGGGCTGGTCGGCGGCGTTCACCGTCGACGGCACCTTCACCGACATGTCCATCAACGTCACCTGGACCGGCCCCGACGAGCTCCCCGAGCAGGTCGAGAACTACGCGCGGGCATTCCCTGACATGCACCGCGAGCTCTACCAGGTCTACGCCAGCGGCAACATCGTCGTGGTCCAGTTGGCGCTGCAGGGGACCCACCTCGGGCCGCTGCACCAGCCTGCCGGGATCCTGCCGCCGACCGGCAAGCGGATGGACGCCCCCTGCTGCGACGTCTTCGAGCTCATCGACGGCAAGATCAAGCGCTTCGACTGCTACCCGGAAGGCACGATCATCCTCACCCAGCTGGGCGTGATCGACAACCTCGGCGCCGCGTTCACCCACTGACCCCCGCCCCATCGGTCGACTGGCCCGGGCAATCACCGGGATCCGGTGACGACATCTCACCTCGCACAGACCCGAAACCCAAAACCATTTGGCCGAACGGTCCGTTGCTTCGCCCTGCCCGGCCACGCCTCGCCATCACCCGCGCGGCGCGGAGAGCGACTACCAGTGAAACACCCAACTCAAGGGAGACGATGTGGCATTCACGGTGCGGGATGAGTGGAAGGAAGAGCCGGTCTCCACCACCGGCGCGGACTACGTCGACCCGTCGGCGACGGAGCTCATCCGGCCGGGGCAGCGGGTCTCGCACTTGTTTCCCCGCATGATCATGGAGGACTTCGTCCTGCAGCGGGTGACCGAGCGGGTCTGGTGGGTTTCCCGGCAGTTCTACGGATCCCTCTTCTACGTCGGGCAGCGGGGTGTGCTGCTGTTCGATCCCTTCCTCGGCGGAGCCGACGCGACCCTGGCGGCCATCGCCTCGGTGACGTCGCTACCGGTGACCGCGGTTGGGTACTCGCACTTCCACGCCGATCACGTCGGCGGGTCGCGGCGGCTGTTCGAACTGCTCGCCGCGGCGCCGCCGCGGGTGATCGCTTCGGAGCACACGGCCACCCGACCACGCGATGTTTCTCATCGACGAGGAGCGCGTCGGGCACACGGCTGACGTGGTCAACGTCGACCAGTTGCCGTTCGGCGGCTTCGGCGGGCAGGAACCGCTCGTTTGCTGCCCGCCAACCTGGAGTTCATCCGGTCGCAGGAGTTCGACTGGTTCTGCGGCGGACACGGCAACATCGGTGAGAAGTCCGACGTCGACTTCTACCTGAACTACCTGGACGAGGTCACGGCGCTGGTCAACGAGTACGTGCCCCGGCCGACGGAAGTGCCGCTCCTCTCGGTGACCGACTACCTGGCCGCCGGGCTCGATCTCGAGGCCAAGTCCCGGCTGTTGTCTCAGCTCAACAATCACTTCGGCCTCTACCTGTACGGCAAGCAGATCGTGGACGGAGAGAGACCCTTCTGGGATGGCTCGGACCCGTACGTGACCGGGAACATCGCCGTGTGGACGGCCGCGCGGCAGCAAGCTGTTGACGAGGCCACGCCAAAGATCATCGAACGGCTGCGACCCACATACGGGCGCATGTACAACTTCGACGACGCCCAGCCGGGCAACGTCCGCCTGGTAGCGATGGACGTTCACCCAACCATGTCCAATCGCTAGAAACCCGTTTGTGATGCTTGTCCAGGCCATGCCATCATCGCGTCGTGACGGTCAGCGTGCGTGCACTCGAGGAAAGCGACGTCGATCCGGTGGTGGAGTTCTCGGTCCGCGCCTGGGAGCCGGTGTTCGAGTCGATGGGCCGGGTGGTGGGCCCGGAGATCTTCAAGCGCGTGTATCCCGACTGGTCCGCCGGCCAGGCGCAGGCGGTTGAGTCGGTCTGCCGGGCTGAGGGCAACCGCGTCTGGGTGGCGGTGGAGGCCGGCCGGCCGGTCGGTTTCGTGGCGGTTGTCCTCCATGATCAGGATGGCCAGCGGTCTGGTGAGATCGACATGGTGGCGGTCGACCCTCAATGCCAGAGCCGGGGCATCGGCACGACGCTGGTGTCCCTGGCGGTCGAAGAGATCGGCAAGCTCGGCATCCCGCTGGTTGAGATCGCGACCGGCGGCGATCCCGGGCACGCGGCGGCACGCCGTGTCTACGAGAAAGCCGGGTTCACGGCGCTGCCGCTAGTCAGGTACTACAAAGCGCTGCCCGGTCATAGCGGCTAAGCCGCAGGTCATGACCCTGCGCGGTGGACGATCGATACCGGGAACAACGCCAGTTCGGCTTCGCCTGGCGGCTCGAAGATCCTGAAGTATTCTTCTATCTCTGGCCTGGAAATCGGGAAGGCGTTCGGGTTGCCCGCCGAGTTGCGCTTCTCAAGCCTGCGAACCAGCTCATCAATCGGCACGTCGAAGTAGTGCAACTCGATATCTACGCCAAGCTTCCGCGCCTCACGCCGTTTCTCGTCTCGCTCGCTCCGCAGCCACAGGCCCTTTTCAAAGATAACGCTCTGACCGTGCCTGATGAGGTCCTGCGCGTGAACCCACAACTGCGCGCCAGGGTGGTCTTGCCAGAGCCTGGCAGTCCGCACATCAATATGAGCCTGGGCTTCACGGACCGATCGTATGTTCAGCCCCGCCACCGCGCTCCCCCGGTGGCGACGGTGAGCCGGAGCGGACCACGCAGGGGCCAGGGTCCGTTCGGGATGGCCGGGAAGTTGACTTTGACCTTCGGCTCGCTCCACCGCCGTTGTCTCAGACGGCTGGCAGAGCCGTTTGCTTCACGGTGGAATGGGGACGATCTCCGTCCCTGACAGGAGGTGCACGAGATGAGCGCTCCGTCGTCCGGTCCGGTCGGCGATGCCGTCGCCTACCCCGTGCTTGACGACGGTCAGCGGGCCCGCCTGCGGCGGTACGGCACCACGCGTCCGATCACGGCCGGGGAGATCTTGTACTCGCCCGCCAACGAGAGCAGCGATCTGCTGGTGGTGCTGAGCGGCGAAGTTGTCGTGAGCAACGACGCATTGCGTCCGAGCGTGGAACTTGCCCGGCACGGGCCGGGCCACTTCGCCGGCGAGCTGAATATGGTGACCGGCCAGCGTCCGTTCCTCACCGCGCGGGCCGCGACCGACGGCGAGGTCCTTGCCCTCACGCCGGCCGAGGTCCGCGAGGTCCTGGCCCGCGAGACCGATATCGCCGACCTGCTGCTGCGGGCCCTGATCGCCCGGCGGCGGCGGCACGTCTCCGGTGCCACCCCTGGCGCCGCCATCGAGGTCATCGGCACCAGTCATTCCCGGCCGGCGCTGCTGCTGCGAAGATTCCTGAACCGCAACACGATCGCCTACGAGTGGGTGGACGTCGAGCAGACGGACCAGGCGGCCCGCATCCTCGGCGGCGTCGGCGCGACCGATGATGACCTGCCGGTGGTGATCACGCCCACCCGCGTGCTGATGAACGCGGACCCGGCCGCGCTGGCGGCGGTGCTCGGCCTCGGTCGCTATCCGGACCACCCGGACCGCTATGACGTCGTGATCGTCGGCGCCGGGCCCGCCGGGCTGGCGGCCGCGGTGTACGGGGCCTCGGAAGGGCTCGACGTCGCCGTCCTGGAGGCCTTCGCGCCCGGCGGCCAGGCGGGCTCGAGCTCGCGCATCGAGAACTACCTCGGGTTCACCGACGGGATATCCGGTACCGAGCTGACCACCCGCGCCACC
>FSXZ01000726.1_pt1 | contig 11203 bp, 13 predicted proteins | sample 1638121 | NCBI WGS metagenome assembly FSXZ01 (sample SAMEA3914788, study PRJEB12502) | metagenome | biome: forest; material: soil | place: Canada | collected 2011-07-03 | depth 0.1 m
CACATGCTCTCATCGGTTCACAAGCTGACCGATCTCCTGGACGGCCTGCTGGCCACCTCGATCGTGATCGCGCTGGCCGGCATGGCCAACACCCTGTCGCTGTCCGTCCTCGAGCGAACCACGGAGTCCGCCCTGCTCCGCGCCCTCGGGCTGACCAGAGGCCAGCTCCGGCAGATGATCAGCCTGGAGGCGGTGCTGCTGGGCGTGATGGGCGCCGTCATCGGGGTGGCATTCGGGATCGGCTTCGGCTGGGCCACCGGCCGGGCGTTCCTGCGCACACAGGACGTCGCCGTCAGCTTTCCGTTTCTGCGGATAGCCGCGTACGTCCTGCTAGCCGGGCTCGCCGCGCTGCTCGCCTCACTGATCCCGGCCCGCCGGGCCGCGCGTCTGCCTGTCGTTGAAGGGCTCGCACCTGAGTAAAGCGGCTCCAGCCGACTCGGCTGCGTCGATCATGATGTCGTTGAGGCTTCGCACGATGAGGTGTTGCCGCATAGCCTCCGCCGATTCGATACCGACAGTCTCGTCCTTCAGCACCGTCACCGGTCGGGGTCGCCCGGGCGACACGTCGAGCCAGTTGTCAGAGAAGACGCAGTCGCCGACTTGCGTATCGAGCACCACGCTCTTGGCGAAACAGTCGGTTCCAACGAGGATCTCATAACGATCGCCGAGGTCTTGGACGTCCACCTCGATCTGCGGACGCTCGAAGTGGCAGTCCTTCGGCAGCCTGAACAGAACGGTGCCGGCGCTGACCTCGGTCGCCCCTGAGAGGAGACGGTAGCCAAGGTGGACACGGTCCCGGTTGTCGGCGGTGAGCAGGTCCGTGAAGTCGAGGTCCGCGCACGCCAGGCTCTGGCCAGCAGCCGCCGTCACCGGCAGCCGGCCGCTTCGCAGGGCGGATCCGCGGGAATCCTCAAGCTGCCATTCGACGTGCCCCGTGAACTGTTCGCGTCGTTCATTGCTGACCCAAAGCTCCACACGGGCGTCTTCGTCACGGGCGGAGATCAGCACGGGCGCGAAGAATCTCTTCTTGTAGTACTGAAGCGCTTTCCACCGGCCCTCGTAGTCGTAACCGGAGCAGGATATGACCGGCCAGCAGTCGTTCGCCTGCCAGATGATGACGCCGCTGCAGTATTCGTTGTCACGGCGCAGGTGTTCCACCGTGTACTTCATGATCTCGGCCGCCTGGAGCTGGCTGAGCAGGACGTAGTCCTCGAAGTCGGTCGGCACGTGGTAATCACGGCGCAGGTAGAGGTCGATAACCTCGTTGCCGTTCTCTCGCTTCTGGTGTGCCCGCATCACGGCCGAGAATGGATTGTCATCCGATGACTCACTGAATGTGCGGATCGTCTTCATGGCCGGAAAGCTTTCGAAACCCGTTTCGCTCATGAAGCGGCTGCGGAAGGTACGCATTTTCTGGTACGGGGCGTTGCCGTCGTAGGGCAGGTAATAGTGTGTGTCCCCGCCGCTGAAGTAGTCCGCGAATGCCTGCGCGCCACCCGGCTCCCGGAGCGACGGCGATGAGTGGACGTAGCTGGTGTCGGGGGCGTACTCCTGGCAGATACCCGGGATCATGGTCAGGAACAGCTCCGTGTACTGCTTCCAGATGTAGGCACGGGTGTCGTCGTCGAGCGCGGTCCCGTGCAGAATGTCGCGCAGACCGACGGTCTGGGGATCGGTCGATCCGGTCACCGTGTACGTGAGGTCGATCTCGTTATTTCCGCAGTAGAGGGCGATACAGGGCCGGTGCGCTATTCGGCTGAGGTTGTCGATCAGCTCTTGACGGCTGTTGTCGAGGAATTCGGCCGACGTGGCGTAAAACGATGACGCGTACATGCAGTCCTGGTAGACCAGCAGGCCGCGCTCATCGCACCGCTCGTAGAACGTGTCGGGTGGATAGTAGGCGCCGCCCCAGACCCGGATGCCGTTGACCGAGGCCCGCACGCAGTTGTCGACGAGGCGAGTCCAGTGCGCTGCGTCGGAGCGGGCTGTGATCGAGTCGTCGATGACCAGGCTGTCGCCGCGGAAGAAGATCCGGGTCCCGTTGATGATGAACCGGTAGCGGCTGCCGTCTTCGTCCGCCGACCGGTCGAGCTCTATGGTCCGCAGGCCAATCCGAAGATCCTGGCGGTCGAGTTCGGTGTCGCCTCGGCGCAGAGTGGTGGTGACGGTGTAGCGGGGCTGTGACCCGTATCCGGTCGGCCACCACAGCTCAGGCTGTTCGATGGTGATCTCGGCCGCGGTGTCGCCTCCCGCCGGGTGCAGCTGGGAGTACAGCACCGCACCGCTCGGTGCCCGCACTTCGATCCTGGCCTGGACGTCACCGCTGCTCGCGGAGCACTGCGGCTGCACCAGCAGGGCAACGTGCCCGTCCTGGTGGCGCTGACGGACGATGACGGGCCCGAGGTGAGCGCCGTCACGCGATTCCAGGTAGATGTCTCGCCAGATCCCCGAGTCGGGCAGCACCGGCCCCCAGTTCCAGCCGAACATGCACGCGGCCTTCCTGAGCACAGAGAACCGCGCGCCCAGCTTGGTGGGATGCTGGCCGAGGTAGCGCACCGGGGACCGCAGGGTGATGGACAGCAGGTTGCGCCCCGGTCGTAGCAGCGGCTTGACATCGAAGACCCAGGTGCGGTGCATGTTGTCGGCACGACCCGCGGCGTCGCCGTTGACGGCCAGTTCGGCGATGGTGTCGAGCCCGTCGCAGTGGAGGAGCACCTGGTCGTGCGCAAGTGCCCCGGGCTCGATGTCGAACTCGCGGCTGAACTCGTAGTCGACCTCGAACGACGGCTGGACGATGGCCTCGTTCTCGCGCCAGTAAGGATCTGGCATTGCCCGCTGTTCAAGCAGCGTCGCTGCGACCGTGCCCGGCACCCGCGCAGTCAGACTTCGCCCGCTGTCCAGATCGGTCATGGTCCAGGACCCGTTGAGGTCGACAAGCTTCATTGCTCTGCCCCGTGGTATCGGCTCTTCGATGGTGCGATTGACCGTTCCGAGCGGGAAGCGGCCGACGTCAGCTGAAGTGCATGCCGCCTTCACATCGGCGACGAAGCCCGCGGCGTCGCTGCCGAGGCAGCCAACACAACGGCCGCGCCTGCGGGTGCCCCGGCCGTGATCACCGCGTTCATAGCCGCCATGCGACTGAGTAAACCTCTCGTGGAAGGCTGGTCAAGAGCCACGCCAGGACGACGCCGGGCGAGCCAGGCCCGTGTCGATGGGTACTGCTAGCCCTGAGGTAAAGGAGCAAGACATGCGTGGATACGCCGTCCGGGGTTTCGGCGAAGCTCCAGACATCCGTCAGTTGCCGATCCCTGCCGAGGATGATGCCGTCCTGATACGCGTCAGGTTCGCGGGCGTGAATCCGATGGACGTCAAGCTGGTCGAGCGGCTGACCGCTACCTCGACCTACCCCTTCGTCCTGGGCGTCGATTTCGCGGGGGTTGTCGAGCGGGTGCCTGCCGGAGAGCGTCATCTTCACGTCGGGGACAGGGTCTTCGGGGAGGCCCGGACGCACGGCGCGTACGCCGAGTACACCGCAGTCGTACCGGGCACGCCGGGCGAACCGATCACCCGTATCCCCGACGGCGTCACCGATGAGCAGGCAGCGGCTCTGCCGGTCGCGGCGATCGCGGCGCTCAGCTCTGTAGAACTGCTCGGGGTCACTGAAGGCACGCGGCTCGCCGTGCTAGGCGCGACCGGCGGGGTGGGCGGCTACGCGGTGCAGATGGCGCGCTCCCGTGGCGCCCACGTGATCGCCACGGTCCGCGGGGACGCCGACGAGGCGCGCCGCCTCGGAGCCGCGGAAGTCTATGACACCAATTCGGTCGACGTGCTCAGCGCGCTGCACTCAGCCCACCCGGATGGCATCGACGCGGTCCTCGATCTCATCAGCGGCCCGGATGCCATCCGCGCGGATGCCGACGTTTTGCGGCCTGGCGGCAGCATCGTCTCGGCAAATCACGCGGCCGACGAAGCTTGGTTCGCCGAGCGCCAGATCACGGCGCATAACATCTCGGGCCCCCACAATCCCTGGTCATCGCCGCAAGGCCTGGACGAGGTTGCCCGACTGGTCGCTGAGGGCAAGATCACCGCGCGCATTCGCGCCACGGTAGAGCTGGACGGCGTGGGCGCGGTGCTCAGCAAGCTCCGCGACGGCGGCCTCCGCGGCAAGGCCGTCATACGCCTCCAGTAGGGTTGCCGGCTATCGGCGCAAACCCAGATCCCGCCTGATCGACATCGTCCTCGCGGTCGGCGCGGCGACCATGATCCTCGCCATCGTCCGCTGACCGTATCGGTGCCGTTCCTGGCTCGAGAGGCAGGCGCAGCGACCGTACGGTGAATGAAATCGCGTGGTACCAGCCGCAGAGCAGGAGCAGGTCGAGCGCGCCGTCGGTTCCCGCGGCGTCGACCAGGCCGTCCCAGGTGGCGTCCGCGAGGTCGTGGCTGGCGTGCAGCTCGTCCACGGCCCGCAGCACCGCCCGGTCGGCCGGGTCGGTCCAGCACGGGTCGTCCGGCTGGCCCGTGCCGAGCGACGTGACCTGGTCCGCTGTCAGCGCGGCGCGCTCGGCGAAGAACGCGATGTGGACTCCCCACTCATAGTCGGCGCCGCACAGCGCGGTCGTCCGGTCGATCGCGAGCTCCCGCTGGCGGAGGGTCAGAGCCGACTGCCGGGACAGGTAGTACCGTCCCCACCCCGCGATTCCGCGCGCTAGGCCCGGGCGGCGGGCCCAGGTCCTGAACAGGGCGATCGGCGGCCCCAGGAGCTCCAGCGCGCTAGCCGCCGCTGCGTCGTAGGGCGGTTCCAGCGGTTCGACGCGAGGTTGCTTCGAATTCCGAGGCATGATCGCCATGCTAGCATTCGTGCTTTGAAAACAAAAGCATCTATCGCCAGAACGGACCCGACGAATCCCGTGCCCCCGACATCATCCCCACGCGCCACGCCGCTGCCGGGCAGGCCGGTCAGGGGATCGTCAACCGGCCGCCCGATCATGGCCCTACTTGACCTGCTGGGCCGCCGCTGGGCGCTGCGGGTCATATGGGAGCTGCGTGAGGAGCCGGTGCCGACGTTCCGCGACCTCCAGGCGCGGTGCGGCGGCGTTTCCTCCAGCGTGCTGGCCGACCGGCTCCGGGAGTTGTCCGAGGCTGGCGTCACCCGGCACGTCGGCGACGGCTACGCCCTTACCACCGCCGGCCGCGACCTGCTGGCCCGCCTGGCCCCGCTGGAGGAATGGGCCGCTGCCTGGCAGCCACCGCAGATCTAAAGCCGGCCGCCTCCCACAGTCAGCCGGGACCGTTCGGACGACTGATTTGGCGGTGTTGATCTGTGTTTCCGCGCCCCGATCCGACCAGGACCAGGCGTACCGGTGGTCGTCGACCTCGGAGTCGACGTCGAGTGGCAGTACGGAACCGGCACCGCCAAGTTCATCGAGACCGTAAGGCTCTCCCGGAGGGCTAGCAGTCAGCCTATTGCCTGTCAGCGGGGCCGCTCGTTACTAAAATCAAGAGCCGGTCATTTCGAACGGTCCCGGGCGGCTCGGGACGGTCAGCCAACCCCGCGCAGCAGCGGGCGGGCCGTTGGCGACCGGCGGAGTCAGGGGATCACGACGATCTTCTTGCCGGGTGAGGAGACCTGTGCCTGCCACGCCTGCCCGGCCTCGTCGAGCGAGTAGGTGGCCGTCGGCAGCGTCAGCGACCCCGCCGCCGCCAGGGTCGCCACGTGCCGGTAGCTGGCGATGACGTCGGCCGGCTGCGCGCCTCCGGCGCTGAAGCCGATGAGCGTCAGCTGCCGGGCGCGGAGCCATTCGACCTGGAACGGCGTCCCGTCGCCGCCGGCCGCGCCCACGTTCAGGTAGCGGCCGCCGGGCGTCAGGCAGGCGAGCGCCGTCCGCGCCCACGGACCCCACACCGAGTCCACGACCAGATCCACCGGGCCGCCGAGGGAAGCCAGCTGGTCGGGCAGCGGCTCCTCGCCAAGCAGGACCACGCCGTCGGCGGCCGAGACCTGCGCGAGGCGCTCAGGATTACGGCCGGCCGCGATCACGCGCTTGGCGCCGGCCAGTCGCGCGAGCTGGATGACGGCCGCGCCCAGCGGGCCGGTGGCGCCGAGCACCAGGACGCTGTCGCCCGCCTGGAGCCCGGCCTTGCGCAGCGACAGGTCCGCGCTGGTGCCGACGACGCCGATCGCCGCGGCGGCGACGCTATCGAGGTCGTCCGGGACCGGGACGCAGGTCGCGCGGTCGGTCAGCAGGAGCTCCGCCAGCCCGCCGTCGACGCCAGGGACCAGGCCCGCCGGGCCGGCCGCGCGCACTCGCAGGCCCTGGTCAGGCCCGGCCACGATGGTGCCGACGGCCTCGATGGCGGGGACGTAGGGAAGCCGCGGCGGCCCGGCCCGGTGATGACCCGAGGCGATGTGAACGTCAATCGTGTTCAGGGCCGCCGCCTCAACCTCGACCAGCACGAGGTTGCCGGCGGTCGGCGAAGGGTCGGGGTAGGCGGTCACGCGCGGTGCGGCGCCGAGGGTGTCGATCACTGCGGCCTTCATGATTACTCCTGCTCCTGAGCGGCGGGCGGGTGGTACTAACCCAACCTACCACAATGACCGACCGGTCGGTCATTGAATCAATCCCCAGGAACCGACGGGCATATACTCCGGGCGATGGGTGACGGAACGAGGGCCGCAGGCGCGCTGCAGACACGCGAGGCGCTGCTCGACGCGGGCGCCGCGCTGGCCGAGGAGCACGGGCTGGCCGGCGTCAGCGTGAACATGGTGGTCGCCCGGGCGGGGGTCGCCAAGGGGACCTTCTACGTCCACTTCAAGGACCGGGCCGCGTTCGTCGACTCGATGCACGCGCGCTTCCACGACCGGGTCGCCGTCGTCATCGACGAGGCGATCGCGGGACTGCCGCCCGGCGCCGAGCGGCTCTTCCGCGGTTCGGAGGCCTATCTCGACGTCTCCCTCGCGAACCGGGGCGTCAAGGCGCTGTCGCTCGAGGCCCGCTCGGACCCGGATGTGGAGGGCTCAATGGAAGCGCGGCGCCAGCGCCTCGCATTGGCGGGTGTGCCCGACTTGGAGGCCATGGGCTGGGACGACGCCCAGGCGGCGGCGCAACTGCTGGGAGCGATGACCCGGGAGATTTCGGTCCTGGAATTCGACGCCGGCCACCAACTGCCAGCGTCTCGGCGAGCGCTGAAGCGGTTCCTCGGAATCCAGTAACCGCGCACCGCGGACGTGGTCCATCCGGATCGTCACGGCCTCCAGCATGGTGATCCGCGCCCGGCGCCCGCGCTATCTCGGCGGGGCTATGTTCGCGGTCAGGAACCCGTGAAAACGGGCGGTCGGCGCTCGAGGCTGGCGGCGATTCCCTCGGCGGCGTCGGCCGTCTGCCACAACCGGGCCTGCTCGGCGAGTTCGTGCTTGAGCGCCGCCCGCGCCCGCTGCGGGAGGTCCCCGCGCAGCGTTCGGCGAATGGACTGGACGGCAAGCGGAGCCGCCTGCGCGATCTCGGCTGCCCACAACTGCGCGGCCTGGCGCTGGGTGCCCGGCGCCGCCAGCCGGTCGGCCAGCCCGATTCTGAGCGCCTCTTCGCCGAGCACCGGGGCGCCGGAAAGCAGCATCGCCGCGGCCGCCTGCTGACCGACGATCGCGGGCAGCGTCACGCTGAGCGCGAATCCCTGGTGGAAGCCGAGCCGGGCGAAGTTAGCGGTAAACCGGCTGTCCTCGTCGCACACCCGGAAGTCGGCGGCGCAGGCCAGACCGAGGCCGCCGCCCACGGCGGCCCCCTGGACGGCGGCGATGATCGGCTTGCCGGTGTCTAGCATCCGCAGTGCCTGCTGGTACAGGCGGCCGGCGGCCGCCGCGCGGTCGGTGCCGAATTCTCCGTCGCCGCCGAAGTTCGCGCCAGCGCAGAAGTTCTTGCCCGCCGAGCAGAGCACGGTCACCCGGCAGTCGGGGTCGGCGTCGAGCGCCGCCAGCGCGTCGGCCAGGCCGCCGATCAGCTGTTCGTCGAAGTAGTTGTGCGGCGGGCGGCGGATCTCGATCGTGGCGACGCCGCCTTCGATGGTCACGCCGAGATCGCTGGCGGGGAGTTGGGGATCACTCACTGTCCGTTTGCCTCGCAACTAGGTCAGTTTGCACTTTTGTGTCCTGGGTGACCTCCCGATTAAATCAGCCAAGGGTTAGGTCGGCACGACGCTGCCGACCGAGTACGGCGGGCATGGCGGGAATGGATGTGATGTGCGTCGCTGGATGCATCCCTACTGCCTAGTGCGGAAGCCGATGTCATGCGTCTGTCTGCACAATGAGTCAGCCGGAGAAGCTGCCTCGCCGTGACCGCCACGCGCGTTCGCTAGTGGGCAGGTCTGGGAATTGTCAGACTGCCCGCTTACTGTGGACGCAGGGGAAGGGAGGCTGCGGCCATGCCAGAAGTACAGGACCTGACCCTCAGCGATCTGAACGAGCGCCGCAGGGGACTCCTCGAGCACCTGGGGATGACCTATGAGGACCTCGCCAGCAAGGCTGCCGCCAGGTCACTAGTTGGCGACGAGTGGGCGGCATGGGAGGAGCTCCGGGAAATCGACTTCCTGCGGAACGGGTGAGCGATACGCCAGGAGACCTGCACCAACAAGTAGAGGAGTTCGGCCAGGAGACGGCCGGGCTCCTCTCTGCAACTCTGCCGGGGCTGCCCGACCCCCCTGTCCGTATCTTGCGGCACGAGAACAGGTCGACCTGGCGATCACCCTGCTGCAAGACGCCATGCAACGGCTTCGCGCTCCCGGCGTGCGCGGTACCAGCGGCGGGAGTCTGACCGTGCTGGGATGGGCATACATCGACACCGGGCGCTGGGACGAGGCGCTGGACGTGGCCGCCGAGGCGGCCGGCGTGGCCGAGGCCAACAACACGGACATCGTTGCCGCGTCGGCCGGATAGAAGGGTGCGACATCGTTGAGCAGGCGCTCAGCCGCCTCGACGGAAGATACCGCGGGCCCGGCTCACGCAGCTCATCGCCCGGGCCCGCGGTATCCTGGCCGGCCCGGATGCGGCCGAAGCCCATTTCGACAAGGCGCTCGCCGATCCGGCCGGGGAGCAGTGGCCCTTCGAGCGGGCGCAGCTCCGGCTCGACCACGCCGAGTGGCTGCGGCGGCGACGCCGGATCAACGACGCCAAGGTCGTGCTGACCGAAGCCCTGGGCACTTTCCAGCGGCTAGGCGCCCGGTCATGGGCTGAGCGCGCCCAGGCCGAACTGAGAGCATACGGCGTGGCCGTCACCCGCGCGCCCCGCGAACCCGATGCTCTCCAGGAGCTGACTCCGCAGCAACGCCAGATCGTCCGGCTGGCCAGCGACGGCCTGACCGACCGCGAGATCGCCGACCGGCTCTTCCTGTCACCGCGGACGGTCAGCTCGCACCTGTACCGGTCCTATCCGAAGCTGGGGGTAGGCAGCCGTCACCAGCTCCGGGACCTGATCGGCCAGACCAGCACGTCAGCCGTGCAGGCGTCATCGGCCGAAGTGCAGTAGCGCTGCGGATACCGCAGCCGCAGCCTCGGGTCGCACGATGGGGGGAAGACGCGACCACGAAGGGACTCACGAGATGAACACCCGACCGAACATCGTCCTCGTCCACGGCGCATGGGCCGAGGGCTCCTGCTGGAGTGGCGTCATCGAGCGCCTGCAGGCCCACGGCTACCACGTCACCGCCCCCCAGTTCCCGCTGACCACGCAGGCCGACGACGTCGCCCGTCTGCGCGAGGTACTTGACCTCCAGGACGGCCCCACCATCGTCGTCGGGCACTCATACGGCGGCCAGGTCATCACCGCGCTGGGCGCGGACGCGCCGAACGTCGCCGGGCTGGTCTACATCGCGGCGTTCGGCCTGGACCAGGGCGAGTCGCTCGGTTCGCTGTTGTCGCAGGGACCCGTGACTCCGGCGCTGGCGCACCTGTTCACTGACTCCCGCGGCTTCGGCTGGCTGTCCGAGGACGACTTCGTCAGCCATTTCGCGGGCGACGTCGAGCCGGTCAAGGCAAGGGCGATGCACGCCGTGCAGCAGCCGATCGCCATGTCGATATTCGAAGAGCCGATGGGCGTCCCGGCCTGGAAGACGCTGCCTTCCTGGTACCTGGTCGCCACCGACGATCAGGCGCTGCCGCCGGATGCCGAGCGCCTGTTCGCCAGCCGCATGGGCGCCACCACCGTCGAGATCCCGTCCAGCCACGTCGCGATGGTCTCCCGCCCCCGCGAGGTGGCGGGGCTCATCGAGACCGCAGCCGAAGCCGTGACGGCTGCGAGCTAGCTCTCAGGACCCGGTCTGATGTTGTGCACGATCGTCTGGGTGGGCGTACTAGTCGGCACGATCGCCCTGATCGCATGGCTGCTGCGGGCATCGTTCAAAGCCGAGGATCGGCAGCACCTCGATGAGCTGAACGAGGAGTACAAGGAACTACTACAGCAGGAAGGCAGGCAAGACTGGTGAACAGGCGCAAGCGCGCAAGGACCAGACATCAAGGTCCGATGGCGCACGCCCTCGAGGCAGACCGCCGCGCGGCGGAGCGGCCAGGCTCTCGATCAGCGCAGATTCCACTGGTCAGCGGCATCGAGTCTGGTAGACCGAAGCCCGGTGAAGTCCGGGGTAGGCGAGTTCCATCTCCGACTCGATTCCCGCCGTCCGCGCCAACTGGCAACCGGACGCCGCAGCGGCGAGATAGTCCAGCAGCGCCGTCTTGCCGATCCCGGCCTCGCCGCGAAGTACCAGCACCTGGCCGCGGCCCGCGCAGCTCCGCTACGACCCGATCCAGCACCCCGCACTCAGTCTGCCGTGGCGTCGTGGGGCATCCAGACGCCCCCGTCGGCGACCTTGGCATGGCGGAACAGGGCCGTCTCGGGGAACTTGGCGATCAAGCTCGCCGTGGTCTCGTCGGCATCCGGAGCGACTGCCGAGATGTAGACCAGGCCGGCGATGCGGTCATCGATGCCCGCGCCGGTGATGACCGCGCAGAAGATCAAAATCGTCATCTCGAACGGTCCGTGGTTCCTCCCGAACGCCCAGCGGAGACCACAACCCGATGAATGACGTGCCGGCCGGTTAACCCCGTTTGGCGACGGCGGTGCGGGCGGAGTGCCATAGGGTGCGGGGGTTGTCCCGGTCGCCGTGCAGCTTGAGCATGGCGTTCACGATGTCCTCGACGCTGCCGCCGTCGTTGACGATGCGG
>FSXZ01002774.1_pt1 | contig 11133 bp, 8 predicted proteins | sample 1638121 | NCBI WGS metagenome assembly FSXZ01 (sample SAMEA3914788, study PRJEB12502) | metagenome | biome: forest; material: soil | place: Canada | collected 2011-07-03 | depth 0.1 m
AACGTGACCATGTACGGGCTCGCGGTCGAGCACTACCAGGCCGTGCAGGTGCAGTGGAACGGCAACGGCGGCGCGGACTACTTCTATCAGAGCGAGATGCCGTACGACCCGCCCAACCAGTCCTCCTGGATGGACGGGAGCGCCGACGGCTACCCCTCGATCAACGTCGCCGGCTCCGTCACCGCGTTCAAGGCCTACGGCCTCGGCGTGTACGCGTTCTTCCAAGCCAGCGGTGGAGTCACCGCGGCGAACGCGCTCACCTCGCCCGACGTCTCCGGCGTGCAGTGGAACGACATGGTGACGATCTCGCTGAGCGGCAATACCGGCACCATCCAGCACGTGATCAACGGCGACGGCGGGGCCGTCAGCTCCAGCAACGAGAAGACCGACCTGACCAGCTACAACTAACCGCGCCGCGGCTCCGGTGGAGTCCGGCATCCACCGATCGGTGGATGCCGGACTCCACCGCGTCGGCCCCCCGCTCCGCCCCTCCGGTCGATTCGCCGGACCCCCGCGCACCGGCACAGTGGAAGGCGTCGGAAGAACCGAGAACCGTCGGACGGGGAGGACCAGGACGATGCCGGTCATCGAGGTCGAACGATTGCACAAACGCTACGGCGAGGTCACCGCCGTGGACGAGGTGAGTTTCGCGGTCGCCGAGGGGGAGATCTTCGGGATCCTCGGGCCCAACGGGGCGGGCAAGACCACCACCGTGGAATGCATCTCCGGGCTGCGCACCCCGGACACCGGCACCGTCCGGGTGCTCGGGCTCGACCCGGTCGCGGACCGGGACGAACTGCACCAGAGCGTCGGGGTGCAGCTGCAGGAGGCCGGGCTGCCGGACAAGTTGCAGGTGCGCGAGGTGATGGAGCTGTTCGCCTCGTTCTACCGGAACCCGGCCGACGTGACCGCGCTGCTGCGCCGGCTCGGCCTGCAGGAGAAGTCCCGCGCTCGTTACAAGAAGCTCTCCGGCGGCCAGAAGCAACGTCTGGCCATCGCGCTGGCCCTGGTCGGCAACCCGCGGGTGGTGGTGCTCGACGAGCTGACCACCGGACTCGACCCGCACGCCCGCCGGGAGACCTGGGAACTGGTCGAGCAGGTGCGCGAGAGCGGCGTGACCGTGCTGCTCGTGACGCACTTCATGGAAGAGGCCGAGCGCCTGTGCGACCGGGTCGCCCTGATCGACCGCGGCCGGGTGGTGGCGGTGGACACACCGCAGGGCCTGGCCGACCGGGGCGGCGGCGGGCAGCGGATGCGGTTCCGGCCCTCCGGCCCGATCGAGGACGCCGACCTGCTCGCGCTGCCCGAGGTCGCCTCCGTGGTCCGGCGCGGCAGCCAGATCGAGGTGACCGGCGGGGACGAGATGGTCTCGGCCGTCACCGGGCTGCTGGCGCGCCGCCAGATCGTCGCCGGGAGCCTGCGGATCGAACAGGCCAGCCTGGACGACGCCTTCATCCACCTCACCGAGCACGGTAAGGAGAACTCCTGATGACCGCCGTGACCGTCGCCGCCGCGCCGAGCGCCCGGCCGCGCCGCCGGATGACCGCGAAGGGCTTCCGCGCCCTGATGGGCATGCACGTGAAGCTGATGCGCCGCGAGCCGGGCGTCTTCGTGATGATCCTGCTGCCGCTCGCGCTGCTGCTCGTGTTCGGATTCATCCCGGGCACCAAGAAGCCCGAGGCGAACCTCGGCGGCCGCAGCACCCTCGACGTCTACGTGCCCACCATCGCCGCGATGGTGCCGCTCCTGATCGCCTGCTCCGGGCTTCCCTCGATGATGGCCTCCTTCCGCGAACGCAACGCCCTGCGCCGCTTCTCGGTCAGCCCGGTCCCGCCCGGCGGGATGCTGGCCGCGCTGGTGGCGGTGCTCTCGGCGGCCACGCTGGCCGGGGTGGTGCTCATCGTGGTGCTCGGCACGGCCGTGTTCGGCGCGCACATGCCGAGCAACCTCGGCGCGGTGATCAGCTCCTTCGTGCTCGGCTTCGCCGCGGTGATGGCGGTCGGGATGATCGCCGCGGCGCTGGCCACCACCAGCGGCATGGCCGCGGGCCTGGGCATGCCGTTCATGATCCTCAACTTCTTCTTCTCCGGCCTCTACGTGCCCACGGCCGAACTGCCGCACGTGTTCGAGACCATCGGCGGGTACGTGCCCTTCGGCGCCGTGATGGACTCCTGGTCCGGCCAGGGCGCGCTCTGGCAACACCTTGCGGTACTGGCCGGATACACTGTGGTCGGGGGCGTGGTGTCGGCCAGGCTGTTCCGCTGGGAATGAGGGCGCGATGACAGAGGCGAAGCGCGAGCGCCATATGGAGTGGGCCGCCGCGGTCATCCCGTACGTGGCGCTCGCGGTCTCCCTCGCCCTGGCCCTCGTGGTCGGCGGCCGGGCCACCCACTACGTGCTTCAGACGGTGGGCGGCTCGGTCGCCGCCGCGCTGTGGATGGCGCTGCTGTACGTGCCGCACTACCAGGCCGAGGCGCACAAGGTGCGCTGCTCGATCTACTACGTCGGGCTGCTCGCGTTCATCGGCTACCTGATCGTGCTCAACCCCCTCTTCGCCGTCTTCGGATTCAGCGGCTACCTGCACGTCTCCCTGGTGCCGGGCCGGTGGAAGATCCCCGGCATGGTGACCAACGCCGGGCTGATGGCGCTGTCCGAGGTGGGCGGCACCGGCCAGCTGCGCGGGCTGGTCTGGATCCCCTATGGCGGGCTGTTCCTGGTGAACGTGTTCATCGTGGGCATGATGACCAAGGCCGGCCTGGATGAGGACCGGCGCAACGAGCAGCGGATCCGGGAGATCGGCGAGCTGTCCGAGGCCAATCGGCGGCTCGAGCAGATGATGGAGGAGAACACCGGCCTGCACGCCCAGCTCGTGGTGCAGGCGAGGGAGGCGGGCGTGCTGGACGAGCGTCAGCGGATGGCCGGGGAGATCCACGACACCCTCGCCCAGGGCCTGATGGGAATTCTGGCGCAGCTCGAAGCGGCCGAACTCGCCGAGCCGGACGGGCCGCGCCGCCGGCGCCATCTCGGTCTGGCCAAGCAGCTCGCGCGCGACAGCCTGGCCGAGGCGCGGCGCTCGGTGCAGGCGCTGCGCCCGCAGCAGCTCGAGTCCGCGCGGCTGCCCGAGGCCCTGTGCGCACTGGCCGCGCAGTGGACGCAGACCTCGGGCATCCCGGTGCGCGCGGAGGTGGACGGGGAGCCGGAGCCCTTGCAGCCGGCCTTCGAGGTGGTGCTCTTCCGGGCGGCCCAGGAGGCGCTGGCCAACACCGCCAAGCACGCCCGGGCCGCGCACGTCGGCATGACCCTGACCTACATGCACGACCAGGTGACGCTGGACGTGCTCGACGACGGCAAGGGCTTCGATATCGGCCGGGTCGAGACCGCACACGCGAACGGCAGCGGCTACGGCCTCGCCGCGATGCGACACCGGCTGCGCCAGGTCGGCGGCCGGCTGGAGATCGAGAGCACACCGGGGGACGGCACGACCGTCAGCGCCAGCGTCCCGGCGCTCTATCAGGGCCGCGGCGAGGGAAACGGGGCGAGTGCGGGATGAGCCGGGACGAGGCCGAGGGCACCGCGACGATCAGGCTGCTGATCGCGGACGACCACCCGATCGTGCGCGACGGGCTGCGGGCGGTGTTCGAGAGCGAGGGCGCCTTCGAGGTGGCCGGGGACGCGGCGGACGGGGCCGAGGCGGTGGACCGGGCCGTCGCGCTCGAGGTGGACGTGGTGCTGATGGACCTGCGGATGCCGCGGATGGGCGGGGTCGAGGCGATCCGGACGCTGCGGGAACGCGCCCCCGACATCAGGGTGCTGGTGCTGACCACCTTCGACGGGGACGCGGACGTGCTCCCGGCGGTCGAGGCGGGCGCGACCGGATACCTGCTCAAGGACGCGCCGCGGGACGAGCTGGTGCGCGCCGTGCACGCGGCGTACCGCGGACAGGCCGTGCTCGCGCCCTCGGTGGCGCAGAAGCTCCTGGGCCGGGTGCGCACCCCCGCCGCTCCGCCACAGCAGCAGCTGACCGAGCGCGAGCTCAAGGTCCTCACGCTCGTCGCGGCCGGCACGACCAACCGCGAGGCGGCCAAGACGCTGTTCATCAGCGAGGCCACGGTCAAGACGCACCTGCTGCACGTCTACGCGAAGCTGGGCGTGCGCGATCGGGCCGCGGCCGTCGCCGAGGCGTACAAGCGCGGGCTGCTCGGCTGAGCCGGGCAACCCGCGCCGCGTGCCTCGTTCACCCGCGCGGGGTGGAGGTCACTCGCTGTCCCAGGTGATGGAGAAGTTGTCGCCGGAGAACCCGGAGGTGGTGGCCTCGGCGGCGCCCGAGGAGGAGACCATGTTGATCGCGGTCGGGCTGAACGAGCTCAGGTTCGAACCGTTGACCAGCGAACCGTCGAAGGTGACGGTGCCGAAGTCGGCCAGCGGCAGGACGCCGCCGGAGTAGGGGGCCTCGGCGATGACCTCGGCCGAGGAGCGGGCGTCGCCGGAGGCGCTGACCGTGGTGGTCTTGGTCCAGCTGCGGGTCTCGTCCTCGAGCACGAGCTTGTAGGTGCTGGTACCGGAGAAGGTGACCGACTCGTAGATCGTGTCACCGGCCTTGACGGTGTTGCTGTAGTCCTCCGAGCCCTGCGGGTACATCTCGTACCAGCCCACGTACTCGGCGGTGGAACCGCTGCATTCGGCCATGGTGCCGGTCTGCTCCACCGTGCTGGAGCTGTAGCCGTCCAGGCCCACCCAGAACGCGGCGTAGGTGCCGGAGCGGCCCGAGCAGCTCACCGAGGGCTGCGTGAAGGTGGTGCTCACGCTGGTGTAGGTGGAGCCGGTGGCGGCGTAGCCGGCCCAGTTGGTGCTGGTGACCGTCGTGTTCGAGATGTGGAGGCCGTGCGAGACGAAGTACGGGGTCTGCACGCCCTGGTGCAGCGTCGAGAAGGACAGCGCGGGCGCCACGGCGGCCGCGGCGGGCGCGACGAACGCGGTGAGCGGGGCGGCGGCGAGCACCGCGGCAGCGGCGATGCGGGTCGAACGGTGGGTCACGAACATGGGTATCCTCCGGGGTTCTCCGGTGCGGGTGTCGTGGGAGTGGGTGTGGTGGGCCACGGGTCGGCGCGTGGTGAGCGCCCGCACCCGGCCCTCCGTTCGGGCTCTCTGGTGCAGCCGTGACACAGTTAAGGGCTCGAACGTGCGCATGGCAAGTGGCCGGAACAAGATAATTCGTGAATCACAAGTAACGCCTGATTGAGATCACTTACTCAGTGCACGAACGTCATTGATTCAGAATGCTGAACTCTTTATAAATGCATCGTGGCCTGTTCCGCGGCCCATTCCGCGCCGCGCTCCGGCCGGGGTGGTCGCGGCCCGGACCGGCCCGGCGCGGTAGCCTCGGTTCCGGCGGTACGGTGGGCACGGGGAATTGCAACGTTGCATACCAGGGTCGGCGCGGGTGCGCGGACTCGGCCGCCCGGTCCGCTGTTGCGGTGAGGAGAGGTTGCGATGGCGTCGACGCTCAAGGATGTCGCCCTGCGGGCCGGAGTGTCCGTCCGGACGGTCTCGAACGTGGTGAACGACTACGTCTACGTCGCCGAGGAGACCCGGGCCAAGGTGCAGGCGGCCATCGACGAGCTCGGCTACCGGCCGAATCTGCTGGCCCGCAACCTCAAGCTGGGCCGCTCCGGGATCATCGGCCTGGTCGTGCCGGAACTCGACGTGCCCTACTTCGCCGAACTCGCCCGGCTGATCGTGCAGGAGGCGCGCACCGCCGGGTACACCGTGCTGATCGACCAGACCGACGGCGACGAGCGGCGCGAACGGGAACTGGTCACCGAGGACTCGCGCGGGGTGAACTTCGACGGCATGATCGTGAGCCCGCTCTCCCTGACGGTGGAGCAGTTCGAGGCCCGGCGCACCACCTCCCCGGTGCTGCTGCTCGGCGAGCGGCTGTTCACCGCGGGCGCGGACCACGTCGCGATCGACAACGTGGCCGCGGCCCGGGAGGCGACGGCGCACCTGATCTCGTTGGGGCGCACCAGGATCGCGGCCATCGGAGTGCAGCAGGGCGGGGGCACCGCGACGCTGCGCACCCGCGGCTATCGGGAGGCGTTCGCGCAGGCCGGGCTCGCGGTGGACGAGTCGCTGATGATCCAGACCCGGCACTACCACCGGGCCGACGGCGCCACCGCCATGGCCCGGCTGCTGGACCTGCCCGAGCCGCCGGACGCGGTCTTCGCCTTCAGCGACCTGCTCGCCCTCGGCGCCCAGCGGGTCGCGCTCTACCGCGGACTCGCGGTGCCGCGGGACGTGGCCATCGTCGGCTTCGACGATATCGAGGACGGCCGCTACGCCACCCCGACGCTGACCACGATCGCCCCGGACAAGGCCGAGATCGCGCGTGCGGCGGTGCGCCAGATCGTGGCCCGGATCGACGGCGCCGGGCGGGCCCAGGCGGTCGAGTCCAAGGAGATCGAGACCCCGTACCGGCTGATCGTGCGGGAGAGCACGCTCGGGACGGGCGCGCTCGGGACGGGCGCGGGCCCGGGCTGAGCGGCCGCCCGGGGCTGACGCGCCGCCCGGGCCCGGGGTCCGCGGCGGATCACGGGGCCGCCCCGGCTTCGGCCCGGTCGAGTTCGTGCAGGACACGGCGCTGGACCGTGTCGTTGATCCGTCCGTCGGTGTAGAGCCGGCGCAGTTCGGCGCGTTGCACCTCGAGCAGGCGGAGCTGGAGCAGGGCGAGCGCGTCGGCCGGGTAGCCGCCGCCGTCCTCGGCCGCGCCGAGCCGGGCGGTGTAGCGGCGGCGCAGCCGGTCGAGCACCGCGTCCGGCACGTCCTCGTCGGCGCGCAGCTCGTCGAGATAGTCGAGGGCTGCTTCGCTCAGCGCGGTGTGCACCTCGGCCGCGTTCGCGGCGAGATGCCCCGGGTCCACGGCCAGGCCGGAGGTGCGCACCACGGTGCCGAGGGTCAGGCCCTGGACGGTGAGGGTGGTGGCGACCACGGCGGTGGTCAGCACCAGCACCAGCGGGCGGTCGGCCACGATCCGCCCGTCGGCCGCGGTCAGCGGGATGGACAGGGCTGCGGCCAGCGGCATCACGCCCCGGGTGCCGGCCCAGGCCAGGACCCGGGTGACCGGCCAGGCCGGGTGGCCGCGGGTCGGCGCGGCATAGGCGACGGTCGGACGCATCCACGCCACCCGCACCAGGATCAACGCGGCGGCCAGCGCGGCCGCCTGCACCGGCCACCATCCGGTCCCCGGCGGCAGGTCGCGCACCAGGGCGGGCAGTTGCAGTCCGATCAGAGCGAAGACCACTGATTCGAGCAGGAAGACGACGACCCCGTAGACGGCGTGCACCTGCAGCCGGATGCGCGCGTCGGTGATCCGGTGCCCGGCGGCGCCGATCACGACTCCGGCCACCACCACCGCGGTCACCCCGGACACCCCGGCGCTCTGCGCGAGCAGGTACGCGGCGTACGGGGTGACCAGGGCGAGGACGGTGCTCAGCAGCGGATCCGAGGTCCGCGCCCGCACCGCGATCACCAGGACGGCCAGGGCGGCGCCGACCCCCATGCCGCCGCCGGCCAGCACGACGAAGCGCCCGGCCGCGCCGAACCAGTCCACCTCGCCGCCGGACCCGACCGCCACCCCGACCGCGACCTGGAACAGCACCAGCGAGGTGGCGTCGTTGAACAGGCTCTCGCTCTGCACGAAGGTCTGTATCCGCGGCGGCAGCGGAAGCCTGCGGCCGAGCGCGGTCACCGCGACCGGATCGGTGGAGGCGAGCACGGAGCCGAGCACGAACGCCATCGGCACGCTGAGCGAGGTCACCCACCAGGCGAGCCCGGCCACGGCCAGGGCGGTGGCGAGCACGAGACCTAGCGTGAGCGCCACCAGGGGGCGCCACATGCTGCGCAGTTCGCGGGCGGAGATGTCCTGGGCGGAGGCGTAGAGCAGTGGCGGGAGCACCAGCAGCGAGATGAGCTCGGGCGTGGTGCGCACGACGGGCACGCCCGGGATCAGCGCGACGCCCACCCCGGCGAGCACGAGCAGCGAGGGCGCCGGAATACTCCAGCGGTTGGCGAACGTCGCCACCACGGTGCTCGCCACGACCAGCGCGACCACGATCCCGGCACTGTGCACGCTGGGCCACCTCTTTGCGGATAGCCGGGGCCCGGACGCACGTTCACGCGGGTCTTCCCGGGCCGACCAGACTTCCCGGCGCACCGCCAGGCAGTCTACCGGCACACCGGCGCGGGCCCGGTCGCAGCGGGGCCGGCGCCGTTTCGGCTCAGCCCTCTGCGTCCTCTTAATCTTGTGCGGGCCGCTCTCTTAAGAAGCCCGCGCCGGATCCTCTTGACGCTATAGGAGAGCGCTCTCATACTCTGAGGCAACCCACGCTCCGTAAACGTTTACGGAAGGCTCACGCCCTCATGATCGATCGTAGAAAACTGCTGTCCCTCTCGGCCGTCGCGGTCGGCGGCTCGGTGCTCGGGATCGGGGCCGGCGCCCTCGGCTCCCGCGCCTCGGCCACCGGCTCCACGCTGCAGATCGACCTGCAGAACACCACCACCTCCAGCACCGTCTACGCCTACGTCACCGGCAACGCCATCGACAACGGCAACGCCCTGATGCTGCTGGAGGCCGACGGCAAGACCCCGTACTACCCGTCCTCGCCCTCGGCCACCGGCGCGGCGCTCGGCGCGAACTGCGCCATCCCGCTCGGCGCGCCCGGGACCACCACCTCGATCACCATCCCGCACATCGCCGGCGGCCGGCTCTGGTTCTCCGTCGGCTCCCCGCTCACCTTCCTGCTCAACCCGGGCCCGGCCCTGGTCGAGCCCTCCGTCACCAACCCGTCCGATCCCAACATCAATCTGAGCTGGGACTTCTGCGAGTTCACCTTCAACAGCGCGCAGCTGTACGCCAACATCAGCTACGTCGACTTCGTCTGCCTGCCGATCTCGCTGAAGCTGACCAACTCCTCCGGCGTGGTCCAGTCCGTCTCCGGCATGTCCACCAGCGGCCTGTCCACCGTGTGCAGCAACCTGATCGCCCAGCACAACAGCGACGGCGCGGGCTGGAACGAACTGGTCGTCACCTCCTCCAGCGGCGCCAACCTGCGGGCGCTGAGCCCGAACAACGGCATCGTGATGAACTCCTCGCTCTTCTCCGGCTACTACCAGCCCTATGTCAACGAGGTCTGGTCCAAGTACGCGAGCAGCTCGCTCACGGTGGACACCCAGGCGTCCTGGGGCAGCGTGTCCGGCAGCGTCTCCGGGGGAGATCTGACCTTCTCCGGCGTGGGCAGTTTCGCCCAGCCCTCGGCGGCCGACATCTTCAGTTGCAGCACCGGGCCGTTCGCCAACGCCTCGGGAGAGATGGGCGCGCTCATCGCCCGGATCAGCGCCGCGTTCAACCGCACCACCCTGCTGACCGACACCGACCAGCCGGACGGGGAGAACCCCTCCACCTACTACACGAACTCGGTCACCAACCACTACGCCCGGATCGTGCACGCGGCCAACCTGGACGGGCGCGGCTACGCCTTCCCGTACGACGACGTCACCCCCACCGGCGGCGCGGACCAGTCCGGCTTCGTCGCCGACGCCAACCCGGTGCTCTGGACCGTGGCCGTCGGCGGCGGCACCGCCAGCGCGTCCAGCCCGAGCGCCTCGCCCTCGGCTTCGGCCACCGCCACCGCCACCGGTGGGAGCGGCGGCACGGTCAGCGCGTACTCGACCATCCAGGCCGAGAGCTACAGCGCGGCCAACGGCACCCAGACCGAGACCACCACCGACACCGGCGGCGGCGAGGACGTCGGGTACATCGCCAACGGCTGCTGGCTGGCCTACGACAACGTTGCCTTCGGCTCCACCGGGGCGGGCCAGTTCCAGGCCCGGGTCGCCTCCGGCGCCGCGGCCGGAATCAGCGGCCTGGTCGAGGTCGCCCTCGACAGCCCGACCGCCACCCCGGTCGGCAGCTTCTCCATCGCCTCCACCGGCGGCTGGCAGAGCTGGCAGACCGTCCCGGCCAACATCGGCACCGTGACCGGCACCCACACGGTGTACCTGGTCTTCTCCAGCGGCCAGTCCGCCGACTTCGTCAACGTGAACTGGTTCACCTTCACCCAGGTCTGACCCACCGGCCTGAGACCTCAGGGCGAGCCCGACGCACGGTCGGGGGCAAGGCCCACCGCGCCCCCGACCCGCGTCCACCCGTCCATCTCGTCACGGCTTTCCGAGCTCTCGCACCCACCGACGGACAGAAAGCACGGGCTCATCCATGCGCAAACCCCTGCCCTGCCGCGGCCGCGCCCAGGCCGCGTTCCTCACCGTGGTGGCGCTCCTGGCCGGCCTGCTCCTGGCCGCGCCCACCACCGCCTCCGCCGCCACCGTCCAGCTGCCCTGCGACATCTACGCGGCCGCCGCAACCCCCTGCGTGGCCGCCCACAGCACCGTGCGCGCGCTCTACGCCGCGTACGACGGCCCGCTCTACCAGGTGCGCCGCGCCTCCGACGGCGCCACCCTGGACATCGGCGTGACCGCCGCCGGGGGCTACGCGAACGCCGACGCGCAGGACGTCTTCTGCGCCGACACGGCCTGCACGATCACCATCATTTACGATCAGTCATCGAATCACAATAACCTGACCATCGAGGGCGGCGGCGGAGCCAACTCCACCGCCGACTTCGGCACGGACTCCAACGCGCTCCCGGTGATCGTCGGCGGGCACCACGTCTACGGCGTGTACATCGGGCCGGGCATGGGCTACCGGGACGACGCGACCACGAACATCCCCATCGGCGGCGAGGCCCAGGGCGTGTACATGGTCGCCAGCGGCACGCACGTGAACTCCGGCTGCTGCTTCGACTACGGCAACGCCGAGACCAACAACGACGACAACGGCAACGGCCACATGGAGGCGGTCAACCTCGGCACCAGCTGCTGGGCCTCGCCGTGCACCGGCTCCGGACCGTGGGTCGCCGCGGACCTGGAGAACGGCCTGTACCAGGGCTCGGGCTCGAACACCGCCGACGCCGGGAACAACAGTGCCTTCGTCACGGCGCTGCTCAGGTCCGACAACCAGACCAGCTTCGCGATCCAGGGCGGCAACGCGCAGTCCGGCTCGCTCAGCACCTGGTACAACGG
>FSXZ01002112.1_pt1 | contig 11120 bp, 6 predicted proteins | sample 1638121 | NCBI WGS metagenome assembly FSXZ01 (sample SAMEA3914788, study PRJEB12502) | metagenome | biome: forest; material: soil | place: Canada | collected 2011-07-03 | depth 0.1 m
ACGCAGGGGGCGTAGATCAGCGGCTTGGTCACCTCGTCGAACGAGGCGTACACGGCCCCGGCCGTGATCGCGAGGCCGGCGAGGGCCGCGATGACCACCGGCACCCGGCGGGGCGCGGCGCCGAAGCTGCGCAGCGCCCCCAGGCACGTCAGCAGGTAGGCCACGACCAGCGCGAAGCCGCCGAAGGTGGCGCCCCAGGCGAACAGGGCCAGGTAGTGCGCGGCCGGCGGCATGGCCAGCAGGCCCGTCCACAGCTGGCTGACCAGCAGCGCCGCGCCGCAGAAGGCGAACACCAGGGCCAGCGCCGCCACCGGCGTGCGGTGCCGCCGCGACACGATGGCCAGCGCGGCCGGGACCCGGCGGTCGCGGGCCATCGCGAACCACCCCCGGGACGCGGCGGCGGCGCAGCCGACCGCCATCGCGATCATGTCGAGGAGCACGACGAGCTCCAGCAGCCGGTCGGTCCACGGCCCGCCGTAGCCGCCTGACCGCGCGGGGGCGCCCAGGGCGAACAGCGGCGCCCCGGCCGCCGCGGTCAGGGCGCTGAGCCGGTCATGGAAGCCGGTGACCTCGGCGTAGGTGGCCAGCAGGAAGAAGCCGGCGCCGATCCCGGCCGCCGTCATGACCGCGGCCGGGACGTGCCGCCGCGGCCGGGGCGTCTCCTCGGCCAGGTTCGCGGCCGTCTCGAACCCGGCGAACAGCACTATCCCGTAGAGCGCGCCGAAGAAGATCCCGGCCCAGCCCGAGCCGGCCGCCGCCGGGCTGAACGGCCGCAGGGTGCTGACCGGCCCGCGGCGCACGATGACGACGACCAGGAAGGCCCCGACGACCAGCAGGGAGACCAGGGCCAGGGCGAGCTGGGTGCGGGCCGAGATGCGGGCCCCGAGGTAGGCGGCCGCGGCTACTGCCGCCATGAGCAGCAGCGTCCACGCCCAGGCCGGCAGCGGGCGGACGCCGAAGTCGGCCTGGACGGTGCCCTGCAGGTAGCCGCCGGCCAGCAGCAGCAGCCCGGCCAGCAGCACCGTCGCCCCGCTGTAGTACAGCCAGCCGGCGGCGGTCCCGATCCGGGCGCCCAGGCCGCGGGACACGTAGTCGTACAGGGACCCGGCGGCCGGCACCGCCGCGGCGTAGGCCGCGACGACGCGGCCGACCGCGAGGGCACCGACGGCCGCGATGATCACCGACAGCGGCGCGGCGACGCCGCCGCCCTGCCCGGAGGCGCTGATCACCCCGGCGATCAGCGGGACCATGAAGGCTGCGGAGAAGGCCGGGCCCATGAACCCGACCGACTGGGCGATCAGGTCGGGCAGCCTCAGGCGCCTGGCCCCCAGCCGCTCGTACGGCTCGGATCTCGGCATCGGCCCTCCTGCCCCCAGGTTAGCTGTGCGGAAGCAAACGATCGAGTGGCGCGGGTCACCCGCGCCGCGGGTTGACCAGCAGCGGGCCGGGCCCGCACAGTGTTGAGCAGCAGCGGAGGGATGATCACATGCGCGTGCTGGTGATCCGTCATCACGACGTGGACGAGGCCGGGTTCATCGGCGCCGCCTTCGCGGCCCGCGGGGCCGAGCTGGCCGTGCACCTGGTGCCCGACGACGGCCCGCTGCCCGCGCTGGACGGCGTCGACCACGTCATCGTCCTCGGCGCGGCGTGGTCGGTCTACGACGAGGCCAGCATCGGCCACTGGATCGGCGCCGAGCTGGCCTGGCTGCGCCAGGCCGACCAGGCCGGCGTGCCCGTGCTCGGCATCTGCTTCGGCGCCCAGGCCCTGTCCGCGGCCCTGGGCGGCGAGGTCGCGCCCGCGCCCCGGCCCGAGATCGGCTGGACCACCATCGAGACACTCGCCCCCGACGTGATCGAGCCCGGCCCGTGGCTGGAGTTCCACGGGGACCAGTGCCTGCCGCCGGCCGCCGCCCGCATCCTGGCCCGCAACGAGGTGTGCGTCCAGGCCTTCGCGCTCCGCGCCAACCTCGCCGTCCAGTTTCACCCCGAGGTCGACGGCCCCCAGCTCAAGCGCTGGCTGGACGGCGGCGCGGACGCCACGGCGGCGCGGCACGCCGGCCAGGACCCGGTCCAGTTCCTGGCCGAGACCACCGCCCGCGAGGCGGACGCGGCGGAGCGGGCCGACCGCCTGGTCGCGGCCGCGCTCCGGCTGGCCCGGGCGCAGCTGGCGGCCCGGTAACGGCGGTCAGTCCCCGTCCACCGAGCGGATGACCGTGCGGAGCAGGTCGGACAGCTGGGCTTTCTGCCCGGCGTCCAGGCCGGAGCTGAGCTGCGTGCCGCCCGCGCTGAACGCGGGGAACAGCCGCTCGACCGCGGCCTGGCCGGCCGGCTCGAGGCTGACCAGCACCAGCCGCCCGTCGCCGGCGTGCGCCCGGCGCCGGATCAGGTCACGCTTCTCCAGGGTCTTGAGCACGCCCGTCAGCGTGCCCTTGGTCATGCCCGCCTCGGCGGCCAGGTAGCGGGTCTGCTGGTCGCCCCAGATCCACAGCACGAACAGCACGGTGAAGGCGGCCCACGATAGCTCCGCGCCGGCCAGGACCTTCTGCTCCAGGTGATTGCGGATCACGTTGGCCGCCCGGTGGATGCTGGCCACCGCGGCCAGGGCGGCGAAGTCGAGATCCTGGTCGCCGATGCGGCCGCGGATATCGCGCTCGGCCTGCATCAGGTCGCCGGGCGTGCCAGCTGCGAGGCGCTGCATGCACAGATCGTACGTGGGCCCTTCCGGCGCCTGCGGCTACCAGCCGGTAGGCCCGCGGGCGGCCGGGCCCGGGCCGTAGCGTGTGTCATCCAGGCACCGTCGCCCATCCGCGGGAGGCGGCCTGGCAGCCGGCCGGACGGCCCGGCACGCCGGTCACGCCGACATCAGCCGCGAGTCCCCGGGACGGCGCCAAGACGATGGGCTGACGGGCCTAGCCCGGCGGCCGCGGGGGTACGGAGCAGGGGTGAGGGGCGCAGGGGTGGCAGGTACCGCGGACGGGGCGGATGAGGCGGACCAGGGCCTGCCGCGCGGGCTGCGGCCCATGCTGGCCACGGCCGGCCCGCTGCCCGCGGGGCAGCCCGGCTGGGCGTTCGAGATGAAATGGGACGGCCAGCGGGCGCTCTGCTACGCCGCCGGGGACCGGATCCGGCTGGTCTCGCGGACCGGCCGGGACATCACCGCCGGCTACCCGGAGCTGGCCGGCCTGGCCGGCGCCGTGCGCGCGGCCGGCGCGCAGCGGGCCGTGCTGGACGGCGAGATCGTCGCCTTCACGGGGGCCGCCGGGCGGCCGAGCTTCGAGGCCCTGCAGCAGCGGATGAACATCGGCGCCGCCGACGACGTGCGGATCCTGGCCGCGCGCGTCCCGGTCACCTACCTCGCCTTCGACGTGCTGTCACTCAACGGCCACGCCCTGCTCGACCTGCCCTGGGACCAGCGCCGCGGCCTGCTCGACGAGCTGCGCCTGCAGGGCCGCGCCTGGCAGGCCCCGCCCGCGTACACGGCGCAGTCCGCGCTGGACGTCCAGGCCGCGTCGCTGCAGCAGGGGCTGGAGGGCGTCGTGGCCAAGCGGCAGTCGGGCCGGTACGAGCCGGGCCGCCGGTCGTCCAGCTGGGTCAAGGTCAAGAACGTGCGCCGGCAGGAGGCCGTGGTCGGCGGCTGGCAGCCCGGCGAGCGCGGCCGGTCGGGCCAGATCGGGTCGCTGCTGATCGGCGTCTACGACGAGCCGGGCACGGGCCTGGCCTACGCCGGCCACGTCGGCACCGGGTTCACCCGGCCGACGCTCGACCTGCTGGCCCGGCGGCTGGCCCCGCTGCGCCGGGCCACGTCGCCCTTCGTGACGGAGGTCCCGGCTGAGCACGCCCGGTTCGCGGTGTGGGCCGAGCCTGTGCTGGTCGTGGAGGTCGCCTTCACCGAGTGGACGACCGCCGGCCGCCTGCGCGCGCCCTCCTACAAGGGCCTGCGCGACGACAAGGAACCGCGGGACGTCATCCGGGAAGCCTGATCACCGGGCTCGCCGGGGCCTGATCACCAGGTCCCGAACGAGATGTCCGAGATCCCGGCCGGGGCCAGGATGTCGTACCGGTCGGCGGCGCGCGACCACCCCGGCGCGGTCAGCACCGTCCCGCCCGCGATCCCCGTCGTGGTGTGGCCGGCCAGGGTCGCGGTGCTCGCGCCGCCGTCCAGGGCGAGCCGGGCCGGCACGCCGGGCGGGGCGGTGAGAGTGACCTGGCTGGCCCCGCCGGCCAGCACGATCGTGACCGTCCCGCGGGGCCGGGGCAGCCGCATGGTGACCTGGCTGGAGCCGGCGGTGAAGTCGGCCTCCCGCAGCCGCCCGCGGCCCAGGAACACGCCGGTCTGGCTGGCCCCGCCGCTGAACGTCAGCCGCCACGCCACGCCCCGGTTCAGGGTGACCCGGACGACGGCCGGGCCGCCGCCGGCGCCGGCGCCGTGCAGCGAGAGCTGGACCGTGCCGCCGCTGACGGCCAGGCCCGGCACGCTGCCCGAGCCGTCCGGCGTGGACACCCGGACCAGCTCGCCGGGCAGCGCCGCGGTGCCGACCGTGATGCTGGTCGCGCCGCTCAGCACGGCCAGCTCCGCGCGCCCCCGGCCGCCCAGCGGTACCGAGACCGTGTGCGGGGCGGGCGCGCCGGGACCGCCGTGATCCCAGGGCGCCACGCCGGCCGCGCTCAGGATCAGGACCAGTGCTCCGGTGGCGAGGGCGATGAGGGCGACCGTGATCACGCGGCGCTGACGGGGCGGCCGCGCGGCGAGCGAGGGCACTGGCACGGGCCCGATGTTCCCACGGTGGCGGGGGTTACACCCAGTGTCGGGTTTGCGGCCTGCGGAGCGGGGCACTCGCGCTCTACCGTGGAGCAAGCATCACCGGTGTCGCCGGGGCCGGGGAGCACGAGGGAGAGGCGGGCCGACCACCTTGCCAGGACAATCCGAGCCAGGCCAGTCAGCACGCCAGGAGCCGGCCGCGCCGGCCCAGGCCGCGGTGTGGCCGGGCACCGCGCACCCCCTGGGGGCCACCTATGACGGCGTCGGCACCAACTTCGCGCTGTTCTCCGAGGTAGCCGAGCGCGTCGAGTTGTGCCTGTTCGACGATGACGGCACCGAGAGCCGGATCGAGCTGCGGGAGGTCGACGGGTTCGTCTGGCACGGGTACCTGCCGGCGGCCGGCCCGGGCCAGCGGTACGGGTACCGCGTGCACGGCCCCTACGACCCCGCCGGCGGGCAGCGCTGCGACCCGGCCAAGCTCCTGCTCGACCCGTACGCCAAGGCGGTCGAGGGCGCGGTCACCTGGGACCCGGCCGTGTTCTCCTATCAGTTCGGCGACCCCGGCACCCGCAACACCGACGACTCCGCGCCGTTCGTGCCGCGCTCGATCGTGGTCAACCCGTACTTCGACTGGGCCGGGGACCGGCCGCCGCGGGTCGGCTACCTGGACAGCGTGATCTACGAGGCGCACGTGCGGGGCATGACCAAGCTGCACCCCGAGGTGCCGGAGGAAGAGCGCGGGACCTACCTCGGCCTGTCGCACCCGGCCATCATCGACCACCTCACGTCGCTGGGCGTCACCGCCATCGAGCTCATGCCCGCCCACCAGTTCGTCAGCGACGACGTCCTGGCCCAGCGCGGCCTGGCCAATTACTGGGGCTACAACACCATCGGGTTCTTCGCCCCGCACAACACCTACGCCGCCTCCGGGCAGCGCGGCCAGCAGGTGCAGGAGTTCAAGGGGATGGTCCGGGCCATGCACGAGGCCGGGATCGAGGTGATCATGGATGTCGTCTACAACCACACCGCCGAGGGCAATCAGCTCGGCCCGACGCTGTCGTTCCGGGGGATCGACAACGCCGCCTACTACCGGCTGGTGGACGACGACCGGCAGTACTACATGGACACCACCGGCACCGGCAACAGCCTGCTCATGCGCAACCCCCAGGTCCTGCAGCTGATCATGGACTCGCTGCGCTACTGGGTGACCGAGATGCACGTGGACGGCTTCCGGTTCGACCTGGCCGCCGCCCTGGCCCGGCAGTTCCAGGAAGTCGACCGGCTGTCGTCGTTCTTCGACGTGGTCCAGCAGGACCCGGTCGTCTCCCAGGTCAAGCTCATCGCCGAGCCGTGGGACGTCGGCGACGGCGGGTACCAGGTCGGCAACTTCCCGCCCCTGTGGACCGAGTGGAACGGCAAGTACCGCGACACCGTCCGCGACTTCTGGCGCGGCCAGCCGGCCACGCTGCCCGAGTTCGCCTCGCGGCTGACCGGCTCCAGCGACCTGTACCAGAGCGACGGCCGCAGCCCGGTCGCGTCCGTGAACTTCGTCACCGCCCACGACGGGTTCACCCTGGCCGACCTGGTCTCCTTTGACCACAAGCACAACGAGGCCAACGGCGAGGACAACCGGGACGGGACCGACGACAACCGGTCCTGGAACTGCGGCGCGGAGGGCCTGAGCACGGAGCCCGGCGTCCTGGCCCTGCGCGGCCGCCAGCAGCGCAACTTCCTGGCCACCCTGCTGCTCTCCCAGGGCGTCCCGATGCTGGTGGGCGGCGATGAGCTGGGCCGCTCGCAGCGCGGCAACAACAACGCCTACTGCCAGGACAACGACATCTCGTGGGTGAGCTGGGCCGAGGGCCCGGGCGACCAAGACATCGCCGAAACGGATGGCCCGCTGCTGGACTACACCCGGCAGCTGATCCAGCTGCGGGCCAGCCACCCGGTGTTCCGGCGGCGGCGCTTCTTCCAGGGCGAGCCGGTCTCGGGGCGGCGCGGCCAGGTCGGCGACATCGCCTGGTTCACCCCCGGCGGCGAGGAGATGACCGACGATGACTGGTCGGCCGGCTTCGCCAAGTCCCTGACGGTATTCCTGAACGGCGACGGCATCAGCGAGCCCGGCCCGCGCGGCCAGCGGGTCCGTGACGACTCGTTCCTGCTGCTGTTCAACGCCAGCGAGACCGACCTGAAGTTCGAGATCCCGCCCGCCCGGTACGGCGAGCAGTGGGAGCGCGTCCTGGACACGGCGCAGCCCGCCGAGCCGGGCACCGCGTCGGTCAGCGCGGCCGCGGGGGGCGCCCCGGCCGCCCCGCCCGGCCCGGCCAAGCCCGGCGACACCATCGACGTGTGCAACCGCTCGCTTCAGGTGCTGCGGCGTGCGTGAGCCACCCGGGGCGACCTGCCGGCTGCAGCTGCACGCCGGGTTCGGGTTCGCCGACGCCGCGGCCGTCGGCGGCTACCTGGCCGACCTCGGCGTCACGCACGTGTACCTGTCGCCGATCCTGCAGGCCGCGCCCGGCTCGATGCACGGCTACGACGTGGTCGATCACTCCGCGATCTCGGCCGACCTGGGCGGCGAGGCCGGGTTCCGGGCCATGGCCGCGGAGCTGCGCGGCCACGGGCTGGGCATCATCGTGGACGTGGTGCCCAACCACATGGGCATCGACGCGCCCGAGTCGCTGAACCACCAATTCTGGTCGGTGCTGGCCGGCGGCCCGGACTCGCCGGCCGCGCACTGGTTCGACGTCGACTGGGCGGCCCGCGGCGGCCGGCTGCTGCTGCCCATCCTGGGCGGCCCGCCGGCCGAGGTCGCCGCCGACCTGGCCGTCGACCCGGACGGCGATCCCGGCCACCCCGGCAGCGGCCCGGTGCTGCGCTACTTCGAGCACGTGCTGCCGCTGCGCGCCGGGACCGCGGGCCTGCCGCTGACCGGGCTCCTGGCCGCCCAGCATTACGAGCTGGCCGACTGGCGCACCGCGGCGACGGAGCTCAACTGGCGGCGGTTCTTCGACATCACCACGCTGATCGGGATCCAGGTCCAGGAGAGCGACGTCTTCGCCGCCACCCACGAGGTGCTGCTCGGGCTGGCCGCCGAGGGCCTGATCGACGGCCTGCGCATTGATCACCCGGACGGGCTGGCTGACCCGCGCGGCTACCTGCGGCGGCTGGCCACCGCGACCAGCGGCCGCTGGGTGGTGACCGAGAAGATCCTGGAAGGCGGCGAGCAGCTTCCGGCCGACTGGGAATGCGCGGGCACGACCGGTTACGACAGCCTGAACATGGTGGGCGGCCTGTTCACCGACCCGGCCGGCGCGGCCCCGCTGACCGCCGAGTACGTGCGCTTCACCGGCGGCGGCCCGGCCGCCTTCGGCCCGGTCGCGGCGGCCGGCCAGCAGCAGGCCGCGGCGCGCGCGCTGGCCGCCGAGATCAGCCGCCTGGCCCGGCTGGCCCCCGGCACCGCCGACCCGGCCCTGGCCGCCGCCGGCGACGACCTGCCGCTGGTCATCGCGGCCCTGGTCAGCGCCATGCACGTGTACCGCGCTTACGTCGTCCCCGGCGAGCCGCCGCCGCCCGCGTCCGCGGCGGCCGTGACGGGTGCCGCCGAGCGGGCCCGGGGCGCGCTGCCCGGCCGCCTGCACCCGGCCCTCGACGCGCTCGCCGCCCTGGTCCTGGAGCCCGGCCGGCCGCCGGCCGGCGGCCAGGACACGGTCGCGGCGGCGCGCGCCGAGCTGGCCGTCCGGTTCCAGCAGACCTGCGGGCCGGTGATGGCCAAGGGCGTCGAGGACACCGCGTTCTACCGCTGGTCACGGCTGACCGCGCTGAACGAGGTCGGCGGCAACCCCGGCCGGCTGGGCGTCAGCCCGGCCGCGTTCCACGCCTTCGCCGCCCGGCTGGCCCGCGACTGGCCCGCCACCATGACCACGCTGTCGACGCACGACACCAAGCGCGGCGAGGACGTCCGCGCCCGGCTGGCCGTGCTGGCCGAGCGGCCCGCGCAGTGGGCCGGGGAGGCCGCCCGCTGGCACGGCCTGGCCGCCCCGCTGGCCGGCGAGGGACCGCGGCCCGAGCCCGATACCGAGTACCTGATGTGGCAGACCCTGGCCGGCGCCTGGCCGGCCAGCCCGGACCGGATCACCGAGTACCTGACCAAGGCCATGCGCGAGGCCAAGACCCAGACCTCCTGGACCGACCAGGACCCGGCTTACGAGGCCGCCGTCTGCGGGCTGGCCCGCGCCGTCCTGGCCGATGAGCAGCTGTCCGGCCAGATCGCGGCGTTCGTCGCGCGGATCGAGCCCGACGCCCGCGCTAACGCGCTGGGGGCCAAGCTGGTGCAGCTCACCATGCCCGGCGTCCCGGACCTCTACCAGGGTGCCGAGCTGAGCTGCCTCGTCCTGGTCGACCCCGACAACCGCCGCCCGGTCGACTTCGACCGGCGCCGCGCCATGCTGGCCGTCCTCGACGACCCGCAGGCCGACAACCCGGCCCTGGCCGGGAGCGAGCGCGCCGCCGGCGACGAGGCCGCCACCCTGCTCGACTGGCAGAAGCTGCTGGTCACCTCCCGCACCCTGCGGCTGCGCCGCGAGCACCCGGCCTGGTTCGCCGGGGCCGACGACCCGGTCCTGGCCTACGACGCCCTGGCCGCCCGCGGCCCGGCCGCCGACCACGTCGTCGCGTTCGCCCGCGGCGGCCGCGCGGTCACCGTCGCCACCCGGCTCCCGGCCACCCTGCGCGACCGCGGCGGGTGGGCCGACACCACGCTGGACCTGCCCCACCCGTCGGTCCCGCTGCACGCCACCGGGCGGCCGGGCGGCCCGGCCGCCCCGGACGAGCCAGCCTGGCGGGACGTCCTGACCGGCGCGGTCCACATGGGCGGGCGCCTCCCGCTGGCCCAGCTGACCGAGCGCCTGCCCGTCGCCCTGCTCGTCCCGGCTTAAGACCAATAGGGTGCCGGGGTGAGCGAGTTTCGGGTGTGGGCGCCGGCGGCCGGCGCGGTCGAGGTGGTGACCGGCGGCGTCCGCCACCCCATGGCCCCCCAGGACGGTGACTGGTGGGCGGCCGACGTGCCGGGCGCGGGTCCCGGCACGGACTATTCGTTCCGGCTGGATGGCGGCGACCTGCTGGCCGACCCGCGCTCCCGGTGGCAGCCGCAGGGGGTGTCCGGGCCGAGCCGCCGGTACGAGCACGGCCAGTTCGCCTGGACCGACGCAGGGTGGCGGGGCGTCCCGCTGCCCGGCGCGGTGATCTACGAGCTGCACGTCGGGACGTTCACCCCGGAGGGGACGTTCGACGCGGCCATCGGAAAGCTGGACCACCTGGCCGGCCTCGGGATCGGCGCCGTGGAGCTGATGCCGGTGGCCGCGTTCCCGGGTCAGTGGGGCTGGGGGTACGACGGGATCGGGCTGTGGGCGGTGCACCAGCCCTACGGCGGGCCGGACGGCCTGAAGCGGCTGGTCGACGCCTGCCACGCCCGCGGCCTGGGCGTCCTGCTGGACGTGGTCTACAACCACGTGGGCATCGGCAACCGGCTCGGGGACTTCGGGCCGTATTTCACCGACGCGCACAGCACGCCGTGGGGGCCGGCCGTCAACCTGGACCAGCCCGGCTCGGACGAGGTCCGCGCCTTCATCATCGGCAACGCCCTGATGTGGCTGCGCGATTACCACATCGACGGGCTGCGCCTGGACGCCGTGCACGCGCTCGAGGACCACCGCGCGCTGCCGCTCCTGGAGGAACTGGCCGCCGCGACGGACGCGCTGGCCGCCCAGCTGGGCCGGGAGCTGGTGCTGATCGCCGAGTCCGACCTGAACGACCCGCGGCTGGTGACGGCGCGCGAGGCCGGCGGGACCGGCCTGACCGCGCAGTGGAGCGACGACTTCCACCACGCCCTGCACTCGGCCCTGACCGGTGAGCAGCAGGGCTACTACGCTGACTTCGGCTCGCTGGCCGTGCTGGCCCAGACGCTGACCCGGGTGTTCCGCCATGACGGGTCCTGGTCGGCCTTCCGGGGCCGGTCGCACGGCCGCCCGGTGGACCGGCTGCGCACCCCGGCGCACCGGTTCCTGGGCTACCTCCAGGACCACGACCAGGTCGGCAACCGGGCCACCGGCGACCGGATCGCGGACCTGGTCCCCGACGGGCTGCTGCGGGTCGGGGCCGGGCTGGTCCTGACCGCCCCGTTCACCCCGATGCTGTTCATGGGCGAGGAGTGGGGCGCCGACACGCCCTGGCAGTACTTCACCAACCACGAGGAAGCGTGGCTGGCCGACGCGGTGCGGGAGGGGCGGCGCAAGGAGTTCGCCGCCCACGGCTGGGCCGCCGCGGACGTGCCGGACCCGGAGGACCCGCAGACGTTCCAGCG
>FSXZ01001310.1_pt1 | contig 11115 bp, 7 predicted proteins | sample 1638121 | NCBI WGS metagenome assembly FSXZ01 (sample SAMEA3914788, study PRJEB12502) | metagenome | biome: forest; material: soil | place: Canada | collected 2011-07-03 | depth 0.1 m
CGGCACCGGCACCAGCCTGGGCGACCCGATCGAGGCCCAGGCACTGCTGGCCACCTACGGCCGGGGACGCGCTGCCGACCGGCCGCTGTGGCTCGGCTCGGTCAAGTCCAACATCGGGCACACCCAGGCCGCCGCCGGGGTGGCCGGGGTGATCAAGTCGGTGGAGGCGCTGCGGCGCGGCGTGATGCCCGCGACCCTGCACGTCGACCGGCCGTCCACCCAGGTCGACTGGCAGTCCGGCGCGGTCTCGCTGCTCACCGAGGCCCGGCCGTGGCCGGGCTCGGCGCCGCGCCGCGCGGCGGTGTCCTCCTTCGGCCTGAGCGGCACCAACGCCCACGTCATCGTCGAGCAGGCACCCGAGGAGACCGCCGCCGAGCCCGGTACCGCGGAGGCTGGTACCGCCGAGTCCGGTACCGCGGAGGCCTCCGAACCGGCCGCCCCGGTGCTGGTCTGGCTGCTGTCGGGGACGGACGAACCCGCCGTGCGGCGGACCGCCGAGCGGATGCTGGCCCTGCCCGCGGCGGCGGACCCGGCCGACGTCGGGCACGCCCTGCTGACCGGCCGGACCCCGTTCGACCACCGCGCGGTGGTGGTCGGCGCCGACCCCGGCGGGTTCCGGGCCGGGCTCGAAGCGCTGGCGCAGGGCAGCCCCAGCGGCACGGTGGTGACCGGCCGCGCCGCCGCGCGGGGCCGTACCGCCTTCCTCTTCCCGGGCCAGGGGGCGCAGCGGCCGGGGATGGGGCGCGAGCTGTACCGGACGTTCCCGGTGTTCGCCGCCGCCCTGGACGAGGCGTGCGCCCAGCTGGACCCGTGGCTGGAACGCCCGCTGAGGGAGGTGATGTTCGCCGCCGAGGGCACGGCCGAGGCGGCGCTGCTCGACCTCACCGGCTACACCCAGCCGGCGCTGTTCGCCTACGGCACGGCCCTGTTCCGGCTGCTGCGGAGCTTCGGGCAGACCCCCGACGTCCTGGCCGGGCACTCGATCGGCGAACTGAGCGCGCTGTACGTGGCCGGGGTGCTGCCGCTGCCCGACGCGGCCAGGCTGGTCGCCGCCCGGAGCCGGCTGATGCAGGAGCTGCCGACGGGCGGGGCGATGGTCTCCGTCCAGGCGTCCGAGGAGGAGGTCCGCCCGCTGCTCGCCGGGCAGGAGGCACTGGTCGGCCTCGCGGCGGTGAACGGGCCCGCCGCCGTGGTCCTGTCCGGGGACGCGGCCGCGGTCGCGGCGATAGCCGACGAGCTCCGCGAACGGGGCCACAAGACCCGGCAACTGACGGTAAGTCATGCCTTCCACTCGCCGCTGATGGATCCGATGCTCGACCGGTTCCGCGCGGAGATCGACGCGCTGGAGTTCGCCGAGCCGACGATCCCGATCGTCTCTGGCCTGACCGGCGCCGCCGAGAGCGAGGCGCTGCGCACCCCGGAGTACTGGGTCCGGCACGCCCGCGAGGCCGTGCGCTTCGCCGACTGCGTGCGCGCGATCGAGGCCCAGGGCGTGACCGAGTACCTGGAACTGGGACCGGCGGCCGTGCTCACCGCCATCGTGTCGGACTGCCTCAGCGGCGGCGACACCGCGCAGATCCCCACCGGGCGCCGCGGCGTGGACGGCCCGACCGGTCTGCTGCTGGGCCTGGCCGCACTGCACGTGCGCGGAGCCGAGGTCGACTGGTCGCCGCTGTTCGGCGGCGGACGGCGCCGGGTCGCGCTGCCGAACTACCCCTTCGAGCGGGAGCGCTACTGGCTGGACGCCCGTCCGGTCAGGGGCACCGGCGGCCTGGGGCTGTCGGCGGGCCCGCACCCGCTGCTCGGCGCCGCGGTCGACCTCGCCGGTGACGGGACCCTGGTCGCCACCGGCAGCCTGTCCAGCGCCACCCAGCCCTGGCTGGCCGACCACGCCGTCGGCGGGGCGGTGCTGCTGCCCGGCACCGCGTTCCTGGACGTGGTCCTGCAGACCGGTCGGCGGGTCGGCCTGGAGCGGGTCGAGGACCTCACCCTGGAGGGCCCGCTGGTCCTCCCCGCCGACGGCGAGGTGCACCTACAGCTCGTGGTCGGACCACCGGACGAGTCGGCCCGGCGGCCGTTCACCGTGCACTCGCGCCGCCCGGCGCCCACGGGCGGGACCGAGGAGCAGCCGTGGAGCCGACACGCCAGCGGACTGCTCGCCGCGACCCGGCCGCAGGACGGGACCGACCCACTGCCGCCCGCCGCGGACACCCCCTGGCCCCCGGTCGGCGCCACCGTCGCGGACACCGGCGACCTGTACCAGGAACTGGGGCGGATGGGCCTCGACTACGGTCCCGCGTTCCGCGGCCTGCGGACGGTGTGGCGGCTCGGTGACGACCTGTACGCCGAGGCGGCCGTGCCGGACGACCTGGACACCGCCGGTTTCGGCGTCCACCCGGCGCTGCTGGACGCCTGCCTGCACGCGCTGCTGTTCCGCGACCGGCCCGGCGACGAACCGGCCCGGCCGATGCTCCCCTTCTCCTGGAGCGGCGCCACCCTGTGGGCCGAGGGCGCCGGTTCGGTCCGGATCCGGCTGTCCCCGGCCGGTGCCGACACCGTCTCGCTGACCGTGACCGACCCCCTGGGCGGCCCGGTGGCGATGGTGGAGGCGCTGGCGCTGCGCCCGCTCTCCACCGACCTGCTCCGGACCGCCGCGCGCGCCGACGCCCCGCTGTACCGGCTCGACTGGGCCCCGGCCGCGCCGACCGCCGCCGTCGCCCCGGACGACCCGGCCCCCGGCTGGGTCACCTCGGTCGACGGTGACCTGGAGGCCCTGTTCGGAGCGGGGGCGGCCACCGGCGCGGCCCCAGTGGTGCTGGTGCCGTGCCCCGCCGCGGACCAGGACCCGGACCGGGGCCCGGATCAGGGTGCGGTCGCCGACCGGGTCCGGCTCGCCCTGGGCCGGGCGCTCGACCTGATCCAGCGCTGGTTGGCCGACGGCCGCTCCGGCACCTCACGGCTGGCGTTCCACACCCGGGGCGCGGTCGCCACGCGGCTCGGCGAGGACGTCGCCGACCTGGCCGCCGCCGCGGTCTGGGGCCTGGTCCGCAGCGCCCAACTGGAACACCCCGGCCGGTTCCTGCTGATCGACACCGAAGCCGGTACCGGTACCGCTGCCGAGGCGGCCCTGGCGGCCGCCCTGGCCGGCGACGAGCCGCAGACCGCGGTGCGCGGCGGGCAGGTGCTCGTGCCGCGCCTGGTCCGGGCCGACACCGCCGGTCGGCTGACCCCGCCGACCGAGGGGGACTGGCGGATGCACGCCTCGGCCCCCGGGATGCTGGACCGGTTGGACCTGCTGGCCGACGACGAGGCGGGCCGCCCGCTGGACGCGGGCGAGGTCCGCATCGCGGTCCGCGCCGCCGGGCTCAACTTCCGCGACGTGCTGGTCGCCCTCGACATGTACCCGGGGGCGGCCGTGCTCGGCGGCGAGGGCGCCGGTGTGGTGCTGGAAACCGGCCCCGGCGTGGTGGACCTGGCTCCGGGCGACCGGGTGCTCGGCCTGTTCGCCCCGGCCTTCGGCTCGACGGCCGTCGCCGACCGGCGGCGGATCGCCCGGATCCCCTCCGGATGGTCCTTCGAGCAGGCCGCGGCCGTGCCGACGGTCTTCCTCACCGCCTACCACGGACTGGTCGACGTGGCCGCGCTCCAGCCGGGCGAACGGGTGCTGGTGCACGCGGCGACCGGCGGGGTCGGCATGGCCGCCGTGCAACTCGCCCGGCACCTGGGCGCGGAGGTGTTCGGGACCGCCAGCGAGCCCAAGTGGGACACGCTGCGGGCGGCCGGTCTGGACGACACCCACATCGCCAACTCCCGTACCCTCGACTTCGAGCGGCACTTCCTCGCCGCGACCGGCGGCGCGGGCATGGACGTCGTGCTCGACTCGCTGTCCGGCGACTTCGTCGACGCCTCGCTGCGGCTGCTGCCGCGCGGCGGCCGGTTCGCCGAGATGGGCAAGACCGACATCCGGGAGCCCGGACAGGTCGCCGCCGACCACCCCGGGGTCCGCTACCAGGCGTTCGACCTGGCCGTGCTGGACCCGGACCGGATCGCCGAGATGCTCTCCGTCCTGCTGGACCTGTTCGAGACCGGGGTGCTGCGACCGCTGCCGCTGGCGACCTGGCCGGTGCAGCAGGCACCCGAGGCGTTCCGACACCTCCAGCAGGCCCGGCACGTCGGCAAGGTGGTGCTGACCATGCCCGCGCCGCTGGCCCCCGGGGGCACGGTCCTGGTCACCGGCGGTACCGGCGCCCTCGGCAGCCTGGTCGCCCGGCACCTGGTCACCCGGCACGGCGTACGCCACCTGCTGCTGGCCGGGCGCCGGGGCCCGGACGCGCCGGGGGCCGACGCCCTGGTCGCCGACCTCACCGGACTCGGGGCCACGGTGACCACCGTCGCCTGCGACGTCTCCGACCGGGCGGCGCTGGCCCGCCTGCTCGCCGCCGTCCCCACGGCGCACCCGCTGACGGCGGTCGTGCACGCGGCCGGTGTGGCCGCCGACGCCACCCTGGACGCGCTGACGCCCGACCGCCTCGACGCGGTGCTCGGCCCGAAGGCGGACGCCGCCTGGCACCTGCACGAACTCACCCGGGAGACCCCGCTCGCGGCCTTCGTGCTGTTCTCCTCGCTGGCCGGGACCCTGGGCAACCCCGGGCAGGGCAACTACGCCGCCGCCAACGCGTTCCTGGACGCGCTCGCCGCCCACCGCCACGCCGACGGCCTCGCCGCGACCGGCCTCGGCTGGGGGCTGTGGGAGGTGGAGAGCGCGATGACCGGTGCGCTGGGCCAGGACCAGCGGGCCCGGATGCGCCGCAGCGGAATCCTGCCCCTGGCCACCGAACAGGCTCTGCTCCACTTCGACGCGGCACTGCGCAGCGGGCTGCCGCTGACCGTGCCCGCGCACTTCGACCCGGCCGGGCTGCGCGGTCAGGCCGCGGCCGGGACGCTGCCGCCGGCGCTCACCGCCCTGGTCCGCACCGGCCCCCGGCGCGCGGCCGCCGATCCGGCGCGCGGCGGACAGTCCCTGGCCGACCGGCTGGCCCGGCTGCCGGTAGCCGAACGGGCGGGCCTGCTCATGGAGTTGACCCGGAGCGAGGTCGCCGCCGTGCTCGCCTACCCGAACCCGTCGGCGGTGGACCCGGAGCGGGCGTTCAAGGACCTGGGCTTCGACTCGCTCACGGCGGTGGAGCTGCGCAACCGGCTGAACGCCGCGACCGGGCTGCTGCTGCCGCCGACGATGGTCTTCGACCATCCGACCGTGGCGTCGCTGGCCGACCGGCTGGCGGCGGAGCTGCTGCCACGCGAAGTCTCGCCGGTGGCCCGGCTGTTGGCGGAACTCGACGCCCTGGAGGCGGAGCTGGGGGCGGTCGAGGTGGCGGCGGCCGAGCACACGGAGATCCAGCGGCGGATGGCCACGATCAGTGCGAAATGGGCCGGACGCAAGGAGCCCGAGCCGCAGAGCACCGTGGAGGAACAGCTTCAGGACGCCAGCGCCAGCGACCTGTTCGCCTTCATCGACCAGGAGTTGGGCCAGATCCCGGACTGAACGCGCGCGGTGGTGAACCGTTTCAGCCGGGCTTCAGTCCGAAGGCCACGATGGATATCAGTGTTGGTACCGACGAAAGGTGGAGAGCCCATGTCACTGGATCCCAACGTCGTACTCAGGGGCGGCCCGAGCAGCCTCTCCGACGACCTGCGCATCCGCTATCTGCCCAATACCGAGGTGAAGTTCAAAATCCTCCGGGGAAACCGGTACGAGCACTTCGAGCCCACCGAGCAGACGACCGTCCACGACGACCGCGAACTCCAGGTCTTCGTCTGGACCGGGTGCACCTACGTCGCCGAGTGACCGGGCGGCACGCCCACCGGGCCCTACCGGCCCCGGTCGCGTGCGTTCGGGCCCGGCGGGGAACAGATGCCCGCCGGGCCCTGGTGACCACTGAACCTAGATTCGCTTAAGCCGAGCAATCCACTGTTTCTGGCAGTGACATGAGCCGGGAGGTCGGAAAGCCGGTGAGAACCCGCCCACGCGCAAGCTTCACCATCCGTGTGCTGCGCGCTGTCTATGAGGCCCTCGTCGTGTCCGGGAGGCTGTGGATGCCCATTCCGGATCCCAGTCCCCATCACCCGCCCCAGCCGCGGGGCACCGGCCCACTGCACCCGGAACGGCTCCGCCCGGACATTCCGCTGAGCCCCACGGAACTCGCCCTGCAACAGCAGCTCGTGCGCGGCCGGAGGGTCCGGTGACACCGAGCCGGTGACCGAGCCGGTGACCGAGCCGGTCACCGCGTCGGTTATGGGCCCTCGCTGGTTCTGATTTTTGATCTTGATTTTTGGTTGGGTTTTGCAGGCAGGTCGGGAGTTGTCGTGCAGGCGGCGGTGGCTGGCCGGTGAATCGATGGTCATCAATTGGCGGTGCTGCTGTTCTCCGGGTCGCGTTGAACTGCGGGTATCGCAGTTTCGCCGAGAGTAGGTGACTGTATTGGATGATCTTTGTTGTGTTGCGGTTGTGCTGACGGCCCTATAGGTCGTTGGCGGGGAGGCCCTGTTGGTGGGCTGTCTCGGGGGGCTCTCCGGCGGCGCTCTGCTGGCGCGAGGGTAGGCGGCCGGTGCTGGGCGGGGCTGAGGCCTTGCGGTTGGTCAGTAGCGGAAGCCGAAGAGTCCGCCGGTGGGGGCGTCGGTCAGGACGGTGTTGAGGATGTAGGGGAGGGCGTCGAAGCCTTGGCGGGTGGCTTTGGCGAGGTCGTCGGTGTTGAGGGTGACGATGTACTGCATGTTTTCTTCGGTGGTGATGGTGGCGGCGAGTTCGAGGGCGGCTTTGAGTTGGCGGTCGTCGACGCCGTCGTAGAGGTGGCTGTCGTGGATCAGGAAGTCGGGTCCGCGTCCGTGGCGGTGGGCCAGGACGGCCAGGGTCAGGTCGAAGCAGAAGATGACCATGTTGCCGATGCCGCGGCTGTCGTCGCTGTCGATGCGCGGGGTGATGGTCAGGCTCTCGCGGCCGGCGTGGATGGCCAGGAAGGCTTCGCGGGGCCCGTAGAGGGCTTGGGCGAAGCGGGAGAACAGCAGGGTGGCTTCGCTGGTCTGCTGGGCGCGTTCGTCGATGTCGGTCTCGACGGCCTGCTGGAGTTCGATGCGTTTGGCGGTGATCTGGCGGGAGCTGGCTTCCAGGGTCTGGGCGGCGTCGTAGCGGTGCCGCAGGGCACTCAGGGCCGCTTGTTCGCGGGCGAGGGCCTGCTGGAGGGAGGACAGGGCTTCCAGGGCGCCGCCTTCGTCGAGCTGGAGCAGCAGCTGCGCCTGCTGCTCGCCCAGGCGGGCACGCTCGGCGCGGCGTTCGGCCAGACGGGTGGTCAGTTCGCTGATCTCCTCGTCAAGGAAGCGGCGCCGGTTGCGCACGATGGAGTGGTGGAACGCCTCGACTTCCTGGAAGCGTCGGCGGACCTGGTCGCTCAGGACGATACCGAGCTCTTGGTAGACGGGCTGCAGGTACTGGGTGTCGACGTCGGCTGTCTCGGTGACGGCCTGCTGCAGTTCTTCGAGGTTGGACTGCTCGATGGTGTCGTCCTGGGAGAGCTGCTTTATGCGCCGGCTGAGCTCGTCGGCCTGGTCCTTGAGGTGTTCGTACTCGGGGACGACCTGGAAGGCGTTGACCTGGGACTTGAGCCGGCGTACCTGGGCTTCGGCGAGGGTGATCTGGCCGCGTAGGTCGGCGGTGGAGCCGACGATCTGTCCCCAGACGGGGTCGTTGACGGCCTTGCGGAGCTGTTTGCGGGTGGCGTCGCGGGCGGCTAGCTGCCGGTACCCGTCGGCGAGCTGCCAGTCCAGGCCGAGGAGGTAGGCCAGGTTCGTGGTGGCGTCGGCGGCGGCCTGGCGGGCGAAGGTCCGTCCGGCTTCGTTGAAGCCGTGGGCCGAGACCCGGCGTGCGAGGTAGGAGAGCAGGGTCCGGCCGCTGACGCCGGGATGGTCCCCGCGCAGTCCGAGCAGCCGGTGCTCGATCAGGTGGTTCCACTGCTCGATGGGGACCTCGACCGGGCCCTGTGATCCGAGGTCGAACAGGGAGTCGGGGTCGGGTGCGGTCACGTCGGGCCACAGGGTCACGAACGCCGGCCGTGCGCCGCTGCGGCGTACCTTGAGGACCTCGGGGGTGCCGGGCCAGTCCAGGTCCAGGCCGAAGGTGATCTGCTTGAGGGCCCGCTTGGTGAAGGGGCTGCGGGAGTCGCCGCGCGCGCCGAGCAGGAAGTGGACGAGTTCGACCGTGCTGGACTTGCCGGCGCTGTTGCGGCTGTCGGTGGACGCGGAGGCATCGGTCTTGTCGGCGAGCAGCAGGTTCAGGCCGCCGCGGAAGGCGATCTCCTTGAACCGGGCGTCGTCAGCGCTCAGGCGACGCAGCATCTGCACTCCTTGAGACAAGCAGGTCCTCGTGCAGCTCGACCGCACCGATCCCGTGCAGGACGTCCAGGGCCAGGACGAACCAGCCGAACGATACCGGGGAGTAGTGGTGGTGCTCTCGACGCCAGGCTTTCAGGCGCGCCCAGGTCTGGCTCACGGTCCGCGGCTCGTCCAGCTGGAGCAGGACCTGGGCGCCGACCGCCAGCAGGCAGCGGTCCGGAGCGATGCCCTTGGTGGGTGTGATCACGGTTGCACCCCTACCAGCGGGGCTGGGGCCCAGCTGCTGGGCGGTGCCTCGAAGATGTCGCAGCGGAAGAAGAAGTGCGCCAGGACCGCCCATGCCGCCCGGTGCACCTGCGGACGTTGGTGCTCATTGCCCAGGACGTACATCTCCAGCTGCCACAGCACGTCGTCGGGGTCCGGGTACTGCTGGCGCACCTGCTCGTAAAAGATACGGAATCCTCGTGCGACCTCGTCGTGCTCCAGAGCCCGGATGCCTCCGGCGTAGAAGGCCTCCACCAGATGGGTGTGCCGCATGCCGCGCAGCAGGTCTTCGCGAGAATCGCCCTGCAGCCTGTTGAAGGAGAGCTTTCCGTCGTGCACTTGAGGCAGAGCCATGAGGGGGTCGGCCTCGGTCCGCAGTTCCTTGAGGTGCTGCAGCAGCGGCTTCAGGTCGTCCATACCCAACCCGTACACGGTGGACTTGACCGGGATCTCGCAGCCCAGAACATCCTCGGCGAGAGCCAGCTCCAGCCCCATGCACTCCTGCCAGATGCGGCGCGTGCCCATCTGCTCGAACGCCAGCGCCGGATGGTCGGAGTCCGCGACGGAGAGCAGGGTCGCGACTTGGGGGTGCACCCCTCGCCGGTCGTTGTGGACGAACACGAAAGTGTCGAACTGCCCCTTGCGCTGACGAAGGGCGCTGGCCAGATCCTTCTTGAACTTCGTCTTCACGGCCGAGGCCCTGACCGTCTGCGGCGCGTAGCAGGCGTAGAGCTTCCGGTCGTGAAGCGTGAGGCCGTCGGCTCCCTGATCGCCGATCTTGCCGTGGGTCCTGACGTCCAGGAAGTTCGGATTGCGCGTGACCATGACCCGGTGGAAGAAGGCCTCGAAGGCTGACTCGTCGAGGTCGGCCATCAGGTCCAGGAATTTCAGGCGGGCGTACATCCGCTGCTCGAACTGCACCCGTCCCCCTAACGGCCAGAGACGCCATCGTAGCCCTGAGCGATCAAGCGGGGAACGCATCTGCGCAGTCGAGGTCTGACCGCGGTGATCGGCGGATGTTCCAACTCGGCTTGTGATGTGCGGATATCGGGTGCGCTCGTGGTGGGGGTGGGTCCCGGCTCCGTGCCTGCGTTCCCGGTCGGTGGTGCTGAGCGGGAGCGTGGGCGCGGAGCCGGGTGATCAGGAGAGCTGGGGCAGGAGGGTGGCGATCAGTGCGGTGCCGAGGGTCAGGGCGGCGGCGAAGGCGATGCAGCCGCGGGTGATGGAGGCCGGGATGGTGGCGTCGTCCCAGCGGGCGAGCGCGAAGCCGATGATGGCGACCACGGCCGCGAGCACGACGAGAACGAGCATCGTCAGGAGCAGGAACAGCAGGGCGTGCTTGCTCACTCGGCACCCCGCTGCGCCTGGTCGGCCAGGGGACCGGTGGCGTGGAGCTGGTAGGGGATCCAGATCCGGCCCTCGCGGGCGGCCTGGTAGGTGGCCTGGCGGAAGCGGTGCCTGCGGGTGCGCACGCTTCCGGGGGTGGAGCCCAGGGCGTCGGCGATTTCGGTGTCCCGGTATTCCGCGACGGTCAGGCGGATCACTGCCTGGGTCTGCTCGGGCTGCTCGGCCAGGAAGTCCATGAAGGCGCCGCCGAAGAGTATGGTCTCGGGCTCGGCGAGGTGCCCCGGTGCGCGAAGGAGGCGGAAGAACGCCTCGACGTCGTGCAGCGCGATCTCCTGGCGGGCGCGCTGGGCCCGCTCGTGGGTCCACAGCAGGTAGACGCGTCGGAACTCCCAGATGCACTGGCCGATAAAGAAGCTGGTCAGGCTGCAGGGGCCCTTCGGTCCCTGGTACTGCGGGGACCAGGCGCCGTTGAGCAGTGCCTTGCCGCGGAAGGTCTTCAGGGCTCTCATGATGGTGTCCACGGCGATCTCGTCGCGGGCATCGGGACTGCTGTGCAGCAGGTGCGCGTCCTCGGGGTCGACGAAGAAGGTGATGCCCCGCTCGGTGAACCGCCGCTGGCTGAGCCGTGCAATCTCGCCGTTGCGGAGCATGCCGCGCAGGATGGGCATGCTGTCGCGGCACAGGTCGTTCTCGAAGATCTCGTAGGCCGGTCCCTGGAAGCCGTCGAGCGCGAGTTCGGCGATCCTGGCCGCTTCCTGCTGGATACGCAGGGTGCGGCCGTCGGGCGGGGCGGTGTCGACTGTCTGGTCGATCACCAGCTCGCTGGTCATAGAAGAATCCGTTTCTGCTGCTAAGCCGATCTGGCCGCATCGCCTCGAGCGCGCCCGACAAGCAGCTGTCCTTGTTGTATGTCGCGGTGGCTTCTATGCAGGGTGGCTTCGCGAATATCACGCGGAGAACAGATTCTTTTCGATGATGCCGACTACGACCGGTGAGGCCGGATGTGGTGGTGGATCCAGGTCCAGAGGGGGTCGTTGTGGTCGGTGTGGGGTGTGGGGAGGTGGAGGTGGTGGGCGAGGTGGTGCAGGAATCGGTTGGTGGCGGGGGCGGGGAACTCGTTGA
>FSXZ01002919.1_pt1 | contig 11103 bp, 6 predicted proteins | sample 1638121 | NCBI WGS metagenome assembly FSXZ01 (sample SAMEA3914788, study PRJEB12502) | metagenome | biome: forest; material: soil | place: Canada | collected 2011-07-03 | depth 0.1 m
AACGCCGTCCTGCGCGGCGGCCCCTTAGACGGCGAGCGTGTGCGCGCGAGCCCACCGCTGCCCGTGGTACGCCACGCCGGAAAGGTCCGCCACGTCTACTGGCCCACCGCCGAGTCCGACCCGGAACACCCCGGGCTGTCGGTCTACCGGCATCGGGAGCGGTTGGTGTATTAGGAGCCACCGGGCCGAAGGTCCGGCCACACGTCCAACCATGGGCTCTGGAAATGACAGGCTTAACAGAGATCGAAGATGTTTCCATTCGGCCACCCCAGGTATTCAGGGTGGGGCGCACGGCGCTGACTCTACACTCACTGATTGTGGCCTCTGATATATGGTCGGTGAGAGGATGGGCGCATGGCAGGCGTGCAGTGGCCGACGGAGGCCGGAGTGTGTTTCCGTGTCCTCGGGCCGATAGAGATCTGGAATGGGGATCGCAGCTTTCCGGCCGGAACGCTCAAGGAGCAGGGTGTTTTGGCGATCCTGCTCATGGAGGCCGGACGCGTGATTCCCGCACAGAGCCTGGCCGAGCGGCTCTGGGATGAACAGATGCCGGGCAGCGCCCGCGAGACGCTGCAGGTGTACGTCTCCCGGCTGCGTCGCCGGCTCCGGGAGGCGGGTGACCAGATCGGCCTGATCACCCGCAGCCCGGCCGGCGGCTACCGTCTGGCCGGGCCGCGCGAGCAGGTCGACGCGGTCCGGTTCCAGGCCCTGTTGGACGCCGCGCGCGCCGCGGCCGGCCGAAATCGCCTGGACGAGGCGGTCGGTCTGCTTCGAGAGGCCGAACAGCTCTGGCTGGGCGAGCCGCTGTCCGGGCTGCCGGGCCCCTGGGCGCAGGCGACACGGGAGCAGTTGGTCAGCAAACTCCAGGCGGCCCGCCTGGTGCGCATCGACCTGGAGATGCGCATCGGAGCCAGCCCCGATGACCTGATCGGAGAGCTCGCGCAGATCGTATGGGGCGGCCCGGTGAACCAGCGGGCCGCCGAGCAACTGATGCTGGCGCTGCACGGCGCCGGTCGGCAGGCCGAGGCGCTGGAGGTGTTCCGGCGCATGCGGCGCCGGATGCGCGATGAGCTCGGCTCGGAGCCGCGGGCTCAGCTGCGCACGGTGCACCAGCAGATACTCGCGGGTCAGCCGGTGGAACGGCCGCAGGGAGCCGGCTCCGGCCGGCCGGCGCTGCCGGCGGACACGCTGGATCGGGACGTCGTGCATCTGGTCGGCCGGGACCGGATCGTACGCGAGCTGGTCGAGGCGATCCGCGCCGACCAGGCGGCCGGCACCGGAGCCGCCTGGTACGGGGTGGACGGCATGGCCGGGGTCGGAAAGACCGCGTTGGCCGTGAATGTGGCGCACCGGCTGCGCGAGCAGTTCCCCGACGGACTGTTGCAGGCGAGCCTGCGTGCCCACGACCCGCGCGAGCCGGGCCTCGACGTCCGGGAGGCGCTCGTTCAACTGCTGGACGCGATGGGGGTGGACCCCCGGGAGATGGGCCGGGCCGGGAGCACCGACGCGCTCGGGGCGCTGTGGCGACGGCGCACCACCGGGCTGCGGGTCCTGGTCGTCCTGGATGACGTGCCGAGCTTCGAAGACATACGGACCCTGGTTCCCACGGCGGCCGGGAGCGCGGTCATCGTGACGTCCCGGCGCAGACTGCTCACACCCGCCGCCGTGCGCCAGTACACCCTGCCCCCGCTGACCGACGCGGCGACGATCGAGCTTCTGGAGCGTCTGACGGGGCGGCACATGGCCCACGAAGCCGATGCCGCCCATGAGGTGGCGCGCCACTGCGGCGGACTTCCCCTGGCGACCGCGGTGGCGGCGGCCTATCTGCGGGCACACCCGGGCAGCCTCGCGGATCTGGCCGAGCGCTTCAAAGCCAACGCCCAGGCCGAGATCGACGATCCGCTCTCCGGTCCGGTCTGCATGGCGCTCGCGCTGTCCTACCGCGAACTCTCGCCGCCCGCACGCAGCCTGCTGCGCCGGATGGCCGTGCTGCCCGGCCCCGACGCCGGGGTACACGCGCTCACCGCACTGGTCGCGGAATCCCTCGGGCGCACCCTGATCGATTTGGATCTGCTGACCGAGAATCACCTCGTCATCGAGCACCGCCCGCGTCGGTATCGGCTCCACGACGCGGTACGCGGCTTCGCGCTCGCTCAGATCCGGCACGAGCGGGACGGCCGCGCCACGGACGAGGCGCTCGCCCGTGTGGTCGAGTTCTACACGACGGTGACCGCGCGCGCCGAGTACACCGTGCGTCCCCACCGCCGCGCGGCCCAGCGCGCGCTCTCGCGAGCCGCCGCGCACCCCGACCCGTTGTTCCCGGACCGCACGTCCGCGCAGGAGTGGCTGGATTCCGAGACCGAGAACCTGCTCGCCCTGGCGGCCCGAAGCGGGGCGGACCCCGCGGGCGGCGAGTTGGCCGTCTTGCTCGCCAAACAACTCGACCGGCAAGGGCGGTGGCGCCACGCGGCGTCTCTGCTGACGGCCGCGATGGCGCAGCGACCGGCCGACGAGCTGCTGGCTGCGGAACTGTGCGTGGATCTGGCCACGGCCCGGCTTCGCACGGAGGAATTCGACGACGCGGGCAATCTGGCCCACGAAGCGTTCGCGGTGTTCCTGCGCCACGGCGACGTACGCGGGCAAGCCGACGCGCTGCACACACTCGGCCGCGTGCACTTCCACGGTCAGCGCCTGGCCGAGTCGGACGAAGCGTTGCGGCAGGCCGCGGAGCACTTCGAGGAGATCGACGAGACGCGGGGGGCGCATAACGCGTACCTGCTGCGTTCGACCGTACAGTTCGAGCGGGGACACCACGGTGATGCCCTCGCGGCGGCGGAAGGAGCCGTACACGCGGCGCGGCGGCTGGGGGATCCCGGCCTGTTGTGCGACGCCCTCGGCAATCTCGGCGAGATGCACCGGCGGCTGGACCGCGGCGAGCGGGCGCTGGAGTTCTTCGGGCAGGCCGACGCGTTGGCGCGGATGCTCGGCGACCCCTACAGCCTGGCCGTGCTGCACCACAACACCGCGGTGGTTCATCTGCACACCGGCAGCTTCCAGCGCGCCGTGGCCGGCTTCGACGCGGCACTGCGCGAGTTCCGCATGCTGGAGGACCGCTACGGCCAGGCCTTCGTCCTGAGCGGGCTGGCCGAGGCCCGGTGCGCAAGCGGCGACGCGGCCGGCGCTGCCGACTGTCTGCGCCACGCCGCCGACCTGGTCGAGGAATTCCCCGATCCACTGCTGGGGGCCCAGTTCTTCGTCGCCCGAGGACGCCTGGCCGCGGCTCAGGGCCAGTGGACGCGGGCCGTCGCCGATTTCGACGAGGCCGCACGGCACGCCGCCGACGCGGGGGCACTGCTCGAGGGCATGCGGGCCTACCGCGCACTCGCCGAAGCCGACGAGGCCTGCGGCGACGGCGCGTCCGCCCGAGAACACCGGACCGAAGCGGACCGCCTCGCCGCACTGCTCCACGACGCGGCCGCGCCCCACGGCTGAACCGTGCACCGCCCCTGGTGCAAGCGGCGCTGCCTCCGGCGTGCAAGCGCTGTGCAAGGCAGGCCGGGAAGACCTTCATCGACCGACCCGCCGCACGAAGGGCTTCTTCGTGGGCGACGACACCAGGGTCGATGGAGGGGATATGAAGCAACCGATCGGTATCTGGTTCAAGAGCAGCCACAGCCCCGAAGACGAGTGCTGCGTCGAGGTGCTCCACCTCGAGCAGCACGCTCTCGTGCGCCACAGCCGGGCCCCGCACGGACCGATCCTCGAGTTCGACCGGGCCGAGTGGCTCGCCTTCGTCCACGCGGTGCGGGACGGACAGTTCGACATGCCGAACTAGGGCGTAGCTCGCCGGCCGTGAGCCGGCCGTCACGACGGCGCCTCGGGGCGGACGTCCCGAGGCGCCACCGGTAAGAAGACTGTTTTCCGCACGGCCGCGATGCCGCGAAGCCAGTGCCGTCAGTATGCTGATCAGACACTGTCCTGCCCGGGCAGGAGGCGGCGACGGCGGGGACGGCAGTGGGCGACGAGACCGGAGAGACGCACCAGATCGGTACGTCCCGACCGCGGCTGCGGCCGACGAGCCGCGCATGAGGGTAGGTACCGTATGGGCGTCGCTACGGGCTGGGGTTCGCGCGGTCCGGCGCGCTATCGTCGTAGCACCGGCAGACCGTCCCGCCGGCCCCGGACCGGTTGCGCGCACCACCGCCTCCGCCGCGCCATCCAACACGGTGTCCGGATTCGCCTACGACGTCATCCAGGCCCGGGACGTCACCGGCGGAATCACCATTGCCCGTCTGGCCGACCCGGAGGGCCGCGTGCCGCGCCAACTGCCCGCCGATCCGCCCCGATTCGTGGGTCGCACCGAAGAACTCGAGCGCCTGCGGGCCTTTCTGGACGGCCCGGAGCCCGCCCGGGTGCTGGCCATCGTCGGCACGCCGGGCTGCGGCAAATCCACCCTCGCCGTCCGGCTGGCGCACGAACTGCTCGACCGGTTCCCGGACGGGCAGCTCGTCCTGAACCTGCGCGGCTTCGACGCGTACCCGCCGGTCTCGGCCCACGCCGCCCTGGGCGCCCTGCTGCGCACCCTCGGGATGGAGCCCGGCGCCATCCCGGAAACCCTCGACGGACGCGCGGCCGAGTACCGTACGCGTCTGGCGGGCAAGCGCGTGCTCGTGCTGGCGGACAACGCGGCCGGCGCCCGCCATGTCGAGCCGCTGCTGCCGCCGGGGCCCGGCAGCCTCCTGATCGTCACCAGCCGCACCCAGCTCATCGGGCTGACCTCGCACGGAGCCAGCCACCTGCGCCTGGGCCGACTGCCGAGCGAGGACGCCCGGCGGCTCTTTCGCACCGTCACCCGGGGCAGCCGATCCCACGACCGGGACGAAGACATCGAGCAGATCGTCGAGCAATGCGCCCGGTTGCCGCTGGCCGTGCGCATCGTCGCCGAACGGGCCGCGTCCCGGCCGCTTCGACCTCTGGGCGAACTGATCGAGGACCTCCAGTCGCGGACCTCGCTCTGGCAGGTGCTGGCCGGCGACGAGGATCAGGAGACCGAGGCGGTCCGCGCGGTGTTCGACTCCTCCTATCACGCCCTGCCGCGCTCGCTGGCCCGTACCTTCCGGCTGCTCGGCCTGCACCCGGGCCCCGACTTCTGCCCCGAGGCGGCCGCCGCGCTGCTCGACATGCCGCCCGAGCGCACCAGCGCGCAGCTGGACACGCTCGCCTCCCTGCATCTGCTCGAGCACGACCCCGAACGCCGGTACGTGCTCCACGATCTGCTGCGCGCCTATGCCGCCGACCAGGCCGACATCGACGAGAAACCGGAGCATCGGCACAACTGCCTGCAGCGGATCACCACCTGGTATCTGCTGAGCGCGGACGCGGCCGCTCACGCGGCCCAGAACCTCTACGCCAGCGTGCTGAGCGAACCCGCACCCCCCGAACCGCCCGCGATGCGGTTCGACAGCGCGGAGCGCGCTCGCGAATGGTTCGCCCGGGAACGCCCCAACCTGCTCGCGGCGTTGACCTGCGCCCATGACGCCCGACTGGACACCACGACGTGGCAGCTGGCCGCGACCCTGCATGCGCTGTACGCCGCGTCCAGCGCCATCGACGACTGGAAGCGCGCCGCGACGCTCGGCCTCGAGTCCGCCGAACGCCTCGGCGACCCCCACGCCCGTGCGCAACTCCTGACGATGCTGGCCAACGCCCACATGATCAGCAGCGGCTTCGAAGAGGCGGTCGCGCTGCACCGGCGGGCCCTGGCCGACTACGAGGCCCGCGACGACCGGCTCGGCCAGGTCCGCACGACCAACAGCCTCGGGCTCATCGACCTCGAATGCCGCCGGCTCGAGACGGCCACGGGCCGCTTCGAACGCACCCTCGAGCTGGCCGAGGCAAGCGGCTACCCGACCTGGACCGGCCTCGCGCTCGACAACCTGGGCGCCACCCTGTTCGCCGGCGGCTACCTTCAGGAAGCCGCCGAACGGTTCCGCCAGGCTCTGCGCACCTACCGCGAGGCCGGAGCGGATGCACGCATCACCGTCGTCCCGCTGCTCCAACTCGCCCGCGTCCACCGCGAGACCGAGCAGCTCGGACGTGCCGAGGAACTCCTCAGCGAAGCTGAGCACATGCTCGCCGGCGGCGTCTTCCTCTCCGTCGAGTACGACCTGCTGCTCGAACGCGGAGCCCTGGAACACGCCCGAGGCCACCACGCTCAAGCCGAGGCCCTGTACCGCATATGCCTCCAACGCCAGCGCGCGCTCGGCATCCGCAGCCGCGAGGCGGCCGCCTTGCACGGCCTCGGTGCCGCCCTCGACGACCTCGGGCGCCACGGCGAAGCAGTCCAGACCCTGGACGAGGCCGTGGCCGTACGTCGTAAGCTGCCAAACCCCTACCACCTCGCCAGCGCCTCGGCCGACCTGGCCCGCGCCCTCCTGCACGAGGGCCTGCATCAGCGTGCGAACGCGGCCCGCGCCGAAGCACTCACCGCACTCGCGCCCCTCACCGACCGCCGCGCCGCGGCACTGCGGACGCGCCTCACCGGGCTGAACACGGACGGCTGAGCCGGCGGCTGCGCCCCGCGCGGCAGGTCAGCTCGCGGCCGGTACCAGTTTCAGCGAGCAATTGAGGGCTGTGGCCCATTTGATCAGCATCAACGGCCGTGGCAGCCCGGAGCCGTCTTCCCACCGTCGCACCGAGGACAGGGCAAGACCCAGCACGGACGCGAGCCGCCCCTGCGTGACCTTGCGCTCCCGCCGAGCCGCCCGCAACGTCGCGAAAATCCGGGCGAGCTCACGCGCCACCGGATCATCCTCCACCTCGGCGACCTCCGGCCTCTCCGCCTCGCCCCCGAGCTTCTCGAAAACGGCCAGCCGGAAGCCAAGGGACGAATACCAGACTACGAAGTTAGGTAAGGTCGGGACCTTACGGCGCGCTTCCCAACGAAACATCGTATTGATGGAAATATCGAGGGTCTTCGCCAAGTCGACTTGACTGATCCCTTCGCAGCTCAGGCGCTTATCGCGCAATTGCAATGCCAGGGAATCCCAAATTAACCTCGACTGTATGTCTAATGCCGTAGTCATACCGTCCGCCCCTCGCCGTCGTCACCACGGCGCGCCACGAGGGCCCAGCCGGTCCAGCCGGCGCGAGATCGCGGTCATGCCGAGGCGGGCCGCGCCGCCTGCGCGGGACCCCGGCTTCCAGGCAAGCACGCAAAGGGCTTGAGTGCAATATTGCACGCCGCTCGATCTATCGTCCACGGCGAAGACAGGCTTCAGATACGCTTGTCCGCGTTCCCCGTACGGCACCCACCATAGACACCAAATCGGCTAATTATATAGACTAGAACCAGAGGGTTTCGAAGCCCCGAGCATGGCCCGAGCATGGCCCAAAAGCCCCGAGCGAAGAAAGAGCTGGATGATCAGTATAACAGCATGTTGTCTCGCCGTGACGCCTCTCCTGCTCGCACCTGCAGCAGCCTCGGCAACGACGTCGATCGGACATGGCGAGACGAGGGCGGTCACCGTCGGACAGCCGTCGTCGGCCCACCGCGCCGACGCGTCGGCGACTGCGGTGGCGCCGGCGCTCTGGATCCACCACGACGATACGGCGGCGGACACAATCCAGTCGCTCCTGTGGATCCACCACGACGGGACAGCGGTGCCCGTGTCGCTCGTACGCATGACTAGTCACTGCCTTGTAATCCAGGCATAGCCGTACGCGGCGGTCCACCAGCCGGGGCGCGAATAGATCGCGCTCCGGCTGGTTCGCGTCTGGTATAGGGATACGTTCATCAGGCAGTGGCCGATTCGCCATCGTGTGGTCCACACTAGAGCACGCCCAGCTGCATACTGTGCAGTTTTCAAAAGAAAATCAGTGCAATTGCATTCGCAATTTCGCAGAGCATCGACAGAGATCACCTCCCGTCAGGAAGCGGCGGTCCGAGCCTCCGTTTCGAAGCCGCTTACCCCCGGTCCGGGCCGCCCCCAGTCACACGCGGCTTCCCGGTCCCGCCCTGGCGCCATGTCACCTGTTCGGCCGTCAGGCGCCCCAGCCGGCGCCCCACCGGCGGGTTCGCTACCGCCACCCGCAGTATGTATCTACTCATTGGTGTGATGATCGGAGTATTGGACTGGGGGCTCGGGGAGGAATCGTCCGGCGGAACTCCGCCGTCTCTCCTGTGAAAGGAAGCTCCCGTCATGCACTTCCCCCGCCCTCTCGCCACGGTCGGCCTCGCCGGCGCGCTCGCGCTGGCCGCTCCGGCCGGACTCGCCCACGCGGACGCCGGGACGCCGCAGCCGCAGGTGCACGCGACGGGCGTGTTCCTCTACTTCAACTACAACGACGGCCAGCTGGCGCTGGTGAACCCGCCCAACGACAGGTGCCTGCCCATCGACGCGCAGAACATCGCCGGACCGGTGAGCAACCTCACCGACCGCGATGCCTGGGTGTTCACCCTCCCCGGCTGTAACGGCGCGGCCTTCAAGGTGCCGCGCAGCGCGAGCCAGTACATTCCGTTCCCCAGCCTCAAGTCCGTGCTCTTCCCCGTCGACTGAGTCCGGCTCCTCGTCCTCGACCTCAGCTCCAGCTCCAGCTCCGCGCGCCGCGCGCCGCGGCCTCGGGATCGCCCGGGGCCGCGGCGCCGGCGCGCTAGCTGCGGCGGGCGGCGCGCAGGAAGTCGCGGTTGAGTTCGACGATGCTCTGGAACGGGATGCCCTTGGGGCACGAGCTGACGCACTCGCCGGTGTTGGTGCAGCCGCCGAAGCCCTCGGCGTCCATGGTGGCGACCATGTTCAGCACCCGGGAGTCGCGCTCCGGGGCGCCCTGTGGCAGGGCGTTGAGGTGGGCGGCCTTGGCGGCGGTGAAGAGCATCGCCGAGCCGTTCGGGCAGGCGGCGACGCAGGCGCCGCAGCCGATGCAGGTGGCGTTCTCGAACGCCTTGTCGGCGTCGGGCTTGGGCACCGGGGTGGCGTGCGCGTCCGGGGCGGTGCCGGTGGGGGCGGTGATGTAGCCGCCGGCCCGCACGATCCGGTCCAGCGCGGAGCGGTCCACCACCAGGTCCCGGATCACCGGGAAGGCCTTGGCGCGCCAGGGTTCGACGTCGATGACGTCCCCGTCGGCGAAGCTGCGCATGTGCAGCTGGCAGGTGGTGGTCTGCTCCGGGCCGTGCGGGCGGCCGTTGATGACGGTGCTGCAGGCGCCGCAGATGCCCTCGCGGCAGTCGTGGTCGAACGCGACCGGGTCCTGCCCGCCGAGGATCAGCCGCTCGTTGAGGATGTCGAGCATCTCCAGGAAGGACATGTCCGGGCTGACGCCGTCCACCTCGTAGGCGACCAGCGCGCCCTGCTCCTGCGGACCGGCCTGCCGCCAGATCCTCACCGTGATCTTCACGCGTAACTCCGTTGGACGGGGTGGACGTACTCGAAATCGAGTTCTTCCTTGTGCAGCACCGGGCTCTCGCCGACTCCGGCGTACTCCCAGGCGGAGACGTGGGTGAAGCGCTCGTCGTCGCGGCGCGCCTCGCCGTCCTCGGTCTGGCTCTCCTCGCGGAAGTGGCCGCCGCAGGACTCCTCGCGCACCAGCGCGTCGAGCACCATCAGTTCGGCGAACTCCAGGAAGTCGGCGACCCGGTTGGCCTTCTCCAACTCCTGGTTGAGCTGCTCGCCGGCGCCCGGCACGACGACGTCGCGCCAGAATTCCGCGCGCAGCTCCGGGATCCGGGCCAGGGCCTTGCGCAGGCCCTGCTCGGTGCGGGCCATCCCGCACTGCTCCCACAGCAGCGTGCCGAGTTCGCGGTGGAAGGAGTCGACGGTGCGGGTGCCGCGGACCGCGAGCAGTCGGGCGAGCCGGTCCGCCACCTCCGTCTCGGCCTCGCGCACCGCGGCGTGGGCCGGGTCCACCGGGTCGAGCGGGTTGCGGGCGAGGTAGTCGGCGAGCGTCGCGGGCAGCACGAAGTAGCCGTCGGCCAAGCCCTGCATCAGCGCCGAGGCGCCGAGCCGGTTCGCGCCGTGGTCGGAGAAGTTGGCCTCGCCGATCACGTACAGGCCGGGCACGGTGCTCTGCAGGTCGTAGTCGACCCACAGACCGCCCATGGTGTAGTGGATCGCCGGGTAGATGCGCATCGGCACCTCGTACGGATTCTCCGCCGTGATCTGCCGGTACATGTCGAAGAGGTTGCCGTACTTCTCCTCGATCGCGGGCCGGCCCAGCCGGGCGATCGCGTCCCGGAAGTCGAGGTAGACGCCCAGCCCGCCGGGGCCGACGCCGCGCCCCTCGTCGCACTGGTTCTTCGCCGCCCGCGAGGCGATGTCGCGCGGGACGAGGTTGCCGAAGGAGGGGTAGAGCCGCTCCAGGTAGTAGTCGCGCTCCTCCTCCGGGATCTGCTCCGGCGGGCGCGTGTCCCCGGCGGCGGCGGGCACCCAGATGCGCCCGTCGTTGCGCAGCGACTCGCTCATCAGGGTCAGCTTGCCCTGGTGTTCGCCGGTGCGCGGGATGCAGGTCGGGTGGATCTGGGTGAAGCAGGGGTTGGCCAGGTACGCGCCGCGCCGGTGCGCCCGCCAGATCGCCGAGGCGTTGGAGCCCTTCGCGTTCGTACTCAGGTAGAAGACATTGCCGTAGCCGCCGGTGGCGAGCACGACCGCGTCGGCGAGGTGGGTGGTGACCTGGCCGGTGACCAGGTCGCGGGCCACGATGCCGCGGGCCCGGCCGTCCACCACGACCAGGTCCAGCATCTCGGTGCGCGCGTGCATCTCGACGTTGCCGGCGTCGATCTGCCGGGACAGGGCCTGGTAGGCGCCCAGCAGCAGCTGCTGCCCGGTCTGGCCGCGGGCGTAGAAGGTGCGCGAGACCTGGACGCCGCCGAAGGACCGGTTGTCGAGCAGTCCGCCGTACTCGCGGGCGAACGGGACGCCCTGCGCCACGCACTGGTCGATGATCTGGGTGGAGATCTGGGCCAGGCGGTAGACGTTGGACTCGCGGGAGCGGAAGTCGCCGCCCTTGACGGTGTCGTAGAACAGCCGGCGCACCGAGTCGCCGTCGTTGCGGTAGTTCTTGGCGGCGTTGATCCCGCCCTGCGCGGCCACCGAGTGGGCCCGGCGCGGG
>FSXZ01001679.1_pt1 | contig 11080 bp, 14 predicted proteins | sample 1638121 | NCBI WGS metagenome assembly FSXZ01 (sample SAMEA3914788, study PRJEB12502) | metagenome | biome: forest; material: soil | place: Canada | collected 2011-07-03 | depth 0.1 m
CGGCGCAGCAGGTCAGTAGCTCGTTGCTTCCGTGCGATCGTTGCCGAAAGATGGGCTGAGCCGCGGATTCCGTGCACCGGATGTGCGTCGGCTCCGCGTCGGCAGAATTCGACTGAATGCGCTTGGAGTTTCGGCGCAGCGAGAGTCATGTGAGGAGGATTTGGTGTCCAACATCTTGATCGATCTCGATGACGACTTGTTTCTGACGGTTGAGTCGCTCGGTGAAGCGCACGACCGGCACGAGTCCGAGAAGTCAGACCCGACGAGCACGAGCGCCGGTGACGACGGCGAGAACCGCGACAGTTCGCCGTGACTGCCGCCGGCCCGGTAGCCCGGAGCGGGGTATCGACCCAGACCGACACCGGGCCGGCGGTGACGGCGAGTATCGCGTCAGCACCCACCGATCGGAGAAAGACTATGGACCACCGGCTCGTGACCGCGATCGAGAAGGCTTTCGGGTGGGACGGGCCGACGGCCCTCGGCACCGAGCTCACTCGCGGCCGGATAGAAGACGAACGGTTGCCGACCCGCTTGCTGACGCCGTACGGGCTCTTGGAGCTCGTCATGCGGCGTCACCTGGCCAATCCACAGTTGCGGATGTATTCCGAGGGCCAGGTGCTGCACCCGGCCGGGTTCCTGACGAACTTCGTCAGCCGACGCCGCCAGGCATCGCGCAGGGCCGACATGGCGTCGGTCGGTCGAATCCTGAACGAGGGCGGCACACTGATCCTCGACACGGTCAACATGTTCGATCCGACGTTGGAGATCGCCTGCCGAGCGCTGGGGTGGTGGACTGGCGAGACGGTCTCGGTCAATGCCTACCTGGCCGCCGGCGACACCGCGGGCTTCGCCACCCACTGGGACGATCACGACGTGCTATGCGTCCAGGTCGCCGGTACTAAATCCTGGGAGGTCCGCGGGCCGTCCCGACGGGTCCCGATGTATCGCGACACCGAGCAGAACCTCGAGCCGCCGGACGAAGCCCTGTGGTCCGGCACGATGAACCCGGGCGACGTGATGCACATCCCGCGTGGATTCTGGCACGCAGCCACCCGTGTCGGCATGGGCGACGGGCTCTCGATGCATCTGACCTTCGGCATCACCCGGCGTACCCCGATCACCTGGATCAACTACCTGTCCGACGCCGCCCGGAACGAAGAGCTCTTCCGCACCGACCTCGAAGCGCCGGACGGGCACGACGACGCGCAGCTGCTGGAGCGGCTACGGCGGTTCGCCGAGACGCTTTCGCCGAGCGAGTACCTGCGGCGGATGCGAGAGGGGATGGCGCCGGCGCGCCACATCCCATACGTCCCGGTGCTTGGACCACTTTCCGGCGCCGTCGCGGTCACTGAGTTCGAGCCGACGATCGAGGTGGCACCGGGGGGAGTCGTCGAGGTGCGAGCCGGGGGCAAGAAGCTGACCCTTGCGGCACGGGCCGAGGCGCTGGTCCGCCCACTGCTGTCCGGCCACCCCGTCGTGTTCGACTCCGATACTGATCCGGACGCGATCCGGCTTGCCAAGCGACTGATCCAGGAGGGCCTGTGTGCGCCGCTGACCGGAGAGTCGTTCTCGGGCTATACCGGGCTCGTCCCCGCCAAGACCTGCTCGAAGCAGCTGTCCACTGCGGCGTGACCGAAGTCGACACCGCCTTCAATTACTCCGACTTCGCCGCGCACCACCTGCTGGGCACGATCGATCCGGCGATCACCGAGCGGCTTTCGATCACCACAAAGATCGGGTTCTTCCCGGAGGGACACGACCTGGCGCCGAAGCGGCTGTCCGAGGCGGCTCGCCAGATCGCGGACGAACTCGGTCGTGCCCCAGACGTCTTGCTGCTGCACAACCCGGAGCGTTCCGCGCCGATGTTCGCAGCGGCCTGCGCGGAACTGGCCAGGCTTCGTGATGCCGGCCTGTGCGGCGGTTGGGGCGTTTCGACATGGGATCCGAGAGTGTTGCTCGGCAGCCGCGTGCCGACGTCGCCCGACGTGGTCATGGTGCGCTGCGGATTGACAGTCCCGGCCCGCGTCCTGGTCGCCGCCGAGCAGTTCATCATGGAGGTGCAGCCGCACGAAGTACGTGGCATGTCGCCGTTCGGAGGCAACACCGCTGACCCGATCTGGAGCAAGGTCGATCCGGCTCGGTTCCTCGAGCCTGCCAGCCGGGCCAAGGAGCCGAGCCGGTTCCAATCGGCCTTCGCCGCGGCGTTCGCCCTGCCGCGTGTCTCGGCTGTCGCCGTAGGCACAGGCGACGTAAGCCACCTCAGGCAACTCTGTGATGCTGCCGGGCTTCAAGCTGAGCCGGACACGGTGGCCAGGTACCGGGCACTGCTCACGCAGCGCTCTACGCTGTCATCCAAGGAAGCTGCGAACGTGGGGGAGGCCGCCCGCTCATGACCGAACTGCCCGCAGCCCAGCGACTCGACCTGCGCAAGGTCTCGGTCGACGACGTACTGTCCCGGGTAGAGGCGTCACTTCAGCTCGCACTGAGTCCCGAAGGCTCGGTCCGCAAACGCCGCTCTATCGGATTCCGATCGGACCGCGGGACGTGGGTGCGAGTCGAGTGCCGAGGCTTGGAGCGCTTCGATGGACAGGGCTGGGGGTTGGAAGCGGCCCAGATCCTCGATGGCGTGCCTGTGCCCAGCTGGCATGCTGGAATCTCCTGGCTCGACACTGAACGCCGAGTGATGTGGCGGGCCGATGAAACACAGTTTGTCGAGGAGACGCCGCTCGGCGGAGCACTGAACGCGACGACGCTCCCTGACTCCTGGTGGGTGGAGTTCAACGCGGCCATGGAGCTGCTTGCAGAGCAACCTACATCCCGCGCGGCGACCCCGGACTGCGAGCGGATCACGCCGGAGCGAGTTGAGGGCGTCATCCGGAAGGTCTTCCCGGATGCCCCGGACGTCCGTATCGACGAGTGGGCCACGGCTCACGCGGACTTGAACTGGGCGAACATGACCGGCCCGAAGTTGTGGATTCTCGACTGGGAGGATTTCGGGCTGGCGCCGCGAGGGCTGGACGCCGCGAGCCTGTGGTTCGGGTCACTCGGCGTGCCCGAAGTCGCTGAGAAGGTCCGCTGCGGCAGGCGCGAGGACATGGACAGCCGTACAGGACAGGTCATGCAGCTGTTCAAGTGCGCAGAACTGCTCTCGTGGGCTGATGAGGAGGAGTCGCTGTTCCTGCCGGCTCGAAGAGAAGCGGAACAGCTGCGGGAGTCCCTGGCTGAGCACCCCTGAGCTGGACTCGGACCGGCTTCCCGCAACAAGCTCACCGCTGGGCCTCCACGGGCGATCCCGCCTTGCGAGCACTGCTGGGACGCCGTCGCGCCACCGCAGCGCATTACCTGACTCGTCAATCTGTGATGACTTCTCCACTTCACCATATCGGGTACGGCTTCGCCATGTACGCGTGCTCCATCCGCTCAGAACCCATATGCCCCGCTAGATTACGTTTCTGAATCAGGGCCGTGAGTGGTCGGGTTGAGCAGGACCGGGCTTGAGGAGGGCGGACGGTGCTGAGCGGGCGGGCCGTAGGCGCGGTGGCCGTAGCAGCCTTTTTAGGGCTCCTTGACAGTGGGTGCAGCAGTCCAGCACCGAGTAAGCCCGCAGCGCATGCGGTCTCGGCCGCGACGAATACGACTCCATCGCCAAGTACCACGCTCGATGCGCAAGGTCAGGCGGCGCTCGTTTCGTATAGGGCGATGTGGGCTGATCTGGCCGCCGTGGCAGACAGCGGCAACTATCAGCAGGCCCGGCTGGGCGATCATATGACCGGCAAGTTGTTTGTCGACTCGTCCCAGAACCTCTTCCTCAGCGAACAACGGGGGATGGTCGGGAGGGGCGAGCCGGTTCTGCTTCGGCCCCAGGTGAAGTCCGAGGACTTGACTGCCGATCCGCCGGTGATCACCATCGCGGATTGTCTGGACGAGCGGGGCTTCCTGCTCTACTACGCGGCCACCGGGAAGCCGGTCGACAACGATCCTGGCGGCCTCCAGGCCGCCACGACCCAGATGACTTTGGTCAATGGCGTCTGGAAGGGCAGCAGCGAGTACCTCGGGGCGGAGGGCTCATGCTCGGGCTGAACCGACGGCGGTTGGTCAGACTCGGCGCGGTCTCCGTCCTGTTGCCCTCATGTGTCGGTGGCACGGCGTGGGCAGCGGCTGCCGGAGGGCTGACCGTGACGTGCCAGGACGACGCGCAGGGCTGCTCGATGGCGGTGAGCACCGTGGCCGAGTTGACGGCCTCAGGCCCACCTACCAACGGCAACACCTTGTCGGCAACAGAAGCTGTCGATGCGCAGGAGTTCTATCGCCACCTGGCCGCGTGCAGGGTGCCGTACGAGAGCACCGTGTCTGACCCTCAGCACCCGCCCGGCGCCGGAAGTTGGTTCCTCGCCCCGTGCGTGGGCGTGCTCGGGATCCCCGACCCAGGTGGCAACCCGTTGGTCTGGCTTCCTGCTCACCCGCCAGCCGTTGATGTTACGGCGCTGGCTCTGACCGCCGAACAGCACCTCAAGCTCCCGTCGCCTGTGATGGCCTCCTCGCCGGGCCCTTCGCCGTCGACGCCGAAGATCGTGAACCTGCCGACCTGGGCGTGGCTCGAGAACTGGGGCCCGGTTTCCGCATCGGCTTCGGTGCCTGGGGTGACGGTGACGGCGATGGCGACTCCATACGCGACGGACTGGTCGTGGGGCGATGGCGGTACGACGTCGTGCCGCGGTCCGGGCACTCCCTATCTCGACGGGGCCTCGGATTCGGCGGCGGCCTCTCCTGACTGCGGTCACACGTATGTGGCTGATTCGGGCCGCGAGCCGGATCTGCGGTTCCCCGTGCGGGCCGCGGTGCACTGGCGGGTGGCGTGGTCGTCGAATGTCGGCAGGTCTGGGGGGTTCCCGGATCTGACGAGCGACGCCGCGCAGGAGTGGCCGGTGGAGCAGGTCGAAAGCTTGGCTGTGCGGTGAATTTCGAGCGGGGAGTATGGCGGCGGTCTCGGTGCAGGTGAACGGGAGGAACGGGGAATGGCGCGGGTGATGTCGGGGCTTCCTGGCATGTTCCAGACTTCGCGGCGGGGGCGAGTGGCCGGCTGCGCGGGGCTGGCCGTCGGCGGCCTGACCGCCGGGCCACTGGCGAACATGGCCTTCGCTGGTGGCCATGCGGCGGTGATCGGCCTGGCGAAAGACGTACCGGCGGGTCAGCAGATCACATACGCAGATCTCACGCCGGTCACGGATGCGGCCAGGGCCGGGTGGACGGTGCCGCTCGCGAAGGAGGCACAGATCGTCGGCCGGCGAGCGCGGACTGAGTTGATGGCCGGGTCTCTGTTGTCGAACGGCGACCTTGGTGTGTTCCCGCCGGCGGAGATGGATGTCTTGGCGCTCGCGGTCAAGGAGGGCCAGTTCCCGCCGAATCTGACCGCTGGCCAGCAGGTGGGGATCTACCTGACGCTGCAGCAGTCTGTGGATGCGGTGCCTGCAACGGTAGCTCCCGCGGCCGGTGACGGCGTGGTGGCCCCGGCGGCGACCGGCCGAGTCGTGTCGGTGAGTCCTGATGCGGATTCGCAGGAGCCGGGGGCTGTTGTGGTGTTGGAGGTTCCGGCCCGGCAGGCGGGCGCCGTCGCGGACGCGCAGGGCGCAAGCGTCGTGGAGCTCGACGGGGCGGGGGACACGCAGTGAGTGTGGTGGTGGGCGTACTCGGGGTGCCGCGTTCGCCAGGTGCGAGCACGCTCGCGCTTGCAATGGGCTGTGCCGAACCGAGCGCGACTGTGATCGAGACGGACCCATCCGGTGGGCGGATTGCCCTGAGCTACGGGATCCACGTGGCGCCGGGCCTGCCCGAGTTCGCGGTTCTCGCGGGTGCCGGACAACGAGCCGTCGCGAGCGACCCGGTGCGCGTGCTCGCCTGCGGGGCGCGAGCGGTCCCAGCCCCGTTGGACGGGCAGGTCGTGGCCGGTGTCGCACGGCGGCTTTCCTACCCTGACGTGGATCTTGCCGCTGCCAGCGGAGGGTCGGTGGTTCTCGACCTCGGACGCGCGGCTGCTGGCGCAGAGGCATGGAGCGGGCTCGTGACCCGGTGTGACGCGGTCGTGCTCGTGGCCCGGTGCGACGTGGTCTCGCTCGGACTCGCCACCCGGCTGGTGCCGGAGTTGCGCGCATCCGGAAGGCCGGTCGGACTGGCGCTGGTGCGCGACGGGATGTGCGAACCTGCCTCCTCCGCTGCGCAGCTCGGGCTACCGCTGTTCGGAGTGGTGGCGTACAGGCCGCGTCACGCAACTCGGCTGTGGTGCGCCAGTGGCGCCCAGACGCGGCGCAACAACGCGATCGTGAACGACGCGGCCGGTGTCCTTGCCACCGCGACTGCCGACAGGTCCTGGGCGACGGAGTCGGCCGCGGCATGACGATCTCCGAGAGCGAGTTCAGCTCTGCTGCCTCCGTCCCCCCGCTGCCGAGCCACGCGTCGCCAGGGCACACTGATCCCCTCACCGCGATCGTGGATGACGCCCGCTCACGGATCACGTCGGCACTTGAGTCCGAGGTGCGAGCGACGAGCATGGTGGTTCCCGCTGCGCGCAAATCCGAACTGGTCGAGCGCGAGGTGGTCTTCGCGATCGACGCGTTCGACGCATCCTGCCTGAGCCGGGCGTTGCCGGTTGCCGACGAGCAACTACGTGCGAAGGCGGCCTCGAAGGTCCGTGCCGCGGTGCTGGGGTTCGGGCCGCTTCAGGAGCTGCTGGACGACCCGGACATTGAAACGATCAACGCCAACGGGTGCGATCAGACCTTTGTACTGCGCCGTGGGGGTCGCAAGACGCGGGAGGCGCCACTGGCCGGCTCTGACGAGGAGTTCGTCGAGTTGATCCGTTCGCTGGTGAGCTCCGGGGTGCACGAGCGACGTTTCGACAGGGGGACAGGGCATGTGAACGCGCAGCTGGCGGACGGATCGCGGCTGTTCGCGGCAGTTGACCTGTGCCCGCGCCCTTGCCTGTCGATCCGCAAGAACCTGCTGCGGGAGACGAGCCTGCCTGAGCTGGTGGCCGGCGGGCTGTGTCACGAACAGTTGGCCGCCCTTCTGGCGGCCCTGGTGAAAGGCAAGTTCAATGTTCTGATTTCGGGCGGAACCTCCGCCGGGAAGACGACCGTGCTGCGGGCTTTGGCCGCCGAGTTGGATCCGGGGGAGCGGCTGGTGACTATCGAGGACACGCTCGAGCTGAACCTGCACCTTCTGCCGCGGCATCCGGACGTGGTCGCGTTCCAGGCTCGGGAGGCCAACACCGAGGGCGCGGGTCAGGTCAGTCAAGCCGAGTTGCTGCGTTGGTCGTTGCGGATGTCGCCGGACCGAGTGATCGTCGGCGAGGTGCGCGGGGACGAGCTGATCCCGATGTGCAATGCGATGAACCAAGGGCTCGACGGGTCGATGGGTACCGTGCATGCGTCCTCGTCAGCGCAGGTCACACAGCGCTTGATCAACATCGGCCTTCAGTCTCCGGAACGGCTCAGTCCTGCCGCCACGGTCGCGCTGGTTGCCTCGGCCGTAAACGTGATCATCCAACTCGGCCGCGATCGCGACGGCCACCGGGTCATCTCCTCGGTGCGGGAAGTGTGCGGCCACGAGGACAGCATGCTGATCACCAACGAGCTCTACGCCCCTGATCCTCATGGGCGCGCCCGGTACTGCACGCCGCTGCGCCCGCAGTCGCTCGACCGCCTCACCGGCGCCGGACTCGACCCGAGCAAATGGCAGGAGGCAGGCTCCTCATGGACGTAACAGCGTTTTACCTCGGTGGTTATGCAGCGGCAGGCCTGGGTGTCACGGCCGGTGTCGCGCAACTGTTGCCACGCCGCGATACGGCAACCAAATCAGCCGTGGCCTCCGGCGGTGAGTCACCCTCCCCGCCGTGGGCCGGCCGCTCGAAGCGGCGCTACCTCGTAGCCGCATGCGTGGGAGCAGCGGCGTTCGCCGCGACCGGTTGGCCGGTCGGTGCGGCGATGGCGCTGGCCGGCACGCTGTATCTCCCGGCCCTGCTCACCGGTGGACGCAAGCATGCAGCGGCGACCGCCCGGATCGAGGCGGTTGCGGGATGGACGGAGCTGCTGCGCGACACCGTGCAGGCTGCGGCGGGAATCATCCAGGCTCTGATCGTGACTGGACCCCTCGCTCCCGACGCGATTCGGCCGAACACGACGCGCCTGGCGGAGAAACTGCGCTCGGGTACCACGACCCCAGTCGCGGTGCTGCTCGAGTTCGCTGAGGAACTCGAGGACCCCTACGCGGATTCGACTGTGCTTGCGCTGATCTACGCCGTGGAGAACCCGACCAAGGACCTGGGCGAACTGCTCAGCTCGCTCGCGCGCAGCGCTCGTGACCAAGCTGCGGCACGCGCCCGCACCGAGATCCACCGTGCCCGCACCCGCAGCACCGTACGCGTGATTACTGGGATGACGCTTGGATTGGCGGGCCTCTTGCTGGTGGCCGACCGGTCGATGCTCGCGCCTTTCGGCTCGGGCACCGGGCAATTCGTCCTCCTCGTGATCGGGCTGTTGTTCGCCAGCGGATACGCCTGGCTCGCCCGTCTGGCGGCCATGCCCGATCCACCCCGCCTGCTCGCGGCCAACCACGCCATTGAGCGTGGGCTGATTCCCTCGCAACCAGACTGGTCGCAGCGGGCCTCGTCCGCGCGGCGCATCGGAGCGGCACCATGAACAGCCTGATCCCGATCGCAGGAGGCCTGGCCACCGCAGGTGCCTTCGTAGTTGCCGCCACCACCTTCCTGCCGAAGACGACGGATCTGGCCGCCGAGCTACGCGCCGTGGAGCAGCAGACGCCCACCGCCGAGGTGCGCTCCGCAGACCCGGCCGACCTCAGCCCGCTGGCACGACTCGGCGAAATTCCAGCATTCTGGTTGGTCCATCTCGGCCTACCACGCCCTGTGCGCGTTCGTGACCTCGCGTTACTCGGTCGGCCGTGCCAGGCGCATCTCGCCGCTCAAGCCGGAGCCGCGTTGCTCGGCGTCGCGGGCGGCGCGGCCATGTGGATCTCGCTCGAAGCAGGCGGAGTGGCCTTGCCGTTCGGGCTGGCAGCCTCCTTCGCACTCGTGCTCGGCGTTCTCGGGTTCCTGCTGCCGGACTTTCTCCTCACTCGGGACGCCGAGCAGCAGCGGGCCGAACTGCGCCACGCCACGGGCGCATACCTCGGGCTGGCAGCGGTGATGATGGCCGCGGGGCTCGGCACGGAATCCGCACTCGCTCAAGCTGCCAAGCGCGGCGGCGGGAACGGTTTCGCGCGGCTGCGCACCGCCCTCGCGCTCGCCACGACCCGCCGTGAGCCGCAGTTCGCTGCCCTCGGACGTCTCGGGCGAGAAGCCGACCTGGCGGAACTGGTGGAGTTGGCCGCGTGCGCAAGCCTGGCCGGCAGCGAAGGCGCCCGGATCCGCGCGACGCTCGCCACCAAGGCCGACACCCTGCGCACCCGTTTGGTCAACGAGCAAGAAGCCAAGGCGGTCGCCGCCTCGGAGCGTACTGCATTGCCCATTGGGCTGATCACCTGCGGCTACCTGCTGATGATCGGCTACCCCGCAGTCGCAAAGGCCCTCGCAGCGTTCTAAAGCGATCATCCCGAATTTCCGACTACGAGAACTGGACTATGGCATTGGGTAACTGGATGAAGAGCGCCATCGGCCGCGTGGTGTGCCTGCAACTGGCCGCCGCGCAGCGGTTCGACCGCATGATCGAGGCGGCGGCCCGCGACGCCGATCCCGAGAGGGAAAGAGGCTCGGTGAGCACCGAGCAGGCTGTCGTTACCACTCTCCTAATCGGCTTCGCCATCGTCGTGGTCACGATCATCGGTAAGAAGGTCATCGGCTATGCGGGCGCGCTGGATCTGGGTGGCGGCCAGCCGTGAGCCGGTTCGCCGACAGGCGCCGACACCGTCACGGCGGGACCGAGAGCGAGCGGGGCAGCAACGCCGCCGAAACCATCATCGCGCTGGGCCTGGTGCTCGGCGTCCTGCTCGGTGTCTTCCAATACCTCCTCGACGTCTACGGCCGCGAAGCCGCTCAGGCCGCGGCCGGCAAGGCGCTTTCGGAAGCTGTGACCCAGAGCGGCGACCGCACACTGGCCCGCGACGACGCAACCGCAATGCTCGCTCAAGTCGGCGGCTTCATCAGCGACGCGAAAGTGACCGTCCAGCGCACCGCGACGGAGGCGCGGGTCACTGTCACCGGACGCGCGGCATCGGTCTTCGGCATCCCGCAACACGTCACGGCGACGGCGGTCGGCCCCGTCGACCGCTTCGTCAGCTAGAGAGACCCATGCGCCTCAGCAACCACAATCGACGATCTGAGACAGGCGATGACTCCGAGCGCGGCTCCGCAAGTGCCGAAGTCGTCATCAGCGCGTTGCTGCTGTTCATGTTCCTCGTCCTCGGAGTCGGCATCGCCCGCCTGGTCGAAGCACGTGCGCTCGTGGACGAAGCCGCCATGCAGGCCGCCCGCGCCGCAGCTCTTGCCCCGCCCACCGGCGCCGCGACCAGCGCAGCCCGAAGCGCCCTCACGCAGCTCGCCAACCACCAGGAGTGCCCCACCCCGCACATCCACACGCGCTACACGCCGACAACCGGTGCGGGAGGAGCAGGGGGGAGCGAGGCCGTCGAAGTCTCCTGCGCTGTGCCGCTCTCCGACCTATTCCTCGCAGGCTTTCCAGGACATCTGACCGTGACCTCCACCCAGACCGCGCCGCGCAACCCCTACCAACAGACTGCGTGACCCATGACCGTATCCCACCGCTGCCACATCGCCGACCGCGGATCGATCACGGTCTTCACCGCCCTCATGATCGGGCCCGCCATCCTCGGCGCAGCACTCGCCCTCGACATCGGCCAAGCCCTGACGGCCAAGACGGACACGATCGCCCAAGCGCAGCAGGCCGCGCGCTCCGCAGTTGCGGCCCTAGACACCCGTCGCCTACGCACAGGGTCCATCGCAGTGATCCACGCCGCCGCGATTGTCGACATTCAGAACTATCTGCACACCGCAGGCGATACGGGAAGCGCCATCATCGCCGGCGATACGGTCACCGTGACCGCACACCGC
>FSXZ01000871.1_pt1 | contig 11076 bp, 8 predicted proteins | sample 1638121 | NCBI WGS metagenome assembly FSXZ01 (sample SAMEA3914788, study PRJEB12502) | metagenome | biome: forest; material: soil | place: Canada | collected 2011-07-03 | depth 0.1 m
CAGGTCGTCGAGGTGCACGACCAGTTCCATCATGCGGTTGGTCAGCAGGTCCTCCAGGCGCAGTGAGGGCGGTCCCCACGGGAACTGCACCACTCGCCGTGGGGACTGGCGCGGCAGGTCCCGGCGCAGCCGGTCGAGCACCTCGGCGGTCCGGGTCGCCAGTGCCTGCGGGCCGACCGCGGCGTACTCGGCGCCGCTGCCTCTGATACCGCGGTGGACCTCGCCGTCGTGGTCGGCGTCGATCCACCTGGCCTGAAGGAAATAGTCCAGCAGCGCCATGGGCTCGGTGTCCGGTTCCGGGCCGTCGAGTACCTTGGCCACCACGTTGACCTGGCCGGCCAGATGGCCCGCGAGCCCACCGACGGCGTAGCCCGCCAGGACGCTGGGCTTGTCCCACGCATCGGCCACGGACTGGTGCGCCAACAGCGCCGCCGCCGCTTCGGCGGCGGCGAGGTAGCTCTCGCTGATCATATTCGTGTTATACCACGCACCCGGTGACGACGGGACGGCCCTGCGGGCCGCCGCGGGCCTGGTGGCCCGACCACCCGAGGCCGTACAGAAGAAGGCCGCTACCGACGCCGTGTCGGTCCGGGCCGGATTGCGGTAGTCGTGAGCGTCTTCACCTGAAACCGCTCTCGCCTCTAGTGTCCGGCACTGTGCGCGGTGTGGAGCCGCCGCGGCCGCCCCGGGGATCGGCGATGCGGGCGGCGAACGAGAGGGGCAGACGGTGGAGAGCATTACCAAGAACCGCCAGCATGCTTCGGCATTGCGAGCCATGGTGGCGCGTGCGTTCGGTCAGGATCAGGTGCCCGGAGGCGAGGGGTGGGCCGAGGAGTTGGGGCACGGCTGGTTCAACGTCGTCTACGCGATTCGGCTGCGCGACGGCGAGCGGGTCGCGTTGAAGATCGCGCCGCCTGCCGGGATCGAAGTGATGACCTACGAGCGGGGAATACTCGGCACCGAGGTGGCGGCGCTCGAACAGATTCGGAAACGGACCACGGTTCCGGTGCCGGCCGTGCTGTTCTATGACGCGACCCGGGAGTCGTGCGACGCTGAGTACTTCTTCATGGAACATGTCGACGCGTCGAACCTCGGCGTGATCTGGGACGGGCTGCCGGACCGGGAGCGCGCCCAGTACGCCTCGGAACTGGGGGCGGCGACCAGGCAGATCAACGAGATCACCAGCGATCACTTCGGAGTGCCGGGCAGCGCGAGGCCGGGCGCCGGGTGGCGAGAGGTGTTCACCGGCATGCTTTCCGACGTGCTCGACGACGGGCAGCGGCGCGGGGTGGAAATCGGCTGGGACTACGAACTGATCCGCGGTCTGCTGGCGCAGCACGCCGAGTGCCTTGACGAGGTAGCCCTGCCGCGGCTGGTCGAGTGGGACTTGTGGCCGGGCAATGTGTTGGTGCGCGACGGAGCGATCGTGAGCATCATCGACCACGAACGCGCCTTCTACGGCGACCCGCTGATGGAGGCGGGATTCGCAGCCGCGCAGCTTGATGTCCCGGTGCTGGCCGACGGCTTCGCGCGCGGCTACGGCCGCGGCGTGTACGAGTTCACTGACACAGAGCGCTCACGCCGGCGGCTCTACGACCTGTACCTGATCCTGATCATGGTCATCGAGACCGTGTACCGGGGACACACCGACCCGGCCGCGTATTACGACCCTGCCTGTATCCGCCTCGATCGCATCATGGCCGGGTTCGGCCACCACCACTGAAGTGGGCGGTGAAACCCTGGGCCGGGTGCGAAGGGCCGGGCGGGTCGGGTGAACGACGCCCTCGCACTGCGCGAGCAGCCCGCCGCGCTGGGCACCGAGCCGGTCGGGCGGCTGCTGTGGCACGGCTGCACGCAGACCACGATGTCGGTGGGCACCTCCGGCGTCTATGCGCTGTCAAACGCCTGGTTCGTCTCCCGCGCGGCCGGCCCTGTCGGGCTGGCCGCGGTCAACCTGGTCGCCCCGGCGCTGCTGGCCGTGGGCGCACTCGCGACCGCGGTCGGCGTGGCCGGCGGCTCGATGGTCTCCCGCAGCCTCGGCGGCGGGGACCCGCGCCGGGCGGCGCGCGCAGCCGGAAACGCCTTCACGGTCTTCTGGTTCTGCGCCGCGCTGATCAGCATCAGCGGGCTGCTGCTGCTCAACCCGCTGCTCACCCTGCTCGGCACCACCGAGGCGACCCGCGGCTTCGCACACGCCTACGGGCGGATCCTGCTTGCCGGGACGCCGACGGCGACCGGATTCTCCAGCTTGGTGCGCGCCGAGGGACGGATGCGGTTTTCCAGGCTGCTGTGGGTCGTGCCGGCGCTCACCCAGATCAGCCTGGACCCCCTGCTGATCTACGGCCTGGGGCTCGGGGTGCGTGGCGCCGGGCTCGGGACGATAGGCGGCCAGGCGATCTCCACCGGTATGAGCGTGTGGTCCTTCTTCCTCCAGCACACTCGCCCCTATCGGGTCACCGCAGCCGACCTGCGCCCGCACGGCCCGACGCTGCGCGAACTGCTCGCCCTGGGCACTCCGACGTTCCTGAACTCTCTCGGCGCGAGCGTGCTGGCGGCCGTGGCGAACAACCTGCTGGTGGCCATAGGCGGCCCGCTGACCTTGGCTGCCTATGCGCTGTGCACAAGGATCGGCACGTTCGCGACCATGCCGCAGACCGGGATCGCCCAGGGCCTGCAACCGGTCGCCGGATACAACGCCGGCCTGGGCAACACGGCCCGGGTCGAACGGGCGATCAGCCTGACGCTGCGAACGACGGTGCTCTACGGGGCCGCCGTCAGCCTGAGCTTGCTCGTCTTCGCGCCCTCGCTGGTGGCCGTGTTCACCGGCGACCCGGCCCTGCGTGCGCACGCGGCGGCCGCGCTACGGCTGCTCGCGCCGACCTATCTGTTCGCCGGGATCAGCCCCCTGGTCACCGCCTCCTTCCAGGCCGCCGGACGACGCGGACCGGCTTACCTGATCGCGGCCGGAACAATCCTGCTGGTGCGCATCCCCGTGCTCCTGGCCTTCAGCCGGTTCGGCACCGCCGGTGTACTCGCCAGCTTCCCGACGGCCGAGCTCGCCGCCGCCGGCCTCGCGCTGCTCATCCTGCACCATTATCGGGCTTCCACCGGCGTCATCGCCGTCCTACCGTGTCACGCACCGCACGTGCAGTCGCGCGGCGGCCAGGAGAGTGAGGGATCATGAGGCGAGCCACCCCCGCCCGCCCGGGCAAGCCGACCATCAACGACGTGGCCCGTGCGGCGGGCGTCTCGCGCGCCACCGTCTCCCGCGTCATCAACGACGCGGCAGGCGCCTCCCCCTCGATCCGCACCCGGGTGCGCTCGGTCGCGGCCGAACTCGGCTACGAGCCCAGCGCCGCCGCACGCGCCCTGGCCACTGGTCGCCCCCGCACCATCGAGGTGATCGCGACCGGCTTCCACCCGTTCGGCGGATGGCTCGGCACTCACCCGTACTACAGTCGCGTCCTGGCCGGCGCGATGTCAGCCCTCGAAGGAACCGACACCCAGCTGCGCATCCACTCGCTCGCCCTCCAGCGCGGCCTGGAAGCGGTCGATGCCGTCGCCGAGGACACGACGGTCGGCGCCTTGCTGGCCAACGTCACCCCGGAACTGGCCATGCGCTTCTACCTGCGCTGCCGCCGCGTCATCTCCCTCGTCCCGACCGCTCCCGCGGTCCCGAGCCTTGAGGTGGACAACATCGCCGGGGTGCGCACGGCCGTCAACCACCTCCACCGGCTTGGTCGTCGCCGCATCGTCGCCATCCACGGACCCGACACCAGCACCTGCGCCGAACAACGACGCGATGGATACCGCAGCGCCATCGAAGAACTCGGACTCCCCGACCTCAGCGCGGACGGCGGGTTCACCCGGGAAGGCGGTCGCAACGCCGCACAAGAACTCTTGGAACGCCATCCCGAGATCGACGCCATGTTCGTCGCCTGCGACCTGATGGCCGCCGGAGCCATCCAAGCGGTCACCGCGACCGGCCGCCGCGTCCCCGAGGACGTGGCCATCATCGGCTTCGATGACAGTATTGCCGCCAGCTGCGCCAACCCACCGCTTTCCACCATACGGCTCTCAGTCGAGCAGATGGCCGCCGATGCCACCCGCATGCTCTTGAACGGCGACCCTGACTTCGGCTACCGCAAGCGCTACCCGGTCGAACTCGTCCTCCGGGAGAGCACTCCAAACCCGTTGTCCCACCCGCAGGCCACTGACGTAACCTCATTGAGAAGCAGCTGATCAGGCCGGGTTCGAGACGGATGAGGATGGTGCCGCGGCATGGGGCCTTCCAGCGCTCGACCAGGAGCGTGAAGCCGCACTCGCCGGGGCACCGCAGCCCACGAAGCAGGTTGTGGCCGCATAAGGCCGTTGACGTGCCCGGGCAGCACATCGGAGACCCGGAACGGGATGCGTCTGCCACCGCTCCCAACCTCCGCAAACGCCCGATCCTGTACTGGTCGAATACTCGCCACCAGGTTTGACCTGCGCCTTCAGGGTCGGCATTCGCTCTCGCCGTCAGGCTTCCAGGACTGGCTGCGGAACCTTCCCGGCGAGAGGCCGACGTGGCGCGAGAAGACGCGGGCGAAGTAGGCGGGGTCGGGGTAGCCGACGCGGGCGCCGATTTTGGCGATGGGGAGGTCGGTGTCGGCGAGGAGCGATTTGGCGCGGTCGAGGCGGCAGCGGGTGAGGTAGTCGCTAGGGTTTGAGCCGGTGACGGCGCGCACCGCGGCGAGCAGGGTGTCGCGGGAGACGGCGAGTTCCTTGGCGAGGGCGCCGATGCGGACCTGGGCGGCCAGGTCCCTGCTCAGGGCCTCCACGGCGCGTCGGCCGAGACTGGCGTTGAAGCTGGCGGCCTCGCCGTGACGCCCCGCCGTGCCGACTGCGGTGATGAGGGTGTGGAGGGCGGCTGCGGCGGCGAGGTGGCCGGCGAGAGCCGGGGGCTCGGCGGCGAGTTCGACGAGTCGGTTCGCCGCTTCGAGCACGGCATCGACGTCGGTCGGCGTGGCGACCGGTGACCTGCCGCCCGCAAGGTATCCGAGTTCTTCGTATCCGTGGGCGGCCGGCCCCTCGAAAAGGACCCAGATCTCGTCCCAGGTGCCGCCGTCCGGTCCGTAGGTGTGGGCGACTCCTTGCGGCAGCCAGAAATACGAGCCCGCCGTGATCTCGAACCTTCCGGGGCGGTCGTGCAGGTGCACGTGGCCGGTGCCGGAGGTCACCAGGATTCCGGCGTAGCTGCTGAGGGTGCGCTTGGCACGCGCCGAGTCCTGGCCGCGGATGCACCCGGCGCCGGTGACGGCCAGGCCGAGGGAGCGCACCTCCTCGGGCGGGGTGCGGTAGCTCGCTGTCGCGTGGAGCATCGGTTCGTCCGTCTCAGCTCGACAAAAGTCCTGGCGGCTTCGTGATCTGTGCATTCAATCACCATGGATGTAGCCCTGAACATGAAGTTATGACGCCACAGCACACCCCTACCCCCTCGACAACGGTCCTGGCCTCCAACGGCTATCGGCTCAACCCCGGCCCGCATCGGCTCGGACGCCTCGAGCCCGTTCCGGAGACGGAACGCCACGATCTCGCCGCGCTTCGGGCACGCTTCGTCCGGGACGGGTACCTGTTCCTGCCGGGCTTCCTCGATCGCGAGACCGTCCTGAACTTCCGCCGGCACTACTTCGAGCGACTGGCCGGCTGCGGGCTGACCCGGCCCGGTACCGACCCGCAGGATGCGGTGGCGGCGCAGTCGGGTGCGCTCGACCGGGAGCGGCTGCGTCGTGTGCTGTTCCAGGAGATCGTGCCGGGTGCGGCATACGAGGCGCTGTGCCGGGATCCGAGGATCGTCGCGTTCTACCGCTGGTTCCTCGGCACCGACGCGGTACACCTGCACCGCCGCAAGATCATCCGTCATGTCGGTCCGGGCGAGTCCGGCATCGGGACGGCGACACAGGCCCACTATGACCTCGTCTACCTGCGGGAGGGCACGGACCGGGTGTTCTCCTCCTGGATTCCGCTCGGCGACTGCCCGATCGAGCGCGGCCCGCTGATCTACCTGGAGCGCAGCCACCTGCGCGTGCAGGCCGAGGAGGCCGCGGGCCGGCTCGAGCGCCCAGCCGCCTCGATGACGGCCGATCTCCCGGCGCTGGCCGAGGAATACGACACGCGCTGGCTGGTGACCGATTTCCAGGCCGGGGACATGATGGTGCACGGGCCGCACATCATCCACGCCTCACTCGACAACCAGGATCCGGACGGGTTGTTGAGGCTGTCCACGGACATCCGCTACCAGGCCGCTTCCGACCTGGTCGACGAGCGGTGGCAGAACCACTGGCACTACGCCGATGGACTGTAGATTCGAACCGGGCCCCGCGGCACCAGAACGGCCCCGGCAGCCGCGGGCCCCCACCGGGTCACGCGGCGGCCAGGCCCGGTTCGTCGCGGACGTGCAGGATCAGTTCGGTGCCGTCCGTGTGGTCGAGTTCGAGGATGACGATCTCGTTCGCTCCGGCGTGCAGAAGCGGCCAGGGAAGGTAGAGGCGGTGTTGGGGGCCCTTCTCCCAGTAGCGGCCGAGCCAGAATCCGTTGACCCACACGTAGCCCTTGCCGCTGCCTCCGACCGGGAGTTCGAGGAAGGCGTCGGCGGGCGAGTCGACGTGCAGCGTGCCGCGGTAGAAGGCGGGGCCGGGCGCGGTTGGCGCGGCGGGTTCGGCCGCGCGGTCCCAGGGCACGGCGCTTATGTCGTCGAGGCGCAGCGGGTCGGTGTGCCATCCGAACAGTTGCTGGTAGCTGTAGCGTACCGACCCTGTGACGCCCTTGCGCTCGCCGAGTTCGGGGCCGTAGTTGATGCGGCCCATCGCCTCGACCACGAGGGTCAGCTCGGCTCCCGCCGGGGCGCCGGACAACGGCAGCAGCTGCTGGTCGTCGCGCTCGAGGATGCCGGCGGGAACGCCGTCGAGGAACACGTGGGCGCGGTCGCGCAGTCCTGCGACGCGCAGCAGGTCTCCGGCCTGGGGACGGGTGGCGGTCAGGCGGGTGCGGTAGACGGCCAGCCCGTAGTCGTGACCGAGTTCTTCGAAGCTCAGTGGTGTCGCCGAGGTGACGGTGCCGCGGGTCAGCGCATCCACGCAGTTCGTCAGGGGCAGCCGTTCGGTCAGGCGTACGGTGCCGGGCGGGAGGCGTCCGGGGAAACTGTCGGGGACGTTCGGCAGGTCGGTCTCCTCGACGCCGGCCGCGCGCGCGAGGATCTCGCGGTATGCCGCGAACTTCGGGCCGGGCCGGCCGTCCTCGGTGATCGGCGCGTCGTAGTCGTACGAGGTAGCGGTCGGCTGGTAGCCGACCGCGGCGTCGTGGTTGGCCCCCGCGTAGGGTCCGAAGCTGGTGCCGCCGTGCGCCATGTAGATGTTGACCGACGCCTGCCGTTTCACGACCATCTCCTCGAGCGCCGCCGCGGCGTCCTCGGTGTCCCGGACGTGGTGCTCCTCGCCCCAGTGGTCGAACCAGCCGTTCCAGTACTCCATGCACATCTCCGGCTCCTCCGGCCGCACGCGGTGGAGCAGGTCGAATGCTTCAGCGGGTTTGCTGCCGAAGTTCAGCGTCGCCCAGGCTCCGGGGATAGCGCCGCCGGCGAGCATCAGCTCCGTGGGGCCGTCGGAGGTGAACAGCGGCACCTCGATGCCGCGGCGTATCAGGCCGTCGGCGAGGTGGCGCAGGTATGCGGCGTCGTTGCCGTAGGAGCCGTACTCGTTCTCGACCTGCACCATGGTGACCGCGCCGCCTCGGGTGGCTTGGTGGGCGGCGATACGTGGGATCAGCTCGTCGAACCAGCGGTCGACCGGCCCGAGGAACCGCGGGTCGGCGCAGCGCAGCGGGATCTCCCCCTCGGCGCGCAGCCACGCAGGCAGTCCCCCGTTCTCCCACTCGGCGCAGATGTACGGGCCCGGCCGCACGATCGCGTGCAGACCGACGTCTGCGGCGGTGGCGAGGAAACGCTCGAGGTCGGCGAGTCCGGCGAAGTCGAACTCGCCGGGGCGCGGCTCGTGCAGGTTCCACGCCACGTACGTCTCGACCGTGTTCAGCCCCATAGCCCGCAGCAGTTCCAGCCGGTCACGCCACTGCTGAGGCAGCACGCGGAAGTAGTGCAGAGCGCCGGAGAGGATGCGGCCCTCGGGCGTGTAGGCGAAACTCACGGTGGCTCCTCGCTGAGGGTGAACTGGTGAGGTGGATTGGAGGTGGTGTATCGATCCACCGATTTCTATACTTCCACCATGACGACGTCAAGCGAAGGTGGCCCGCCGCCGGATCCGCACCGCGCCACGGGCGTGGACGTGGCCCGGCTCGCCGGGGTGTCGAAGACAGCGGTCTCCCAGGTCTTCAGCGGCACCGGCCGGCTCTCGCCGGAGACCGTGCGCCGGGTGCGGGCCGCGGCCGCCGAGCTGGGCTATTTCCCGGCGCATTCCGGCCGCAGCCTGCGCACCGGCCGCTCCGGCCTGCTCAGCATGGTCGTTCCGCAGGCGGAGAACCCCTACTACATGGAGATCTTCGCGGGCGGCCGGGAGGCCGCCCTGGAGCGCGGGTACACCCTCAACCTGCTGGCGGCCGACGATCTCGATTCGCTGCGCCGGACGGTGCAGCTGCTCGGCTCGGGCGTCGCGGACGGCGTGGTGCTCACCGGCGAGGGCGAGATCGGCAAGCTGGCCGAGGAGATCCGCGGCCTGCGGCGGCGCGGGGTGGCGGTCTCGGTCACCCAGGACCGCAGCCCGGAGCCCGACGTCCCGGCGGTCCGGGTGGACTTCGAGCGTGGCGCGAGGCTCGCCGTGCGCCACCTGGTCGGCCTGGGGCATCGCAGGATCGCCCACGTCGGCACGAGGCAGCTGGCGCCGCTGCGGCACGGGGCCGCGCCGGAGACGGTCGGCGACGGCCGGTTCGTCGGCTATCTGCAGGCGCTGCGGGAGGCGGGCATCGAGTTCGACCCGGCGCTGGTCTACACCGCGGCGCCCTCGGCAGCGGGCGGGGCGGCGGTCGCCGCCTCGCTCACGGCGCGCCCCGGACCGGAGCCGACGGCCGTGTTCGCGTTCAACGACCTGGTGGCCTTGGGGCTGCTGGGCGGGCTGGCCGGCATGGACGTGCGGGTGCCGGGCGAGATCTCCGTGGTCGGCTTCGACGGCATCGACCTGGCCGAATACAGCGCCCCGTCGCTCACGACGGTCTCGCATCCGCGGCACGAGGTGGGGCACCGGGCCGTGAGCCTGCTCTGCGACCGCCTCGACGGCGGCGAGCTCGTGCTCGAGCGCGAGGTGACACTTGCCCCCAGCCTGGCCGTCCGGGGGTCCACCGCAGCCCCACGCCGCTAGGGCCTGTGTGAGGTTCAGATCTAGGCGGAACGTCTGATCGGCTTCGCCTCGGCGCTGAGCCGTTCCGCTGATCTAGATCTGAACCTCACACAGGCCCTGGAGCTTGTTCGTAAAAACCTGCCGATTCTCGCCCGTACCGGGTGACACACGCGTGGGTACCCGCTGAAATAACGGTCCGGTCACGATGGATCTCGGCTCTTGTTCAGGTGGATCGATCCACCTAGAGTCTCGCCTCAACCGAACCACCTGTTTTGAGGAGCGCCTCCGGGTGAGCATCACGATTACCGACAACCGCGCAGCGGCGCGCGGCCGCACCCGGCCGCGCAGCGTGCCTGCAGCCTGGATGTTTCTCGCGAAACGCCTCGGGTTCTACCTGGTGACGGCCGCGTTCGCGGTGACACTGAACTTCGCGATCCCGCGATTCATGCCGGGCGACCCCGTCTCCACCATGATCAAGCAGATCACCCAGGAGACGGGGGCGCCGCCGAGCGCCTCGGCCATCGCGCAGCTGCGCGCCATCTACGGCGACCCGACGAAGAACCTGATCGGCCAGTACGCCACGTACCTGGACCACCTGGCCCACTTCGACCTCGGCATCTCCTCGACGCAGTACCCCACGCCGGTCAGCCACCTGATCCTGGTCGCGCTGCCCTGGACGCTGTCGCTGGTCACGGTGACCACGGTGCTCGCCTGGATCATCGGCACCCTGCTCGGCGCGTGGCTCGGCTCGCATCCGGGCGGCCGCGCCGACAGCTGGCTCACCAGCGGGACCACGTTCATCAACGCCATTCCGACCTTCTGGCTCGGCATGCTCTTCCTGGGCCTGTTCTCGTTCATGCTGCACTGGTTCCCGAGCGCCGGCGGCTACGACCCGAACGTCCCGTACGACATCAACAACGTCTGGTTCTGGCTCAGCACGCTGCGCTACGGTGCGCTGCCCGCCTTCACGCTCGTCTTCATCGGTTTCAGCGGTTGGCTGTTCTCGATGCGCAACGTCATGGTCACGACGGTCTCGGAGGACTACGTCCAGCTCGCCCGCGCGAAGGGACTGCCCCGTCGCACCGTGCTGTTCCGCTACGCCGCGCGCAACGCGTTGCTGCCCAACGTCACCGGGCTCGCGCACGCCATCGGCTACGTCATCGGCGGTGTGGTGTTGGTGGAGACCACCTTCACCTACCCCGGCATGGGCTACCTGCTCGAACAGGCCGTGACCACCCACGACTTCCCGGTGATGCAGGCGATCTTCATCATGATCACCCTCGCAGTGCTGGTGTCGAACTTCATCGCCGACTCGCTCTACGTCCTGCTCGACCCCCGGACCAGGGAGGAGGACGCGTGATGGCGCGTTCGCTCATACGCCGGCCGCGGATCCCGTTGCCGCGCAGCGGCAAGGTCCGCCTCGGACTCGCGGTGTTCGCCTTCTTCATCCTCGTCGCGATCATCGGGCCGTGGTTCGTCGGCAACGTCATGCACACGACGGTGACCGCGGTCGACTTCAACGCGATCGCCGCCGGCCCCAGCCGGCACCACCTGCTCGGCACCACGGTCGCCGGCCAGGACTGCCTGGCTCAGCTGATCGTCGGCGCGCGCGGCTCGGTGCTGGTCGGGATCATCTCCGGCCTGCTCGCTACGTTCCTCTCGGCGCTGGTCGGTGTCTGGTCCGGGTTCGTCGGCGGCATGACCGACCGGGTGCTGAACGCGTTCACCAACCTGGTGATGACACTGCCCGGTTTCG
>FSXZ01001281.1_pt1 | contig 11056 bp, 8 predicted proteins | sample 1638121 | NCBI WGS metagenome assembly FSXZ01 (sample SAMEA3914788, study PRJEB12502) | metagenome | biome: forest; material: soil | place: Canada | collected 2011-07-03 | depth 0.1 m
ACGTCGTGGTCCACTCCAGCACCAAGTACCTGGGCGGCCACTCCGACATCGTCGGCGGCGCCGTCGTGGTCACCGACCCGGCCCTGGCCGAGAACCTGGCCTTCCTGCAGAATGCGACCGGCGCCGTGGCCGGGCCGTTCGACGCGTGGCTGACCCTGCGCGGGATCAAGACCCTCGGCGTCCGGATGGACCGGCACAGCGCCAACGCCCAGCGGGTCGCCGAGATGCTGGCCAGCCACCCGGCCGTGGCCCGCGTGTACTACCCGGGCCTGCCGGCGCATCCCGGCCACGAGACGGCCGTCAAGCAGATGCGCGGCGGCGGCGGCATGGTGTCGTTCACGGCCCGCGGCGGCGCGGACGAGGCGGTCGCGATCTGCGGCCGGACCCGCCTGTTCACCCTGGCCGAGTCGCTCGGCGGCGTCGAGTCCCTCATCGAGCACCCGGCCCGGATGACCCACGCCTCGGTGGCCGGCTCGACCCTCGAGGTCCCCGCCGACCTCATCCGCCTCTCGGTCGGCCTGGAGTCCGGCGACGACCTCCTGGAAGACCTCCGCGCCGCCCTCCGCTAGCCGCCCCGCCGGCCCGAGGCCGGCCGCGCACGGGCTAGCTGGCCCTCCGGGCATGCCCGGGCCGGCCGGTCGCCGCGGCGCGGGCTCAGCGCCAGACCATCAGGACCAGGATGATGAGCCAGTCGGCGGTGATGACGGCGCCCAGGGTGGTGATCCGGCCGCGCTCGACCGTGGCCACGTGCCGGGACAGCGCCGCCGCGCCGGGCTGCGCCGGGGCGGGCTGGCCGGCCGCGGCGGCGTCGTCGGCGGCCTCGGGGCTGGTGTCCGCCGCCCGGGCCTGCGGGCCGGCCGCGGCCGGCCCGCCCGCCGCCGCGGCGGGCGCCATGGTGGCTCCGGGGGGCAGCGTGTCAGCGGCCTCGGCCGTCTCCATCGCGGTGATCGCCTTGCGCTGGTCGCGGAGCACGATGATCAGCAGCACGAGCGCCACCACGAACAGCGTCATGGAGATGGTCAGCCACGGCTTGGCGAAGTCGTGCAGCTGCTGGGCCAGGACGATGCCGAACACCAGCACGCCCAGCGAGATCAGCACGAAGATGCGGGTGGTCCGGTACAGGTAGCGGACCACGATCAGGTTGCGCGCCCGGATGTAGCGCGGCGTCGACATGATGGCCGCGGTGACCGGGCCGATCGTGAAGATGACGAACGCGATGTGCAGCCACAGGATGAGCCGGTCGGTGAACGACAGCGACTTGGCGGCCGCAGCCGCGGACATGGACAGGGACAGGAGCATGAAGGCGATCCTAGGCCCGCCGCCGGCCGCGCGGCCGGCGCGCGCGGGCCCGCGCGCGCCGGCTAGGAGCGCCGGCGGGGGCGGATCAGCCAGGCCAGCAGCAGGCTGACCGCGCCGGCGCCGAGCAGCAGGATGGCCCGGGATGAGTCCAGGCTGGCGGGCGCGGGCCGGCTGAGCCCGTGCTCCAGCAGGTGCCCCTGGAGCAGGTGCGGCAGCAGGTGGCTGGCGAACCGGTACATCAGGCCGAAAACCACCGCTACCAGGCCGGCGATGGCCAGGAAGTTAGTCAGGCCCCCGCGGACGGCGCGCACGAAGTAGCCCGGCCCGTCGCCCAGGCCCGTGTACCGCTGCACGTGTCGGAAGATCACTACAGGAGGCTTCCCCGTGGTGGCCCTGCTGCCGGGCAACGGAGGTTAAATACTCTGCTATCCGGCCAACCGGCCTGACCTGCCCCGGATGCCCCCAGGGCGACCCGGGGCAGCCGGCCGGCGCGGGCCAGCCGCCCGGCGGCGGCTGGCCCGGTGCCTACCGGGTCTGCCGCCGGGTCCGCAGGAAGTCGCTGACCACGTACTCGCCCAGGCTGTCGCCCGAGGCGCGGAGCACCCGGCCGCCGTTGCGCCGGGCCACCTCGTCCACGAACGCGGTCAGCCGGTCATCGTCGGCCAGCATGAAGATGTTCATGGTGGCCTGGCGCCGGGTCATCTTGTCCACCTCGGCCAGGGTGAGCTCGAGCGTCTCCGGCGACGGCGGCCAGTCGAACCAGAACTGGCCGTCGCGGCGCAGGTGCGCCGTCGGCTCGCCGTCGGTAATGACGATGACGACCGGGTTGTGCTCGGGCCGCTTGTCGAGGAACCGGCCGGCCAGCACCAGGGCGTGGTGCAGGTTGGTGCCCTGGACCATGTCCCAGGTCAGGCTGGCCAGGTCGGTCTCGCGCAGCTCCCGGGCGTAGTTGGAGAAGCCGATGACCTGGATGGCGTCCTGGGGGTACTGGGACCGGACCAGGGCGTGCAGGGCCAGCGCCGTCTGCTTGGCCGCGCCCCAGGTGCCGCGCAGCTCCATCGAGTAGGAGAGGTCGACCAGCAGGCACACCGCGGCGGTGGCCTTGCGCTCGGTCTCCCCGACCTCGAAGTCGGTCACGTCCAGGCGGACGCCCCCTTCGGCCCGCTCGGCCGCGGGAGTACCCGCGCCGCGCAGCAGCGCGTTGCGGACCGTGGCCGCGGCGTCAATGGACTGCTCGTCGCCGAACACCCAGGGCCGGGTACTGCCGGTCGGCTCGCCGGCCTGGCCGGCGCCGCGGATGTCGTGGTTGCCGTGGCTGCCCTCGGGCAGCTGCGCGAAGACCTTCCGCAGGGCCGTCTCGCCCAGCCGCCGGACCGCCTTGGGGGTCAGCTCCAGGCGGCCGTCGGTGCGCTGCAGGTAGCCCTGCCGCTCCAGCTCCCGCTCGATCTGGCGCAGGTTGTCCATGTCATCGACGGCCGACCGGCCGAGAGCGCGGCGGACCGCCTCCTCGTCGATGTCGTCCATCCGGGCGCCCGGGTAGTCCTGGCGCAGCGCGGCCTCCAGGTCGGCCAGGTCGGCCAGCTCAGCCAGGGCCGTGGTCGCGTCGCCCAGGCCCATCGGGTCCTGGCCGCTCATCCGGGCGCGCGGCCCCGGCGCGTCGATGTCGGGCCGCCGGGACCGCAGGGCGTCGCCCAGCCGCGACATCTCAGCCGCCAGGCCGGCGTCCTCCATGGCCTGGGCCATCAGGCCGGCCAGCTCCTCGCGCTGCTCGTCACTGAGCGATTCGAGCAGCCGCTGGGCCGCCTGCATCCGGCGGGCCAGCGAGTCGACCAGCTCCTCCAGGTTCTGCGGCGAGTCCGGGAACATGTCCCCGTACTGCGACATGAACTGGTCGAAGTCCTCCTGGGTGTGCTCGCCCCGGGCGTCCGCCTCGAGCATCGAGGTCAGGTCCGCCATCATGTCCTTGACCCGCTGCATGGCCTGCGGGTCCGCGTCCGACAGGGCCTGCTTCATGCCGCGGAACTGGCTGTCCAGGACCTCGCGGCGGAGCAGGTCCTTCAGCTGCTCGAAGGTCTGCCGCGCCGCGTCCGACTGCCACTCGTAGTCGGACAGCTGCCGGATGGCCTGCGCCGGGTCGGACGGCAGGGCGTCCAGCTCGGCCTCGCGCATCCGCGCGGAGTCGTCCGGGTCCGGGAACAGCTCGGCCCGCTCCTGGCCGATGGCCGTGTCGAGCATGGCCCGGACCTCTTCCAGGGTGCCGTCCAGGCGCCCCCGGCTGCGGATCTCCCGCTGCCGCTCCCGCACCCGGCGGTGCAGGTCGGCCAGGCCGCGCTGGCCGGTCATTCCCCGGCGCAGCAGGTCCCGCAGCGCGGCGGCCGGGTCCGTGCCGTCCAGCACGGACTCGCCGAGCGCGTCGACCGCCCCGCGGACGTCATACGGCTCAGCGAGGGGATCGGGGCCGTCCCGGTACTGGCCGTAGCGGTAACCGCTCATGCTGACGCCTTCCCTGCGCTCACGACCCTCATGTCCGGTAGACCGCCCCGCCGTCGAGCACGTCCTTGGACAGGCGCCGCATCAGGTACAGCCCCTCCATGGCGAACTCCAGCGCGGCCGCGGCCTCCCCGAACGACTCGCCGCCGTCCATGTGCAGCCGCTCCATGACCTTGGCCAGGCCCGGCACCTCGCCGATCCGGTGCAGCAGGTCGGTGGCCGCCAGCAGGTCGCTGGTCTCGACCGCGCCGCCCTCGGCGAACCGGGTCAGCAGGCCGGACAGGTCGGCACTGCCCAGGGTGGCGCGGAAGGTCTCGGCCGTGGCCCGGCGCAGCAGGTGGTCGAGCACCTCCTGCTCCCGGCCCTCCTCGCTGACCTCGAACTCGACCTTGCCGCGCAGCGTGGTGATGGTCGCGGGCAGGTCGCAGACGCGGGCCACGGGCTGGTCCTCGCCGCTGATGGCCGCGCGCCGGACCGCTGAGGCCGCGACCGCCTCGGCCGCCGCGATGGCGAACCGGGCCGACACCCCGGACCGGGAGTCCACGGCCGGGGACGCCCGGACGAGCCGGGTGAACCGGGCCAGGACCTGGACCAGGTGCTCGGGCATGATCGCGCCCGGCGCGGACGCCCCGCCCCAGGAGAGCTGCGCCTCCTGATGGATGAGGGCCAGCTCGGCCTCCAGCGAGACCGGGTAGTGGGTCCGGATCTCCGCGCCGAACCGGTCCTTGAGCGGGGTGATGATCCGGCCGCGGTTGGTGTAGTCCTCCGGGTTGGCGCTGGCCACCAGGACCAGGTCCAGGGGGAGCCGCAGCGAGTAGCCGCGGACGCTGATGTCGCGCTCCTCCAGCACGTTGAGCAGCGACACCTGGATGCGCTCCGCGAGGTCGGGCAGCTCGTTCAGGCAGAAAATGCCGCGGTTGGTCCGGGGGACCAGGCCGAAGTGAATCGTCTCGGGGTCGCTGAGGGTCCGGCCCTCGGCCACCTTGACCGGGTCGATGTCGCCGACCAGGTCGCCGACGCTGGTGTCGGGCGTGGCCAGCTTCTCGCCGTACCGCTCGTCGCGGCGGCGCCAGGTGATGGGCAGGTCGTCGCCCAGCTCGCCGGACAGCCGCACGCAGCGGGCACAGACCGGCGCGTACGGGTGGTCGTTGATCTCGCATCCGGCCACTACCGGCGTCCACTCGTCGAGGAGCAGAGTCAGGGTCCGGATGAGGCGGGTCTTGCCCTGGCCGCGCTCACCGAGCAAGATCACGTCGTGTCCGGCGATGATCGCGCGCTCGAGCTGCGGCAGGACGGTCTGGCCGAATCCGATGATGCCGGGGAAGGCGTCCTGGCCGGTCCGCAGGGCGGCCAGCAGGTTCTCCCGCATCTCCGCTTTGACGGTGCGGAGCTGATGTCCGGTGGCGCGAAGCTGCGCCACGGTCGCGGCCGCGGGAGGAACGGTAGACGGCGGCTGGGGGACTGATGAGTGGGGCTGGCTCGTAGGCTGCACCCTTCGACACTATGTCGGCGTGGCCAGCCGCGCATCCCGCGCAGCCCCGAGGGAGGCTCTGGTGGACGACTCGCGCCCGGCGCTGGCGATCGATATCGGCGGCACCAAGCTGGCCGCCGCCGTCGTTGACCCGGCTGGCCGGCTGCTGACCTGGGGCCGGGTCCCGACCCCCGCCGGCCTCGATGCCGAGCTGGTGTGGCGGACGCTGGAGGCCCTGTTCACCGGGGTCCTGGAGCAGTCCGGGATCGGTGATCCCCGCGAGCTGGCCGGGGTCGGCTGCGGCTGCGGCGGCCCGATGGAATGGCCCGCGGGCGTGGTGTCGCCGATCAACATGCCCGCCTGGCGGGCGTTCCCGCTGCGCGCCCGGCTGTCGGAGCGGCTGCCCGGCCTGCCCGTCCGGGTCCACAACGACGCGATCTGCGTGGCCGTGGCCGAGCACTGGCGCGGGGCGGGCCAGGGCCGGGCCAACATGCTGGGCATGACCGTGTCGACCGGCGTCGGCGGCGGCCTGGTCCTGGACGGGCGGCTGGTGAACGGGACGTCCGGCAACGCCGGCCACATCGGCCACATCGTGGTCGAGCCCGATAACGGGCCGCTGTGCGGCTGCGGCGGGCACGGCTGCGTGGAGGCCATCGCGCGCGGCCCGGCCCTCGCCGCCTGGGCCCGGCAGCAGGGCTGGCGGCCGGGGCAGGCGGATGCCACGGCGAAGGACCTCGCGGACGACGCGGCCCAGGGGCACCCGGTCGGCCTGGCCGCCCTGCGGCGCGCCGGCCGCGCGCTCGGGCTCGGCATCGCCAGCGCGACGACGCTGTGCGACCTGGAGGTCGTGGCCGTCGGCGGCGGGCTGTCCCAGGCCGGCCCGCTGCTGTTCGGCCCGCTGGAGCAGGCGCTGCGCGAGTACGCCCGGCTCGGCTTCGCGCGGCGGGCCCAGGTCGTGCCCGCCGCGCTCGGCCAGAGCGCCGGCCTGGTCGGGGCGGCCGCCCTGGTCCTGGCCGCCGACCGCTACTGGTCCCCGGACTGAGCCTCCGGGCTGAGCGTCCGGGCGGAGCTGGCCGGCTGAGCCCCGCGCGCACCCGCCGGGCCGGACCGTGCCGGCCCGGGATCGGGCCGGGCCGGGATCGGGCCGGGCCGGCGGCGGCCGCGCTGGTGGTGGCACACTGCCAGCCATGGTGGCGACGTCCCTCCCGGTGAGCATCGACGATGTGGTCGCGGCCGCGGCCGTGCTCGAGCCGGCCGTCCGCCGCACGCTGCTGCTGCCCTCCCGCGCGCTGTCCGAGCTCATCGGCGGCCCCGTCTACCTCAAGTGCGAGAACCTGCAGCGGACCGGCTCGTTCAAGGTCCGCGGCGCGTACCTGCGCATCGCTCGGCTGAGCCCGGCCGAGCGGGCCCGCGGCGTGGTCGCGGCCAGCGCGGGCAATCACGCGCAGGGCGTGGCCCTGGCCGCGGCCGCGCTCGGGACCCGGGCGACGGTGGTGATGCCGCAGGGCGCCCCGCTGCCCAAGGTCGACGCGACCCGCGGCTACGGCGCCGACGTCGTGCTGCACGGCCTGACCGTCGAGGCCGCGCTGATCCGGGCGCGCGAGCTCGCGGCGCAGACGGGGGCGGTGTTCATCCACCCGTTCGAGCATCCGGACGTGATCGCGGGCCAGGGCACCGTCGGCCTGGAGATCGCCGAGCAGTGCCCGGAGGCGCGGACGATCGCGGTGCCGGTGGGCGGCGGCGGCCTGGCCGCGGGCATCGCCGTCGCCGCCCGGGCCCGGCTGCCGCGCGCCGCGGTGATCGGCGTCCAGGCCGAGGCGGTGGCGCCGTTCCCCGGCTCGCTCGCCGCCGGGCAGCCGGTGGCCGTGGACGCCGCGGCGACGATGGCCGACGGCATCGCCGTCGCCGAGCCCGGCGCCCTGACCATGGCCATCCTGGCCCGCCTGGCCCGCCAGGTGGTGACCGTGTCCGAGGAGAACCTGTCCCGCGCCCTGCTGCTGTGCCTGGAGCGGGCCAAGCAGCTGGTCGAGCCGGCCGGGGCGGCCGGGGTGGCGGCCATCCTGGAGCACCCCGGGCTGTTCGAGCCGCCGGTCGTGGTCGTCCTGTCCGGCGGCAACATCGACCCGCTGCTGCTGGCCAAGGTGCTGCGGCACGGCCTGGCCGCGGCCGGCCGCTTCCTGGCCCTGCGCTGCCGGCTGCCCGACCGGCCCGGTGCCCTGGCCAGCCTGCTGGCCCAGCTGGCCGGCCTGGGCGCCAACGTGATCGAGGTCGTGCACGAGCGGGTCACGGCCGGGCTGCCGGTGGACGAGGCCGAGGTCATCCTCCAGGTCGAGACCCGCGGCCCCGAGCACTGCGAGATCGTCATCAGCCAGCTCCGAGCGTCCGGCTACACGCTCCTGCTCGGGTAAGACCCGGCGCCGGGAGCGCGCGGGCTAGAGATTCCCGCGCCGGGCCTGCTCCCGCTCGATGGCCTCGAACAGCGCCTTGAAGTTGCCCTTGCCGAAGCCCTCCGACCCGTGCCGCTCGATCAGCTCGAAGAACACTGTCGGCCGGTCCTGCACCGGCTTGGTGAAGATCTGCAGCAGGTAGCCGTCCTCGTCCCGGTCGGCCAGCACCCCGAGCTCGCGCAGCTCCGCCGGGTCGACCCGGGTCTCGCCCGCCCAGCCGCCCAGGGCGTCGTAGTAGCTGCCCGGCGTGTCCAGGAACTGCACGCCCGCCGCCCGCATGCCCCGGACCGCGGCCACGATGTCGTCGGTGGCCAGCGCGATGTGCTGGACGCCGGGGCCGCCGAAGAACTCCAGGTACTCGTCGATCTGCGACTTGCGCTTGCCCGGCGACGGCTCGTTGATCGGGAACTTGACCTTGCGGCTGCCGTCGGCCACCACCTTGCTCATCAGGGCCGAGTACTCGGTGGCGATGTCGTCCCCGACGAACTCCTTCATGTTGGTGAAGCCCATGACCGCGGCGTAGAACCCGGTCCACTGGTCCATCCGGCCCAGCTCGACGTTGCCCACGCAGTGATCGATCCCGGTGAAGAACGGCTCCGCCGGCCCCGTGACCAGCGCCTCCGCGGCGAACGGGCCGGGCGCGACCCAGCCCGGCAGGTACGGCCCGGCGTAGCTGTCCCGCTCGACCAGGGTGTGCCGGGTGTCGCCGTAGGCGGCGATGGTGGCCACGACCGCCTTGCCGAAGTCGTCCTGCAGCAGCTGCGGCCCGGCCACGCCCGTGGCGCCCCGGGTCACCGCGTACTCATAGGCGGCGGCCGCGTCGGGCACCCCGATGGACAGGTCGGTCACCCCGTCGCCGTGCCGGGCCACGTGCGCGCCCAGCTCGGTCCCGGCCCGGGCCGGCCCGCGGACCACGAAGCGGGCCGTGCCCGACTCCAGCACGTACCCGGCCTCGTCCGGGCAGCCGGTCTCCGGGCCGCGGTAGGCCACGCAGCGCATGCCGAACGCGGTCCCGTAGTAGTGCGCGGCCTGCCGGGCGTTGCCGACGGCGAACACCACCGCGTCCATGCCAGTGACGGGAAACTCATCCGAGGCCATGGGGCACACTCCTCCGGTTCGGCTGGCCAGCTTGCTACACCAGGTTCAGTCCGGAGGGTCAAGATGCGCAATAGTCTTCGCCCTGAGTGCACAATATGACCAGTCGAAACGGATCCTTCCTGGCTAAGCTGTACAGCATGCCTGCAGAAGCGACCGGGTCGACGATCGACGAGCTAGACGCCCGGCTGGTCGGGCTCCTGACCAGCCAGCCGCGGGTCGGGGTCCTGGAGGCGTCGCGGCGCCTGGGGGTGGCCCGCGGGACAGTGCAGGCGCGCCTGGACCGGCTGGCGGCCCGCGGCGTCATCACCGGCTACGGGCCCGACATCAGCCCGGCCGCGCTGGACCACGGCGTGATGGCCTTCGTGACCCTGGAGATCAGCCAGGCCGGCGGGCACGACCCGGTGGCCGCGCGGCTGGCCGGCATCCCGGAGGTGCTGGAGGCGCACACCATCACCGGGGCCGGGGACATGCTGTGCCGGGTGGTGGCCCGCACCAACGCTGACCTGCAGCGGGTTATCGACGCCCTGGTCGGGGTGACCGGCGTGCTGCGCACGGCCACGGTGATCGTGCTGGACACCCCGCTGCCCTACCGCACCCTGCCCCTGGTCCGCGCGGCCGCCCGGCACCGGTAAAAGTTTGATGGCGCGGGCCGCGCTGGGGGAGAATGGCAGGCCGGGAGCCGTCCGGGGCCAGGCCGGGCGGCGGCACGACGAGGAGCCCGGGCATGACGCACGACCAGGCCGTACCTGACCAGGCCGCACCTGACCAGCCCGGGCCGGCCCCGGCGGCCGCCGCGGCGCCGCCGGCGGCGCCGAGCGGGAAGGCCCGGCGCGAGGTCCTCATCGTGCTGCCGGGCCTGCTGCTGGCCCTCATCATCGCCATGCTGGACCAGCTGGTGGTGTCTACCGCGCTGCCGCGCATCGTCGGTGACCTGGGCGGCCTGTCCCACCTGTCGTGGGTGGTCACCGCCTACGTGCTGGCCTCGACGATCACCACGCCGCTGTACGGCAAGCTGGGCGACCTGTACGGCCGCAAGCGGCTCCTGATGACCGCGATCATCATCTTCCTGATCGGGTCGGCCCTGTCGGGCCTGTCGCAGTCCATGGACCAGCTGATCGCGTTCCGGGCGGTCCAGGGCCTGGGGGCGGGCGGGCTGATGGTCGGCGCGATGGCCACCATCGGTGACCTGGTCTCGCCCCGCGAGCGCGGCCAGTACATGGGCTACATGATGGGCGCGATGACGCTGGCCATGATCGCCGGCCCGCTCGTCGGCGGGTACATCACCGACTCCCTGTCGTGGCGGTGGATCTTCTACATCAACATGCCGATCGGCGGCGCGGCGCTGGTGTACCTGGCGCTGACCATGCACCTGCCGCGCAAGCGGGTCAAGCACCGGGTGGACTACCTGGGCGTGGCCGTGCTCGCGGTGGCGGCCACCGCGGTCGTGCTGCTGACCACGTGGGCCGGCAACCAGTACGCCTGGGGCTCGCCGGAGATCCTGGCCCTGGGCGGCGTGGCGATCGCCGCCGTGGCCGCGTTCATCGCGATCGAGGCGCGGGCCGCCGAGCCGGTCATCCCGCTGCACGTGTTCCGCAACCGCAACTTCACGCTGGCCTCGGTCATGAGCTTCCTGCTCGGCCTGGCCATGTTCGGGGCGATGACCTTCCTGCCGCTCTACCAGCAGACCGTCCAGCACGCCTCGGCCACCGGCAGCGGCCTGCTGCTGATCCCGCTGATGCTGGGCTCGACCGTCACCACGCTGATCGCCGGGCAGGTCACGACCCGGACCGGCCGCTACAAGGCGCTGCCGGTCATCGGCGGCGCGGTCATGACCGCGGGCCTGGTCCTGCTCTCCCACCTCGGCCCGGACACGTCGAAGCTCGTCGCGGGGGCGTGGTTCGTGGTTCTCGGCGCGGGCATGGGCTTCCTCATGCAGATCACCGGGCTGATCGTGCAGAACAGCGTCCACCCCCGCGACATGGGCGTGGCCAGCAGCTCGCGGATGTTCTTCCAGCAGATCGGCGGCTCGATCGGCGTCTCGCTGTTCGGGGTGATCTTCACCCGGCGGCTGACCGAGACGATGCGCGCCCTGGTGCCCGGCGTGCACCTCGCCGCGGGCGGCAGCCAGCTCGACCCGGCCACCATCAACACCCTGCCGCCCGCCGTCCGCAGCGCGGCGTTCGTGGGCATCAGCCACGCCGTGGACGGCGTCTTCGTGTGGGCGGCGCCGGCCGCGGCGGTGGTCTTCGTG
>FSXZ01001099.1_pt1 | contig 11044 bp, 11 predicted proteins | sample 1638121 | NCBI WGS metagenome assembly FSXZ01 (sample SAMEA3914788, study PRJEB12502) | metagenome | biome: forest; material: soil | place: Canada | collected 2011-07-03 | depth 0.1 m
GTGTAGGTCACCATGAATCCTCTTCTCTGTCGTTTCCGTCTTGTCTGTTCTCGGATGTCCGCCGGCGGGCGCGCCCGGCGGGCGGCCGCCCGTTGCGCGCGGAGCCAGTCGGCGGCCGCCGCCGCCCCGCCCCTACCTGCTGCCAGCCGCTTTACTCATGGCCCGGCCGCCGGGCGCCGGCTTGGCCGCGGCGGCGGGCATGCAGGGCCGCCGGGTAGGCTGGTGCACGGTGAAGACAATCGCCTCCGTAGCTATCTGCAGGAGACCGCGATGTCGTCACGCCTGGACCCCGCCGCCGGTGCCGATTCCCCGGCCGCGCTGACCGCACCGGCCATCGACCAGCTCACCGATGCCGAGCTGGCCGTCCTGCTGCACGATCCGGATCAGCGCGACGCGGCCTGCGCGACGCTCGTCACCCGGTACCAGTCGATCGTCAACGCGTGCGCCCGCCGGTACCGGCTGCCCGCTCAGTACACCGAGGACCTGGTCCAGGTCGGCTACGTCGGCCTGCTGAAGGCGATCAACAACTTTGACCCGGCGGTGACGGCTGAGCTGGCCGGTTACGCGCACGCCTGCGTCAGCGGCGAGATCAAGCGGTACTTCCGCGACAAGCGCTGGCAGCTGCGGGTCCGCCGCTCCGACCAGGAGCTGCTGCTGAAGGCGCGCGCCGTCCGGGCCGACCTGGTCCAGGAGCTGGGCCGTACCCCGGAGGACGCCGAGGTCGCCCGCCTGCTCCAGGTCACCGTCGAGGAACTGGAGGGGGCCGAGGCGGCGGCCAGCGCGTTCGCCCCGGCCTCCCTGGACGCGGAGCTGGGCGGCGCCGAGGGGCTGACGCTCGGCGACGTGCTCGGCGCCGAGGACGAGGACCTGGAGCGCGCCGTCGACCTGGAGGCCCTGTCCGTGCACTGGGGCGAGCTGCCGCGGCGCGAGCAGCGCATCCTCACCCTCCGGTTCTACGGGAACAAGACCCAGGCCGAGGTCGCCCGGGATGTCGGCTGCTCGCAGATGCACGTCTCCCGGCTGGAGGCCCGCGCACTGAGCCACCTGCGGCAACGCCTGCTGGCCGACGAGCCGGCGGAATGACCCGCTCCTCCTATTTGTGTCACATCCCCATCCGGGGGTAAGCGAAAGCCCAACGGGAGCGAGCGGAGGGGGACGCCATGGCCCAGGCCAGATTCCGGGGGCTGGCCCGCGGGAGGCGGCCATGAGGGCACTGACGTGGCAGGGCACGGAGCATGTCGAGGTCACGGACGTGCCCGACCCCCGGATCCTGGAGCCCAACGACATCATCATCCAGGTCACGTCGACCGCCATCTGCGGCTCGGACCTGCACCTGTACGGCGTGCTGGGCCCGTACCTCAAGGCGGGCGACATCCTGGGCCACGAGGCCATGGGCATCGTGGTCGAGGCCGGCCCGCGCATCAGGAACCTCGCGGTAGGCGATCGCGTCGTGGTCCCGTTCAATATTTCCTGCGGGTACTGCTGGATGTGCAGCCGCGGGCTGTTCGCGCAGTGCGAGACCACCCAGGTGCGGGCGCAGGGCAAGGGCGCGGCCCTGTTCGGCTACACCTCCCTGTACGGGTCGGTGCCCGGCGGCCAGGCCCAGTACCTGCGGGTGCCGGAAGCCCAGTTCGGGCCGGTCAAGATCCCGCATGACCCGCCGGACGAGCAGTTCCTGTACCTGTCCGACATCCTGCCCACCGCCTGGCAGGCGGTGGCCTACGCCGCTACCCCGGAGGACGGGACGCTGGCCGTGCTCGGGCTCGGGCCGGTCGGCCAGCTCGCGACGCGGGTCGCGCACTACCTGGGCATCGAGCGGGTCATCGGCGTGGACCGGGTGCCCGAGCGCCGCGCGGCCGCCCGCGCCTTCGGCATCGACACCCTCGATCCCGACGAGCTGGACGACATCCCGGGTGCGCTGACCGAGATGACCGGCGGCCGGGGGCCGGACGCCGTCATTGATGCCGTCGGCATGGAGGCCCACGGCCACCAGTCCCCGCGCGCCAGTCTGCTCACCGCGGCCGCCCAGCGGGCCGCCGGGCTGCTGCCCGGCCCGGTCGCGCGCACGCTCACCGACGAGGCCGGCCTGGACCGGATGGACGCGCTGCACACCGCCATCAAGGCTGTCCGGCGCGGCGGCACGGTGTCGGTCAGCGGGGTGTACGGCGGCGAGGCGGACCCGATGCCGCTGATGGAGATGTTCGACCGCGGCATCCAGCTGCGCATGGGCCAGGCCCACGTCCGGCGCTGGATCGACGAGATCATGCCCGTCGTCACCGACAGCACCGACCCGCTCGGCGTCCGGGACCTGGCCACCCATCACCTCCCGCTGGAGGACGCGGCCCGCGGGTACGAGATCTTCCGGGACAAGGCCGACGGCTGCATCAAGGTCGTCCTGCAGCCCTAGCGAACTGGGCCAGGGTCAGCGCGGCGGCTGCCTTGCCGCTTGTCGAACGAAATCGTATAATCCGAAATCGTGAAGTCCGAAACAGAGCTATCCGGGTGGTCAGCCCTGCTCGCGCTGCAGCGCGCCACGCACGCCACCCTGCAGGTACTGGCGGCCGAGCTCGCCGACCTGGACCTGACCGCGTCTGAGATCAACGCGCTGGCCAACCTGGCCGACGGCCGCGGGCGGACCGTGTCCGAGCTGGGCGCGGCCGCGGGCACCCGCCCCACCACGCTGACCAGCGTCCTGGACCGCCTGGAGCGGCGCGGCCACATCACCCGCGGCGCCCGCCCCGGCGACCGCCGGGCGGTGCTCATCGAGCTCACCCCGGCCGGGCGCCAGACCGCCGCGACGATCCGGCAGGCCGTCGCCGGCCTGGAGCACCGCGCGCTGGCCGCGCTGCCGCCCGGCGCGATCACCGCCCTGCGCACCGCCCTGGAGGCCCTGGCCGAGGTGTCGTCATGACCCCTCACCACCAGCACGGGCCCGCGCACGCCGGCCGTGTGCCCGAGTTCGAGGCGCTGATGGCCGAGGTGATGGCCACCGCCGGCCGGTTCGGCCACCGCGAGCACATCCACCTGACCTGGCTGGCCGTCCGGCAGGCGGGCGTGCCCGCAGCCATTGGCCTGGTCAGCGACGGAATCCGGCGCACCACCCGCTACGCAGGCGCGCCGCAGAAATATCACGCGACCGTCAGCCGCGCCTGGGTCGAGCTGGTCGGGCACCACGCGGCGGAATCCGGTGCCCGCGACTTCACCAGCTTCGCCCAGCAGAACGGCGCCCTGCTGGACAAGCGCCTGCTGACCCGCTTCTACCGCCCCGCCACGCTCGCCGCCCCGGAGGCGAGAAGCGGCTGGGTCGAGCCCGACCTGACGCCGTTCCCCTGGCGCGACGCCGGCTAGACCGCGCCTGCGGAGCGGTTTGCCACTGGGCTGATGTCTTCTGCGGCCCGGCCGAGCCGGGCGGCCCCGTCCCGCCTGAAGACGGTCCGGCGCTGGCGGTTCGAGGCCGGCGCCGGGCGCGACCCGAGTCCTACCGGGCCGGGGCGGCCAGCGTCTCGGCGGCCGTGACCGGGTCGCCGGTCAGCAGGCGGGCCCCGGCCGCGGCGGCCGCGGCCGGGGTCGCGCCGCGGCCGCCCAGGGCCAGCGGGACGGCCGCGGCCAGCTCGGCCAGGCCGGCCGCAGCGCGGTCGAGGTACACGGGGTCAGTCGCGGAGATCACGGCGATGTCCGCGGCGGTCGCGGCGACGGCGGCGGCGAGCTCCGCGACCGGGGTGTCGGCACCCAGGTACTCCACGCGCCACCCGTTGCGGTGCAGGACGACGCCGAAGATGATGAGCGCCAGGTCGTGCTGCTCTCCCGGCGCGCACGCCAGCACGGCCCGCGGCCCGGCCCCGCGGCCCCAGCCCTGAGCCAGCGTGGCCAGCCGCCCGCGCAGGATATTGCTGGCGAAATGCTCAGCCCCGACGGTCACCGTCCCGGCCGCCCACCGCTCGCCGATGCCGCGCAGGCACGGCACCACCACGTCCCGCAGCACCGCCTCGACGGTGTACCGGGCCAGGAGCCCGTCCAGCACGGACTGGGCACCCGGACCGTCAAAGGAAACCAGGCAGGCGCCAAGCACGTCCACCGCCCCGGCGAGACCGCCTGGAGGCGGGGTACCGGCGGGCTCCGCGCCCGGCCCGGCTGCGGGCTCCGGGCCTGGGCCGAGGACGCGCTCCTCGGCCAGGGCGGCCCCGGCTGCCTGCGCGGGCGCCAGGCCGCCCGCCAGGTAGGCCTGCATCCGCCGGACCCGGTCCTCATCGGCCGCGGAGTACAGCCGCTGGCCGCCGGCCGTCCGGGACGGGCGCAGCACGCCGTACCGGCGCTCCCAGACGCGCAGCACGTGATCGCTGACGCCGACACGGCGGCCGAGCTCGCCGATCCGCACGCCGCCCGCCCGGACCTCATCAGGCATGGTGTGATCTTAGATACCTAGACAATACCTTGACAACCCTGGGCGGCTTACTTAGATTCATACAGGTCGGGGCGCGCCAGGTCCGGGCCGCTGCCACCGCGAACGATGGTGATCCGCGACGACCTGCAGGGGGATACGTGCAGTCTTCCGAGCTTGCCGCTACCGGTAGCCTCCGGCCCGCCAGCGGGCCGGACTTGCCGCGGGAACTGGCTGAGCTGGCCAGGACCGTGACCCGCGATCCGGCCGATCCGCTCGCCTGCTCCGCTGACCGGGCCGCCGTGTCCGTCGCGATCGCCGAGGCCGCCGCGCATATCCGCCAGCTACGCACCGCGCTGGACTCCCGGGACGTGATCGGGCAGGCCAAGGGGATCTTGATGGAGCGCTACCGGCTGACCCCCGACGGGGCCTTCGCGCTGCTGGCCCGCGCCTCCCAGGACACCAACGTCAAACTCCGCGAGGTCGCCACTGAGCTGTGCCGGACCGGCAGCCTGCCCGGCCACGACGACTGGCGGCAGCTGCTGGCCGGGTAGCCGGGCCCAGGCTGACTCACAGCTGGGGGCGCGGGAGACTAGCAGAACTGACGCCCGGCCGGCCGGGCTAGCCGGCCGGCCGGGTCACGCCTCAGGCGTCGGCGTCAGTGTTCTCGTCATCGCCGCCGTGGTTGACCTTGTCCGAGTCGGGGTCGATGCCGTACTCCCCCGCCTCGGCCGGGTTGTAGCGGACCTTCCCGTCCGGCGTGGTCCGGGGCAGGCTGGACTCGGTCTCCACGGCTCCGGTGTCGGTGTCCTGGTCGCGGGCGGGGTCCGCCTGCTGCGCCTGGCCGGCCGGGTTGCTGCCTGTCATCCGGGTCATCTCCTCGTCGGTAGCCGTTGTTGCAGCACGGCTACCCGGGACAGCCTCGCCAAACCCGGCGCGGGCGGCCGGCCCCGCCCTCGCGCCGGCGAGCCGCCCGGCCCGGCGATCGTTCCGCGATTCCGCCGGCGGCAATTACACACGGCCGCAGGCGCTACCCGCACGCGGCCGCAGGCGTTACCGGTCGATGACCGGGAGCACCAGGCGGCTGGGGTGCTCCGGGCCGTGCAGGACCCGGTTGACCGCGACCCGGACGTCCTCGTCACCGGACTCCGCCACGATGCCCCCGGTGTTGCCGTTGCGGTCAAAGCGCGGGAAGTTGCTGCTGGACACCTCCAGCCGGATCCGGTGGCCGGGCAGGAACACGTTGGACGTTACCGACAGGTCGAGGGTGACCTCATAGACCCGTTCCGGGGTGAGCGGCTCGGGGTCGGCCAGCGAGTTCCGGTAGCGCGCCCGCAGGATCCCGTCGGTGAGGAAGATGGCGCGGCCGTCGGGGAAGACGTCGACCAGCTTGCCGGTGAAGTCGGTGTCCGGCGCGGACGAGGAGACGAACAGGGTCAGCGAGATGTGGCCGGTGACCTCGACCGGGTGATCCAGCACCGGGGTGGAGTAGCACAGGACGTCCTGGCGGGCCTCGGCGGGCCGCTGGTCGACCGGGCCCGCGGCGTTGGCCGTGGTCGGGCTCATGACCCGGCCGCCCAGCGTCGGCACGGGACGGTGCGGGTCGTAGAGGTAGGTGTCGGCGTGCTCGGCGTCCGGTGCCTCGCCGCGCAGCTGCCCGTCGCCGTCCGCGCTGTTGGCGCGGCCGGAGCTGTCCAGGTAGTAGTCGGTGTAGGCGGTGTCGGGCAGCGGCCAGTCCGGCTCGTCCCGCCACTGGTCGATGCCCATGACGAAGATGCGGACCGGGGCGGTCCCGGCCAGGGCGTCCTGGTCGCCGCGCAGCCACCGGTCGTAGAACTTCTGGTGCGCGCCGGTCAGGTCCGCGAGCAGCGCGTTGGCCATCATGCCGAACTGCCGGTCCGGGTAGACGCCGGTGGCGTTGAGGTGGTCCCACGGCCCGACGATCAGCCGCTGGCCCTCGCGGGCCGCGGCGCTGCCGCCCCGGCTGCGCAGGCCGGTGAAGGTGCGCACGGTGCTGTTCACGAAGATGTCGAACCAGCCGCCGATGTTGAGCGCCGGGACGGTGATGTCCTCGAACCGGTCGGACACCGACAGGTCCTGCCAGTACTGGTCGCGGGCGGGATGGGCGAGGATCTCCGCCCACCACGGCCATTGCTTCTCCAGCGCGGGCCGGACCCGGATGGGCAGCTCGGCCAGGTACGTGTCCGGGTCGGCGGCCATCCCGGCCAGCTCCGTCAGGGCCTGCGGGTCGCTGGTGCCGGCGGCCAGGGCGCGCTGGCCCTCGGCCAGGGCCATCATCGTGGTCCAGGTCTGGATGGCGTGCAGGGACAGCGCCCCGCCCTCGGAGTACCACGGCGTCGCGTAGTAGTCCGTGGTCGTGACGGCGGGCGCGATGGCCGCCAGCGGGCTGCCCGCGGACGCCGACGCCCACTGGACGAAGCCCAGGTAGGAAGCGCCGAAGGTGCCGATCTTGCCGTCGCACCAGGGCTGCTCCAGCAGCCAGGCCACGGTGTCGGCGCCGTCGCTGGCCTCGTTGAGCATGGGGGTGAACTCCCCGCCGGACCGGAACGTGCCCCGGCAGTCCTGGTAGACCACGGCGTAGCCGGCCTCGATCAGTGCGAACAGGTTCGGGGCCACGCCGTAGGCGTACAGGCTCATCTGGTCCTTGCTGTACGGGAGCCGGACGAGCAGGACCGGCCCCGGCGCGCCGCCCGCGGGCACCCAGGCATCGGTGGCCAGCCGTACGCCGTCGCGCATCGGCACCATGATGTCCTTCTCGACCGTGAAGCTCACGGGCCCTCCCTCGCCGCAGGAACCTGCCCCCATCGTGAACCGGGCACGACCTCCGGGCAAGGCCGCCGGGGGCTGCAGCCGGCGGCGGCGCGCCGCGGGCTTCGCCCGCAGCAGAGGCGCTGGCCCCGTGCGCCCGGTCCGGCCTACGGTCGTGCCGTGGACGTCGTCGAGCTGGTTCCCGGGCTGCACTTCCTGCGCTTTCCCGTCGGCCATGCCTACCTGGTCGACGGCCCGGCCGGGCTGGCCCTGGTCGACACCAGCGTGCCCGGCTCAGCGCCGGACATCGCGGCCGCGATCCGCGGTATCGGCCGCGAGCCGGCGGACCTGCGGCACCTGATCCTCACCCACTTCCACCCCGACCACGCCGGCGCGGCCGCCGAGATCGCCGGCTGGGGCGACGTGGAGGTCGCCGCCCATATGGCGGAGGCGCCGTTCCTGCGCGGGGACCGGGCCGGGCCGCTCCCGGACCTGGCCGACTGGGAGCGCCCGATCTTTGACCAGGTCACCGGGCGGCTGCCCGCGGGGCCGCTGCGGCCCGTGCCGGTGAGCCGGGAGCTGCGCGACGGCGACGAGCTCGGCCTGGGCGACGGCGCGGTCCTGGTCGCCGCGCCCGGGCACACCCCCGGCAGCGCCGCCGTCTACCTGCCCGGGCCGCGGGTCCTGATCGCCGGCGACGCCATCGCCCGCCGCCCGGACGGCCAGCCCGTGACGGGGGTGTTCAACGCCCGCCCGGCTCTGGCCGCCGCGTCGTTCCGGCGCCTGGCCGCTCTGGACACCGAGATCGCCTGCTTCGGGCATTCCGAGCCCATGACCCGGGATGCCGGCCAGCTGCTGCGGGCCGCCGCGGGGACGGCCGGGGCGGGCGGCCGCGCTGGCCGCCATGGCCGCTAGCGGCGGTGCCACTGCTCGTCGACGCTCCAGGGCGCCTGGACCTCGACGACCCGGCGGGACGCGTAGTTCATCTCCGAGATAGCCAGGCGGATGCGGTGCCAGGCACTGCGGAGCCAGTGGCGGTCCGTGGTGGCCGGCTGCGTCGTGACCGGGATCTCGTCGTAGATCACATGTGCTGACATGACCGTGTCCTATCTGCTGGAACTGGCCGGTGCTCCGGCCCTCATCGATAGGCTCGCCCGCGGGGCCGGGTCCCCGGCAGGGGTGGACTTACCCCACCTGGCCTGCGGCGGCGGGCGGGGTGGAACCACCCACACCGCAGGGCCGGCGGGTCAGACCAGGCCGGCGCTGAGGGCGAGCCGGGTGAGGTCGGCGCGGCGCCGGCATCCGGTCTTGTCCCGGATCCGGTCCAGGTGCGAGCTGACCGTGCGCACGCTGATGTACAGCTGGGCCGCAATCTGCGCGTCGGTGTGCCCGCGCGCGACCAGGGTGACCAGCTCCCGCTCCCGGGGGCTCAGCCGGCCCAGCCCTGGCGCCGTGGCGTCCGCCCCGACCGGCGGCCCGCCCGCCGCGGCCCCGTTCCCCGCCGGGCCGGGCCCGGAGGCCGGCGGGTGCGGCTCCGCGGCGAGCATCAGGGCGTACTCGGCCGCCGTGGCCAGGCTCATGACCGCACCGCGCTCCTCCGCCGCCCGGGTCCGGGCCGGGCCGAGCAGCGCCCGCGCCTTCCGCAGGAGCTCATCCCGGTGCTCGGTGTTCAGCAGCCGGAGCGGGACCAGCTCGGGGCCGGATAGCGCGGCCACCGCGGCCTGCATGGTGACCGCCTCGGCCGGCCGCCGGGCCGCGGCGCACAGGTAAGCGCAGCAGTCCAGGCCGGCCAGCAGGCTCGCCCGGTGGCTGGTCCGCAGGGCGATCTCGAGCTGCTCGTGCAGATGCGCCGCAGCGTCCCGGATGCGGCCCGTGAGCAGGTCCAGAATGGCGCTCTGCCGGAGCTGGATGACAAGATTCCCCAGATCACCCGCTTCCCGGCACCAGGCCAGCCCGGTCTGCGCCGCCTCGTCAGCGGCGGCCAGCTCACCGCCGGCGGTCAGCACCATCGTCACGATCTGGTTCAGGGCACGGTGCAGCGCGCCGGCGAACTCGTCCGGGATCCGCTGGGCCTGGTGCGCGAGGCGGATGGCGCCGTCGCGGTCACCGCTGTACCAGGCGGTCATGCTCAGGCCGGCCAGCGCCGTCGCCTCCAGGCCCGGGAGGCCCGCTTGCTCGGCCATGGCCAGCGACGCACGGGCGTCGCCGGCTGCCTCCGGGACCCGGTCGAGGTAGAGCAGCGTCGATGACCGGCCGAACAGGCAGATCATCAGCACTACGTGCTGGGCCAGCGTGACCGGCCGCGGGGCCTTCAGGAGGGTGTCGCGGGCGGCGGTGAACAGCGCGAGCGCCCCGGCCGGGTCACCCGACTGGGCGGCCGCCTGGCCGAGGCACATGCGCGCGACGCACCACTCATCGCTGCCCGCCTCGACGTGCTCGGCCGCCGCGGCCAGCACCGGCGCCTGGGCGGCCAGGCGCCCGCGGATCTGCCACCACTGCCACTGGGCCAGCGCCAGCCGCAGCGCGGTGCCGGGATCGTGCTCCAGAGCCCAGGCCAGCGCGTGGCGCAGGGTGAGGTCCTCGGCGTCCAGGTGACGGAGCCCGGCGGGCTCCCAGGTGCGGGTATGCAGCCCGGTCCCGGCCTCCTCGGCCACGTCCGCCGCGAACGCGGCCAGCGCGGCGCAGACGTCATCCTCCTCGCCGGCCTCGGCCAGCAGCCGGGTCCCGTAGGCGCGCAGCGTCTCCTGCATCAGGTACCGGGACCGGCCGTCCGGATCGGCCCGCGGCGGGACCAGCAGCGAGCAGTCCACCAGCCGCAGGACGGCCCGGGCGGCGCCAGGCCCGGCGACGGCCTCCGCCCCGTCCAGGGTGAACGGGCCGGGAAAGGCCGACACGGCGCGGAACACCCGCTGCTCGGACTCATCCAGCAGCTGGTAGCTCCACTGCACCACGCCGGCCAGGGACCGCTGCCGCTCATCCGCCAGCCGGTCGCCGTCTGCCAGCAGCCCGAAGCGGTCGTCCATCCGCTCCAGAAGCTGCGCCACGCCCAGGACCTCCACCCGGGCCGCCGCCAGCTCGATCGCGAGCGGCATCCCGTCCAGCCGCGCCACCAGGCGCTCGGTCATGGCCCCGGTCTCCGCATCGAGGGCGAAGCCGAGATCGGCCTGCCGGGCCCGGTCGGTGAACAGCTGCACCGCCTCGCACGGTCCCGCCGCCGGGGCAGCGGGATCCGGCAGCGCGAGCGGCCCGAGCCGGTACCGCGCTTCCCCGGCGATCCGCAGCGGCTCCCGGCTGGTGGCCAGCACCCGCACGTCATCCGCGGCGAGCAGCAGCCGGCCGCACAGCTCGGCCGCCGCGCCGATCACGTGCTCGCAGTTATCCAGCACCAGCAGCAGCTGCCGCCGGGCCAGCGCCCGGGCCAGCGCGTCAGCGGCCTCCACCGACGGCAGCTCATGGATTCCCAGCGCCACCGCCACCGCGCCGGCCACCTGGGCCGGGTCCCGCACGGCGGCCAGCTCGGCCAGCCACACGCCGTCCGCGAACTGGCCGGCCGCCTGCAGCGCCACCTGGCCGGCCAGCCGCGTCTTCCCGGCTCCGCCGGGGCCGGTCAGGGTCACCAGGCGGTGCTCGCCGAGCTGCGCGGCCAGCTCGGCCGCCACCCCGGGCCGGCCCACGAAGCTGGTCAGCGCAGCCGGGAAGCCGTGTATGCCGCCGGCCGGGCCGGCCACCGCAGACCGCTCCACAGCAGTCACCCTAACCGCGGCCGGCCCGGCTGAGCCGCGCCGGTCAGCACCGGATTTCCGCTCGCCGGCCGCTCGCCGGCCGCAGGCCGCCCCGCCCCGCGCGGGCTCAGCGGCGGGCGAGGTCCTTGAGCAGCGCGTAGGTCCGGGCCAGGGA
>FSXZ01000166.1_pt1 | contig 11038 bp, 10 predicted proteins | sample 1638121 | NCBI WGS metagenome assembly FSXZ01 (sample SAMEA3914788, study PRJEB12502) | metagenome | biome: forest; material: soil | place: Canada | collected 2011-07-03 | depth 0.1 m
GCGCATCGTCGAGGAGCACGAGCTGACGGTGCAGCAGGTGCTGAAGGTGACCGGCCAGCGCGAGCTGCTCGGCCACGACCCGGTGCTGGCCCGCACGCTCCAGGTGCGCGACCGGTACCTCGACCCGATCTCCTACCTCCAGGTCGCGCTGCTCAAGCGGCACCGCGACACGGTGGCGGCCGAGCAGGAGCCCGATTCGCAGCTCAGCCGGGCGCTGCTGCTGACGGTCAACGGCGTGGCGGCGGGTCTGCGCAACACCGGCTGACCCTCGCGGAAAACGAAGCGCGTGCCCGGCCCCCGGACGGGGGCCGGGCACGCGCGCTTTTTGTGCGGACGCGGGGGCGTGCGGCGTCGGATGGCGGGCGCCGAGGAGCGAACTGGCGGCGGCTCAGCGGCGGCGGGCGGGTGTGCACGAGCGCCGGTCGGGTGTGGAGGGACGGCGGTCGGGTGTGGAGGGACGGCGGCGGCCAGGGCCGCAGGAGCCGCGATCGCCGGGTGGATCCGGCGCGCTACCGCGAGTTATCCACAGCGCTGATGGCTTATCCACAGGATCCACAGATCTTGTCCACGGTGTGGATAAATCCTGTGGATAACTAGGCCGCGTGTCCCCAGTCTGGCGTAACGAATTGAACTCGCTTGGGGAAAACTCCGGCGGACAGCGCTGTGGATAAGCTCTCTCCACAGCCGTCCGGGCGAGGATCTGGGGACAACTCGGGACAAGCCGCGCGCGCGACCGGGCGGGCGACCGGGGCGGGCGACTGACGTTGCTGGTCACGATCTGATCGCTGGGGCGTGTCGCAGTCCACGTATGAGCGAGGTCTCCGGGAGGTGGTGTCGTCGACCAAGAAGACGCTCACTTACACGGAGGCCTCGGGTGGGAACGACCCCGCTTTTGCGCGCCGATCCACGCCAAACGGCGGTTGATCGACGGGATCCGGTGGCTACGCGGGCCGGGGTGCCGTGGCGGGACGTGCCGCCTGTGCGAAATGGATCTTCGCAGACCGGCTTCCCCACGCGGCTTCACCCTACTTTTCGACGAGACGCACGGCGGCGTTGCGGCCATCAGCGACTGCGCACGTGAGGCCCTTGTGTGCGAGGACCACGTTGATCGCGCCGCCGGGCCTTCGGCCGATGAAAATCTGCACGTGGGGATCGTCGGACACGTACGACTTGGGTATCTCGAAGGTCGAAAAACCAAGGTTGCCCGTTCCAGGTCCCATGACTGCGCCGAGCGGCAATGCGCTCTGGCCGCCGGTGCTCACGCAATGGAGGCTCTGATCATCGGCCATGCTCAACTCATGGAGGTCCGCGTCGATGCCGACCTCCTTCAGGTAGTGCTCCAGCAGGGTCTCATCGCCGAGTTGCTTCAAGGTGATCGCGATAGACGGATCGGACGGGGCCGTCTTCACCGAGAAGGCGGACAGGTCCACGTTCAAGCTGGTGATCTTCGAAGCCGTCGCCTGGGGGGCCGTCGCGGCCGGTAGGACGAGGGCGAGTGCCAGGGCGCCGGCTACGCCGGCGGTGCCTGCCGCCGCCGAGAGCACGTGCCGACGTTGGCGCCGGCTGCGACCCCGCGCGGCGATCCGGCCCACCGTATCGCCCAGGACCATGCCCTCGGCCGGCCCGCCGAGCAGGCGCCGCACAGTTTCGGCGTCGACCTCTTCTTCGTTCATATCCAGGTTCATTTCAGAACGACCTCCTGGTCCGTGTCGGGGGTGAGCGAGCTGCGCAAGGCGGCAGACGCCCGGTGGAGGTGCGACTTGACCGAGCCGGGCGCGATGCCCAAGGCGCGGGCCGTCGTCTCGGTGTCGAGGTCGAGGAAGACGCGCAGTGCGATGACCTCGCGCTGCCTCCGCGGCAGGGCCCGGACGGCGGCCTTGGTCCGCTCGTCCATCGGCTCCGTGTTGGTCACGGCCGCACGGTCGTATTCGCGACCGCGCTCGTCCATGGGCACCTCGCGACGCGCGCGGCGCCAGCGGGACATGTGCACGTTCAGAGCCACCCGCACCACCCAACCCGTCGGAGCCGGATGCTTGCGCACCTTGCGCCACTGCGCGAACGCTCGGGTGAAGGCTTCCGCGGTCAGATCCTCGGCCACGGCCAGGTCTCCGACCACCGCATAGACCGCGCGGAGGCAGCCGTTGTGCGACCGCTCGTAGAAGACGGCAAAATCCTCGGGTATCTCGTTCTCCACAACCGGTTAACTCCTAGCCCCCGCCCGCGGTTTACCGCGCATCAGAACTCTGGCCGACTCGAGCCGGGGAACGCGCAGGTGATCGAGCACGGCCGGGAGCTGGGGGCTGTCGCCGCGCTGCTCGGCCGTGACCGCGAGCGCGAGGACCTTCCGGCCCTGCTCGCGGGCCGGGTGCGGTTTGCCGGTGAACCCGCCGCGCGTAGTACGGCGGCACGTCCCGCCACGGCACCCCGGCCCGCGTAGCCACCGGATCCCGTCGATCAACCGCCGTTTGGCGTGGATCGGTGGCCGGCCACGCTTCTTGCCCACCCGCAGCAGCGGCTCGAGCGCCGCCCACCGGGCATCGGTCAGCTCGTGACCAGCAACGTCACACGCCGAGCCCGAATCTCGAGCGCGCCCTAGGAGAAGACCACCGTGCGGCGGGAGTTGAGCAGGACGCGGTGCTCGGCGTGCCAGCTGACGGCTCGGGAGAGCACCCGGCACTCGACGTCGCGACCCGCCGCGACCAGCTGGTCCGGGGTCATACCGTGGCCGACCCGGGCCACGTCCTGCTCGATGATCGGGCCCTCGTCCAGATCCGCCGTCACGTAGTGGGCCGTGGCGCCGATCAGCTTCACACCGCGGTCATGAGCCTGGTGGTAGGGCTTGGCGCCCTTGAACGACGGCAGGAACGAGTGGTGGATGTTGATGATCCGGCCCTCGAGCCCCTTGCACACCTCGTTCGACAGCACCTGCATGTAGCGGGCCAGCACCACCAGCTCGATCTTGTGCTCCTGCACCAGCTCGATCAGCCGGGTCTCCTGGGCCGCCTTGTTCTCCTTGTCCACAGGCAGGTGGACGAATTCGATGCCGTAGGACTCGACCAGGGAGCGGAAGTCGGTGTGGTTCGAGACCACCAGCGGAATCGCCACCGGCAGCGCGCCGATGCTGTGGCGGAAGAGCAGGTCATTGAGACAGTGCCCGAACTTCGAGACCAGGATCAGCATCGGCATCCGGACCGAGGCCTGATGGATCTGCCACTGCATGTGGAAGGACGCGCCGGTGGCCGCGAAGCCGTTGGACAGCGCGGTCAGGTCCACCCCCGGCTCCTGCGCGCGGAAGTGCACGCGCATGAAGAACACTCCGGTGTCCGGGTCGCCGTACTGCTGGCTGTCCACGATCGTGCACCCGGTGACCAGCAGGAAGCTGGCCACGGCGTGCACGATGCCCCGCTGATCGGGGCAGGACAGGGTCAGGATGTAGTCGGCGGACGTGTCCTGTGTCATGGGGTCAGGCTAGGGCAAGCGCCCGGGTCCCGGCAGGGGGCGACCGTCAGATGGGCGCGACGGCGGCCGACGCGGCGAGCGGGCCCGGCTCAGCCGAACAGGACCTGGTCGTATCGGCGCAGCAGCAGCCGGGCCACGAGGTCGTGCGAGCCCAGCGGGGCCGCGACCCGGGGCGTGCGCACGGCGCCGGGTTCGAGGCCGGCCAGGGCCGCGGTGTCGCGCAGGCGCTGGGTGTAGCCGCCCTCGGCCACCAGGTAGGTCGCCACCGCCACCGGGCGCCCGCGACGGCACAGCCGGGCCAGCAGGGCACTGACGGTCGGCTCCGCGGCGGTCAGGAAGGCCGTACGCACCGGCATGCCGAGCCGCTCCGCCAGCAGCCCGGCCATGGCCACCGCGTCGCCGGCGGCGCGCTCGTCCAGCGATCCGGCCGCGGCGAGCACCACCTCGGTGCCGAACAGCCGGCCGCAGACGGCGCCGAGCCGCTCGGCGAGCACCTGGGCCAGCATCGGGTCCGGACCCAGGGCCCGGGCCACGTGGACCCGCAGCCGGCCGCTGCGGTCCAGCATCGGGCCGCCCACGATCGCCGCGGACCTGGTGGCCTCGCGTACCGCCGTCGGGATGTCGTGGCGCACGTGGTAGCCGGAGCCGAGGAACAGCGGCAGCACCACGGCCTCCTTCGCGCCGGCCGCGGCGATCTCGCGCAGCGCCGCGTCCGGGCGCGGTTCGGCCCTGGACACGAAGCTCAGCCGCACCTTCAGGCCCGGACGCAGGAACCTGACCCGCTCCAGCAGGGCGTCGAGCATGACCAGCCCCTCGAGCTGCGCGGTGCCGTGCGCGACCACCACCGCCGGAACGTCGTCGCGGGCCGGTGGCAGCACGGTGGGCAGGCGCCGTGGTCCGGCGGCGGCATTCGGCTGCGACTGCGAGGGACGGATCACGGGCATGCGGGCCTCCCGGGGATGGGTCCGGTTCTTCGCGAGCGCCTCGCCCCACCGGGCCGTGGGCGGCCCGGTGGGCGACGCCGACACCGGCGGGTTGGGGAATCAGTCTCCGACAAGGCCGTTACGGGTCGGCGGCCGGTCGGTGACGTGTCCTGGTCCGGTATCTCACGCCGCGCGATCGAGCGATGTGAGAATCCGGCGCCGTCGGGGCCTGGACTGACATCCCGTCGGAACCCGGTCGCAAACCCGCCGGGTTCCGCATCCCGTCAGGGCTCGACGGCGAGCCGGTAGCCGCGCTTGGTCACCGTCTTCACGAGTCCGGCGGCCGGGCCCAGGGCCGTGCGCAGCCGGGCCACGGTGGCCTCCACCGCGTGCTCGTCCCGATGGGCGCCGCGTCCGTCCCGCAGATCCCAGACCCGGCGCAGCAGCTCCGAGCGCGAGACCACCCAGCCGGGGCGGCGGGCGAGTTCGGCCAGGACCGCGGCGGGCAAGGGGGGCAGGGTGACGCAGTACTCGCCCACGGCCACGCTGAAGCCCTGCATCACCAGCGTGCGCTGCGCGTCCACCCGCACTTCGCGGCGGATGCGCTGCGGCAGCGTGGCCGCCATCAGCTCGACCAGCGCCGGGAAGCGCGCGCGGTCGGGCATCAGCGGGGTCACGCCCACGGCCTCGAGCGGCCGAGCGCAGGCGGGGGCCAGACAGACCGGGAGCACGTCCTCGCGCAACGCGGCGAGCAGGACGTCCAGCGATCCGGTGACCGCCGCCGCCTCGAGCAGGCCGGTGACGCCGGGGGCGGTGGTGAAGGTGACGGCGTGCACGTCTCGCCGGACCAGCGAGCCCACGAACCGGGCCGCTGCGGCCCGATCACCGGCGCGCCGCGCCAAGGCCCCCTCGTCTCCGGGGGTCAGCCGCACGGTCGGGGTCTCCACCGTCCGCGCGCCGAGATCCTGCAGCAGGGTGGCGAGTTCCTCGCGCCTGCGGTCCGCCGTGATCGCCACGACACTGCCGGTCAGGGGCCTGCCGTCGAACGCCGCCGCGGTGGTGGCCGGGCAGGCGTGGGCCGGCTGGGCGGGCAGGGAGATGGGTGGTCGCTGGTCAAGCGTCTCTGCCGGTGCCATGACTCCACGATCCACGGCCCGGGTTTCCGGGGTGTTGCGGTGTCGTTGTGCCCGGGTTAGGGCTCCCCCGGACGGGTGACACACCGTCACCGGCGGGGGTGAACCCGCCGGTGCGGCCGAGAGCGGTGGATCAGAGCTGCTGGTTGGTGATCTTGGGCTTGCCGTAGGCCGGCATGATCTGGTTCCACGGCCCGGCGGCGGTGTCCTTCGCCGAGGTGGAGCCGTTGTCCGCGGCCTGGAAGTTGGCGTCGTGCTCGACCGCCGACTTGGTGCAGGTGGCCCCGCCGGCGAAGTCCGCGGCGGCCTTGGCGTAGTCGTTGTCGGATTCGTACGAGAGCGTCCACGCGGCCTTGAGGTCCGCGGCGAGCTCGGAGCCGTTGGTGATCTTGCTGACGTCCAGCTGCCCCAACGCGGTCAGTTCGGCCTTGCGGCCGGTGACCGCGTTGCCGATGTCCGACTGCGCGCTGGCGATGTTGCACGCGGTCAGTTCGATATAGCCGTCGTTGATGTCGCTGCGCAGCGGCTTGGCCTGGGACACGAGCTGGTAGAGCTGGTCCGCCTGCTGCTGCGCGGTCAGCTTCGGCGCCGCGCTGGCGCTGTGGGTGGAGCCCGCGGTGGGCGCGCCACCGGAGGATCCGGAGCCGCCGGACAGGCCCAGGTACAGGCCCACCGCGGCGACCAGCACGACCACGCCGCCGATCACCAGCGGGGCGCGGCTGCGCCCCGGGCGGCCGGGCAGCGGCTCGTATCCGTCGTGGTAGCCCTCGCCGGGGCCGCCGAAGGGCGGCTGCTGCTGCGGATACCCGTTGTTGGCCTGGTCCTGCGGGGCGAACATCGCGGTCGCGGCGGCCTGCTGTTGCTGCGGCGCGGCCGGCGCGGCGTTCTGGGCGAATCCGGCCGCCTTGGGCGCGGTGCCGACCACGGACTGCCGAGATATGGACCGGCGGTCGTCCGGCACCGAGTCGCGGAACAGGTGGTCGAACTCGCTCGGTACCGAGGCGCGCTCCTCCTCGACGAAGAACGCCTGCTGCGGAGCGGTCTGCTCCTGGTAGGAGCCCTGCTGGTGCTGCTGCGGCGCGTACTGCTGCTGTGCCTGCGGCGCTGGGTACTGCTGCGGATAAGGCTGCTGGTACTGCGCTTGCTGCTGGTAGGACTGCTGCACCGGTTCCATCGGCGCACCGGGCAGGTACGGGGAGCCCTCTTCCGGCCAGCTCCCCGCTACTTCGGGCATCTGGGACACAGTGCGTATTCCTCGCAAATAGGCGTTCTTCCCGACTCCGCGGGCAGGGCGAACCCTTCGCCACGGCGACCGAATAGACGCTACTCGCCCAGACAAGCCCTGCCACGACCACAGCCTCGGTTGTCACAGAACTGCAACGCGTTTCTACGAGGCTTCGAAGTCCGCGATCGGCGTGGGCGCGCCCGGACGGCGACCCGGCCGACGCGTGCGCCGGGTCGCCTGGCGGGTCGGTTCAGCGCGGCAGCGCCGGAGCCAGGACCAGCGGCAGCGCGCTCTGCCTGACCGCGAGCCGGCCCAGCCGCTCGCGGAATCCGCGTACCGCGGAACTGTCCTGATACGGGTCGAGCCTGCGGTCCAGATCGTGCAGGTACTCGACGCCCCGGTGCGATCGCAGCTGGCTGAGCATCTCGATGGCCTGGGATCCGGTGGCGCAGGCCGCCTCCACCTCGCGCTCCTGCGCGTACGCGGTGGCCACCAGCACGGTGTCGACCACCCGGCGGCGCACGTGGCCCGGCTGGTGCTCGGCCAGGGCCCGCTGCGCGTGGTCCTTGGCCTGCCGCGGCCGGTCCAGGTCCCGATAGCAGTGGGCGAACTCGTCGGAGAGGTAGGCGGGGGTGAAGTGCCTGATCCAGTCGGGATCCTCGGCCGGGTTCTGCTTCTCCATCTCGGCCGCCGCGCGGGAGAGCGCGGCCTCGCAGGAGCGCACGTCCCCGAGCACCGCGTGTCCGCGCGCCTCGGCGGCGTGGAACATCGCCCGGACCGTCGGCGTGGCCTGATCCCGGGCGCCCTCGTTGGCGGCGCGGGCCAGCTGGGTTATCTCCCGGGGGGAGCCGAGCTGTCCGGCCAGATGGCTCATCCCGGCGGCCAGCACGTAACCGCCGTAGGCCCGGTCCCCGGCCGCCTGGGACAGTCGCAGAGCCTGGATGTAGTAGCGCTGGGCCAGCCCGTGCCGGCCGGTGTCCACGGCCATGTACCCGGCCAGTTCGGTGATCTGGGCGGCGGCCGAGAACAGGGCCCGGCCGGTGCGCTCCGGATAGGTGCCGGTGAGCATCTCGGCGACCACGTCGTCCAGGTAGTGCACCACGATCGAGCGCACGTATCCGGACCCGAACTGGTGGTCGAGGTCGCGGAAGACCTTGGCCGCGGCCCGCAGCGCGTAGACGTCGGAGGGGCCGACCCGCGGACCGCGCCCGGCCAGCGAGGGCGGCCGGGCCACCTCGGCGTCGGGCGGGGTGATCAGCCAGTCCCGGCTCGGCGCGATCAGTGCGGCCACGGCGAAGGAGGAACCGAGCAGGAACTCACGGTGGCTCACATCCGCCCGCCACAGTTCCGTCACCTCTTCGATGGCGGCGGCGGTGGACGGCGCGAAATGCAGGCCCACGCTGGAGGATCCGTTGCGCCCGTCGGCCATGCCGATCTCCTCGACCGTGACCGGACGGCCGAGCTTGCGGCCGAGCGCCTCGGCGATGAGCGTGGGCGCCATACCGCGCGGCTGCTGGCCGCGCAGCCAGCGGGCGACGGAGGTCTTGTCGTACCTGAGGTCGAGGCCGTGCTCCGCGCCGACCATGTTGACGCGCCGGGCCAGCCCCGCGTTGGAGCTCGCCGCCTCCTGGATCAGCGCGGCAAGCCTCTGGTTCGGCTGCCGCGGTCCTGCGGTGCGTACGGCCATCGGGCCTCCCCTTGTCCTCGGTCCACAGGCGGTGTGCACAGGTACGGGTCGACGCGCGCCCACCGGTGCGGTCAACGCGCGCCCATGGGTACAGCATGCGCATATGTCGCGAAGAGTAGCGGCGAATCGCTCCGAGCGGTAGCCCAGCGTAATCGGATGGTAGGAAATCGTCGTTCCCCACCAGGGGGAAAATATTCTCGAATCAGGGGGGCCTGACCGTAACTTGCCACGCCACAGGGCGGTTCTACGGCCGTGGAGACAACTATCGCCAACCCGCGGCCGCAAACCGCCCGGGCCCTGGGACCCGAGTCCGCGGACCGACTCGGACTGCTCGACGCCGCCCTCGGCTACATCGAGGACCGGCACTGGGATGTGGTGCTCGGCACCAGTGTGCAGCGCGAGAACGGAGTGTGGTCCTGTTCCTGCGGGGACCGGCGGTGCGTCGCGATCGGCGCGCATCCGGCGATGCGGGACTGGCAGAAGAAGATCAGCGGGCAGCCCAGCCGGGCCTACGAGTGGTGGACCGAGCATCCTCAGGGTTCGATCATCCTGCCCACCGGCCGGGCCTTCGACGTCCTCGAATGCTCCGAGGAGGCCGGACTGCTCGCGCTGGCCCGGCTGGAGCGCAACGGGGCCAATCCCGGACCGGTGGCGGCCACGCCGTACCGGCGGCTGTACTTCTTCGTGCTGCCGAATTCGAGGACGAAGGTGGCCACCGTGCTGGCCGGCCTCGGCTGGGGCCGTACCGCGCTGGATCTGGCCTGCCGCAGCGCCGGGGACTACATCGTGGCGCCGCCGTCCCGGATGGGCGTGCGCGGACAGGTGCAGTGGGTGCGCGCCCCGGCCGACGCGGCCCGCTGGCTGCCGGACCCGGAGGAGGTGCTGGCGCCCCTGGCGTACGCGTGCGGGCTGCACCGGGCACGCTGAGGCATTCGAAGCCTGAATCGGCCCCGCCGGGGCCGGAAACCGCGGGCGCGCCCGCCGGGCCACAGCCCGGCGGACGCGCCCGTCCCGCGTCTCAGTCCTCTTGTGCGAACACGTGCGCGGCGAGTTCCAGGTCGAGCTCGGTGGCCTCGCCGGCGGCCGCGATCAGCACACCGGTCTCGGTGGGGGTCACCTGGACCGCGTTGCCCGGGCGCACCCCGGCCCGGCGCAGCCGGTGCATCACGTCCAGATCCGACTGCACCGGCTCGCCGATGCGGCGGATGACCGCCACCGCGTGCTCGCCCTCGGGCAGCGCCTGGGCCACGTCCCGCAGCGAGATCAGCCCCTCCTCACGGAACTTGATCGAGTGCAGGTCCGCGTCGAGCTCCTCGAGCCCGGGGATCGGATTGCCGTAGGGCGAGTGGGTCGGGCTGCCGAGCAGCCGCAACAGCCGCCGCTCCACCTGCTCGCTGATCACGTGCTCCCAGCGGCAGGCCTCTTCGTGCACCTCGTCCCACTCCAGCCCGATCACGTCCACCAGCAGCCGCTCGGCCAGCCGGTGCTTGCGCATGACCCGGGTGGCCAGGGCGCGGCCCTTGTCGGACAGCTGCAGATGCCGGTCGCCCTCGACGGTCAGCAGGCCGTCGCGCGACATCCGGGCCACGGTCTGGCTGACCGTCGGACCGCTCTGTCCCAGCCGCTCGGCGATGCGGGCACGCAGCGGGACGATGCCCTCTTCTTCCAGCTCGAAGATCGTCCGGAGGTACATCTCGGTGGTATCGATCAGGTCACTCATCGGGACGGCTCCCGCGGTCTCGGCGTTCCGGACTGCGCCGGAAAGGTAAGGTCACCGCCCATTGTGGCGTACCGCACCGACAGCGGTCGTGCGTGCGCTCACGGACTGAGCCGGGTCAGGCTCCAGCCCGAGGGCCGCGCGGCGTCGCGCCGGTAGATCACCCGGTCGTGCAGCCGGTCCGGCCGCCCCTGCCAGAACTCCACCGTCTCCGGCACCACCCGCAGCCCGCCCCAGTGCGCCGGGCGCGGCACCCGATCGGGGTAACGCGCCGAGAATTCGGCCAGCCGCTCCTGTAACCAGGCCCGATCCGGGATCGGCTGGGACTGCAGGCTGGCCCACGCGCCGAGCTGCGCGCCGCGCGGACGGCTGGCGAAATAGGCGTCCGACTCCCAGTCCGCCACCCGTTCGGCCCTACCCTGGACGATGATCTGACGTTCCAGCGGATACCACGGGAAGAGCAGGGCCACCCGCGGATCGGCCGCGATCTGGCGCCCCTTGCGCGACTCGTGGTTGGTGTAGAAGGTGAATCCCTCCGGCCCGTACCCCTTCAGCAGGACCGTTCGACTGGACGGCCCAGTCTCCTGGTCACAAGTGGTCAAGACCATTGCGTTGGCTTCGAACCAGGCCCCGTCCGATTTTCGGGCAACGGCGTCGGATTCCGCGAACCAACGACCGAACTGCGCGCTCGGCTCACTTGTGAGCTCGGTCACCTCCATGGCCCGTTCGGCGTAATCTCGACGCAATGTGGCGAGATCGCGCTGCTCAGCGGTCATACGGTCGCCTCCAACTCGGTTCGCGGCCCCCGATTTCCTTCCGGCCGTTGTAGCGGTCCAATATAGGTAGCCGGTCGCACTTGGCGGGAACCTCCAAGGCTGCCGCAACGTTTCCACA
>FSXZ01001657.1_pt1 | contig 11027 bp, 7 predicted proteins | sample 1638121 | NCBI WGS metagenome assembly FSXZ01 (sample SAMEA3914788, study PRJEB12502) | metagenome | biome: forest; material: soil | place: Canada | collected 2011-07-03 | depth 0.1 m
CGGCATGAGCGAGATCATCGGGTTCGTCGGCATGTCGCACGCGCCGTTCGCGACCATGTCACCGCCCAGCTCCGCCGACGCGCCGGGCGGGCGCTTCCTGGCCGACACCCGCCGGGTCGCCGCCGCCGTCGCGGCCCTGGCGCCGGACGCCATCATCGTGATCGGGCCGGACCACTTCCACGGCAGCTTCTACGACCTCATGCCGCCCTTCGCGGTCGGGGTCGAGGCGGCTGAGGGCTTCGGCGACTTCGACAGCCTGGCCGGCCCGCTCCCGGTCGCGGGCGACCTGGCCTGGGCGGTGCGCGACGGGCTGGCCGGCGCCGGCTTCGACATCGCCCTGTCGTACGCGATGACCGTCGACCACGGAATCGTCCAGGGCTGGCACATGATCACCGGTGACCGGCCGGTCCCGATGGTGCCGCTGGTGGTCAACACCGCGGCCCCGCCGCTGCCCTCGCTGGCCCGGTGCGACGCCCTGGGCACCGCGCTCGGCGACGCGATCAGGTCCTGGGACTCGCCCGCGCGGGTCCTCGTGCTGGCCAGCGGCGGCCTGTCGCACTGGCTGCCGTCGAACGACCCGCGCGTGCTGCCGGACGAGCGGCGGGCGCCGCTCATCCACGGCCGCCAGGACACCCGCGCCTTCGCCGCCGCCCGCGAGCCGCGCGTCCGCGCGATGGGCGGCAATCCCGACGCCCGCGTCAACGCCGAGTGGGACCGCTGGTTCCTGAAGCAGCTGGAGGCGGCCGAGGTCGACCCGGTCCTCGCCCTGGGCAGCAGCGGGCTGGAGGAAGCCGCGGGCAGCGGCGGCCACGAGGTGCGCGGCTGGCTGATCGGCATGGCCGCCGTCCGTCGGCGGCTGGTGTGGACCAGCTATGAGCCGGTCCCGGAATGGATCACCGGCATGGGCATCGGCACGACCTTCGAGGTGGCGCCATGACGACGATGGCCCGGCCGGCGGCGGTCCTGACCGCCCACCGGCGCCTCCTGTCGGCCCGCGCCTCCCGCACGCCGTGCGCCCCGGTCCGCGACCTGCTGGACGACGTCGGCTCGGCGTACGCGGTGCAGTCGGCGTGGGTCGCGGAGCGGCTGGACGCGGGGGCCACTGTGACGGGCCGGAAGATCGGCCTCACGAACCCTGCGGTGCAGGCGCAGCTGGGTGTCGATTCTCCTGACTTCGGCGTCCTGCTCGACGAGATGGCCGTCGCGACCGGAGGCGTGGCCGACACGACCCGGCTGCTGCAGCCGCGGATCGAGGGCGAGGTGGCCTTCGTCCTCGGCGCCGACCTCAACCTCGCCGCGCCCACCGACGCCGACGTGGTGGCCGCGACCGACTCCGTCGTGGCCGCGCTGGAGATCATCGACAGCCGCATCGCGGGCTGGGACATCACCCTGATCGACACCGTCGCCGACAACGCCTCGGCCGCGATGTACGTCCTCGGGTCAGCCGTGCGGCCGCTCGACCTCGACCTGGCCAGCTGCGCCATGACGATGCGCCGGAACGGCACGGAGGTCTCCGCCGGCCTCGGGAGCGCGTGCCTGGGCTCGCCGGTCCGCGCGGTCGCCTGGCTCGCCGCGACCGCCTATGCGCTGGGCGCGCCGCTCCGGGCGGGCGACGTCGTGCTCTCCGGAGCCCTCGGACCGGTGGTCGACGTGCACGCGGGCGACCGGCTCGAGGCGGAAGTCGACGGGCTGGGCGCCGTCTCGGTCACCTTCGGGAGCAACTCGTGAGCGCCCGCACGAAGGTCGCCATCATCGGTTCCGGCAACATCGGCACGGACCTGATGATCAAGATCCTGCGGCTGTCCAAGACGCTCGAGGTGGCCGCGATGGTCGGCATCGACCCGGCGTCCGACGGGCTCGCGCGGGCACGCCGGCTGGGCGTGCCGACCACGGCGGACGGGGTCGCCGGCCTCCTCGGGCTGCCCGGCTTCGGCGAGATCCGGGTCGTGTTCGACGCGACGTCGGCCCGGGCCCACGTCGCGAACGCCGCCGCGCTCGCCCCCGCCGGGAAGCTGCTCGTCGACCTGACGCCGGCCGCCCTCGGGCCTTACGTGGTGCCGGCGGTGAACCTCGAGGAGCACCTCGGCGCCGCCGACGTCAACATGGTGACCTGCGGCGGGCAGGCCACGATCCCCATCGTGGCCGCGGTGAACGCGGTCACGCCGGTGCACTACGCCGAGATCGTGGCGTCGATCGCATCGCGGTCGGCCGGCCCGGGCACCCGCGCCAACATCGACGAGTTCACGCAGACCACGAAGGCGGCTATCGAGCAGGTCGGCGGCGCCGCCGCCGGAAAGGCGATCATCGTGCTGAACCCGGCCGAGCCGCCGCTGATCATGCGGGACACGGTGCTGTGCCTGACCGACCGGCTCGGCGACGCCGGCCGGGAGCGGGTCCGGCGCTCCGTGGCCGGGATGGTCGCGCAGGTGGCCGCCTACGTCCCCGGCTACCGGCTCAAGCAGCAGGTGCAGTTCAGCGACCGCGGCGCGGCCGAGGACCTGCGCACGCTGAACCCGGACCTGGCGCCCGGCGCCCGGACCCAGGTGAGCGTCTTCCTCGAGGTGGAGGGCGCGGCCCACTACCTGCCGGCCTACGCCGGGAACCTCGACATCATGACGTCGGCGGCGCTGCGGGTCGCCGAGCGGCTCGCGGCCCGGGAGGCGGTGACCGTCCGGTGACTGGCCCGAAGGTCTACCTGCAGGACGTGACGTTGCGGGACGGGATGCACGCCGTGCGGCACCGTTACTCCCTGGAACAGGTGACGAGCATCGCGGCGGCGCTGGACGCGGCGGGCGTGGATGCGATCGAGATCGCGCACGGCGACGGGCTGGCGGGCTCGAGCCTGACGTACGGGCCGGCCGGGTGCACCGACGCCGAGTGGATCGGCGCGGTCGCGGCCGCGGTCAGCCGCGCGCGGATCACTACGCTGCTGCTGCCGGGCATCGGCACGATCGAGAACCTGGAGCGGGCGCACGACCTGGGTGTCACCTCGGTCCGGGTCGCGACGCACGCCACCGAGGGTGACGTCGCCGCACAGCACATCGCCAAGGCCCGCGACCTCGGCATGGACGTCTCCGGGTTCCTGATGATGAGCCACATGGCCCCGCCCGGCGCGCTGGCGGGCCAGGCGAAGCTGATGGAGTCCTACGGCGCGCACTGCGTCTACGTGACCGACTCCGGGGGCCGGCTGACGATGTCCGGGGTGCGGGACCGGATCCGCGCCTACCGGGATCTCCTCGACCCGGCCACCGAGCTCGGCATCCACGCGCACCAGAACCTGTCGCTGGCCGTCGCGAACTCAGTCGTCGCGGTCGAGGAGGGCGTGACCCGGGTCGACGCGTCCCTGGCCGGGATGGGAGCGGGGGCGGGCAACTGCCCGATCGAGCCGCTGGTCGCCGTGGCCAACATCCTCGGCTGGCAGCACGGCGCCGACCTGTTCGCGCTGCAGGACGCGGCCGACGACCTGGTCCGGCCGCTGCAGGACCGGCCCGTCCAGGTCGACCGGGAGACGCTCACCCTCGGCTACGCCGGCGTCTACTCGAGCTTCCTGCGGCACGCGGAGCAGGCGGCCGCCACCTACGGCCTCGACACCCGCGACATCCTGGTCGAGGCTGGCCGGCGCGGGCTCGTGGGCGGCCAGGAGGACATGATCGTTGACGTGGCCCTGGACCTGGTGCAGAAAAGCGAAGGGCGGCCGCCGGCGCAGGTGATCTAGGTCCAGCCCCGGGTATGAAGGGCAGCTGATGAGCAGCGTCGTCGTGGTCGGCGCCGGGCTGGCCGGACTGGCGGCCGCCCGGCGGCTGGTCGCGCTCGGGCACGAGGTCACCGTGGTCGAGGCCCGGCCGCGGGCGGGCGGGCGCACCGAGGGCCTGGTGCTGGCCGACGGCACTCCGCTCGAGCTCGGCGGAGAGTGGCTCGGCGAGGGTCACACCCGGATGTATGAGCTGGTCGGCGAGCTGGGGCTGGCGACGTTCCGGACCTGGAACGACGAGGGAAACCTGCTGCTGGTCCTGCTGGGCAGGCGGTCGCAGGTGAAGCCGCGCAAGGACGCCGTCCCGGCCCTCTCGCCCTTTGCCCTCGCCGACCTGGCCCAGGGCCTGCTGCGCTTCGGCCGCCTCGCCGCCCGCACCAACCTGGAACGTCCGTGGCTCACGCCCGGCGCTGCGGTGCTCGACGGGCAGACGTGGGAGAGCTGGATCCGCCGCAACCTGCGCACCAGGGCGGGACGCGCCTACTTCCATGTCGCCTGCGAGGCGGTGTGGGCGGCGGAGGCGAGTGACGTCTCGCTGCTGCACGCGCTGTTCTACACGCACTCCAATGCCGACCTCGCGACCCTCCTGGCCGTCGACCGGGGAGCGCAGCAGGACCGGGTCGTCGGCGGGTCGGCCCGGGTCGCCGAGGCGATGGCCGCCGCGCTCGGCGACCGGGTCGTCCTGGGCCGCCCGGTGCGCCAGATCAGGCACGATGGCGGCGGGGTCCGCGTCATCGCCCGGGACGGCTCGGAGTACCACGGCGACGCCGCCGTCGTGACGCTCCCCCCGACGCTGGCCGGGCGGCTGGAGTACGACCCCCCGCTGCCGTCCTGGCGCGATCAGCTCACCCAGCGGATGCCGGCCGGCTCGGTCATCAAGGTGCACGCGATCTACGCTGAGCCGTTCTGGCGCCGGGACGGCCTCAACGGGCAGGCGGCGTCGGACCGGGGGCCGGTGAAGGTGACGTTCGACAACTCGCCGCCGTCGGGCCGGCCCGGCGTCCTGATGGGCTTCCTGGAGGGCCGGGAAGCGCGCATCTGGGCGCGCCGCACCGAGGCGGAGCGGCGCGATGCCGTGCTCGGCTGCTTCGTCCGGTACTTCGGACCGGCGGCGGCGCGGCCCGAGCAGTACATCGAGCGGGACTGGATGGCCGAGGAGTTCACCCGCGGCTGCTACGGCGCGCACTTCGCGCCCGGCGTCTGGACGTCCTACGGCCCGGCGTGGCGCGCGCCGGCCGGGCGCATCCACTGGGCCGGCGCTGAGTGCGCCCCCCGCTGGAACGGCTACATGGAGGGCGCCGTCCGCAGCGGGGAAGCCACCGCGGAAGCGGTCGTAACCTTCCTGCGTAACCACAGCGTGACGTAGCCGGCCACCGCAGACTTATGGCATGACCACGACGACCCCGGGTTACTCGGGTACCTGCCCGTTCACGGTTGACCGGCCGGTCATGCGGCAGCGGTGGGAGCGGCTGACGTTCCTGCACTGGCCGTTTGACGCCGCCGACGTGCAGCGGCTGCTGCCGCGCGGCCTGGAGACCGAGACGTGCGACGGCGCGGCGTGGGTCGGCCTCGTGCCCTTCTACATGCGCGTCGCCACGGCCGGCGGTCGGCGGGTGCCCTGGGCCTCCAACTTCTGCGAAACGAACGTGCGCACCTACGTCCGCGATGACCAGGGCCGGTCCGGCATCTGGTTCTTCTCCCTGGACGCGGCCCGCCTGGGCGCCGTCATCACCGCCCGGGCCACGCCCTACCGGCTGCCGTATTTCTGGTCGTCGATGCGGCTGGGCGAGCGCGGCCGCGAGATCGCCTACCTGTCCCGTCGCCGCTGGCCCGGCCCGCGCCCGGCCGACAGCCGCCTCCGCATCGGCATCGGGGCGCCGATCGCCCCGGCCGACGTCACGGAACTCGAGCACTTCCTGACCGCCCGGTGGATGCTGTTCAGCGTCACCGGCCGCCGTCACGCCTGCGCCCGCGCCTGCCACCAGCCCTGGCCGCTGCACCGTGCGCACGCTCTGGTCCTGGACGACCACCTGCTCACCGCGGCCGGCCTGCCCGCCCCCGGCGGCGAGCCGCTGGTGCACTACTCACCCGGTGTTGACGTCGCCATCGGCCGCCCCGAGCCCTGACCGGCGCGGCCCGCCGTCGGTTCAGTCTCGCGGCTTGTCCACGTCGAGCGGGACGGACGCGGCGGTGACGACGCCGGCTGAGGTTGCCTCGGGGGACGTGAGCCCGTTCAGGGCCCAGTCGGTGAGGACCCGCAGCCGGTTCCCGGTCATGGCGGACAGGTGGTAACCGCGGGTGATGGCGTTGGCGGGGGGCCCGGACAGCGGGACGTGCAGCGGGTTGGCGGCGCCGGCCAGCCCGCCGAGGTCGACCAGGAAGCCCAGGTCGGCGTGCTTGTAGGGCGCGGCCGTGCCGCGGCCGAGGGTGGCGGCGAGGTTGCGGGCGGCCTGCCTGCCCTGCCGCTGGGCGTGCTGGGCGGTCATGCCGCAGACCTGGCCGGGCTGGGTCAGGTCGGGCACCGCCGCGCAGTCCCCGCACGCGTAGATGTCGGGGGCGCCGGGCACGGCCATGAACTCATCGACCACCAGCCGCCCCCGGTCAGTCTTGACGTCCAGGCCGTCCAGCGGGTCGGCGCGGACCCCGACGCACCAGATCAGCGACCGGGTGGGCACCTTCTCCCCGGTGGACAGCAGGACATAGCCGTCGCTGGCCCGGGTGACCGACTGCCCCATCAGCACCTCCACCCCGCGCCGCCGGAGCACCCGGTCAGCGGTCTTCGACAGCCGCGGATCCAGCTGGGCCAGCACCCGCGGCGCGGTGTCCAGCAGCATCCACCGGATCTGCTGCCCGGCCAGGCCCGGCATCGTCCTGGTTATCCGGGTGGTCATCAGCTGGCCTTGCGCGGTGACCTCGGTGCCGGTGTAGCCCGCGCCGACCACCACGAAGGTGCACCGTGACCGGCGCTCCTCGGGATCGGCGGCCACCGAGGCCAGCTCCAGCTGGCGGATGACGTGGTCGCGCAGGTAGCCGGCCTCGGCTATGGTCCGGAACCCGTGCGCGTAGTCGGCGATGCCCGGGATCGGCAGCAGCTTGTTCACGCTGCCCGCCGTCAGCAGCAGCCGGTCGTAGCGGACCTGGCCGGCCGCGCCCTCCGGGCCCGCCCAGCTGACGACCTTCTGCCGCGTATCCACGTGGTTCACCGTGCCGAGCACGAACCGCGTCCTGCGCAGCCGGCGGGGCAGCGAGGTGCGGATGTGCGCCGGCTCAACCAGCCCGCCGCTCACCTGGGGCATCAGCGGCAGGTACAGGAAGTAGTCAGTCGAGTTGATGAGCACGATCTCGGTCGACGCGCCGACCAGCTTCGACAGCTCACGCGCGGCGTTGAAGCCGGCGAAGCCGGCCCCGACGATGACGACGCGGCGCTTTTCCTGCGATTCTGCCATCCTCGTTCCTTCCGCTAGGCCCGGCGGCAGCGGCCGGCAGGGGATCCGGGCCAGCCCGCTGACTGGCGGCGCGGAACCCCTGCCTCTGAGGCTCCCACCGGGGGACGGCCGGTGGCGCCCGTGCGAACCCTGGCCGCTGCCCTGGTCTGAGGCGAGTGCCGCGCTGCGGGTTCTCCGGCGGCCGATTCAGGTCACGCGGCGCTCGCGCAGGATGGCGACTCCGTCGCCGTCGAGTTCATCGCAGTAGGCCGTGCGGCCGGCCATGGCCATGACCAGGGCCAGGGTGGTGCCCGACACCCGGGGCCCGGCCCCGGCGGTGAAGGGCCCGTCGGTGGCCGTCAGCCGCAGGTCGCGGATCCGCTTTCTGGACAGGACGGGCATATCAGAGCCCTGGTAGTAGCCGGCCACGGCGGTCAGGGTGGGGACGGGGTAGTCGCGCTCGATGCCGAGCGGCGCGCGGATGTCCTCGCCGTGCACGATGGTCTCGCCGAGCATCGCCGCGACCGGCAGGGGCGGCTTGGTCGTGCTGCTGGCCACCCGGCGGAATTCCGCGAGCGTCTCGGCCGGGCTGGCGCCCAGGTGCTCGGCCAGCCGCATGGCGACCTGCCGGTCGAAGTCGAAGCGGCAGCGGATCACGCCCGCCATCCACCGCACCGGGCTGAGGCTGGCCCCCGCGGTCAGGTGCGCGAGCACCTCGCGGACGGTGAGCCGGTCGCACAGCGACCAGGTCGCCCACTGCGGCTCGGTCAGCCCGGCGAGGTCGGCGGCCAGGGCGGCGCGCTCGGCATGGATCAGCGACCAGGTGCCGGCCGCGGGCCGGCGGCTGACGGGCGTGTCGGTCGGGCTCATGAGCGGCCTCCTCGGCGCGGGCCAGGGCGAATCGGTCGCGCGTGTTCACGGGTGAGACGGCGGTCACCGGCCAGAATCGTCGCTCGCCGGCCAGAATTCCAGGGTCGTCGCCGTTCCGGGCCGGGCGATCGGCCGGCTACCGGGCCCGCGGCGGCAGCGGGGGACGGCGCCGGGACGGCCGGGTGGTAACGTCCGGCGGCCGGGCGGCGGGACGCTCCGCCACCGCCGCCAGCGCCAGCCGGACGGCTGTCTCCAGCTGGGTGTCCCGGCCCGCGGCCCAGTCCGCCGGGCTCATCAGCACCTCGACGTCCGGATCCACGCCGTAGTTCTCCACGGCCCAGCCCCGGGACTCAAACCAGAAGGACAGCCGGGGCACCGTAATTTTCGTCCCGTCGACCAGCTCGTGCAGGTCGTCATAGCCGATCACCCCGCCCCACGTCCGGGCGCCCACCACTGGCCCGAGCGCGAGGGCCTGGAACGCGGCGGTGACGATATCGCCGTCCGAGCCGGCGAACTCGTCGGCCAGCGCGACGAGCGGGCCCCGCGGTGCGCCGTCCGGATAGGTACCCGGCTTCATCCCGCGCCGGTTGTCCCAGCCGATGACGCGGCGGTTGAGCTTCTCGATCACCAGCTCTGAGGTGTGCCCGCCGCCGTTGCTCCGGATGTCCACGATCACGGTGTCCCGGAGCATCTCGCTGCGCAGGTCGCGCAGGAAGTCGGCCCAGCCTTCGCTGACCATGTCCGGTACGTGCACATACCCGGCCCGGCCGCCGGACAGCTCGCGGACCTGGGCCCGCTTCTGCCGGACCCAGTCCAGGTAGCGCAGCCGCGCGTCCGAGCGCAGCGGCACGACGGCGACCTCGCGCGGCTCCCCGCCGCCGCCCGGGCCGATGGTCAGCGCCACCGGCTTGCCCGCCGTCCCGAGCAGCAGCGGCCCGGGTCCCTGCGGGCCGACCGGACGGCCGTCCACGGCCAGGATCGCGTCCCCGGCGGCGACGCCCGCGCCCGGTGCCGCCAGCGGCGCCCTCGCGCGCGGGTCGGACGCATCGCCCAGGACCGTCCTGGTCACCCGCCAGGTGTCACCGTCCCGCTCCAGGTCGGCGCCGAGAACGCCGGGCACGCTGGCGGCGTTGCGCCGGTCACCGCCGGGGCCGCTGGCGTAGGCGTGCGAGGTGCCGAGCTCGCCGAAGACCTCCCAGAGCAGGTCGGTGAAGTCGTCCGGGCTGGCGATGCGGTCCAGCAGCGGCTGGTACTCCTCCCGCACCGCGTCCCACTCGACATCGGCCATGTCGGCGACCCAGTAATCGTGCCGCACGATCCGGAACGCCTCGCCGTAGGCCTGCTGCCAGAGCGCGGGCGGGCTCGCGGAGAACCTGGCCCGGCTCCGGTCGATAACGATCTTGTCGTCGCCGTTGTCGTCGTCCGCGTCGGCCTTCCGGTCGGCCGGCACGACGGTCAGCTCGCCGTGATCGCTCAGCACCAGCTTCGTGCCATCGCCGCTGGCCTCGAACCAGTCAGTTTCGCTGGCCAGCTCGGTCACGGCCCGCTTGGCGAAATCGAAGCGCTCCAGCGCCGGCCGCGGCGCGTCATCGTCGGGCGTCGCCCCGCCCAGTCCCAGCTCGCCTGTCACCGGCTCGCGAAGCCAGGCCAGGCCGCCCTTCACCGCCCGCAGCCGGGAGTACCGCGACTCCGGGACCGGGAGCGTGACCACCCGCCCGGCCAGGCCGTCAGTGTCGATGACGGCCGGCGCGGCGGCCGCGCCCGTGTCCTGGCCGCCCTCGCCGTGGCCGGCGCCGCTGTCACCCGGCGGGCGGCCGCCGGCCGCCGGAGGGCCGTCGCCGGCCTTGTCCTCGTTCTCGCTGCTGGGCGGCCGGCCGGCCAGCTCCGGGCCAAACGGCGACGGCGCCGCCGCCTGCAGGGGCAGCAGGTACGGCCGGGCGCCGAACGGGAACGACAGGTCGAAGAAGTGCGCGTCGTAAATCGGGTCGAAGCTGCGCCGGGACAGGAAGGCCAGGTACCTGCCGTCCAGGCTGAAGACCGGGTCGGTGTCCACGAACCGGCCGTCGGTCGCGTCGGTCACCGCGCCATCAGCGATTCTGGCCAGCCGGAGCTTGCGCAGCGCCAGGCCGGCCGGGTCGGCCGGGTGATCGGTCGGCTCTGACCAGGCCAGCCAGGCGGAGTCAGGCGACCAGGCGAGCCCGTTGACCGAGCCGTTGGCGGATGCGCCGAGCTCGCGGACCTGCCCCGAGGCGACGTCAGCCAGCCACAGGTGCCCGTCCTGGGCCGCCACGGCGACCGCCGAGCCGTCCGGCGCGGCGGCCAGGCTCTGGACCCGGCCGATCTGCCCGGCGGCCAGCCGCCGGGCCGGCGCGGCGCCGGCGCCCGGCGCGCCGCCGATGGCCAGCGCATCGGTGCCGGCCTCGTCGGTGGCCCAGACCACGTTGCCAGCGGTCCCCAGCACGTGCGGGAACCGGGCCCGCGCGCCCGGCACCGCCGCGAGCGTGCGGGCCGGGCCGTCGCGGTGCGTCAGCCAGTGCACGGTGCCGCGCACTTCGACCGCGCTCGCCCGGCCTGACCTGTCCACCGACAGGCTGCCCACGTGATCAGCCGCCGTGATCAGCCGCGGCTCCCGGCCGCCGGCTGGCGTGCCGAGAACGATTTCCAGCCGCACCGGATCCGCGTCGAGGCCGTCCAGCAGCCACAGCTCGCCGCCGCACGCATAAATGACCCGGTGCCCGTCGGTACTGGCCTGGCGCGCATACCAGCCGTCATGATCCGTGTGCCGGCGCAGGCCGGTCCCGTCGGCGGCGACCGAGTAGACATTGCCGGTGCCCTCGTAGTCGGACAGGAACGCCAGCCGGTCCCCGACGATCATCGGGCTGCCGAGCGCGCCGCCGAAGTCGGGCAGCACTCGCCGGAACGTGCCGGCCGCGGCCGCGTCCAGGCCCTCGCCGGCCCACAGCCGGCCGGCCGTGCCTCCC
>FSXZ01002886.1_pt1 | contig 10997 bp, 10 predicted proteins | sample 1638121 | NCBI WGS metagenome assembly FSXZ01 (sample SAMEA3914788, study PRJEB12502) | metagenome | biome: forest; material: soil | place: Canada | collected 2011-07-03 | depth 0.1 m
CTCGCCGTCCAGGCAGAACTCGATGAAGTGGTTGCCGGAACCGAGGGTGCCCATCTGGCTCGAGGCCCGGCCCCGACGCGCCTTGACCGCGGGGGCCAGATCGTCGAACTCGCGCCAGAAGGACTTCCACCGGTGCTGGTCGAAGCCGTGCAACCGCGCCGGATCCACCGGGCTTTCGTGCGTGCCCCGGCCGACCGGGATGGCCCGCTCGATCCGGTGGCGCAGGTGCGCGAGGTCGTCCGGCAGGTCCTTGGCGGTGAGCGAGGTGCGCACGGCCGTCATCCCGCAGCCGATGTCGACGCCGACCGCCGCCGGACACACGGCCCCGCGCAGCGCGATCACGCTGCCGACCGTGGCGCCGATGCCGAGGTGGACGTCCGGCATCACCGCCACCCCGGCGACCTGCGGGATCGTGGTGACGTTGTAAAGCTGTTGCAGTGCCTGCGGTTCGACCGTGGCCGGATCCGCCCACAGGCGGATCGGGACGTGGCGGCCGGGCAGCTCATGCATGGGCATGACAAGTCCTAGCTGTCTGTGGGTTCAAGTTTAGTGGGTGCCCGCGGGTTGCGCGCGGTGGCGCGGGCGGCGGGCGGAAGCGGACAGGCGCGGCGAGGTCCGACCGGGGACTAGCAGCCCACCCTGGTCAGGGGCCTGCGACAGTGGAGCGAGGGTCGTCGCCTCAGCACTGGAGTTCCTCCTTCGACCAGGTTGATGGTGCGGGCCGGTCCGCTCCGATCGGACTCTCAGCCGCGCCGCAGTCCATTGAGCCACACCCGGTCGGCCGGGGCAACGCAATTACCGCGCGGCCCCCGGACCGCCGCCGCCCGCCGAACCCACCCTGTCGAAACCTCGGAGGTCTGTGATAGAAACGGCCGCATGCGCATCGCACTGCACACCAAGGTCAGAGCCGACCGGATCGACGAGTACGAGGCCGCGCACCGCGAGGTGCCGCCGGAGCTGACGGCGGCCATCCGCGCGGCCGGGGCGAGCAGCTGGTCGATCTGGCGCAGCGGCTGTGAACTGTTCCACCTGATCGAGTGCGAGGACTACGCACGGCTGCTGGCCAGCCTGGAGACACTGCCGGTGAACATCACCTGGCAGGCGCGGATGGCCGAGCTGCTCGACGTCGTGCACGACTATTCGACCGACGGCGCCGAGGCCGGGCTGCCCGAGGTCTGGCGGCTCCCGCAGGACTGAGCGGGCCGCCGGCGGCCTCAGCCGCGCGCGTCCAGGGCGAGGCCGGCGCCGAACAGAGTGACCGCGAGCAGGGTGGTGAACCGCTCAGTGATCCGATCATCCGGGAACAGCTCGGTGAGGATGGCCCGCTCCCCGTCCAGGAACGCCTGCTTGCGGTCCCCGAGCTCTGCGATGTAGGACTTCGAGGCCAGATTCGACAGGTGCGTCTCGAGCGGGACGGTGCGCTCCCAGTGAAACTGGAACGCGTGCTTGGGCTGGCCCGAATCGAGCTCGAGGTGCTCCCAGATGTAGTCCGCCGAGTACCGGTGCCACCCCGTGTTGACCGCGCTGATCCGCTCGCCCTGCTCCCATTCCCAGGTGCTCTCGCGCGCGGTCTGGTTCCACCACAGCGCCAGCACGCCGCCGGGGCGCAGCACCCGCCGCGCCTCGGCCAGGGCGCGCGGCGCGTCCATCCAGTGCCAGGCCTGGGCGAAGGTGATCAGGTCGGCGCACCCGTCCGCGAGCGGCAGCGCGTTTCCGCTGCCCTGTACCGCGCGGGCGCCCGGGCTGGCCGCGACCAGCTCGCCGAGCATCGCCCCGGACAGCTCGACCGCGGTCACCTGCGCGCCGCGGCCGAGCAGCTGCCGGGTGGCGATACCGGTGCCCGCCGCCACGTCCACCACCTCGGATCCGGCCAGCTTTCCGGCGAGCAGCTCGTCGAGGGCGTCGAAGAGCTCTTCGGGGTAGGTGGGCCGGGCCGCCGCGTAGTGCCGGGCCGTGGACTCGGTGTCGAATTTGGAGAGTTCCGCCATGGCGGCAGGCTACTGGATCATCCGCTTCTCAGCATGCTGCCGCGTCCACCCGGGCCGGCGCCGGCCGGCGGATCGGCCGGTAGTGGTAGGCGTGGCCGGTGGTGAAGCCCAGCGCGCCGTACAGGGCGAGGGCCGGGGCGTTGTCCGCGGCGACTTCCAGCATCGCCTCGGCGGCGCCGCGCTCCGCCGCCCAGTCCAGCAGCGTCCTGATGATGAGCCGGGCCAGGTTGCGCCGCCGCGCGGCCGGGGCGGTCTCGATCGCGGCCAGGCCCACCCAGGAGTTCTTTGGCCCGGCCAGCACGGCGCGGCCGATGGCCAGCGGCTCGCCCGAGGCCTCGTCGTACACGGTGGCGTAGCGGTACCGCGCACCCGCGCCCAGGATCTCCTTGGCATGCGCCGGAATCGTGCCCGAGCGGTAGAGCCGGGCCCAGCGGTCCTGCGGCCGGTCCGCGGTGGAGATCGGCACGTTGGGGTAGTCGAACCCGGACAGGCGGGCCCGCGCCTCGGCCACCGGCGCCGTCTGCCGCAGCGCCGCGGCCAGCCCCTGCTCACAGCCGTGCGCGGTGAGCAGCTCGTCGAGTTCGCTGCCGACCACGGCCTGTACCAGCGCGGGCAGTTCGCGCCCGGCGTACCACGCGTCGATGGACGCCAACGCCGCGGGCAGATCCCGGCTCAGTGCGCCGACGGGCCAGACCGAGTTGGCGCGGTGGGTGAAACCCGCCCCCGCCCGCAGTTCCCAGCCGTCGACGCGGTCGGTCTCCAGGTATCCCCAGCAGTCCGCGGCGATCGCGAACAGTTCGTCAGCACTCATCTTTGGTACAGGCATGGGCGAGATCGTACCGGGCGCCCCCGGCCGCCACCCGCCGCAGCATCGAACGCAGCAGCTCCTGTTCGGCCGGGGAGAGCTCGGCGAGCACCTCGGCCTCGGCGGCCGCGGTGCGCGCGCTCAGCGTGGCCAGGCGGGCGTGTCCGGCCTCGGTCACCCGGATCAGTTTGCTGCGGCGGTCGCACGGATCGGGCACCCGCTCGACCAGCCCGGCCCGCTCGAGGTCGTCGACCAGGTAGACCATCACGGTCCGGTCCACCCCGAGCTGCTTGGCCAGCTCCGCCTGGTTGCGCGCGCTGCCGTGGGCGGCGCCGTAGAGCGCCTCGTAGCCGCGCGGGCCGTGCGGCAGATCGCCGAGCGCCTCGCGCATGGCCGCCAGGTGCGCGCGAAAGGACCCGGCGAGGAGCCAGGACAGGCTCTCTTCGAGTCCGGCGAGGGCGGGTGCGGAGTCTTCCGGCATTCTGCCAGCTTAGCGCATTGCGCGGGCTTGACAAATAATCTGTGTGACAGACATTCTGGCTTCAAGACGAGATGCCGTACAGACAATCTTCGGAGACATCCATGGCCCAGCTGCTGCACATCGACTCCTCGCTGTTCTCGGAGGCGTCCGTGTCCAAGGAGATCGCCCGCACCTTCCGCCAGACCTGGGCCGCCGAGCACCCCGGCGGCGTGGTCACCTACCGCGACCTCGGCGCCGAGCCGGTCGCGCCGCTGACCGAGGCCGCGCTGTTCGCGGTCCAGGTGCCGGAAGCCGAGCGCACCCCGGAGCAGGCGGCCGCGCTCAAGCTGCGCACCGAGCTGGTGGACGAGGTGCTGGCTGCGGACGCCTACCTGTTCGCGGTGCCGATGTACAACTGGGCCCCGTCCGGCAGCTTCAAGGTCTGGCTGGACCAGGTCGTGCTCGTCGGCCAGACCGCCGGCGGCGAGGTCCCGCCGCTCTCCGGCCGCCCGGCCACCGTCGTGCTCAGCTACGGCGGCGGCTACTTCCCCGGCAGCCCGCGCGAGGGCTGGGACTTCGTCCAGCCGTACCTGGAGACGGTGCTGGGCAAGGCCATGGGCCTCGACCTCACCTTCGTCACCACCCAGCTCACCCTGGCCGAGCGCAACCCGGCCATGGCCGACCTGATCCCGCAGTCCAAGGAACTGCGCGCGCAGGCGCACCAGCAGGCCGAGACCTCCGCCCGCGAGCTCGCCGCCCGCTTCGCCGCGGCCTGATCCCGGTCCCAGGGGTCTGATCCGGGCCGCGGCGCCCGGATCAGACCCCGGCGGCGCACGCGGCGGCCGGCCGAGAGACGGTCGCGAAGAGGCACAACGGGGCGTACGGGCATGGCCTGCGGCCGACAGGTCGGGTAATCTGCACGTCTATCGCAATGATCTGCATGTAATCATGAAGGTGATCTGCATGATCGACCCCGTGCACCTGCGCACCCTGCGCGCCCTGTCCGATCACGGAACCGTCGTGGCCGCGGCCGAGACCCTGCACCTGAGCCCGTCTGCGGTCTCCCAACAGCTCACCTCGCTGGCCCGCACCACCGGCTGCACCCTGCTCGAGAAGCGCGGCCGCGGCGTGGTGCTGACCCAGCCCGCGAAGATCCTGCTCGAACACGCCGACGCCATCCTCGAACGCTTCGAACAGGCGGAGAGCGACATGCGCAGTTACCAGCAGGGCGATACCGCGGTGCTGCGCATCGGCGGCTTCTCCACCTCGCTGCAGAACTTCGTCGCCGAGGCCGTCTCCAGTGCCCTGCTGCGCAACCCGGGCTGGAGCATCCAGATCGACGAGGTCGAGTCCGAGGAGGCCATGGCGCTGCTGCTGGACCGGGAGCTCGACCTCGCCGTGGTGATGATCGCGCCGAACCGGCCGCTGCTGGCCGACCGGCGGATCAGCCTCGAACCGCTGATCGCGGACACCTACCGGGCCGTGGTGCCGCGCGCCCACCCGCTCGGCGCGCTGGACGAACTCGACCAGCTCAGCCGCCTCGCCTACGAACCCTGGGTGCTCTCCCGGCACTGGACCTCGTGCCACGAGATCGTCATGGCCGCCTGCGCGGTCTGCGGCTTCCAGCCGCACGCCGCGCACAACACCACCGACTTCGCGGCCGCGGTCTCGATGGTCGGCCACGGCCTCGGGGTGACCGTGATCCCGATGCTCGGGCTGCCCAAGCAGGTCCCGGACAGTGTCCGGATCCTGCCGATCCGGTCGAACCCGCCGACCCGGCACATCGCCGTCGCGGTGCGCAGCGGTTCGGCCCAGCCCGGTTCCCCGCTGGAGCAGTTCCGCCGGCTGCTCAAGGAGGTCGTCAGCCCGCTCGCGCCGGCCGCGAAGAGCTGACGCACCCGCCCCGACCCGGCCGCGGCGAGCGGGTTTCCGGCCCGCCGCGGGCGTGTCGAGGGGGCGTCAGCCGCGCGCGTGGGCCAGCAGGCGCTCGAGCGGGCCGAACTCGAACGGGGCGTCGCCGCCCAGGATGATGTGGGTGGCCCCGGCATCCAGGTAGGACTGGAAGTCGTCGACCTCCTGGTTGCGGATCATCACGGTGCGCTCGATCGACTTCGGGTCGCGCCCGAGCTTCTCGCACCACTCGTCGAGCACGGCGTTCTTGTGCCGGAAGTTGTCCACCGGCCCGAACGCGTTCCACAGCTGGGCGAACTCGGCGACCAGGCGCAGCGTCACCTTCTCACCCGAGCCGCCGATCATGATGGGCAGGTCGGGGGCGGCCGGGTTGAGCTTGCCCAGCCGCTCCTTGATCCGCGGCAGGGCGGCCTTGAGCGCGCGCAGCCGCTCCGGAGCGGTACCGAATTCGTAGCCGTACTCGGTGTAGTCGCGCTCGAACCAGCCGGAGCCGATGCCCAGGATCGCCCGGCCGCCGCTGATCTCGTTGACGGTGCGGGCCATGTCCGCGAGCAGCTCGGGGTTGCGGTACGAGTTGCAGGTCACCAGCGCGCCGATCTGGGCGTTGCGGGTGATCGCGGCGGCGGCGCCGAGCACGGTCCAGCACTCGTAGTGCGGGCCGTCCGCCTCGCCGGAAAGGGGGTAGAAGTGGTCCCAGGTCCAGATCGAGTCCGCGCCGAGTTCGTCGGCGGTGCGCCAGGCCTGGAGCAGCTGGTCCATGGTGCAGTGCTGCGGGCGCACTTGGATGCCTACCTTGAAACGTGCCACGGTGGTTCAGGTCCTCCCAATGAGCTCGGCCAGGGTCTGCGGCCGAGGGGCGGTGGATGACGGGGGCGCGAGATGCCGGTACTGCGTCGCGCAGGAGAAGCCGTCGATCATCAGCCTACAGTCACCGCCCCGCGCCTCCGCGCGCGCCACGATGCCGGCCAACCAGTATTCGGTGCCGATCCGGCGCGAGAGCTCCTCGTGCGCGGCGTCGAAGCCGAACGAGCCGGCCAGCCCGCAGCAGCCCGCGTCCAGGACCTCCACGCCGAAGCCGAGCCGGGCCAGCAGCCGCCGGTCGGCCTCGGTGGCCCCGACGGCCCGGGCGTGGCAGTGCGGGTGGAGCAGGACGTGCGGCGCGTCCTCGCGCACCAGTGCGTCGAGCGCCGCCGGTTCGAGCGCGAGCAGGTGTTCGGCGGGGGAGCGGGCGAGCGCGGCCAGCAGCTTCGCCCGCGGGTCTGCGGCGAGCAGTCCGGGCAGCTCGTCCCGGAACGCGGCGAGGCAGCTGGGTTCGGGCACGACGACCGGGATTCCCCGGTCGATGAAGGGTTCGAGCACCTCCAGCAGCCCGCGCAGGGTGCGCCGGGCCAGGGTGAGCATGCCCGCGTCGTAGAGCGGCCGGCCGCAGCAGGCCCAGTCCGTGGGCACCGCCACCCGCTCGCCGACGGACTCCAGGATCCGCTTCCAGTCCGCCCCGAGCTGCGGCCGGTAGGCGTCGGTGAACGTGTCCGGCCAGAGCACGACCGTCGGGGCGGCCGGAGCCGGGCCGGCCGAGCGTCGCAGAGTCCTGGCGGCGATCTCGGGCGCGGGCCGGCGCGTGGTGATCCCGAGCAGCCGGCGTGCCGCCACCCCGAGCCGCCCGGGCCCGGTCCCGGCGTTCGCCAGCCCGGGCATCCGCGCGCCGACCCGCAGCAGCCACGGGGTGAGTGCGAGGACGTACATGGCGCGCGGGCGCAGCCGTCCGCGGTAGTAGTGCGCCAGGAACTCGGCCTTGTACGTGGCCATGTCCACCTGCGTGGGGCAGTCGGTGGCGCAGCCCTTGCAGGCCAGGCACAGATCCAGCGCCTCCCGCACGTCCTCGTTGCGCCAGGTCGCGGCGGTCGCCTCGCCCTGGAAGAGCTCGACCAGCAGCTTGGCCCGGCCGCGGGTGGAGTGGCGTTCGTCGCGGGTGGCCCGGTACGAGGGGCACATGACGCCGGTGTCGTCCCGGCGGCAGCGGCCCACCCCGACGCAGCGCTCCGCCGCGTGCTGGAGCGAGCCGGCGTCCGCGGCGAGGGCGAACCATCCGGTGCCCGCGGCCCCCGCACCCAGCGTGGACGGCCGGTAGTCCGGCCCGTAACGCAGGTTCGTATCGAGCGGGTACGGGTCCACCACCTTGCCCGGGTTCATCCGGCCGCGCGGATCGAACACCGCCTTGACCTGCCGGAACGCATCGACGAGGACGGGTCCGTACATGCGTTCGAGCAGTTCGCCGCGGGCCTGGCCGTCGCCGTGCTCGCCGGAGAGCGAGCCGCCGAGCGAGACGACGAGGTCGGCCGCCCGCTCCACATACGCCCGGTAGGCGCGCAGGCCCTCGGGCGTGTGCAGGTCGAAGTTGTTGCGCGTGTGCACGCAGCCCTGGCCGAAATGGCCGTACCAGGCACCGGAATACCCGTACTCGTGCCAGAGCTCGGTGATGCCGCGCAGGTACGCGCCGAGCCGGTCCGGCGGCACCGCGCCGTCCTCCCAGCCCTCCACGTTGTGCCCGCCGTCCTCGCGCAACGCGGTGGCGCCGAGCCCGGATTCGCGGATCGCCCAGGCCCCGCGCTGCTCCGCCGGGGCGGTGAGCAGCCGATGCCCGACCTGCGCGGGCAGCGTGCGGATCAGGGCTCGGGCGGCGGCCTCGGCCGCGTCCTCGTCCGCGCCGCCGACCTCGGCCAGCAGCCAGCCGCCGGTACCCGCCGCCAGCGCCTGCTCGAGGCCGGGCAGCAGCGGCAGCTGAGCCGAGTTCAGCCCGCGCGCCCGCATCTGGCGCACCAGCGTGACATCGAACCCTTCCAAACCGAGCAGCGGCCGCGGCAGCGCGGTGGCCAGGATCGAGGGGACCGCGTCGGCGGCCTCGAACACGCTCGGATAGGCGAGCAGCACGACCCGGCGCGCGGCCGGGCTCGGCGCCAACGCGACCACCGCCTCCGTCACCAGCGCGCACGTCGACTCGGTGCCCACCAGCAGCCGGGCCACGTGCGTGGGGCGCTCCGGCAGCAACTGGTCCAGGTTGTAGCCGGAGACCCGGCGCGGGATGTCCGGGTAACGCTCGCGGATCAGCTCCGCGTGGCGACGGCCGATCTCCCGCAGCGAACCGAGCAGCGCGGCCTCCGGCGCCCCCGAGCGCACCAGCGCGGCGTACCCGGCCTCGTCGTACGCGCCGAACTCGTACTCGGCCCCGCCATAGCAGGCCACCCGCAGCCGCAGCACGTTGTCCACGGTCTTCCCGGTGTAGAGCGCGTGCGTGCCACAGGAGTTGTTGCCGATCATGCCGCCGAGCGTGCACCAGGCGTGGGTGGCCGGGTCCGGACCGAACGTCAGCCCGTACCGCTCGGCGGCGGCGCGCAGATCGTCGAGCACGACGCCCGGCTGCACCCGGGCGGTGCGTGCCTCCGGATCGATCTCCAGGATGCGGTTCATATGCCGGCTGAAGTCGAAGACCACCGCCGTGTTACAGGCCTGGCCCGCCAGCGAGGTGCCCGCGCCGCGCCCGAGCACCGGCACGTCGTGCTCCGCGCACACCCGCAGCGCCGCCGTCACGTCCGCCGCGGACGCGGGGAACACGACGCCGATCGGAATCTGTCGATAGTTGGACGAATCGGTCGCGTACGCCGCGCGCGTGCCCGAGTCGAACGCCACGTCCCCGCGCACCGCGGCGCGCAGATCGGGCTCCAGACCGGCCACGTCCCTGACCCTGGACATAGCCGCGATCTTAGGCCCTGCGCGCTCGCGAACGGGGGCGGACCGGCCGGGCGGGTAGGATCGTCGAACGTGATTCCACCTCCGGACAAGGGCGTACGCCCGCCCAACCTCACCCGGCGCTCGCTGATCGCGCTCGGCCTCGGCGCCGGGGTCACCGCGCTCACGGCCTGGGGCGGCGAGTCGGGCGGGAGCACGGGCACCGGAGCGAGCGGGCTGACCCCGGTCAGCCTCGCCCTGGACTGGACGCCCAACACCAACCACACCGGGATCTACGCCGCGCAGCAGCTCGGCTACTTCGCGCAGCGCGGCATCGACCTGAAGATCGTGCCCTACGGCACGACCGCGCCCGAGGTGCTCGTCTCCACGCACAAGGCCGACTTCGGCATCTCCTACCAGGACGGGCTCACCGAGGCCGCGGTCGCGGGCGGCGACATCGTCTCGGTCTTCGCGATCACGCAGAAGACGGACGTGTGCATCGGGGTGCGGGCGGACTCCGCCATCACCAGCCCGGCGCAGCTGGACGGGAAGACCTACGCCGGATACGGCGGGTCGATGGAGATCCCGATGCTCCAGTACGTGATCAAGGCCGCGGGCGGGACCGGGAAGTTCAAGGACGTCACCCTGAACACCGACGCCTACCAGGCCCTCTACGCCGGTCAGGCCGACTTCGCGATGCCGGAGCCGACCTGGGAGGTGATCCAGGCGGCGATGGTGGGAAAGCCGCTGCGCACCTTCGACGTCACCGCGTACGGCTTCCCGGCCATCTACTCCGCCATCATCGCCTCGTCCAACCGCTACCTGGTGCAGAACGGCGATCTGGCCCGGCGCTTCCTGGCCGCGATCGAGGAGGGCTACGCCTACGCGACCGCCCACCCGACCGAGGCCGCGAACCTGCTCATCGGCGCCAACGAGTCGGTCCTCGGCACGCAGCGCCAACTCGTGCTCCAGAGCGCGCAGCTCGAGGCGAGCGAGTACTACAAGGACGCGGCCGGCCAGATCGGGTACCAGAGCGACGCGCGCTGGCAGGCGCTGACCGACTTCATGTTCCGCAACGGCATCCTGACCGACGCGTCGGGCCGGCAGATCACCACCGAGCCTAAGGTCTCCACGCTGTTCACCAACGCATACCTCCCGTCGAGCGTGACCGCATGAGTCCGCGCCGCGTCCTGCGCCTGCTGTGGCCCCCGGTCCTGCTCGCGCTCGTGTTGCTGATCGGCTGGCAGCTGCTGTCCGACCACGGCATCCGCAACCCGCAGGTGCTGCCCTCGCTGACGCAGGTCGTCTCGGCCGGCTGGCACGAGCGCGCCACCATCTGGCACAACGCGGTACCCACGCTGCGCGAGACGGAGCTCGGCTTCGCGCTCTCCTTCGCGCTGTCCTGGATCCTGGCCGCCGCGATGGACTTCACCCCGCCGGTCCGGCGCGCGGTCTATCCGATCCTGGTGGCCTCGCAGACCCTGCCGATCGTGGCGATCGCGCCGCTGTTCGTGGTCATGTTCGGGTTCGGCATCATGCCGAAGGTGCTGTTGGTCGCGCTGGCCACGTTCTTCCCGCTGACGGTCTCGCTGGCCTCGGGCTTCGCCACCGCCGACGGGGACGCCGACCGGCTGCTGCGCTCGATGGGTGCGAGCCGGTGGCGGATCTTCTGGACGGTGCGGGTGCCCGGCGCGCTGCCGTTCTTCTTCTCCGGCCTGCGGGTGGCCATCACCTACGCGATCGGCGGCGCGGTCTTCGCCGAGTATCAGGGTGCGGAGAGCGGCCTGGGCATCTACCTCCAGCAGATGCAGCAGGTCTTCCGCACTGATCTGGTCTTCGCCACGGTCGCGGTGATCGCGCTGTTCAGCGTGATCCTGTTCGCGCTGACCTACGCACTCCAGGCGTGGCTCACCCCGTGGCGCAAGTACGAGCGGGCCCAGGAGAGGCAGCGATGACGACGTACCTGCTGGAAGCGACCGAGCTGCGGCACGAGTTCGCCCGGCCGGGCCAAGCGCCGCTCCAGGTGCTCGACGGGCTCGATCTGCGGGTGCGCGAGGGCGAGATCGCGGCCGTGATCGGCCCGAGCGGCAGCGGCAAGTCCACCCTGCTC
>FSXZ01001987.1_pt1 | contig 10984 bp, 8 predicted proteins | sample 1638121 | NCBI WGS metagenome assembly FSXZ01 (sample SAMEA3914788, study PRJEB12502) | metagenome | biome: forest; material: soil | place: Canada | collected 2011-07-03 | depth 0.1 m
CGCCGACGCCGCCAAGCCTCCGCCGAACTCTCCCACCACAAGCGACGCAACGAGGAAGGACTCCACCCCGACCGCACAGGCAAGACCAACCAAAGTGCTGCTGTAGTACCGGTCCCCCACGCATGTCTCCCCGGCTCGACAATTCGTGACCGACAATGCACCAGCTGTCACGAAAGGCGCGTGAGGTGGTGCGGCAGTAATGCGACGTCGAGCTCACGCAACTCGCGCCGGGCTACGCCACCTTGCCCGCCCGACGCACCGCCCCGACCCTGGTGAGCCGTTGATCCATCAACGAAAGGTGCTGAGGTGAGCAGCAAAGGAAGTGTCTACCGACGGTGTGGGTGCCGAAACACAACGACCAGGCTGCAATGGGGTCTCCTGTGCCCACTCATGGTCGACCCCGACCGCGCAGCCTCGCTGACACGGCTATAGGTGGCGTTCGCGATCGAGCACCGCACCCGGCGAGTCCACCTGCCCGGGATGACCCGGTATCCGGCCGGCGGCTGGGCGAGGCAACCGGCTCGCGACTTCACCGCCGATCTCCAGGAGGCCGGGCACCGCTTCACCCACCTGATCCGAGACCGCGATGCCAAGTTCACCGCGGCGTTCGACGCGGTGTTCAAGGCTGTATGATCGCTTCTTGTCAGTCACGGGGAAAGGCGATCATTGCGCGGGCGGGCTGGGCGCCGGTCCATGCCATGCGGTCCAGCGCCTCCGGGGGCAGCGGGATGTCGTAGGCGTCGAGCCAGGATTCGCCCTGGGCGACCTCAGTCCACGGGTCGTGCGCGATGAAGCAGCCGTCTTCCATGGAGTGCACCAGGATCCAGTGCGGACACCGGTCGTCGTGTACGAGCAGTTCGTCGACCAGTACGAGTGCGCAGCCGCCGCCGCGGACGAGTTGCGCCAGTTCCTCCATCTCGAAGGTGCGCCGCTCCACGCGGGTCCCGGCGTCGGCGGCCTGCCGCTTGAAGCCGTTCTGGATGAACCGCTTGAGCTCGCGGTCCTCCTCGGTCTTCAAGTCTTCGAGGAACAGCGTGTCGTCGGTGTTGATGACGATTCGCGGCTGCAGGCCCCGTTCGTCGGCGGCGATGGCCAGGCCGTAGGGGTCGCAGGCGCCTATCGTCGTGGCCTGGCGCCAGAGGGCGAGCTCGGTGTCCCGGGCGAGGCGGTCGAGCAGTCCGCGGTGCACTAGGAGCATGGAGAGCGTCGCCGTGCCGCAGGTGAAATCCGTGGTCTGCCGCATGTACGGGACGGAGGCGTGCCGGGCGGACGCGGACGACGCCGGCTGTGTGGACGGCTCGGGCCGCGCGGACCGGCCGGTCCGGTGCCGCCACTTGAACTGTGCCGACGCGATGCGGGGCGTGGAGTCGGGGATGGGACCGTTGAACTCAGGGGCCTCGATCATCTCCCAGTCGGGGTCGTCCGCCAGGTATTCGCGCTTGACGACAATGTGTCCGGATTCCCAGGCCAGCTCCTCGGCGGTCTCGGTCAGCGTCCGTGCGACGTCGGCGCGGTCCGAGCCGGCGTCGCCCGAGCCGTCGCCGTTCACCCAGATGCCGCCGATTCGCAGGTAGCTCGCCAGGGGCCGGCTGACGGTGATCGCCGCACCCACGATCTCGCCGCCCGACCACGGCTCTGACCCGGGCCCTGCCCCGGCCCCGGGCCTGGCCGTCAGCACGGTGCGGATGAGAGGTGCGTTGAAGCGCGACCACTGGTCCACGACGTCGGCGGGCAGCCCGAGGCAGCCGAGGACGTCGCGGGCGGCGCCGTCGATCACGACCCGCTCAATGCGCAGCAGTGGCTGCATTTCCACTTCCTTAGTTCCCGAAGTGCTTGATTCCCGGGGCGTTTTCCCGGCGTGCATGATTCATGCAGTGCTTGGTTCCCGGAGCGCCTTGGTTCCGTCGGCGTCTGCCCCGCCGTCAGTCCCGGGGGGACGGGATGCTCGCCATCAGCAATCTGGTGTAATCGTCCGCCGGATCGTCCAGGACTGCGGCGGTCCCGCCCTGCTCGACGACCCGCCCCTGGTAGAGCACGTACACCCGCTGCGAGGCCTGTCGGACCACGGCCAGGTCGTGCGAGATGAACAGCACTGACAAGCCGAGTCTCGCCCGCAGGTCGGCGATCAGGTTCAGGATCTGGGCCTGCACGGAGACGTCGAGCGACGAGACCGCCTCATCGCAGACCAGCAGGTCGGGGCGGGTCGCCAGGGCCCGGGCAATCGCCACCCGCTGGCGTTCGCCGCCGGACAGGGCGCGCGGGCGGCGGCGGGCGTAGGCGGCCGGCAGGCCTACCATCTCCAGTAGTTCGGGGACCTCGGAGCGGTCCCGGCCGCCCGCCCGCAGCGCGTCGCGCAACGAGGTGCCGACGCTCAGGCTGGGATTCAGCGCCGAATACGGGTCCTGGAACACGATCTGCGGCGGCCGAGGGCCTGCCGGGCGGTCTGCCGGGCCGCCCAGCGCGACCGTTCCGGAGTCCGCAGTCTCCAAGCCGACCACGATCCGCGCCAGTGTGGTCTTGCCCGATCCGGACTCGCCGACGACCGCCACCGATTCGCCGGGCCCGACGTCGATGCCGACACCGTCCAGTGCCAGGTGCGTACCGAAGAACTTCCGCAGGCTCCTGACGGACAGGATCATCCCCTCGGCAGGACCGGTATTTACCAGGCCCTTCGAGTCGTTCGAGTCGTTCGAGTCGTTCGAACGCTTCGGGTGCTTCGAGGCCCCTGAACCCTTCGGGCCCTTCGGGACCGCGGACGGAAGATCCCTGATCTTCCCGGCGTGGCAGCAGGCGGCCTGATGGCCGGGCGAGAGGACGGCGGCTGCGGGCACCCGGGTGCGGCACTCCTCGGTCGCGAGTTCACAGCGCGCTGCGAAGGCGCAGGCGTCGCCGACCAGGGCGAGGCGCGGGACGGAGCCGGGGATGGTGGGCAGCCGGTCGAGGGTGACGTCGAGTGGCGGGTCGCATTCCAGGAGCCTGCCGGTGTACGGGTGCGCGGGCGAACCGATGACGTCCGCGGCGGCGCCCTGTTCGGCGATCCGGCCCGCGTACATGACGGTGACACGGTCGGCGCGCCCCCGGGCCACGCCGAGGTCGTGGGTGATCAGGATCAGGCCCATGCTGTGGTCCTGCTGCAGGCGGGCCAGCAGGTCGAGCACCTCGCGCTGGGTGGTGACGTCGAGCGCCGTGGTCGCCTCGTCGGCGATGAGCACATCGGGTCTGGTGACCAGGGCCGCGGCGATCGCCACCCGCTGCCGCATGCCGCCGGAGAGCTGGAACGGGTACTGCTGCGCGACGCGGGCCGGCAGGCCCACCTCGTCCAGGGCGGCGAGCACGGCCTCGGCGCGTCGGGCGCGGGAGAGCCCGAGCCGGCGCAGCGGCAGCGCGATCTGGTCGCCGCACCTGTGTCGCGGGGACAGGCTGGTGAACGGGTCCTGCGGCAGCAGCGTGATCCGCGAGCCGCGCACACCCTGCCAAGCCTGCCTGCCGTGCCTGCCGCCGTCGAGCGGGATCGGGGTCCCGCCGATGGTCATGGACCCGGCCGCGGTCAAGCCGGGCGGCAGCAGGCCGGTCAGGGAGCGGGCGGTGACCGACTTTCCGCTGCCCGATTCGCCGACGATCGCGACCGTCTCGCCGAAGCCGACGTCCAGGCCGACCCCGGCGACGATGGGGCCGGTCGGTCCCTGCACGGCCAGGTCCGCCACCTCGAGCGCGGATCCGGTCCGGGCGGCCGGCACGGGCTGTGTCAGGACGCTCATCGGCTCGCCGCCTTCACGCTCAGGCGCTCGAAAAGCCAGTCGCCGACGACGTTGACGGCCGCGGCGGTGAGCACGATCATCACGCCGGGGGCGATGATCGCGGCCGGGTTGGAGTTCATGATGGCCTGCCCGTCGGACAGTTGCCGGCCCCAGTCCGGGGAGCCGGGGCCCACGCCGAGTCCGAGGTAGGACAGCGAGGACATGGCGACGATCGCGAGGGCGATGTTGAGCATGAAGTTCGCGATCATGACCGGGACGACGTTGGGGAGGATCTGGCGGTACATGATCCGCCAGGCCGGCATCCGCAGCACCCGGGCCGACTCGATGTACGGCTGCGTCTTCTGCTCGATGACCGAGCCGCGCACCAGCCGGATGTCGGACGGGGAGAACAACACGATCAGCACCAGGACCGTGATCCAGTAGCTGCCGCCGAAGACTCCGGCGACGACCACGGCGAGCAGCACGGCGGGCAGCGCGAGAAGCAGGTCCGCCCAGCGGGCGATCACCGAGTCCGCGATCCCGCCACGGTAGCCCGCGAAGGTGCCGAGGACCACGCCGAAGAGCATCGAGCCGAACGCGATCACCAGCGGGCCGGCCAGTGCGGACTGCGTGCCGCCCAGCGTGAGCTGCACGATGTCGCGGCCGAGTTCGTCGGTGCCGAGCAGGTGGCCCGGGGTGCCGGGGCCGGACACGCCGAGCAGGATGTCCTGCGCGGTGGCGTTGGACGCGACGACGCCGGGAAGCAGGGCGCAGAGCGCGTCGAACGCCAGGAGAAGGAGGGAGAGCGCGACGCTGATCTGGATGCGGCCGAACCACCGCGTGCTGCGCGCGGTGCGCGGCGCCAGGCCGCCGAAGGGTATCTCGGGCAGTGTCATCGGGCCGCCATTTCGTGCCGGATGCGCGGGTCGAGGACGAGGTAGGCGACGTCCACGAGCAGCGCGGTCATCGCGATGGCCGCGGCCATCAGCAGGGTGAGGGCCTGGACCACGGGCATGTCCTTGAACAGCACGGCGTTGTCGAGCATGGTGCCGAGGCCGGGCAGCGAGTACACCTGCTCGACCAGGAGCGTGGAGCCGAACAGGTAGGCCACGGTGAGCCCGAGGCTGGTCAGCACCGGCAGGGACGCGTTGCGCATGATCAGGCGCAGGATCTGGATCCGGGACAGGCCGCGGGACCGGGCGAACACGACGTAGTCCTGGTCGACCTCCCGGACGACCGCGGCGCGGGTGACCTTCAGAATGAAGCCGCCGAGTCCGGCCGCAAGGGTCGCGGCGGGCAGCACGAGGGCGTCGATCCGGCCTCCCAGGCCGCTGCCGGTACCGTAGACCGGGAACCAGCCTAGGTCGTCGGCGAAGATGTAGAGCATCAGCAGGCCGAGGGCGAACGCGGGCGCGCTGACGAACACCACGCCCAGGCCCACGACCGCGCGGTCGGCGCCCGTCCCGTGCCGGATCCCGGTGAACACGCCGGCCGGGATGCCCGTCAGCATGCTGAGAACTAGGGCGAAGCCGACGACCTCCAGGGTCAGGCCGAGCCGGGACGCGATCCCGGAGGACACTGATTGGCCGGACTGTACCGAGATGCCGAAGTTCCCCGAGACCGCCTGAGTGAGCCAGGTCCAGTACTGCTGCAGGAACGGCTCGTTCAAGTGGTACTCGGCCCGGATCTCGGCGAGTGTCTGTGCGTTGACCGGCCGGGTGCCGAGCAGGTTGCGCGCGATATCGCCGGGCTCCAGGTACAGCAGGCTGAAGATGAGGAACGACATGACGGCGAGCAAAACGAGCGTCGCGGCGATCCGCCGGGCCAGGAACAGCGCGGACGGGGCGAGGACGCCGCGCGCGGGCCGGCCGGGCTGCGTCGGCGCCCGGTCCGGCGCGGCCGCCCGGGATCCTTGGGCCTGCAGGGACTCGCTCATGAAGCGGCGTAGAGGTAGTCGGCCCACGGCGACTCGAAAGTGTACGAGCTGTAGCCGGTGACCCCGACCTGGTCGGAGAAGGCGGTCAGCGAGCGCCCCCACCACAGCGGCAGGTACGGCAGGTCGGCGCCGGACTTCTGCTGCGCCTCGATGACCAGGGCCGCGCGCTTCGCCGGGTCGAGCTCCCCGATGGCCTGTTCGAGGATGGACATGACCTGGGCGTCCGCGTATCCCGCGAGGTTCGCCGCGGGCTGGTTGTACAGCAGGTAGGTGACGAGCTCGGCCGGGTCGGGCGTGGTATTGAAGTACCACATGTAGCGCAGCGGCTGGTCTGCCGCGCCGAGGTTCGCCAGCCACTGCGAGACGGCGACCTCCTTGACTTGCAGGTCGATTCCGATCTGCTTGAGGTTGCCGGCGAGGCTGAGCGCGGCGGTGCCGAGCTGCGGCCCGGTGTTCGGGTACTCCAGCGTGGCTGAGAAGCCGTGCGGGACCGACGACTGCGCGAGCTCGGCCTTGGCGGCGGAGATGCTGAAGTCGTACTGCTGCACGGTGGCGAGCTTCTCCGTGGCCTGAGCCGCGGTGTACACCCCGACGAACTGCTCGGGCGTGGAGAGCGCGGTCGCGACCTGGCCCTGCCCGTGCAGGAGTTCCTCGACCACCGCGTCGCGGTCGATGCAGTGCGCGATCGCGCGGCGTACGTGCACGTCGTTGGTCGGCGCGACGTCGAGGTCGAACACGAGTCCGACCCAGGACCGGTCGGGCACGCTCTGCACGCGGGTGCCGGACAGCGACTGCCACTCGCTCAGGCTCTCCAGCGGCACGTTGAAGGACATGTCGATCGAGCCGGACTTCTCGGCCAGGTAGCGGGCGCTGTCATCGGTGATGAAGTCGATCTCGATGACCTCGACCGGCGGCTTGCCGCCCCACCAGGTGCCGGAGGCCTCCAGCCGGACCGAGGAGTCGGGCGAGAAGCCGGTCACCTTGTACGGGCCGGTGCCGGTCAGCAGCGCCTGCGAGGTGCCTATCTGGCCGTCGTGCTTCTCCCAGTACGCCTTGGGGGCGATGAACAGTGAGCTCGCGGCGCTGACCACCCATTCGAAGGCCTCGCTCGGCGAGCTGAGCGAGATCGTGATCTCGTCTGCGCCGGTCTGCGTCACGGACTTGACGCTGCCGAACTCGCCGGCGGTGCTCGGCGAGGCCTTGGCGTCCTGGGCCATGGTGATCGAATAGAGGACGTCCTCGACGGTGATCGGGGTGCCGTCGGTGAACGTGGCGTCCTGCCGGATGGTGTAGACATAGGTCTGCGCATCGGGCCGGCTCCACGCGGACGCGATCGCGGGCTTGGTCACGCCGTCCGGGCCGATGTAGACGAGCCCTTCCATGACCAGGGCGGCGACGTAGTAGTTGAGGATCCCCGACTCCTGGCCCGGGTAGAGGTTGCTCAGCGAACCGGGCAGGCCCACGGTCAGCGTCTTGATGGGCTGCCCGGTGGCCTTGCCGACGCCCGACCCGGACGCCGAGGTCCCGCCGCCGCTGCGGCAGGCGTCGAGGAATCCGGTCAGCGAGATCAGGGCGGCGGCGCCGGCGCCCGTCTTCAGCAGGGATCTGCGGGTGAGCGCACTGCGTTCAGCTCGCGACGTGTTCATATAATCAGGCTCCATGGATTGGCCTCCACAAGCGGGCGTCGCGACCCTGCGTGCCCTGAAAACGCTGCTCAGCGGCCTTTTGCGGGCCGCCGGCCGATGAGGTTCTGTAACCATAGACTTTCTACGAATAGACTGTCAACGAAGTCGATCAGGCCGACTGCCGGCTAGAGGAGACGAAAGTGGCACAACCGGGACGCCGCCGGATGCCGAAGCGGTCGCGCGAGCAGACCCGCGAACTGATGCTGCGCGCCGCCACAGAGCTGGTCTGCGAGGGCATCTGCGACACAAGCGACGCGTCCGTGTCCGCGGTCCTGGCCTACGTACAGCTCACCGAGGTCGCCGCCCGCGCGACCGCCATCGTGCGCGCGGAGATACAGGCCGACTCGCTCGACCACGAGATCGCTGCGATCACCACCGGCGCGATCTACCAGGTATGGCCGAACCAGGGCGACTTCCAGGCCGACCTGCTCTTCCACATCGCCGAGCTGGACGCGGCCTTCGGCCCGGTCATCGACGAGGTCGCCGGGATCGTGCGCGACGGCGTCGCGTCGGGCGCCCCGCTGCCGGACGTGTTCGCGGCCCTGCTCGAGCGCTCCTTCCGGCACACCCGGGACAGCGAGGTGTTCTACGCCTCGCTCGGCTTCTATTCGCGGTCCGGCAACGCCCGCGTCCGCGCGGCCTTCGGCCACGGCGACGAGGAATTCACGGCCGCGATCCGCCCGGTCTGGCAGGCCCTGCTCGACGGCTACGGCCTACGCCTGCGCGCCCCGTACACCGTCGACGACCTCGCGATCTCGATAGCCGTGACCATCGAAGGCGCCGCACTGCAGTGGAAGCGCAAGCCGGAGTGGACCCGCGACCCGCTCGGCGACGAGCGCTGGTCGCTGCCGACCCGGCTGGCACAGATGCTCTTCGAGCAGATGACCGAGCCGGACGGAGAGCGGCGCGGCGGCCCGGAAGCGTGACGGAGCCTGTACGACCCCGTGGCTGAATATGGCCTTTGGTCGCGGGTGTCAGACTGCGACGGTGAAGGCGAGTCGGCTGAAGCGTGACGTTCATGTGCCGGCGAGCGGAATGTCGGCGAGCCGGGCGTCGAGGCGCATGAGTTGAGGGCGGCAGCGACCAGGATCGTGTGGAGCCGGGCATTGGACAGCCCGGGGCCATCCCGTGGACACGGCCTGTCACCGCACCGGGCACGTATGGTGACTGATATATATGCCGAGCGTGAGACTTACACGGCATTCAACATCGACCGACCCTCGCACGCGGTGCGGGCGGGCAATCCGACTTGCCACGACGGCCTTGTCTTTCGCCGTCGCGGGCATCTCGCTATCGCCCCTGAGCGCCCACGCACAGGCGGAGGCATCTGCTGGCGGATCCCCGTTGGTCAACGAGACGTTCACGCAGCCTGCGGCCCCGGAATTCACCGGTGTCGGATCTGCCTGCCTCACCGGCGCCCCGGCAGCGCCTGCGCCCGGCCCGGGGGATCACCCGCTGGGCGGGTGCGCGAACGGCGTCGGCCCGGTGCCGCCCTCGGACGCCGCACCGTACGGCTATCTGCGGCTGACGGACGCCTCCACCGACCAGGCGGGGGCCGTCCTTTACAATCGGGCGCTGCCGGCCAACCAGGGCCTTGACGTCACCTTCGACCAGTGGCAGTACGGCAGCACGACCCCGGCCAACCCCGCCGACGGCATCTCGTTCTTCCTGGTCAACGGAGACGGCGCGCTCACCCATCCGGGAGCGTTCGGAGGCAGCCTCGGCTACGCGCAGAAGCTTCCCGACGACGACCCCACAGCCACGTTCCTGCCCGGAGTGGACCGCGGCTACCTGGGCGTCGGGCTCGACGTCCTCGGCAACTACTTCGGCGACTGGGAGCACCGCGGAAACGGCTGCGCCAACCGCTCCCCTGCCGGGACGGCGTTCCGCATCCCCGGGCCCGGGGCGAACATGGTGACCGTGCGCGGTCCGGGCGACGGGATCGAGGGCTACTGCTTCCTGACCGCCACCACCAGCAACTTCACCACGACCGCACCGTGGCCCTCGACGCTGCCCGGAGTGTTGCAGGGGCCGCTGACCATGTTGCCGCCGGGGAGCACACCGGCCGAGGCGCAGAGCGCGCTCGAACCCTCGCGCCGACGGGTCCACGTACAACTGACGCCGGCCCCCGACCCGGTACTCACCATCTCGGTCGACTTCAACGACGGCACCGGCTTCCACCAGGTGCTCGACACTCCCGCCCCGCAGCCGGTGCCGGCGACCTATAAATTCGGTTTCGCCGCTTCCACCGGGCTGTTCACCGATGTCCACCTCATTCGCAACGTGGAAGTCTCCAGCGACCGCCCGCTTCCGGAACTGAACCTCGTCAAGCAGGTCAGGCAGCCGCTGCCCGGCGACTTGATGTCTGGGACGCCGGTACCGTACGACTTCGTCGTCACGAACTCCGGCGGGGCAGCCATCACCGATCTGAGTGTCGATGACCCGAAGATCGGCCCGGTCTCGTGCCCCACGACGACGCTCGCCGTCGGCCAAACCGTCACCTGCAGCGCCACCTATCTCGTCACCCCCGCAGACGCAGACCATGGCTCCATCGACAACACCGCCACCGCGAGTGGCACAGCGGACGGCGAGCCGGTCACCTCACCGCCCTCCTCGCAGAGCGTGCCCATCGAACGGGCTCCCGGGCTCACGGTGGAAAAGACGGCGCAGACGCCCGGCCCTTACAGCGTCGGGCAGACGGTCACCTACACCTACACCGCCCGCAACACCGGCGGCGTGGCGTTGACCGACCTCCGACTCCGCGACGACCACGTATCCGACATCACCTGCGAATCGACCACGCTGAGCCCGGCGGACAGCGAGGGCGAGAGCACCACATGCAGCGGCACGTACGCGATCACGGCGGACGACGGCGCGGTCGGATCCGTCACCAACACCGCTACGGCCGCTGCCGTTGCAGACGGCCGGCCGGTCACCTCACCCGAGACCCAGCTAACGCTGCCGATCGGGACACCGCACATCTCGCTGCGCAAGTCGGTAGTCACCCCAGGCCCCTACACCGTCGAAGACACCGTCCAATTCTCCTACACCGTCACCAACACCGGTACTGTCCCACTGGACCGCGTCCTGGTCAGCGACGACCGCGTCGCCAACATCACCTGCGAATCGACCACGTTGGCCCCAGCAGCCAGCACCACCTGCCACGGCGCGTACACCATCACCCAAGCCGACCTCGACGCGTGCAAGGAAGAAGGCTCGGGTAACCGCTGCGAGATCACCAACCTGGCAATGGCAGCGGGAACCGACCCGCAGGGCAACCCAATCGTCAGCGAACCCGCCACCCGCACCATCACGGTCCGCATGCCGAACTGCCACTGCTGGTGCCCCTGCCGACCCAATAAATCCGAATGGAAGACGCGGCACGGCGAAGAGAAAGGCTGACGCCTAGCCACGGTCGCCGACGGCGTGACGCCGGCCCTGCCCAGCACGCCGTACTCCAAGGCCGTCTACGGCCGAAGCCGGCGCTGGACGCGCTCGTGACTCCCGGGCCCTGAGCACCGGGCCCGCAAGTGCGTGACGTACCAGAGGACGTGCGTGACGAGCTCGCACGCAAAGCCGCGCTCGCCGGCAAGTCCCTGCAGTCCTATCTGCTCGGCGAGCTGACC
>FSXZ01000508.1_pt1 | contig 10961 bp, 10 predicted proteins | sample 1638121 | NCBI WGS metagenome assembly FSXZ01 (sample SAMEA3914788, study PRJEB12502) | metagenome | biome: forest; material: soil | place: Canada | collected 2011-07-03 | depth 0.1 m
CCTGAATGGTGCCCGGCCGGACGCCGAACAACGCACAACGCGCGGGAGTCGCTGTGATTGACGACACGCTCCTCGATGCCGAGGAGAAGATGGACAAGGCCGTTACGGTGGCCAAGGAGGACCTCAGCGGCATCCGCACGGGTCGCGCCCATCCGCAGATGTTCAACAAGATCACGGCGGAGTACTACGGGACGCAGACGCCGGTGAACCAGCTGGCCTCATTCCACATGCCCGAGCCGCGGATGATCGTGATCCAGCCGTTCGACAAGGCCGCGCTCGGCCAGATCGAGCGGGCCATCCGCAACAGCGACCTCGGCGTGAACCCGTCCAATGACGGGGCCATCATCCGGGTCGTCTTCCCGGAGCTGTCCGAGGAGCGCCGCCGCGACTTCATCAAGGTCGCCCGGCACAAGGCCGAGGAGAGCAAGGTCTCGATCCGCAACATCCGGCGGCACGCCAAGGACTCGATCGAGAAGCTGGTCAAGAACGGCGAGGCGGGCGAGGACGACGGCCGCCGGGCTCAGGGTGAGCTCGACGAGCTGACCCAGGGCTACGTCACGCAGGTGGACGACGCCCTCAAGAAAAAGGAAGCCGAGCTCCTCGAGGTCTGACGTGGGCATAGACCCCGGCGTCAGCGATCCCGACGTCAGCGATCCCCCGCCGGGTCACCCCGGCCGGACGGGCCGCAACCTGCCGATGGCGATTGCCGTAGGCGTGGTGCTGGGCGGCCTGGCCCTGGTGACGCTGTTCACCGTGAAGGCCACGTTCCTGCTGTATGTGGCCGCGATCATCGGGATGGCGGCCTGGGAGCTCAGCCGGGCGCTGGCCACCCGCGACATCCACCTGGCCCTGGTCCCGGTGGCGGCCGGCGGTGCGGCCATGCTGGGGCTGGCCTACTGGGTCGGGGACCGCGACACGCTCGCCGCGCTGGCCCTGACGGTGGTCGCGATCCTGGCCTGGCGGCTGCCCCGCGGCGCCGCCGGCTACGTGCGCGACGTGACGGCCAGCGTGTTCGCCGTGGTCTACCTGCCGCTGATGGCGGTCTTCGTCGCGCTCATGCTGGCCCGCCCCGACGGCGACAAGCGGGCGCTGCTGTTCATCATCATGACCATCTGCAGTGACATCGGCGGCTACTTCGCCGGCATCACGCTCGGGCGGCACCCCATGGCCCCGGCGATCAGCCCCAAGAAGACCTGGGAGGGGCTTGGCGGCTCGGCCGTGGCCTGCCTGGCGGCGGGCGCGATCGGCCTGCCGCTGCTGCTGCACGGCCGGGTCTGGGCGGGCCTGCTGCTCGGCGCCGCGGCCGTCGCGGCCGCCACCCTGGGCGACCTGGCCGAGTCGATGATCAAGCGCGACCTGGAGATCAAGGACATGGGCACGGTCCTGCCCGGCCACGGCGGCATCCTGGACCGGATTGACTCGCTGCTGATCATGGCCCCGGTGGTCTGGCTGCTGCTGACCCTGTTCGTGCCCAAGGGCTAGCCCTTAGCCGGCCACCCAGCTCTGCCCCCGGGCGGCCAGGTGGGTGATCAGGCTCCCGGCGCCCGCGTCGGCGCCCAGCTGCCGCTCCCGCTCGCTGACCGGCACCACCCACAGCCACCGCACCGGCGCGCCCGCCACCGTGAAGCCGCCTAGCTGCGGGACCTCCGGCCCGGGCAGCCGTCCCGGCTCGTCCAGCAGCAGCACCGCGGAGTTGCCCTCAGCCCCGCCCTCGCCGCCCGCCCCGCCCGCGCCGCCCCGGAGCGGGAACGTGCCCGGCTCGTGGTACCACGGCACGGTGTGCCCGGCCCCCAGCCACGTCACCTCCCGCCACGGGTACTGGGCCAGCCACAGGAAAATGCGGGCCGCCGCCGCGCTCGGCATGGTCGTGGCCAGGGCCAGCTCGATCCGGGACCGCCCGGCCGCGCCTTCCCCGGCCTGCTCGATGACCGGCATCCGCTGGGCGCTCATCCCGGCCGTGGCCAGCACGGTGTAGGGACGCTGCCCGGTCGGCGGCCGCTCGGACACCCCGACCAGCGGCGGCCGCCCGCCGCTGACATCCCAGTACTGGCCGGCCGGCCCCAGCGCGCCGGTCAGGAACCCGGACACGGCCTGCCGGAACGATGCCCACGCGCCGGGGTCCGAGCGCCACGCCCAGAACCGCCGGGCGTCGGCGATCCGGGGACCGAGGCCCTTCAGGGCCTGATCCAGCGACCAGCCGAACGGGGTCTGCCCGATGACGTCGCTCGCGTAGCCGGGCCGGCCCGTGGCCATGTCGGCCCAGCCGGGGATCACCGCGACCGGCGTGCCGTACTCCAGCACGGCTACGCCGTCGCCTTCCTCCAGCCACAGCGCGCTCAGCCCGGCCGGGTCCAGCGGCGGCCGCCCCTGCGGGTGCTTGGTGTGGGCCGCGGGCATCTGCGGGGCCTGGCCGGAGCTCAGCCCGGCCGGGTCCACGGCCTGCGGCGCGGCGCCGTGGTTGGCGATCCAGGTCGCCGCGACCGGGCCGCCGGCGTCATGCACGTAGGCGGCCGTGGTCGTGCCGTCGTACTCGACCACCACCCGGCGGCTGCCGTAGGGGCTCTCGCTGTCGAGCAGTACCGCGGGCTGGGCCGCCCGGCCGGGACCAGCGGATATCCTGGACGGACTGGCCCCTTTGCGCAGCGACGGCATAGCACGGCAATCTACCGACTTTGAGCTGGTCAGTAGTGGAATGCGCGGGAACGTGCCGCGCCGGGCATGAGGGCAACACACCCGATAGGAGCTGTTACGGTGCGCCGGAGTCCGCCGCGTCACCTGGCCGACCTGGATACGGCCGGCCGCCGGGCGGCCGTCGCTGAGCTCGGGCAGCCCGGCTTCCGGGCCGACCAGCTGTCCCGGCACTACTTCGCCCGGCTCACCGACGACCCGGCGCAGATGACCGACCTGCCCGCCGGGCTCCGCGACGAGCTGGCCGGCGCCCTGCTGCCGCCGCTGCTGACCGCCCAGCGCGAGCTGGCCTGCGACCAGGGGATGACCCGCAAGACCCTGTGGCGGGCCTTCGACGGCTCCTTCATCGAGTCCGTGCTGATGCGCTACCCGGACCGGGTCACCCTGTGCGTGTCCTCGCAGGCGGGCTGCGGGATGGCCTGCCCGTTCTGCGCGACCGGCCAGGCCGGCCTGACCCGGAACCTGTCCACCGGCGAGATCGTCGCCCAGGTCGTGGCCGGCGCGGCCGCCATGGCCCGCGGCGACGTCCCCGGCGGGCCGGGCCGGGTCTCCAACATCGTGTTCATGGGGATGGGCGAGCCGCTCGCGAACTACAACAGCGTGCTGGGCGCGGTGCGCCGGATTACCGACCCGGCGCCCGCCGGGCTGGGCATCTCCCAGCGCTCGGTGACCGTCTCCACCGTGGGCCTGGTCCCGGCCATCGAGCGGCTGACGGCCGAGAAGCTGTCGGTCCGGCTGGCCGTGTCCCTGCACGCCCCCGACGACGAGCTGCGCGACGAGCTCGTCCCGGTCAACCGCCGCTGGAACGTGGCCCGGGTCCTGGACGCGGCCTGGGCCTACGCCGACGCGACCGGGCGCCGGGTCTCCATCGAGTACGCCATGATCCGCGACGTCAACGACCAGGCCTGGCGGGCCGAGGCCCTGGCCGGCCTGCTGTCCGGCCGGCTGGCCCACGTCAACCTGATCCCGCTCAACCCGACGCCCGGGTCGCGCTGGACGGCCTCGGACCCCGCGGTGGCCCGGGAGTTCGAGCAGCGGATCGCTGACCGGGGCATCCCGGTCACCGTGCGGGACACCCGCGGCACCCAGATCGACGGCGCCTGCGGCCAGCTGGCCGCCACCGGCCGGATCGCCGATCCGGTCACCGCCGACCCGCTGGAGGACGGCGGCCGCCCGGCGCTCAGCCTGACCCCGCGGTAGCCGCCCGCGCGGTACGTTATCGGGCATGTCGCGAAGGCACGCCCTGGTGGCCCGGCTGATCCAGGGCGCGTGGCACTACGCCGAGCGGTCCGCCGTGATCACCGCCGACCAGCCCGCCGGCCGCCGGTTCGCCGCGTTCGGGCCCGGCTCGATGCTGGCCTTCCCGACCGGCTCGGTGTACGGCGAGCGCTGGATCGCCATCGGCCGGCAGACCATGCTGGCCGCCCACACGACCATCTGCGCGGGGATGGCGCCCGGCCACGACCTGGGGCCGGACCCGGTGCTGCGGATCGGGGACCGCTGCGTGATCGGCCGCGGCAGCAACATCATCGCCCACCAGTCCATTGACATCGGCGACGACGTCTACACCGGCCCGTACGTCTACATCACCGACCAGAACCACAGCTATGCCGACCCGGACCAGCCGATCGGCGGGCAGTGGCCGGTGAACAGCGCCGTCCGCATCGGCGCGGGCTCCTGGCTCGGCACCGGGGCCGTCATCCTGCCGGGCTCGACCATCGGCCAGAACGTGGTCGTGGCCGCGGGCGCCGTCGTCCGGGGCGACGTCCCGGACCGGTGCGTCGTGGCCGGCATCCCGGCCCGGGTGGTCCGGTCCTACGTGCCCGGCTCGGGCTGGGAGCCGCGGGAGCGCCAGCCGTCGGCGGGCAGTTTCGGTTAGCGAGGCGAATACACTGTAGGCAGGCCGTCGTGTGGGCGGCCTCCCCTGAAATACCCGGAGCCTGTTCGCATGCCTGCCACTGCCCCCACGATCGCCACTCGCGATGACCTGCGCAACGTGGCCATTGTCGCGCACGTCGACCACGGCAAGACCACGCTGGTCGACGCGATGCTCTGGCAGTCCGGCGCCTTCCGGGCCGGCTCCGCGGTGACCGACCGGGTCATGGACTCGGGCGACCTGGAGCGCGAAAAGGGCATCACCATCCTGGCCAAGAACACCGCGGTCCAGCATGGCGGCCTGACCATCAACATCATCGATACGCCGGGCCACGCCGACTTCGGCGGCGAGGTCGAGCGCGGCCTGTCGATGGTCGACGGCGTCGTGCTGCTGGTGGACGCCAGCGAGGGGCCGCTGCCGCAGACGCGGTTCGTGCTGCGCAAGACGCTGGAGGCCGGGCTGCCGGTCATCCTGGTCATCAACAAGGTGGACCGGCCCGACGCCCGCATCGCCGAGGTCGTCGACGCCTGCTACGAGCTGTTCATCGACCTGGACGCGAACGAGACGCAGATCGAGTTCCCCATCGTGTACGCCTCGGCCCGGGCCGGCCGCGCCTCGCTGAACCGGCCCGAGGACGGCGGGCTGCCCGACTCCGAGAACCTCGAGCCGCTGTTCGAGACCATCCGCAGCTTCGTGCCGGCGCCGTCCTACGACCCGGCCGCCCCCATGCGCGCCCAGGTGACCAACCTGGACGCGTCGTCCTACCTGGGCCGGATCGCCCTGTGCCGGGTGTTCAGCGGCCAGGTGACCAGGGGCCAGCAGGCGGCCTGGTGCCGCCGGGACGGCACCATCCAGCGGGTGAAGATCACCGAGCTGTTCCTGACCGAGGCGCTGGAGCGGGTGCCGACCGCGAAGGCCGGGCCGGGCGACATCATCGCCGTGGCCGGCATCGCCGACATCATGATCGGGGAGACCCTGGCCGACCCGGATGACCCGCGGCCGCTGCCGCTGATCACCGTGGACGAGCCCGCCATCTCGATGACCCTCGGCGTCAACAACTCCCCGCTGGTCGGCCAGGTCAAGGGCTCCAAGGTGACGGCCCGGATGGTCAAGGACCGGCTGGACCGCGAGCTGGTCGGCAACGTGTCGCTCATGGTGCTGGCCACCGAGCGGCCCGACACCTGGGAGGTCCAGGGCCGCGGCGAGCTGGCCCTGGCCGTCCTGGTCGAGACCATGCGGCGCGAGGGCTACGAGCTCACCGTGGGCCGGCCGAACGTGGTCACCCGGGAGATCGGCGGCCAGCTGCACGAGCCCGTCGAGCGGCTGACGGTCGACTGCCCGGACGAGTACCTGGGCACGGTCACCTCGCTGCTGGCCGTGCGCAAGGGCCGGATGGAGAACATGACCAACCACGGCACCGGGTGGATCCGCCTCGACTTCACGGTGCCGTCCCGCGGGCTGATCGGCTTCCGCACCCAGTTCCTGACCGAGACCCGCGGCACCGGGATCATGCACCACGTGTTCGAGGGCTTCGAGCCGTGGGCCGGGCCGATGCGGATGCGCGCGAGCGGCTCGCTGGTCGCCGACCGGACCGGCGTGGCCACCGCCTACGCCATGTTCGCCCTCCAGGAGCGCGGCTCGCTGTTCGTCCAGCCCGGCGACACGGTCTACGAGGGAATGATCGTCGGGGAGAACTCCCGCGCCGACGACATGGACGTGAACATCGCCAAGGAGAAGAAGCTCACCAACGTCCGCCAGTCCACCGGCGAGGAGCTGGAGCGGCTCATCCCGCCGCGCCAGCTCAGCCTGGAGCAGGCCCTGGAGTTCTGCGGCGACGACGAGTGCGCCGAGGTCACGCCGGCCGCCGTGCGGCTGCGCAAGACCGTCCTGGACGCCAAGGAGCGGGGCCGCTCGCGCGGCCGCCGCTCCCGCGGCGAGGAGCAGTAGCCGGGCGGGTTACCGGACCGACAGGTAGACGACGCAGAAGGCCCCGAAGATCACGCAGTAGATCGCGAACGGGGTCAGCGACCGGGTCTGGAAGTAGCGGGTCAGGAAGCGCACCGACACGTACGCGCCCAGGCCGGCCAGCACGCTGCCGACCAGGATCTGGCCGTGGATGCCGTGCCCCAGCGGGCCGGTCAGCTTGGGCAGCTCCAGCAGGCCGGCGGCCAGGATGACCGGCGTGGCCAGCAGGAACGCGAACCGCGCCGCGTCCTCGCGGGCCAGCCCCCGGTACAGGCCGGCCACCATGGCGACTCCGTCCCGGCTGATCCCGGCCAGCAGGGCCAGGATCTGCACCGTCCCGATCATCGTGGCCTGCACGTAGCTCATGCCGGCCAGCCGCTCGTCGGCCCGGACCGCCCCCGACAGCTCCTGCTGGCGGACGGCCCGCTGCCCGGATGCGTGCGCGCCGCCGGGCCTGCCCGCGCCAGGCCGGTCCGGCGCCCCCGGCCGGGCCGCGGCCCCGACGGCCTCCTGCTCCTCCAGCTCGCGGTCGGCGTCCCGGCTGGCCTGCGGCCGGAACCGCTCCCCGCCGAACAGGATGGCGCCGTTGATGATGAGGAACACCCCGGCCAGGACCGGCTTGGCGAACAGCACCCGGGTCTCATGATCGGCGACCACGCCGACCAGGCCGACCGGGATGGTGGCAAAGATGATCATCCAGATCAGCCGCTCGTCGGCGGTCCGGGCATGCCGGTGCGCGAGCGAGGAGAAGAACGCGCCGATCAGCCGCAGCCAGTCCCGCCAGAAGTAGACCAGCATCCCGATCGCCGTGGCCACGTGCAGGCCGACCACGAAGGCCAGGTAGGGCGACTGCGGCGCGGCCGCGTTCAGGTCCTTCGCCCAGCTGCCGCCGACCAGCGCCGGGATGAGCACGCTGTGGCCCAGGCTGGACACGGGGAACAGCTCGGTCACGCCCTGGATGAGCCCGATGACGGCTGCCTCGGGGTACGTCATATGGGACATGAGAGCCTTTCGTCAGCACGCGGAAGCAGCCAGCAGACTAGCCAGGAATGTCGTCCGGCGGATCACCGACCTGGCTATCGCTGGACCGTGGCGGGCCGAAATCAGGCCGGCACGACCATGAGGATAGCGGCGCGGACCGGGTCACCGCCGCGCTGGCGGCCCGGATCGGACAAAGGGCGGGCTACCGCATGAAGAAGATGCCGAACGTCGGCCCCAGGGCGCCCAGCAGGGCCAGCCCGATGCCGGCCGCGGCCAGGCCCGCGCCGCGCTGGCCGGCCGTGCTGATCCGGGCCAGGGCCGCGATGCCCAGGATGATGGCCGGGAACAGGGTGACGGGCAGCACCGGGAACAGCAGGGTGGCCAGGCCGAAGAACAGTGACAGGACGGCCAGCTGGCTGACCGGGCGGCTGGCCGCGGGCGCGGGCGGCCCGGCCGCGGCGGCCGGCACACCCGGCAGCAGCGCGCCCGGGTAGGCCTGGCCGGCGTAGGGCTGGCCCCCGAAGAGCGTCCCGAGCGGGCCGACCGGGAGATCAGCGGTCAGCGCGGCCAGGTCAGCGTAGGTGCGGGCCTGGTGGGCCAGGCCGACTCGCTCGGTGTACTCGTCCTGGTCGAGGCGGCCCTCGGCGAAGGCGGCCTTGAGCACGTCCACGGCGCGCTCGCGGTCCGAATGGGACGTCCGCAGGTGGCCGAGGCCAGGCGGCGTCATCTCGGGTCCCACTGTCATCGGATGTCTGGTCCAGGCAATTGACCCTCCCCGTGCTCGCCCAGCCAGCGTAACTCATGAGTCCCGCCTAGCCGAGAGCCGCTTTCCGGTTACCTCGCGGTCACCCGCTCGTCAGCGCGGGCAGGATGAACGCGACCAGGAACAAGATGCCGAGCGTGCCCAGGGCGATGCCCGCGATGGCGAAGTTGCGGCCGCGCTGGCCGGTGCGCCGGATCCGGACCAGGGCGGCGATGCCGAACCCCACCGCGGCGAACGGGGCGGGCGGGAAGGCCAGGGTGGCCAGGGACAGGGCCAGCGCGGTGACGGCCAGCGGGTCCCGGTCGGGCTGCACCGGCGGCAGGCCGGGCGGGTAGAAGCCGGCGGGCCCGTAGCCGGGCAGCCGCGGGGCCGGGAGCTGCGGGACGGGCAGCCGCGGGGCCGGGAGATGGCCGGGATAGGCCTGGAGCGACCCGGCCGGCGGGTAGTCCGCATAGCCCGGGTAGCCCAGGCCCGGATACCCCGGGCCCGGATAGCCCGGGCCCGCCGCCTGCGGCAGGGTGCCGAACGGCCCGATGGGCAGGTCGTAGGTCAGTGCGGCCAGGTCGTTGTAGGTCTGCGACGCGTGCACGGCGCTGACCCGGCCCGTGTACTCGTCCTGGGTCAGCCGTCCCTCGGTGAAGGCGGCCTTCAGGACGTCGATGGCCCGCTCTCGCTCGGCGTCGGAGGCACGCATGTTTCCGATGCTGGGCTGGGTCATCCGCGGCCTCCTGTCATCGCCCTGCCAGCGTAACCGATATGCCCTCGTTACCCGATCCCGACATCTGAACCTGCCCGCGGGCTTACCCGCACGACACCTGAACGCGGCACAATGCCCAGATGGCGGGGGATTACGCAAGCTGGCACGGTCATGTCATCGTCTGCGGCCTGCACGGGGTGGGGCTGCTCATCGTGGAGGAGCTCAGCCTGTCCGGCGTGCCGGCCGTGGTCGTCGATGACCACCCGGAGCCGGGGCTGGCCCGCACCCTGCACGGGTGGGGCGTCCCGCACGTCACCGGCAGCCCGCGCAGCCCGGACACGCTGGCCGGCGCCGGGCTGGCCGGCGCCGCGGCCGTCATCTGCGCCCTGGAGGAGGACCTGGAGACGCTGGAGACGGCCATGCTGACCCGCGAGCTGCGCGCCGGGGTGCGGGTCATCGTCCAGCTCAGCAACCCGGCCGTGGGCCGCGCGCTGAAGGCCATCGACATCTCGGTCCTGGATGTGGCCGGCCTGTCGGCTCCGTCGATCGCCCAGGCCTGCCTGCGCGCGCCCCAGGACTTCACCCTGGCCGGGCAGCGGTTCCGCGCCGCGGCGGCCCGGCCGCCGCGGGCGGGCACCCTGCGCGAGCTGTACGGCGCGCTGACGCCCGTCGCCGTCCTGCCGCCCGCGGCCGGAGCTGAGCTATCCGGGCCGGGCGGGATGGTGATCTGCCCCGGCCGGGATCACCGGGTCGCGCCCGGTGATGAGGTGACGCTGTTCGGCACCCCCGAGGAGGTCCGGGCCGCAGGCCTGCCCGGCCCGGGCGGCCCGGCGCCGGTGCGCGCCTCCCGCCGGGTCGCGCTGCTGCACCAGCTGGCCATGTCCCTCGTCCAGGCCGCTGACCGGCGGCTGGCCATCGCCCTGGCCGCCCTGTTCACCGTCCTGGTCGGGTCGACGGTGGTGCTCCGGCTGGCCTACCACCTGCCGGGCGCGCGCCGGTTCCCGCTCCTGGACGCGGTCTACTTCACCGTGGAGACGCTTACCACCGTCGGCTACGGCGACTTCACCTTCCGGCACCAGAGCCCGTGGCTGATGGGTGGCGCCATCATCTTGATGCTGCTCGGCGCCCTGTTCGTGGCCGTGTTCTTCGCCCTGCTGACCAACGTGCTGGTCAGCCGGCGCATCGAGGAACAGCTCGGCCGCCGGCGGGTCACCGGCCGGGCCGGCCACGTGCTGGTCATCGGCCTGGGCGCCGTGGGGCTGCGGGTCGTCCAGCAGCTCATGGCCGCGGGCGCGGACGTCGTGGTGGTGGAGAAGAGCGAGCACAACCGGCACCTGCAGCAGGCCCGGGCGCTGGGCGTCCCGGTCGTGATCGCCGACGCCACCCAGCCCGAGGTGCTGGAGTCGGTCAGCCTGGCCGGCGCCGCCGCGGTCGCCGTCCTGACCAGCGACGACCTCGCCAACCTGGAGACCGGCCTGGCGGTGCGGGACCAGCTCGGGTCGCGCTGGGAAACCACCCCGGTCGTGCTGCGCATCTTCAACCCGCGGCTGGCCCGGTCGGTCCGCGTTCATTTCGGGTTCGAGCACGTCCGGTCGACGGCCGCCCTGGCCGCCCCGTGGTTCGTCGGCGCGGCGCTCGGCCTGGAGGTCCTGAGCACGTTCTACGCAGGCGCCGAGCCGCTGCTGGTGGCCCGGTTCACGGTCACCCCCGACGGCGGCCTGGCCGGGCTGGCCATGGGTGACCTGGCCGCCCGGACCCGGGTCCTGGCGCTGAGCCGGGCCAGCGACGACGGGTCGCTGGAGTACCCGCCCCGCCGCGGTACCCGGTTCCGGGCCGGCGACCGCGCCTACGTGATCGGCCCCTACGAGGAGCTGCTCGCGGTGCTGCGCCGGGACCGGCCGTCCCCGCAGGCCCCCGGCTCGGCCCCCGGGCCGGGGCGCCGGGCCGACGCGGCCCCGGCCGAGGACCCGCGCGGCTGAGCACCGCCCGGC
>FSXZ01002133.1_pt1 | contig 10953 bp, 10 predicted proteins | sample 1638121 | NCBI WGS metagenome assembly FSXZ01 (sample SAMEA3914788, study PRJEB12502) | metagenome | biome: forest; material: soil | place: Canada | collected 2011-07-03 | depth 0.1 m
CGACTGGCTCTGGCGCAACCAGACACGGCCCCGGCTGGAGGGGCTGACCGACGCCGAGTACTTCTGGGAGCCCGTCGCGGACTGCTGGAGCGTCCGCCGGAAGGGCGAGAGCACCGCTCCCATCGCGGTCGGGGCCGGCGACTACGTCCTGGAGTTCGCCCACCCGGAACCTGACCCGCCGCCGGTCACCACCATCGCCTGGCGGATGGCCCACATCATCGTCGGCATCTTCGGGAGCCGGGTCGCGTCCCACTTCGGCGGCCCGCCGGTAGCCTGGGACACCTTCGACTACGCGGCGACCGCGGACGGCGCCCTGGACCAGCTCGACGCGGGCTACGCGGCCTGGACGGCCGGGGTGCGCGGGCTGGGCGCGGCGGGCCTGGAGCAGCCGTGCGGCCCGGCCGAGGGCCCGTGGGCGGAGGCGTCGCTGGCCGAGCTGATCCTGCACATCAACAAGGAAGTCATCCACCACGGAGCGGAGATCTGCCTGCTCCGCGACCTGTACCGGGGGAAGGGGTGACGGGCGTGCCGACCGACTTCCAGGTCACCGTGGACGCCGGGGCGCCGCATGACCTGGCCGCCTGGTGGGCCGACACCCTCGGGTGGGAGGTCGAGCCGACCGACGAGAGTTTCGTCAGGAAAATGATCGCCGGGGGGCACGCCACCGAGGACGAAACGATGGTCCATCACGGCGCCCTGGTCTGGAAGGCCGGGGCCGCCATCGTGCACCCCGGCGGCCCGGCCAGCGGCCGCCCCCGCGTGCTGTTCCAGCTCGTGCCCGAGGCCAAGACCGTCAAGAACCGGGTCCACCTGGACCTGCGGCCCGGCCCGGACGGGACCGAGGCCATCGTGGCCCGGCTGGCCGCCCGCGGCGCGACCGAGCTGCACCGCGGCGCGCAGGGACCGCATCACTGGGTGACCATGGCCGACCCCGAGGGCAACGAGTTCTGTGTGGGGTAAAGCCACGATTTGCCCGGGTGGTCCGGGTTCCTCCGGGCTGATTTTTAGAATTCACCGGGTCGTCACCCACTGCTTGCTTGGCCCGCGTCTTTGCGCGGGCCGATCGGTGGAGACAATAAGGACATGGAACCTGGTCGCAACGACAGCCGCAGCGCAAGCGGACGGGAAGCCGGCGCCATCGCGCGCCGGCCGCAGAGCGCTGAGCGCGCCGCGGCGGCCGAGACGGAATCGGGGGACCGGGCCCGCCAGCACGCCCAGGCCGCCGCGCGGGCGCGCGCCCGCGCGGCCGAGAAGGACCGGCGGAAGGCCGAGCGCAGGCCCGAGACGGCGCTCGCCGTGGCCGAGCGGAACGGCAACGGGCGCGTGACGGAGCTGGAGGAGCCGGAGGCGGCGCCGGCCGGCGAGCTGCCCGCCGGCCGGTACCTGGACCGGGAGGAGAGCTGGCTGAAGTTCGACCAGCGGGTGCTGGAGCTGGCCGAGGACGCTGACATCCCGCTGCTGGAGCGGGTCCGGTTCGAGTCGATCTTCGCCAGCGGCATGGACGAGTTCTTCATGGTCCGGGTGGCCGGCCGGATGCGGCGGATGGCCACCGGCCTGCCCGTTGACCACGCCAGCGGGCGGGACGCCGACGAGATCCTGCAGATCACCCTGGACACGGCCCGCGACCTGGCCGTCCGGCACGCGCTCTGCTACGCCGGGATGCTGCAGCCGGCCCTGGCGGCGGCCGGGATCGAGATCCTGCGCTGGAAGGAGCTGACCGATCCCGAGCAGGCCAGCATCCACCAGCTGTTCCGGGAGCGGATCTACCCGGTCCTCACCCCGCTGGTGGTCGACCCCTCGCACCCGTTCCCCTACATCTCCAACCTGTCGCTGAGCCTGGCCGTGATGATCGCCGACCCGGCCACCGGGGCCACCCTGTTCGCCCGGGTCAAGGTGCCGCCGCTGCTGCCCCGGTTCCTGCGGGTCGCGCCGAACCGGTTCGTGCCGCTGGAGGACGTCATCGCCGCCCACCTCGGTGACCTGTTCGTCGGCATGGACGTGCTGGAGCACCACTCGTTCCGGATCACCCGGATCCGCGACCTGGAGATCGACGAGGACGTCACCGAGAACCTGCTCCAGTCGCTGGAGAAGGAGCTGATGCGGCGCCGCTTCGAGCCCGCGGTCCGGCTCGAGGTCGAGGAGTCCATGTCCGAGGACGTGCTCGACCGGCTGGTCACCGAGCTCGGGGTGGATGAGCGCGCCGTCTACCGGCTGCCCGGGCCGCTGGACCTGTCGGGCCTGTCGGCCATCGCCGACCTGGACATCCGGCAGCTCAAGTACCCGACCTTCGTCCCGTCGGAGAACGCGCTGCCGCATGACCGCAGCGTGTTCGCCGCGATGCGCGAGCGCGACGTCCTGGTGCACCACCCCTACGACTCGTTCACCGCCAGCACCCAGCGCCTGATCGTGTCGGCCGCGGCCGACCCCACCGTGCTGGCCATCAAGCAGACCCTGTACCGGACCAGCGGCGACTCCGAGATCGTGGACGCGCTCATCGACGCGGCCGAGGCCGGCAAGCAGGTCGTGGTGGTGGTCGAGATCAAGGCCCGCGGCGACGAGCGGGCCAACATCGCCTGGGCGCGCAAGCTGGAGGAAGCCGGCTGCCACGTCGTATACGGCTTCGTCGGGCTGAAGACGCACTGCAAGATGGCGCTGGTCGTCCGCGAGCAGCCCGACGGGTCGCTGCGCCGGTACTGCCACATCGGCACCGGCAACTATCACCCCAAGACGGCGCGGCACTACGAGGATTACGGGCTGCTCACCGCCGACCCCACGGTCGGCGAGGACATCACGGACCTGTTCAATCACCTCACCGGCTACAGCCGGCCACCCGACTACCGGCGGCTGCTGGTGGCGCCGGCCGGGGTGCGCGAGGGGCTCATCGAGCAGATCGAGGCCCAGGCCGCGCTGGCCCGGGCCGGCGAGCCCGCCCGGGTTCAGCTCAAGTGCAATGCCCTCATCGACGAGGCCATGATCGACGCGCTGTACCGCGCGTCGAACGACGGCGTGCCCATTGACCTGTTCATCCGCGGGATCTGCGCGCTGCGGCCGGGCGTGCCGGGCATGTCGGAGAACATCCGGGTCCGCAGCGTCGTCGGCCGGTTCCTGGAGCACTCGCGGGTCTACGCGTTCGGCACCGGCGAGCCGGGCGCGCCGGGCGACGTGTGGATCGGCAGTGCTGACCTGATGCACCGGAACCTGGACCGGCGGGTCGAGCTGCTGATCCGGGTTACCGACCCGGGCCAGCAGTCCGAGCTGCGGGGCCTGTTCAAGCTGGCCATGGACCCCGGCACCGCGTCCTGGTGGCTGGCCGGCGACGGCATCTACACCCGGCACCACCTGGATGAGGCCGGGCAGCCGCTCAACGACCTCCAGGACATGCTGATCCGGTCCCGGCAAGAGCGCGCGGCCGCCGATGCCTGACCAGACCGACGGCGAGATCCGCGCCGCCGGGGCGGTCGTCTGGCGAGAAGCGGCGTCGCCGGCCAGGAGGCCGGCGGGCGGGCTGGCACCAGCCGAGGGGCCGCCTGTCCGGGTGCCGGCGGACGGCAGGCCGGCGGGCGGGGTCCTGCCGGGCGCGGTCCCGCCGGCCGGGGCGCCGCCGGGGGGTGCGGCCGGGATCGAGGTGGCGCTCGTGCACCGGCCCAAGTACGACGACTGGACGCTGCCCAAGGGCAAGTGCGAGCCGGGCGAGCACGTGCTCATGGCGGCGGTCCGGGAGGTCGCGGAGGAGACCGGCCAGGAGGTGATCCTCGGGCGGCGGCTCAGCCCGGCGTTCTACACGGTCGAGGGCCGGCCCAAGCGCGTCGACTACTGGGCCGGGCGGGCGGTCAGCCCGGACGCCCCGTTCGTGCCCTGCCACGAGGTCGACGCCCTGGCCTGGCTGCCCATGGGGGAGGCCGCGGACCGGCTGACCTATGAGCGTGATGTGGCCCTGCTGGAGGAGTTCGCGGGCGGCCCGGCGCTGACCGTGCCGCTGATCCTGCTCCGGCACGCCTCGGCGGGCAGCAAGGCGGCCTGGGCCGGCGCCGACCTGGCCCGCCCCCTGGATGCCCGCGGCGCGGCCGACGCCGACCGGCTGGCCCGGCTGCTGCGCTGCTTCGGCGCGGGCCGCGTGATCAGCTCTGCCGCCGAGCGCTGCGTGGCCACCGTCCGGCCGTACGCGGCCCTGACCGCCGCGAAGATCGAGATCGAGCCGGCGTTCACGGTGGGCGCCGCGGTGAGCGCGGAGACGGTCGTGCAGCACGCGGCCGGGCTGGCCGACCTCGCCCTGCGCGAAGGACCGGTCACGGTCTGCGCGCACCGGGAGAACCTGCCGCTGCTGATAACCGCGGCCTGCGCCCGCCTGAACGCCCGGCCGCCGGGCGGCCGGCCGCTGCGCAAGGGGCGGTTCTGGGTCCTGCACGTGGCCGCCGGGGGCGTCCTGGCGGGCACCGAGCGCCATCACCCGGCCGTGCACTGACCCGGACGGGCCCGGCCTAGTCCGCCAGCGGGCGGGCCGGGACCCAGTCCAGGGTGGGCGGCAGTGAGCCCTCCAGGATCAGCAGCCAGCGCTTCACCTCCGGTCCGGCCCCGCCGCTGTAGCCGCCGAGCCCGTCGCTGGCCACCACCCGGTGGCAGGGCACGATCACCGGGATCGGGTTCGACCCCATGATCTGGCCCACCGCCCGGGCCGGGATCACGTCGGGACCGGCCGGTATCCCGGCCCGGTCCGCCAGCGTCCCGTACGTCACCGTCTCGCCGTACCCGACATCGGCGTGCAGCCGCCCGAGCACCTGCCGCTGGGCCGGCCCGAAACCGCTCCAGTCGATCGGCAGGTCGAACTCCTGGCGCTGCCCGCTGAAGTACTCAGCCAGCTGCCGCCGGGCCGCCAGCACGGCATGGCCCGGGGCGCTCCCGTCCGGCCTGTTCTCCCCGGGGCTGCTTCGGTCCGGGCTGCCTGCGTCCGGGCTGCCTCCGTCCGGGCGGCTTCGGTCCGGGCTGCCTCCGTCCGGACCGCTTCCGGTGCCGCCGGAGCCCAGCACACTGATCCCGCCCTCGGGCGGGGTGCCGAAGCGCACCTCAGCCACGCCTGCGGCCCCGCAGGCTACCGATACCGGGCCGACCGGCGTATCAATCGAGGCCCACTCCAGCGTCATTTCACACTCCATCCGGCTTCGCCTGCTCAGATCATCTCAGCTGCCACTGACATTCTGGCCAGGACTTCAGCGGCCCGGGGCCGGCGGCCGTGCTAACGGGCAATCCCGGCCGGCGGCCCCGGAAGACGGCGCGTTAGCGGTTCAGCTTGCCGCCCATTTCGGGGCACAAACTGAACCGCTAACGGGCGTCAGCGCCAGAATTCGGTGAGCTGCCCGGCCAGGGCTCGGCCTTGGTCGTAACCGCCTCGCGCGGCCTGCAGGCGCGTCGACGGATCCAGCGCATTGGCGTCGAATACGTCGCCGGAGCGGTGATCCGGGAAAACAGTCTCGACTCTGCTTCCCCCGGCGCGCAGTTCGTCGACCTGGGTCACGAGATCCATGCCCCAGTCCAGCGGCATCCGTGATCTGCCCCCGAATGGTGACAGCACCAGCACCCGCCCGTATCCGGCGGCCAGGTCGGCGTTCTCACTGCGTCGGTAGCCGCCGTTGATGTATCGGTTGTTGCCGATGCGGTAGGGAGGGAAGGGGCCGAAGCCATTGCTGGTGCTGGCGGCGACGGCGTCTACCAGGTCGATCCCGCTGTGGCGATCGAACACGACCGGTTCACCGGTATGGGCATCGACCGCCGTGATAAGCACCGGCCGTTGCGGCCAGTCGTGGCTGAGCAGCCGGGCGGCCACGGTAGCGCGCCACTGGGTCTGCGCAGAGCTGTCTGGCGCGACATCCATCTCGAGCGCCGCCGCACCCATTCTGCGGCGCATGTCGGCCGCATCCTCAGCGGAATCGATGATTCCGTTCGACCACTCCATGTAGTTCGTCCCCGACCAGTTCGGAGCACGTCCACGGCCCGGTCCGACCGCGCCAGCCCGTGATTGAGGCGCCTGGGCGAGGATGGCGGCAAACAGTTCGGCCGGCCGGCTCCCGCTGGTGATCTGGGCCGCGACCGTCGATCCGCCCGAAGTCCCGATGATCAGATCGGCCTCGGTGGCATCGACCCCGGCATCGGACAGGCCGGCGATGAGGCCGATCTCCCACGCGCTGCCCGCCGCTCCGCCACCGGCGAGGACCAAGGCTCGCTGGTCTGCGCCGCCCGCGGGTCTTGTGGCGTCAGCCTGCTGACTGGACCTCGGCCAGTTGGCGTGCCCTGACGTTCCCTCCGCGGCGATGCCATCGGAAGTCGTCGTCGAGCTGATGTGCGGAGTCGAAGAAGGTGTTGTATTCATGGGAGTCGCCTTTCGCGGATGCCTGGCGGGCGCTCCCAGTCGCGACTACCTCAGTCGCGCGACCATGCCGTGCGAGGGAGCGCCCATTACGGGTACTGCGTTCATGGGGTCTCACCTCCTGCCGGTGGATAACGATCGCCCCGACGTTAGCACGCCGGCGACGCGTTGTGCAGCCGGCCGGAGCGGGCGCCCGGGCAGGCGCGGGCGCCCAGCGGAATTGTCGGCAGCCCGCGCTAGAACGGACCTGTCAGATCGCTACTGCCAGGGAGAACGCAGATGGCTGAGGACATTGCCGGCGAGGTCGAGGCGGAGGTCGCCTGGTTGTCCCGGCGGCTTACTGAGCCGCACGAGTACGAGTGCCTGCGGTGCTTCCTGCTCCGCATGATCAACGAGTTCGGCTGTGACGGCACGCACCGCTGGGCCGGTCACTGGCGGGCCGAGCGGGCGCCGCGCGCCACCCGGCTACTGCGCCGCCTGGCCCAGCTGGGCGGCTGCTGCGACTGCGAGGTCCTGCTCAATGTCTTTCCTGACTACCCGGAGACCGGCGCCCTGCTGCCCTGCGCCGGCCAGCCGCAGCCCGGATCGGCCATGCCCTGCGACCTTCGCTCCCAGCGCCGCGCCGCCTGAGCCGCGCCGCCTGAGCCAGGCCGGCCGGGCTGGGCCGTGCCGCGCGCGCTTCCGCAGCGGGCGGCACCTAACCAGCCCTGGCCGCAGCTGCGCTGGCCTACTCGTCGCCCTTCTCGAGGACCCGCAGCAGCGCCTTGGAGATCGGGATGGCGGTCATCTCGACCTGCCAGGACCGCGCGCCATAGCCCTTCAGGGCGGCGCTCACGGCGCTGGCCGACGAGTCGTCAGGCGGCTGCCACGACAGGCGGCGCACGGCGTCGGGGGGCAGCAGGTTCTCGGTGGGCAGGCTGCTGGCGTCCGCGAGCGCCGCCACCGCGGCCCGGACGGCAGCCAGCCGCCGGGCGGCCTCCGGATCGCGGTCAGCCCACCGGTGGGCCGGCGGGGGGCCGTCGGTGGGCGGCGCGGACGAGTCGGGCAGCTCAGCGTCGGGCAGTGCCCGGGCCCGGGCCACCGCGGCGACCCACTCGGTCAGGTGCCGGCGCGCGCCGCGGCCGGTGAAGCCGCCAATCTCGGTGAGCTGCTGCGTGCCGGCCGGGAGAGCCCGGGCAGCCTCCACGATGGCCCGGTCGGGCAGCACCTTGGTCGGCGACATGTCACGCTGCTGCGCGATCTTCTCGCGCTCCTGCCACAGCTCGCGGACGATAGCCAGGCCGCGCCGGTTCCGCACCCGGTGGATGCCGGACGTGCGGCGCCACGGATCGACGCGCGGCTCGGGCGGCCCGGCCGCGAGCACGGCCGCGAACTCCTCATGCGCCCAGGTCAGCTTGCCCTCGTCGATGAGCTGCTGGGCCAGCAGGTCGCGCAGCTCGACAAGGACCTCAACGTCCAGGGCCGCGTAGCGCAGCCAGTCCTCCGGCAGCGGGCGCATGGACCAGTCCGCGGCCGAGTGGGTCTTCTCCAGCCGGAGGCCCAGCAGTTCCTCGACCAGCGTGGCCAGCCCGACGCGCGGGTAGCCGAGCAGTCGCCCGGCCAGTTCGGTATCGAACACCGTGCGCGGCCGGTACCCGAGCTCGGACAGGCACGGCAGGTCCTGCGAGGCCGCGTGCAGGACTGCCTCGGTGTCGGCCAGCGCAGCGTCCAGGCTGGACAGGTCCGGGCAGGCCACGGGGTCGATCAGGACGGTGCCTGCGCCGTGGCGGCGCAACTGGACCAGGAAGGCGCGGTGGCCGTAACGGAAGCCCGAGGCCCGCTCGGCGTCGACTGCTATCGGGCCTGACCCGGCCGCGAGGGCCGCGACCGCCTCGGCGAGTGCCGCCTCGGTCGTGACCAGCGGCGGCAGCCCGTCGCGCGGCTCCAGCAGCAGCACGACCTCGCGCTCGCTGCCCGCCTCGGCTCCCGCTTCAGCCTCGCCCCCTGCCTCCAGGCCGTCCCCTGCCCCCGGCCCGCCTGCCGGCTCCGGGCCGGCAGCCTCGGCCGTCGTCTGGCCCGCCGGGCCGTCGGCCTCGGGCGCGGCCTCCTCGGGGACCCCGGCGGTCACGACGGCCGCCTGCGGCCGGCGGGCCGCAGCGCGGAAACTCCCAGGGGCGGCAGGCCGGCCGCCATGCAGAGTGCCTCGCACCACGCGGCCACGTGCCCGTCCAGGGCGGGCTCGACGTCGTCGTCCCCGCCGTCGCCGGCCGGGGACCAGGACGCCCGCAGCTCGAAACTCGTCGAAACCGGCTCGTCCTGCTTCGAGCCGAACCCCTCCGTCACCACCCGAGTCACCGTCCCGCTGGTCTGCCGATAGCCCGTGGCCCGTGCATCCAGCGCCTCTAGCAGCCAGCTCCAGCCCACCTCAGCGATCAGCGGATCAGCCGCGATCTCAGGGTCAAGCTCGGCGCGGACGTAGGCGATGATCCGGAACTGCCCGGCCCAGCCGGCATGGCCGGCCGGATCGTAGAGCAGCACGAACTTGCCCCAGCCAATCTCAGTGTCCCCCTCCAGCACCGAGGCGGCAATCGCGGCTGCGTACGGGGCGAGGCGCCGGGGGGCGGGCTCCTCCTCGAAGGCCAGCTCCGGGCGGGCATCACGCTGCGCGGCCAGGCCCAGCTCCATCTCCGTCACCGCCAGCCGGAACACCGGCTCGTCGGCCCCCCGGCCCGCCGGCCGCCCGGCCGTGCTCAGCGCCGCCGGAGCATCCGGCCCGGGCGAGCCGCCAGGGGGCAACTCGGAGTCATGCAACCCGGCCGCGCAGCTCAGCAGCGTGCACCAGGTCAGGCAGGAACCAGGGCGCGCCGATCAGCAGGGCGGCGCCGCACGCCGTGCACGACCACTCGGGACAGTCCCCGTCGGGGGTGTCCGGGCAGGCGGCGGGCTGGTCATGAAATTGCTCGAACGGGCGATCCCAGCCACAGTCGGGGCAATGCCGGACGATCTGCGCCACCTGGAACCTCCTTGCGTCTGCCGCGCCACAGCGGGCGGCAGAAATGTATGTCGTGCTGCCGACAGTCCGCCCCGGCGATTGCATCCGTTCGCTGAAAGCGGCCTGAAGGACGAGTCAGGATGATGCTGGCACGGCCGCGGCCCAGGTCCGCGGACCCGGAGCGGCGTGTCATGCGCCCTTTTGGCGGAAAACCCGCCGCATGGCCATTCCGGGCAAGTCGCCGGGCGCCTGTGAGACGATTCGAGGCGTGACGTCCTTGACTTCGGAATCCCTGTTTGTCCGGGCCTGCCGCCGCCAGCCCGTGCCGCGCACGCCAGTCTGGTATATGCGCCAGGCGGGTCGCTCTCTGCCCGAATACCACAAAGCCCGGGCCGGGATGTCGATGACGACCGCGTGCTCGACGCCTGATCTCATCACCGAGATAACCCTGCAGCCGCTGCGCCGCTATGACGTGGACGCCGCCATCTTCTTCAGCGACATCATCGTGCCGCTGCGCGCGATCGGCGTCGGGATCGACATCAAGCCGGGTGTCGGGCCGGTCGTCGATGACCCGGTCCGCGACGCGGCGGCCGTCGGGCGGCTGCGCGACCTGGAGCCCGGCGACGTCTCGTTCGTGACCGAGGCGGTCACCAGCCTGGTCGGGGAGCTGGGCGCCAAGCCCCTGATCGGCTTCGCCGGCGGTCCCTTCACGCTGGCCTGTTACCTGGTGGACGGCGGCCCGTCGAAGAACTTCGAGGTCACCAAGTCGATCATGTACGGCCAGCCGGAGCTGTGGGACGCCCTGATGACCCGGCTGGCCGACATCACCATCTCGTTCCTGCGCGTCCAGGTGGCGGCCGGCGCCTCAGCGGTCCAGCTGTTCGACTCCTGGGTCGGCGCGCTCAGCCCGGAGGACTACCGCCGGTCGGTGCTCCCGCACAGCCGCCGGGTGTTCGAGGCCCTGGCCGGGACCGGCGTGCCGCGGATCCACTTCGGCGTGGGCACCGGGGAGCTCCTGGCCCAGCTGGGCGAGGCGGGCGCGGACGTGGTCGGCGTCGACTGGCGGGTGCCGCTGGACGAGGCGGCCCGCCGGACCGGCCGGGCCAAGGCCCTGCAGGGCAACCTCGACCCGGCCATCCTGCTGGCCCCGTGGCCGGTCATCGAGCAGCGCGCGCGGGAGATCCTGGACCGGGGCACCGCGGCCCCGGGCCACGTGTTCAACCTCGGCCACGGCGTCATGCCCGAGACCGACCCGGACGTGCTGGCCCGCCTCACCGACCTGGTGCACGAGGCCTCCGAGCGGCCGGCCTAGCCGCCAGGCTGGCCACCCAGGCCAGCCCCGGCGGGCCGCCGGTCCTCAGGCGGCGGGCTCGACCGGCCGCCGCCGCCGCGCCACCCGGCGCCACCCCGCGTAGCCGAGCGCGCCGAGGACGGCGAGCACCACGGCGAACGGCAGCACCGCGCCCAGCGCCGTCAGCAGCCAGGCCGTGGCCCGGGCCAGCCCGTGCCAGCCCGCCGCCAGCCCGGTCCCGAAGCCGTGCCGGCCGGCCGGCGCCCGCGCTGCCGCCACGGGCACCGGCCCGAGCAGCACCATCGAGATGGTGGCGTAGGCCGTCTCATGATC